>Ga0302324_100011840_pt1 | contig 17854 bp, 16 predicted proteins | sample Palsa_T0_1_FD_201949 | JGI IMG/M metagenome (GOLD analysis project Ga0302324, IMG submission 201949) | Peat permafrost microbial communities from Stordalen Mire near Abisko, Sweden - Palsa_T0_1 | ecosystem: Environmental > Terrestrial > Soil > Palsa > Peat permafrost | place: Sweden: Abisko... | reverse complement strand
GAGCCGCGCGACGAGACCCGCGAGCTGTCGCGTCGACACGAACGGCGCTGTGGTGCGATCCGCCACGATGGCTCTAGCGATGCGGCGCGCGGCCCGCTCCTCGCCGAAATGGAAGAATATGTCGGCCAGCTCGGCTTCGCTCAAGTCGGCCAGCAAATCGGCCGCCGAGGCGCCCTGACCCTCCATCCGCATGTCGAGCGGGGCGTCGAAACGCAGCGAGAAGCCGCGGGCCGGCTCGTCGATCTGCATCGAGGAGACGCCGATGTCGAGCACGACACCGTCGACAGGCTCCGTTTGCTTGTCGAGCTCGCCGAAGCGGGCGGCGACGAGCCTGAGCCGATCGGGGTGCGCCGCGGCTAAAGCCGCGCCGCCGGCAATCGCGGCGGGATCGCGATCGAGCGCCACCACGCGCGCCCCGCGCGCGAGCAAGTCGCGCGTATAGCCGCCGCCGCCGAAAGTGCCGTCGAGATAGACGCCGCCTTCGCGCACGCCGAGCGCATCGATCGCCTCCTCGCACAATACGGGAACGTGGGTCATGCAGGCGCTCGCGCGAGTTTTGAGCGCAGGCCGCGCGCTCGAGCCCGAGCCTGGTCCAAATGCGCGGCGAAACGGTCGGGGGCCCAAATCTGGAATTTCTCGCCCTGGCCGACAAAAACCGCCTCGCGGGTCAGGCCGATCGAAGTCTTCAGCCGTTCGCTGAGGGAAAGGCGGCCCTCCGGATCGATTTTCAGGATTTCGCCCGTTCCCAACAGCGCCAAAGAAAAGTCCTCGCGCTCGGGCGAGTAGGGCGGCATCGTCTCCAGCATCGCTTGGATTGCGGCGATCAGCCGGCCGCCGCCGCAATCCAGCGCCGGCGCGTCTAGCGAGGGATGCGCGAACACGCCCTCGAAACCCTCCTTCGCCAGCGCCGAGCGGAATGCCGCCGGCAGCGAAACGCGACCCTTGGCGTCGAACGGTTTCGTGTAATGCGATAGAAACAACGCTGCTACGCCCTGCCGCCCGAACGCAAACCTCTCCCGCGGCGCGTAAAGGCGCGCGCAACGAAGGTTTGTCGGCCTCTGATGGGATGACTTGGGATAACATGGGCTTAAATGGGCGTCAACGAATCGCCCCTCGCCTGGCGGGTTTGGGTGCTCGTCGTTCCCTATTAGGGTGTGTTAAGGTTAAGCGATCGTTAGGACCGCGACGCGGCGGTTGACGATTTCCGCCGCGACAGGTCGCAGGAGTTCGCCCTATGCGCGTCCGATCGCTCGCGTTTGCCTTGGCCCTGGGTTTCAACGCTCCCGCGCTCGCCGATGATCATTCGCCGAGCGTTTTACCCCCAAGCGTCTCAGTGGTCGGGGAAGCGCAGGCGGAGGTTCCGCCGGACATGGCGATCCTCACGCTTTCGATCTCGGTCGAAAGGTCGACCGCCACCGACGCCGCCGCGGAAAATGCCCGGATCGCGAAAACAGTGATCGAGGGGCTAAAGAGCGCCGGCGTGGCGGCGCAGGACATTCAGACCGTGGGCCTTTCTATTTACCCGGAGTTTACAAACTCGGGATCGCAAAAGCGAAGCGTCACCGGGTACCATGCCAACGATAACATCAGTGTGCGCGTACGCGCCGTCGAGAAGGCGGGCGCGTTGGCGGGGGCGGCGGTCGAGTCCGGCGCGCTCTACCAGGGGATCAGATTCGATATCTCCGATGGCGACTCGCGTCAGGACGCGCTGCGGGTCGCAGCCGTCGAGAACGCGCATCGTCGCGCCGAACTTTATGCGAAGGGCGCCGGCATGAAGCTCGGCTTGCCGCGCACGATTGTCGCGCAGGGCTCAACGCGCGATGGAGTTTTTGCCCACGCCGCCGTTGCGATGTCGCGCGCGGCCCCGAACTTGGAGCCGCCGATCGAGGCGGGGACGTTGACCTTGCGCGAGAGCGTCGAGGCGACCTTCGACATGAGCGGGCCATGACGCTTACCGAGTTCAAAACATCGCTAACCGACGACGCGCCGCCGCCAGAATTGCCGCCGGCTTTGCAGGCGCTCTGGCGCGACGGTCGCGGCGACTGGGATGGAGCACACACGCTCGCGCAAGCTGACGAAGGCGGCGCCGGCGACTGGGTGCACGCCTATCTCCATCGCAAGGAGGGCGACGAAGGCAACGCCGCCTACTGGTACAGGCGCGCCCGACGGCCGTTCGCCCGCGTGTCGCTGGAAACGGAATGGGCGGCGATTGCGGGCGAACTGCTCGCGGCGGCAAGATAGTGCCGGCGACGCAATTTACGATTTGTAAATGTTCAATATAGGTACGCCTGGAACGCCAGTGTTGGCGTTTAACGGTTTGCGACATCGACAGTAGGGACACGAGAAGCCGCTCAAGCCCTTGAAATTCACCGCGACGGGCCTGTCCCAGCCACTTATCATTTGTCCGAATCGGGCAAATCGGACTATGTCGGCCTGACAGACGTCGGGACCTCAATATGAAACTGCCGAGCGAGCTTGGCCCCATCCATTTCATCGGCATCGGCGGCATCGGCATGTCCGGCATCGCCGAAGTGCTGCTGAACCTCGGATATAAGGTGCAGGGCTCGGACGCCGGCGACAACGCCAACGTCAAGCGCCTGCGCGAGCGCGGCGCGGAGGTGTTCGTCGGCCATAAGGCCGAGCAGATCGCCGACGCGGCGGTGATCGTCGTCTCCACGGCCATCAAGCGCGATAATCCCGAGCTGGCGGCGGCGCGCGTCAAACGCATCCCCGTGGTGCGCCGCGCCGAAATGCTCGCCGAGCTGATGCGTCTCAAACAATGCGTCGCCATCGCCGGCACGCACGGCAAGACTACGACGACCTCCCTGGTGGCGACGCTGCTCGACGGCGCCGGCCTCGATCCGACCGTCATCAACGGCGGCATCATCAACGCCTACGGGACCAATGCGCGGCGCGGCGCCGGCGACTGGATGGTCGTCGAGGCCGACGAAAGCGACGGCACATTTCTGAAATTGCCGGCCGACATCGCCATCGTCACCAATATCGACCCCGAGCATCTCGACCACTTCAAGACGTTCGACGCGATCAAGGACGCCTTCTATGCCTTCGTCGAGAACTTGCCGTTCTATGGCTTCGCGGTCATGTGCCTCGACCATCCCACCGTGCAGGAGCTGGTCGGCCGCATCGAGGACCGACGCGTCATCACCTATGGCGAGAACCCGCAGTCGGACGTCAGGCTGCTCGACGTGGATCTCACGGGCGGCCTCACCCGCTTTAACGTGCTGATCCGCGACCGCCAGACCGGCAAGGCCACCTATATCGACGAACTCGCGCTGCCGATGCCCGGCCACCACAACGCGCTGAACGCGACTGCGGCGATCGCGGTGGCGCACGAACTCGGCGCCTCCGTTGCGACAATCCGCAAGGCGATCGCGGGTTTCGGCGGGGTCAAGCGGCGCTTCACCCGCACCGGCGAATGGAACGGGGTGACGGTGTTCGACGACTATGGCCATCATCCCGTCGAGATCGCCGCCGTCTTGCGCGCAGCGCGCAGCGCGACCAAGGGGCAGGTGATCGCGGTCGTGCAGCCGCACCGCTACACGCGCTTGCAATCGTTGTTTGACGCATTTGCCCGCTGCTTCAACGACGCCGATACGGTGATCGTCGCCGACGTCTATCCCGCCGGCGAAGCGCCGATCCCCGGCGTCGACAAAGAGGCGCTGACGGCCGCGATCAACGCGCACGGCCATCGCCATGCGCTCGCGCTGCCGTCCCCGGATAAACTTGCCGGCCTTGTGCGTGAGTTCGCCAAACCGGGCGATTATGTCGTTTGCCTCGGCGCCGGCAGCATCACGCAGTGGGCCTACGCCCTGCCGGAAGAGTTGAGCGCGGCGTGAAAAGCGCCGACATCGCCTCGCTGCTGCCGGACTTTCGCGGCCGGGTCAGTTTCGACGTTCCGCTTGGCGCTTATACCTGGTTTCGCGTTGGAGGGGCGGCGGACGTGCTAGCCTCCCCCGCCGACGAAGCCGATCTCGCCTATCTGCTGTCGCGTCTGCCGGCGGAGATTCCCGTCACCGTGATCGGTGTTGGCTCAAACCTCATCGTCCGCGACGGCGGCGTGCGGGGCGTCGTGATCCGCCTCGGCGGGCGCCCATTCGGTGCGATCGAGACAACGGCGGATCATCGCGTCATCGCCGGCGCGGCCGCGCTCGACTCCAATGTCGCCAAGGCCGCGGCGGAGGCCGGGATCGACGGCCTCGCCTTCCTACGCGGCGTACCCGGCGCGGTCGGCGGCGCGCTGCGTATGAACGCCGGCGCCCACGGCGGCGAGATCAAAGACATCCTCATCGAGGCTTCGGGGGTCGATCGCGCGGGGCGGCCGCGCCGCTTCGACAAAGCAGCGATGGGCTTCTCCTATCGGCACAGCGAGGCGCCGCACGACGTCATCTTCGCCCGCGCGGTCTTTCAGGGCCGGCATGGCGAACGCGATGCGATCCACACGCAGATGGAGCGCATTACCGCGGCGCGCGAAGCCTCGCAGCCGATCCGCGAAAAGACCGGGGGCTCGACGTTCAAGAACCCGCCGGATGGCAAAGCGTGGGCGCTGATCGATGCAGCTGGATGTCGCGGCCTCGTTGTCGGCGACGCCGAAGTTTCGAACTTGCACTGCAATTTTCTCATCAACCGTGGCAGGGCAACGGCCGCCGACATCGAAGCGCTCGGCGACGAGGTGCGCCGGCGGGTGAAGGAAACCAGCGGCGTCGAGCTGCAATGGGAGATCAAACGCGTGGGATCGTCTGAGAAGTAAGTCGAGATTACGGCTCCTTCCCGTGGCCGCCCTCGAACGCCTTGCCGACGCTGCGGCGAATGCGCCAGACGCCCAGCGCGACCAGCCCCGCCACGACGGGGATCGCGATCGCCATCGCGAGGGCCGGATCGACGCGCAGCCCTTCGCGCTCCAACCCCTCCGCGGCCTTCCCGACTAGCGAAACGATATAATAGGTGATGGCTGCGACCGAGAGCCCCTCGACTGTCTCCTGCAGCCGAAGCTGCAATTTCGCGCGCTGGTTCATCGACTCGAGAAGCGCATGGCTCTGCCTTTGGCTCGACAGCTCTACGCGCGTCGAAAGCAGGTCAGTTGCGCGGGAAATGCGCGCCGACAGCGTCTCCTGTCGTTCGACCACGGCGCGACAGGTGCGCATCGCCGGCGCGAGACGCCGTTCCATGAATTCCCCAAATGTCTGCAAGCCTTCGATGCGTTGCTCACGCAATTCCGCGATCCGCCGCTCGACCAGATCATAATAGGAGGCGGCGGCGGCGAAGCGAAATTGGCTTTCGGCCTGCAGGCTTTCAACCTGCGCGGCGAGCCGCGTCAGCCGTTCGAGCAAGCCCGGCTCCTCGGCCTCCGCGGCGCTGACGAGCGCAGCCGTCACGCGCGAAAGGTCGCGCTCGATTTCCGTCAATTCGCCCGTACGCGCGCGCGCGATCGGCAACGCCAGCAGCGCCAGCATGCGATAGGTGTCCATTTCCACCAGCCGCTGCAGGGTGCGCCCGAGCTGACCCGGGGAAAGGCCATGATCGTAGATGAGAAGCCGCGAGAAACGATCTTCGCGAATGCGCAAATCCGTAAACGCGGCGCCGAGGCCGCCAACCAGCATCGCGCCGATCAGACCGTCCGTGGTTGGGAAGGCCGGGCCCAGCCGATCGAAGTTCGGCGGCCAGCCCTGGCTGAGTCCGATGACGGCGTGGATCGCGCAGAGGAGTTGGCCGGGCAGCGTTTCGACCCAATCGGCGCGCGCGCTCTGAAGCGCGGTTTCCGCGAAGCCGTCGGATGGGCCGCCGCGTCCATATCCAGGCGCGATGATTTTGATGCGATAAAATTCGGTGTGCCGCTCGGCTTTCAGCCGGAAGCCGTCAAAGTCGGCGCTATAGTGGGCGGACGCTGGATTGGGCGGCGGAGCGCCGCAACGGGCGGCCTCGGCGCGAATGATCTCCCAGGCGGCGCGTCGCTGTTCGCCGTCCGCGACAAGCGCCAAGAACGAGACGCGGCACGGCGACGTCGGCCTTTCCGGCGGACGGGCGTGCACCTCGTCATTGAGGCGTTGGCGCAGCGGATGGTCGGGCGGCATGGTGGGATACAAAGTTCCTTTCTGCGCGACACGCCCATTGATGGACTTCAACGACGGCTTTAATACTGTCAAACGTTCGCGCGATCCTTAGAAATTTACGTAGCCCGAATGACAGATAGCCTCGCCCCCCAACACCTAGCGGCGATCCGCCGTTTTGGCGCTGGCAAGACGCGTGGCGACTATCAAGCAACCGATTTCAAATCGCGCTGTGACATTTGAGAGACACGTTCATGACGGAAATGGGTCAGTGAGGGCTCACAGGAAATTCATCTTTATCAACAAGCTAGCATCAAAGCTTGCTGACTCTGCGTTTCGAGCCCACAATCCGTGTCGCTACAAAGCCGCTTATCGGGGCTCATTTTAAACAGGCAAGGCCTGATAAATTTCGAAGCGCCGCCGCCGACGTAACCCGGTTATCAATACCTTGTCCAAAATATCCGCGACAAAATCGCAAAGCGTTGGTTGCTCCGTCTCGCCACGCGGCCCTCGACCAGGGCATTTCGATTGCGAGTGTTTGGTAGCCGTGCCATATGAAGCCCCAGGAAGCTCGGCGGGCGGGGCCGATCATGAAGATCAAACAATACTGTTACTATATAATTTTGAGCAGGAGGCTCGTGGGCAAGCCGGATGAGTTTGTCCGCATTCGGTCTCTTTGCAATATGTCTGAGCGGCGGCTTGCTTAGTATATACGCTGGCGTTTGTTTGTTACAGCAGTACTTGCAGTCTTGCACGTATAGCGTTAATAGCGTGTCTTCGGCACAATAGCCGAATTCTCGACAATACTGTTCAATACTGAATCGGGCCGGACCCGAAACGATACAACATGGGTTTATCATGCGGCGTGGTGCTGAAATATTTCCTTTAATCTTCCTTCAAAACGCCCCGCTAGTCCGGGACCGAAGCGTGCGCCGGCGAAGGAATGCGGTTCGGCCGAACGCACCCCCACGCGAGATCGCCGGCCAAAAAAGCCGCGTCACAATTCTTGCGAGGGGCTAAGCGCCGAAGAGGCGCGAGCGCCACGTAAAGCGTCCGAGTGCGTCCGTCGTCCCACTTACTCATCTAGGAGGAACCCGCCATTGAGCGCGAAAGCTCACGTACGTGCGAACCCGGCCAAATCCGGCGACCATCACGCCGTGGACGAGGCGTGGCGGCGAGCTCGGGAACGCTTGCGGAGATCGCTTGGCGAGGACGTCTTCAACAGTTGGTTCGGGAGTCTGCGGCTCGAGGCGCTCGATGCGGGAAGGGCTCGATTCTCAGTCTCGACGCGATTCCTGAAAAGTTGGATTGAAAGCCGGTATCAGGACAAGCTTCTGTCCGCGTTCGCCGAGGAATGGCCAGGCATTGAAGCCGTCGAGATATTTGTTCGCTCCTTCAGCGCGCCCGCCACGGTGCGCGTTTCCGCCGAAACGCACCCCGCTGGTTCACCGCCTAGCGGGGCGTCGACGGCGGCGCGTGGGGAAGCGACAAAGAGCGCCTCTCTCTCCGTTTGGCCGCAGACCAGAGGCGGCGATGGAGCCGCGAAAAGTCAGTTGGGATCGCCGCTCGACCGTCGGCTGACGTTCGGAAATTTCGTTGTCGGACGTGCTAATCAGCTCGCGTACTCGCTCGCCCGCAAACTTTCTGAAGGTCGGGAGAACGAAGCGGCGATGACCCCGCTCTACATTCATTCGGCTGTCGGGCTCGGCAAGACCCATTTGCTGCAGGCGATCGCGCACGCCGGCATCGCGCGCAATCAATCGGTCGTCTATCTCACCGCCGAAACGTTCATGCACGGCTTCGTGGCGGCGCTCAGGAGCCAAACGGCGATCGCCTTCAAGGAAACCCTGCGCACCATCGATCTGCTCATCTTTGACGACGCGCAATTTTTGCAAGGTCGCGTCATTCAGACCGAGTTCGGGCACGTGCTCAATTCCTTGATCGATGCGGGGCGGCAGGTCGTGATCGCTTCGGATCGGCCGCCTTCGGAGCTAGATTCCCTTGACGAGCGCGTGCGGTCCCGTCTCGCTGGAGGCATTTGCGTGGAAATGTCGAGTTTCGACGAAAGCCTGCGTCTGAAAATCCTGGAGACGCGGTTTTCGACCGCGCGCCAGATGCATCCAAATCTCGAAATCCCGGGCGAGGTGCTCGCCTATGTCGCCGGCGCCATCATATCGAACGGGCGTGACCTCGAAGGCGCCGTGAATCGCCTCATCGCGCATGCGCAGCTTGGTGCCGCGCCGATGACGCTCGCGGCGGCGGAAGTCGCGATTCGTGATCTTGTTCGTCCCCGCGAGCCCAAACGCGTGAAGATCGAAGACATTCAAAAACTCGTCGCCAGTCATTACAGCGTGTCGCGCGCGGACCTCTTGTCGTCGCGGCGTACCGCCGCCGTCGTCATGCCGCGGCAGATCGCCATGTATTTGGCGAAGGCGCTGACGCTTCGTTCGTTGCCCGAAATAGGACGGCGATTTGGCGGACGCGATCACACAACCGTTCTCCACGCCGTGCGCAAAATCGACGGACTCTGCGGCAGTGACGCCACCCTGCGCGAAGAGGTCGATTTGTTGAAGCGCATGTTACTGGATTGAACGCGTGCCGCTCGTCTACAAAGTGCTGTCGCGATCAGAGTGGTCCGAGGCTGAACGCGACGGCGAGTTCCGCGGCTCAGAGGTCGATCGGCGAGACGGTTATATTCATTTGTCGGCCGCCAATCAGGTGGCGCAGACGATTGCGCTTTGGTTCGCCGAACGCGACGATTTGATGCTCATGGCGATCGAGGAGGGACGCCTCGCCGACGCACTGAAATGGGAGCCTTCGCGCGGTGGCGCGCTGTTCCCGCACTACTACAGGCCGCTGCCGATCGAGCGCGTGGCTTGGGCGAAACCTTTTTCTTCGGGGGATGAAAACGATATCCGCCAGCTGATTGCCGGGGCCGGTTGAGGGGGCGACACATGCGGTTGGCGGCTTTCGCTCTGCGAGCGCTCTCTCCAGAGGCCGCGCACCGCGTCGCCATCCGGACGCTTCGGCTTTATCCATTTCGTCGCTCGCCTGGCGCCGATGGGCGCCTTCGTGTTCAGGCCTTCGGCCTGACGTTTCCGAACCCGCTGGGCCTGGCGGCGGGATTCGACAAGAGCGCGGAAGCCGTCGGGGCGCTCGGGGCGCTCGGCTTCGGATTCGTCGAGGTCGGCACGCTGACCCCCAAACCTCAAGCGGGCAATCCGAAGCCGCGCATCTATCGATTGAGCCGCGATCGGGCGATCATCAACCGCATGGGCTTCAATAACGATGGCTATGTGGCGGCGGCGGTGCGCCTGGGAGGGACACAGCGGCGTGGGATAGTCGGCGTCAATATCGGTCCGAACAAGGGTTCGCCCGACCGGATCGCGGACTATGCGCTGGGTGTCGAGACCTTCTCCGAGTTTGCCGATTATTTTGCGATCAACATTTCTTCGCCCAACACGCCAGGCCTGCGCGACCTGCATGCGCGGGACGAATTCGCCAAGCTCGTTGACACGGTGTTGCGCGCGCGGGACCGCGCCACGACGCCGCGCCCGATCCTCGTGAAAATATCGCCGGATGTGACGGCGCCGCAGTTGGACGATCTTCTCGACGTCGCGCTTGATCGACGCATCGACGGGCTGGTGGTGTCAAATACGTCTGTCGCGCGGCCGCAGGGCCTCACATCCGCTGCGGCGCGAGAGACCGGAGGTCTTTCCGGCCGGCCGATCTTCGAAGCTTCGACGCGGTTGCTCGCGCAATGTTTTCTGCGCTGCGGCCGGGCGCTGCCGATTATCGGCGTGGGAGGAATCGAGGATTTGCGCACAGCGCTCACCAAAATCGAGGCAGGCGCCACCCTCCTGCAAATCTATACCGGCTTCATCTACCACGGCCCATCGGCGATCGACGAAATCTTACAGGGTCTCGGGGCCGAGATCGCGCGGCGAGGCTTGCCGTCGTTTCAATCTTTTATTGGATCAAGAGCCGCCGAAATCGCACACAGCGCCGCCATTATGCCTTCGTGAAACCCTTCGCGCAGCGATGCACTTATCTCGTCACGAAGACACGAGGGGTCTCAGGTAGTCCGAACGCCGAGAGCGCAAGCGCGCGCCCGGCGCAGACGCCGATTAGTTGGCGGCGAACGGATGTTTAGCCGAGTCGCGCTTGGAGACGACCTCTTGTGGGGTCGGATGGCCGGCGACGGCGCGTTCGATCGATTCTTTCGTCGCCTTGTAGTTGTACTCCTGGATCTTCTTGTCGTCCGCGGCTTCCCAATGGATGAACACGCCGACGCAGATGAAGAGGTCGTCGGCTTCCCAAGCCGGGATGGTGCCGTCGGCGACCGAATCCGCCACTGCCTTGGCGACGGCATATTGCGCCGGGCCGAACATCTGCACGGCCTGTTTGGCGCCCTTGATCGTCACCTTGTTGAACATGACCGTCGACGGTTTGACGGCGAGGTTCGGCGCGATGACGGCGAGAAGCGCGGTGAACCCGTCCTTGTTGTTGACGAGCGCATTGGCGAAGGCGGTTTCGGCGGCGCTGCCGCGCGGACCGATGAGGAGATCGATGTGAGCGACTTCATTGCCGTCGCCGACCAGCGATTCGCCAACGCACAGTTTCGTAATCTTGGGCATCCATTCCTCCCAGCGAAGTGACGGGCCACCCGGCTCGAAGGCTCGCCTGATCGGGGCGAGACCGCAAACCGGCTATCCTTGTTGTCAGCATCTCGCGCAAGCGAGATCGGTTGGCCGGATAGGCGCGACCGTTATGGCCGCGCGACGCACTCAATCATTCTTGGCGGATGCTCGCAAGACGTTCCTCGCGCATAGCCGAGAGGTAAGCCGCAAAAATCGAAGCGACCGTGAGATCGGCGGAAGTTCCGGGATTGAGGCCGCGCGCCTTCAGTTCGGTGTCCCAGGCCATAAGCGCCTCGTATCGGCGCGCGGGATCAACGAGCATATCCCGGCGCGCGGCCGCCTCGTTCCGCAGCGCCTCGGCGATTTCGCGCCCGAACTTGCGCGCGATGTGCGAATCCAGATCCGTGGCGAGGAAAGCGAGGTAGACGGCGGTCGCCGCTTCGGCCGCGACGGCGCCGTCGGCCATCGCCGCTGTGAAGGTCGGCGCGCCGACGCCGAATACATCGGCAAAATCCGTAACATATTGTCGCGCTACGAGATCGCGCGCCGCCGCATCCGCCATCGCCTCGCGCAATGCGACGGTCGGGGGCGCGCGCACGTCGTGCCGCTCCGCCGTTCCTAAGCCGCCGGGATTAGCTGCGGCGATGGCGGCGAATACCGCGCGCGCATCGTCGAGATCAAGGGCTTCCAGCACACGCGCGAGCGCGACGCGAAGATCGAGCTCGCCGCGCTCGGCGGCAGCCGCGAGCGGCGCCGAAAGCAGCACGATGCCCAAGTTGGTGTTCTGGCCGACCGCGGCGCGCGTGGCTTGGACGGCATCGAGAATGCGCGATCCTACCGAAGCGCCACGCCGCGTTAAGGCCGGCGCGCTGACCCCAGCGCTGCGCTCGAAGTCGGCGACGGTCATGCCGTGCCCTTCGGCGTGTCGGTGCACATTGCCAGGTTTCAGCGCGTCGAGTTCGACCAGACACGCGGCTGTATAGGCCTCGGCGATACGGGCGGCGGCCGTCAATCGAGCCCCCGCAAGGTCGCTTCAGCGAGCAGATCCGCGATGTTCGCGTCCGTCACTTGTTGCAGACCGCGCCAAGCCGGCATGCTGTTGACCTCAAGCACCTTCGGTCCCTCCGCGCCGACAATGAGATCGACCCCCGCGATGTCGGCGCCGACCGCGCGGGCGGCGGCAAGCGCGAGCGCTTCGAGCTGCGCGTCGCGAGCGACGGCGAATGGTTCGCCCCCCTGCTTGACGTTGGTTATCCATGTCGGCGCGCGTCGCATCATCGAGGCAACTACCCGCCCACCGCAGACGAAAAGCCGAAAATCGTGAAACCCTTCGCCGCGGACGCGTTCGAAGCGCTGCAGGTAGTAGACTCCGCCGATCGCGTCGGGCGACGGAAGGTCCGGCGGACTGCGAACGAGTCTCAGGCCCTTGCCCTGCGCGCCGAATAGGGGCTTCAGCACCAGGGGGCCTTTCGGGCATTCGCGATCGACAAGCGCTCGCGCGCGCTCGAAGGATTCGAGCACCCAGGTATCCGGCGTGGCGATCCCCGCCCGCGCGATGAGGAAACTTGTCATCGACTTATCGACGCAGGCTTCGATCGCTCGTGCGTCGTTGAGCACGCGCACGTTGAGCCGCTGCAGTGCGTGCAGCACGCCGAGGCGGCGCGTGATCGCCTCGAACGAACCACCGCTCATACTGCGCACGTGAACCACATTGGGCAGCGCATCGAACCCGGGCAGATCGAGGCCACGCGGGCGCAGCGTCGAAAACTCGCAATCGGCAACGTCGAGCCGTGTCGCTTCGACTCCTCGCTTTTGGTACGCCTCCTCCAGGCGCCGCGCATGCCAATCACGGGTGTCGCTGATGAGAAGTACGCGAAGCGGGCGTAGAGTCACGCCGCCCTATCCGAACGAAGCGTTGAGCAACTTCGTGTCGACCGCTCCGGCGCGGTAGGTCGCCCCCGATTCCAGCGACGTTACCAGCGTCTCTGCAGGACTGAACAGCATCGGATCGATGGCGTAGAAATCGCCATTGAACCGCTTGAACACCTCCTTGAACGGCGCGCCATAGTCGCGAGACGCGCTGCTCGGCAAAGCCTCCGCCAGCGCCTTTGCGTCCTCAGCGGCTCCGGCGACGAGCAGATGCACGCGTCCGCCGTAGATGATGGCGTCGTTGGTGCGGCCCATCGCGGTCATGAAGTCCGGGTGTGGCGGCGACAAAGGCGCCGCGCCCATCCCATCGACAATCCGCTCAAGCGGAAATTTTAGCGCATGCGCCTTGTGCAATGCCACTTCCAGCACGCGCGCCACGACTTGGGCGCCCCCGGCAAGACTTTGGGTCGGCGCGAAGATGATGGTCAGCGCCGACGGCGCGAGTCCGCATTCAACTGCGACTTTGGCGATCACCTCGTGCGGAGGGGGCCGGCCGCCTTCGATGACGAGGGTTGCCCGCGACGCCTGGTCTCGATAGCCGAGGTCATCAAACAGCGGCTCTTTTCGCGCCAGCGCCCGCGCGGGTCCCGAGCCGAGCGCGAAAAATGCGCCGCGGCCCGAGCCATGTGAGAGGCTCCAGCCCGCATATTGGCTCGCCAAGCATGCCAACACCGGTTGCGACGAGCGCGCCGAAATTGTCCAAGGCCAGCACGGGATAGCGCTGTCGGGCGCCAACGTGACGTGGCCTAGGCCGCCCATACAGATCGCAGCGATCCTGAGGCCCGCCTCTATCCCGCCGCGCCGCTTGGCGCCCGCATCTATCAAGGTCTCCCCGCTTGAGCCGGTTTCGACGCCGATCTCCAAAACGTCGGCATCGGCTCGCAGGGCGTCAACCAGCCGCGCCGCGCCTTCGTTGACGCTTATGTGCGATTTGGTCGTCATTCGCCGTCCCCTCGAAACTCGGAACGTATGCGCTTCGCCCGCGCGTCCACTGTGGCCTTCGCCGTAGAGACATCGCGCCCCGCGGCCGAAACCGTGCAGATCGGCGATCCCTTGGAAATGCGCGTCCCCGGCGCCGGCCGATCCGCCACCCAGTTTGGCCATTCCCACTCCGGGACCACGAATGAGGTGTCTGTATAGACGATTTCGCTCGCGCTCGGCGATCGGGATCTGGGAGGCGGCATCGATTTGTCGGCCAAGGCCGAGAGATGACGCGCCAACAGCGGGTCGGCGTCCTCGTCAAACAAATCCAGCGTTGCGCCAGGGCGCGGGTTGACCTCCAATAGCCAGAACTGCTCGCCGTCGTCCAGGAAGTCGGCGCTCGCCAACCCGCGCACGCCGAGCGCCGCCGTTAGCTGGGCCAGGCTGTCGAGCAACTCGGACGGCCCTTCGATCGGCCCCGCTGCGCCGCCGTATCGGAAGGGCGCCCCCGCGCAGGGCGCCGTCCATTGCTCGCTCCAGGCAATGGGCGTCAGTTCGCGGGAATCGCGAACGAAAAGCAGCGAAACCGAACGGCCCTCAATATAGCGTTGCCAATACTCATCGGCGCCAAGCGACCGGACGTCCGCGCCGGCCCTCACATGGAGGCCGCCTGAACCGCCGCGCCGCTTTACAAGCTGGCCCAAAGGCGCGTCCGGCGTCTCAAACGCAATCGCAGGATGTGCAAGTTTCGCGTCGGCGCAGGCTTGTGCGAAAAATAGCGCGTCGTTCGCGCGCGCGACTGCCTTGGGGCTCGAGCCGAGCAGTGGGGTTGCCGTTTCGACGTGCGCCAGCCGATGCGGACAATCGTCGAAGCCGGCGCCGTAGACGAGACCGATGGCGACCTGGTCGTTCGCGCGCGCCGCAATGGCTGCTGTCAAATCCACGTTCGCGAAGCCGCCGATCGCATTCTCCAGCACGAAGGTCTCAAGGCAGGCCTCGCGCGTGTCGAGGTCGCCGAAGGCGTCGAAGGCTATCGCAGAAAAGCCGGCGCGACGAGCCGCGACGGCGAGCGCGCGCGCCGATATCCCCGCGACGAGAAGGCTGGGCTCGCCGTTCAATTTACGAGGTCCGCCTGCGCCGCTGCGACGGACACCGAAGTTGCACGCCCTCTCGGGCGTGCGGCGTCGCTCCTCCCGATCCTTTCATTGGCTCCTGTCGAATCGAAATTTTTGGGATCTGAAGACGAGCCAGTCGTCGCATCTCGGCATTGAAGACGGCATTAGCCGATCTGTCCAGTCGCGAGCGAATATTCTCCGACACTATTGGTCCCTGAATTTGCCGTAGTCGTTGTCTCTCGCGACGTCGATGAAGCATCGGGGGAAAGCGAAAACGAGTCGCTCAGGATAATTTCCTAGATACGCGAATAGACAAAGACCTCCGATCGGTATCAGATGCGCCTGCGCCGAGGCGTCGCCGACAGTCGCCTTCGTCTAATTTTCGGCCGCCGAAATGGGAAATGTTGGGGAGATGACGGCCACGGCGCCCGACAGCGCTGAAGCCGCGGTGTGGATCGACGGCGAGCCGGCATCGTTCGATCTCGCTGTTTCGCAGGCGGCGCGCCTCATTGGCGACAGCGCGATGGCGGTCTTCGCGCACCTCGGCACCGACACAGCAGGCGTGCGGGAGGCCGTCCTGTTGGCCGAACAAGTTGGCGGCGTGCTTGATCATGCGTCGTCCGCAGCAATGCTTGCCAATCTCGACGTGATGCGCGAGACCGGCCTTATGCTGACGACGCCTTTGGAGGCGGCGGTTCGCGCAGATGTCGTATGGCTCATCGGCGATTCGGTGTTTGAGGCGTGGCCCGAGCTCGAAAGCCGAATAGTCGCGCGTTCGCGGCGATCTCCCGCCGAAAATGCCGCCCGCCGCGTTGTTTGGACGCGGACAACGTCCCCGGCCGCCTCGCAATTGGGCGCGACGACCTGCACCATAGGCGAAGGTGCGGAGCGGCTGGTGCATCTCGCTAGCCTAAGGGCGCGCTCGAACGGTCGGCCGGTCTGCGCAGGCGACGGTTTCGACGCCGTCGCTGCGATCTTGAGAGACGCCAAATTCGGCGTCGCTATTTGGAGCGCCGCCGAGCTCGAGCCTCTTGCGATCGAGGCGATCAACGGCCTCGTGCGCGATCTCAACCAAACGTCGCGATTCTCGACCTTGCCGCTCGTCAGCGCAGACAATGGCGCGGGCGTTGAAGCTGCTTGCGCCTGGATGACAGGCTTCCCGCCTCGCACGGGCTTTTCGCGAGGCGCTCCTCACCATGATCCGTGGCGCTACGATTCTCGAAGGTTGATCTCAGCCGGGGAGACGGATTGCGTAGTCTGGATCTCGTCATTCGAACGCGGCGCAGCGCCCCGCGCGCCCGTGCATGTCGCTCTCTGTGAACCAGGCGTCGCCGCGGCGGCGCGCGTCCGCATCGATGTGGCGCGTCCCGGCGTTGATCACGACGCTGTCCTTTATGACCCACGCATCGGCGCGCTTGTGGTGCAGACGGCCGCGCGGTCGCAGGACAAGCCGACAGTCGCCGCGACGCTCGCGGCCATACGCGCCGAGATCGGCAGCGCGCCATGCTGACGCGGATCGTCGGCGGGCGCGTGCTCGATCCCGCCAACCGGCGCGACGCCATCGGTGATTTGTGGCTGGACGGAGACCATATTGTTGTTGCGCCGCCCGACGGCCGAGCGGACGAAACCTACGATGCGTCCGGTTGCATCATTATGGCCGGCGGCGTCGACATCCACTCCCATATTGCCGGCGCCAATGTGAACACGGCGCGACTGCTGCTGCCTGAGCAACATCGCGCCCACGCCACGCGACCCGCCGCGACGCCGCTTTCGAACGCAGGCTGGTCGACCTTTGAGACCGGCAAGCTGTATGCGCAGATGGGCTTCACGACCGTTGTTGAGCCCGCCATCTCACCGCATCACGCGCTCCACGCGCATCTCGAACTCGCCGACACGCCGGTGATCGACAAGGCGATCCTCGCCATTCTCGGCAATGACGATTTTGGACTTTCGTTGATGCGCGACGGCGCCGGCCCGAACGCGATCCGCGATCACGTCGCCTGGACGCTGCAATCGAGCAAGGCGCTCGGCCTGAAAGTCATCAACGCTGGCGGCGTCGCGGCGTTCAAGGATAACGTGCGAAGCTTCTCCTTCGATGACGTTGTGCCGCATTACGGCGTGTCGAGTCGGCAAATCGTCAAGACGCTGCAGCGGGCCGTGCATGAACTCGGCGTACCGCACCCGCTGCATGTCCACTGCAATAACCTCGGCCTTCCCGGCAACTATCAGACCGCGCTCGACACGATAGCAGCGGCTGAAGATTTGCCGCTGCATCTCGCGCACCTGCAATTCTACGGCTATGGCGCCGAGGGCAAACAAGGTTTCTCCTCCGCTGCGCCGAAGCTCGCGGAAGCCGTCAACGCGGCTAAGAACGTGACTATTGATGTCGGTCAGGCAATGTTCGGACAGACCGTGACAATCTCTTCGGACGTGCTACGGCAGTTCTCAGCGCGGGGGCAGGCGCGGCCCAACAAGTATGTGATTATCGACGGCGACGCCAACGGCGGCGGCGTGATGCCCTACAACTACAGGGTTGGTAGCTTCGCCAACGCCGTGCAGTTCGCCATCGGGCTCGAATTGTTTCTGCTAATTGAGGACCCCTGGCGCGTGTTTTTTACCACCGATCATCCCAACGGCGCCCCATTTACTGCTTATCCAGATTTGTTTGCTTTGCTGATGAGCCGTGACGTGCGCGCTGCGTGGCTGGCAAAACTCCCTGCTGAGGTTGAGAGCGTAACGACGCTCGCTTCGTTGACGCGAGAATATCAGTGGGAGGAGATCGCAATCGTGACGCGCGCCGCCCCTGCGCGGCTGCTGGGCCTGAAGGATCGAGGCCATCTGGCGCCCGGCGCTCGAGCGGATGTGGCGATCTATCGTCCGGGCGTCGATCTGGCCGCGACATTCCGCGGCGCGACGCGCGTTTACAAGGACGGCGAGTGCGTTGTCACAGACGGCGCGCTCACGCATTATCGCTTCGGCCGTGCGCTCACCGTCGCGCCGGCGCCGGACCGCACGATGATCAAACGCATCGGCGATTATTACGATGAGCGATACGGCCTGGATGCCGACCTGCTCCGTGTCCCGGAAGCTGCGTTGCCCGAAAGGTTCTTCGAGACGGTCGCATGTCTGAACTGAGCGCGGGCGGCGTCGTGATCGACGATACTTTCGCGGAAGCCTTCGATAT
>Ga0302324_100011838_pt1 | contig 17856 bp, 15 predicted proteins | sample Palsa_T0_1_FD_201949 | JGI IMG/M metagenome (GOLD analysis project Ga0302324, IMG submission 201949) | Peat permafrost microbial communities from Stordalen Mire near Abisko, Sweden - Palsa_T0_1 | ecosystem: Environmental > Terrestrial > Soil > Palsa > Peat permafrost | place: Sweden: Abisko... | reverse complement strand
GCCCTACACTAAACTTTCCAAAATGGCGGGGATGCGTTCCAGGCTGCGGTTGAAGCTGGCGCGGGATTAACGCGTTTTTCTACTTAGTCAATCTCGGCGAAGTACGATTTTTTGAGTCCGGCAGCGGAAGCCAAGTTTCGCCTGCTGTTGGGTGATCTTTCCTAAGCCAATTTAAACCGCCGAAGCAACATACTCGTCGCTTTCCAGATGCAAGCATGTCGCAAGCTTTCTCGATCCGGCTCCTGCGCGTTTCCGGTTGCTTGGTTGAGCTTAGCCAGAGAATCCAGTCCCTGCGCGCCATGGGTGTGATGGCCGCCCACGTTGCCTGCGCCAGTGGGGCATCTGCAAGGGCTTTGCGTAGATCCATTGGCACCCTGATCTCCGGTTCTTTTTCGACCCGCGTAATCTCCGTCGTTACGGTGTCTCCAGCGTCTGCGTCTGCTGCATCGTGCATGGCTTCGTTAACTCTAAGGCAGTGACTTCCTTTGCCGTCTGGTTCGAGTGCGGCTCGAAAAGGGAAGCCATTGATGGTTCCTTCGACCATCGTCATACCTCGTGATGGAAGCTTCGCGCTTGCGTTCTTAGGCAGAGTGAGAAGGGTCCACGGTCCAATCTTTTCGGTTGCCGCAGGCCGAAGCAACTTGGCACTGAAGCGAATCGTTGACTTGGTTTCTTGCAGCTTTGCCAGTTTCATCTGGGATTTCCCATTCGGGTTCCAGCCCACGACCGGCGTGGGCCTTTTCCTGATTTTCCTCCCCTGGCCACGGGTTTGCAATTCTTTTTCCAATCCGTTCCCGGGGCGGCGCAATGTGTTGTTCTCTAGAGCGGCCCGCGGCGCGCGGTACGAGGATACAAACTGCCGTGGTGAAAACAGAAGCAAACCAAGGCAACGAAAAGGCTGGGAGCTCAAACAGCAGAATCGCAGGTGAATTGATGGCTGGAGACTTTTGGAGATTGAAAATCCGTGACGTGCAAGGCATATTTTCGGTGAAACGGCTCAAGCAAGGATCTATGCTTACATCTCAAATCGAATTGCCGATGGAGAAAATCGCAGATTTCTGCAGGCGGTGGGGTGTTGCACGGCTGGAAATCTTCGGTTCCGCGCTCCGGGACGATTTCGGCCCGCATAGCGACGTGGATTTTATGTTCACGCCTGGACCGGGATTTCAGCGAGACAAGGCATACGGCCCGTGGGGGAGAGACTACATGGCTGAGGAATTGGCCAGTATGCTCGGGCGTGAGGTGGACTTGATTGAGCGAAACCGCATCGAACGCATGGACAACTGGATCAAACGCCGGCACATCCTACAGACTGCCGCCTCTGTCTATGTGGACTGACGAAGGCACTGCATTCGATATCCTGAAGGCCGCCCGGCTGATCCGAGACTTCAGCGCCGGGTTTACGCCTGCACAATTTAATGCGGACATTAAGACTCAATCGGCCGTTCTGCATCAAGTCATCGTGTTGGGTGAAGCTGTCAAACGCCTCTCGAAAGACTTCCGCCAGACCCACCCTTTGGTTCCTTGGGACGAAATTACGGGCATGCGCGACCGATGTGTGCATGGGTATGATAACGTGGAGTTGGATATCGTTTGGAATGTGGCTTCCCTTCATGCGCCGAAGGTTATCGCATATCTGGAAACCATCGTTCCAAAGCCGCCGACCGGAGTCTGATCACCATATTTCCCAAAACCAAATCTCACCAAACCTACTACACCAAACTTTCCAAAATGGAGGGGATGCGTTCCAGGCTGCGGTTGAGGCTGGCGCGGGTGATGGATTTTTCGGCGTCGGTCTGATGGCCGAAGAGTATCTTCCAACCGGGCGATTCGAGCCAGCTCTCAAAGGGCACTTCGGCCTTGCTGCCGCTGTCGCCGATCTTGGTGTGGCGCACCAACATGTCGGCCACGTGTACGGCAGCGGTGACGCCGCTTTGCAGGCGCGCCTGCTGGGGGGTATGATGGCATTGCACGATTTCCACGAAAACCTCCGGCAATCGCTGCTTGCGCAGATACATCGCCCCCAATTCCGCGTGGTCCACGCCCAGCACTTCCTTTTCCCATTGCAAAAGGTCGCCGGTCATTTGATCCCGATTATGATAAATCTCGGTGAAATGGTCCGGAAAAGCCGAAGCCATGACGATCTTGCCCACATCGTGGATGAGGCCGGCCACGTAATCAATCTCGTCGTCCTGCGATTGCAGCAGGTCGGTGATCTCGCGCGTCATTAGGGCTACGGCAATGCAATGGCGCCAAAATTGCCGCCACGGAAACCGGCGTCCTTCGGTCAATCGCTGGAAATCTTCAATGATCGGCGTGACCATGGCCAGTTGGCGGATCTGGCGCACGCCGAGGTAAAAAACGGCTTCCTCGATGTTCTTGACCGGTTTGGCCATGCCGTAATAGACGGAGTTAACCAGACGCAGCAGGCGGGCGGTCAAGCTGGGGTCGCGGCGGATGATTTCGGCGATCTGAGAAGTATAGCGTTGGTCGGCGCCCAACAATTCGCGCAAGGCGCTGTCAATAGAGCTTAAGGAGGGCAGGCAAGCGCAACCGCTCAACCGGGCATCAATATGAGTGCGGTCCAATCGTTCGCAGGTCGTATGTGGCGCCAAGGTTTCAGGACTCATTCCCTATACATCGGAATAATTGGCAGGAACTTAAGAGAGCGTTGTGGCATTGAAAGGCCGCAGGGAGACGGCTGGCGTCCGAGAGCATGTTTTGCGCTAAAGTTTCGCCCCAAAAAAACCGATATGCGTAGCAGAATAAGAGTATTCATGTTTGGACGTTTTCGCCAATTTCTCCCTGCGGCGCAGTGCGTCTTAGGAGTCGCAACCGTGTGGTCGGATGCGGGCTATTTGCCGCAGGCCGGCCCTGTCCCGTTGCGTTTTCGCGTCCTGCCTCCGCCTGTCAACGACCAGGTCAACGCCCCCGTTGCGCCTGCGCCTGCGCCTCCAGCGCCCATTTCCCTGCCGTCGCCGCCGATGCCGTCCGCACTTAAACAAACGACCCTTGTCCCGCCCATCCAGGCGGTCACAAACGGGCCGGCGCTGGAGTTCAACGCCGGGGAAACTGCGACAGGCTCCGTGCCTGTGCCTGTGAACGCGCCGGAAGCGGTCATTTCTCCCCAGATGCTGATTAAATTCTTTACGGCTCCGACCAACGCCGTCACCAACGCCACCGCCGCGGGAGTGGAGGCGCCCGTTGGATTCACCCCGCCGCTGGTGGCAACACCGCCGCCAAAGCCGCCAGCTTCGAGCCCAGCCCCGCATTCAAGCCCGCCCTGACGCTAAAGTGAAAACTTGGTTCCAAAACTTGAGTTTCTTGCTGGCGTCGGTTTTGGGCGCGGCGGCCGAATCCAATGCGGTGGTCGCGCCGGACGCCGGAACCATGACTAGTTCCAACTTGGTGCAAGGCGCCGGATCTGTGACCAACCAGGCGGAGATTGAGCGTCGTTTCCAAAGCCAGTTGGATCTGGCCAGCTTCCAGCGCCACACGAAATGCCCCGCCCTAGCCGTCCAAACGCTGGTCAGCATTCTGGAAACCAACGCCCCGCCTGAATTCAAACGCAAGGCATTGTTTGACCTGGCGCTGGCCACGCAGGACAACAACGATTTCGTCAAAGCCCAGCAGGTTTATGCCCAATACCTGCAACGTTACCCGGAAGACCTCCACGCCCCGGAAGTCCTGCTCCGGCAAGGGTTGCTCTTCCGCCAGATGGGCGTCAACACGCTGGCCATTTCCAAGTTTTACTCCGTCATGTCCACCGCCCTGAAATTGAATTTAAACAACATCGAGTATTACAAGAATCTGGTTCTCCAGGCGCAAACGGAAATCGCGGACACATATTACAGTCTGGCGCAATTCAACGAATCGGCCGATTTCTACACCCGTCTGCTCAAAGCCGACGCCCCGGCCTTGAACAAGCAGCAAATCGAATTCAAGCTGATTCGTTCACTTTCCTATCTGACCAATTACAATGAAACGATTGCCCGGTCGCAATCCTTCCTGGAACACTTCCCCGATTGTCCCGACGTGCCGGAAGTCCGCTTTGACCTGGCCAGCGCCGACAAAGCGTTGGGACACAATGCGGAGGCTTTGAAGCAGGTGCTCTTGCTTTTGCAATCACAACAGGATAATGCCAAGAGCAATCCGGAATTGTGGGTCTATTGGCAGCGCCGGGCCGGCAACGAAATCGCCAACCAGCTTTACAAGGAAGGCGATTATCTGGATGCGCTCCAGATTTATCAGAACCTGGCGGCGCTGGACACGGCGCCGTCCTGGCAAGCCCCGGCTTTGTATCAAGTCGGCCTGGTTCTTGAACAATTGGAACAATGGCAAAAGGCGACCGACACCTACGATCAGATTCTGAACCGGCGCAGCGAGTTGACCGGCAGCAACGCCCCGCCCAGCCTTTCCTCGCTCTGCGAAATGGCCCAATGGCGCAAGGACTACATCGCCTGGCTGCAGAAAGCCCGCGCCACCGACCTGAACCTCCAACACAGCTACCTTTACAAACCAGCCACCGCCAACACCACCGCCGCCCGATGAACACACCCCAGGAAATAGTCGAACAATTGAACGAGCATCTTGGCGTCTGCCGGGAACTCTTGCAGGCCACCGAAGAGGAGGGACAAACCTTGCGCCGATCCGGCAAGCCCTCCCTGATGGAGTTTTATCAACGGAAAAAAGACTTGCTTCCACGCTTCAATCAGTCACTAGATGGGTTGCGGAAGCATCGTGTGAACTGGCAGAGGTTGAACTTGGATGAACGAGCGCGCTGGCCGGAAGTGGGCATGCTGCTGCGGAAGAACCAGGACCTGACGATGAAGATCATCGTTTTGGACCGCGAGAATGAGCAGGCTCTGCTGCGTCGCGGCTTGGTTCCACCGCGCGAACTGCCTTCGGTCAACCGTCAGCGCCCTCATTTCGTGGCCGATCTCTACCGCCGCCAAGGCGTCCCATGATGCGCACGTATCAATGCCGATTGAGAAAATCATTGTTCTGGAAGACGACTTGATCGTCCGCAGAAACCTTGAACAAATGTTGCGCCAGCAGCGTTACGACGTGGCCGCCGCCGGCACCATCGCCGCGGCCCGCGAATTGCTGGCCAAAGACACCTTCGACCTCCTTTTCCTGGATGTCCGCCTGCCCGATGGTGAAGGCACCGATTTGCTGCGCGAGTTGCAGACGCATCCGGAAAAACCGCTCGTCGTCATGGTCACCGGTTTTGGCTCCGTCGAATCCGCCGTCGAGTGCATGCGCAACGGGGCTTTCGATTACATGCTCAAGCCCTTTTCCTCGGACCAATTGCAGGTCACGCTCAAGAAGGCGGAGAATTTCGATCAACTGCTCAAGGTCAACGCCTATTTCAGCAACGCGGAGGAAGACGAGACGGGTTGGGAACTTCAGGGCGTCAGCCCCGCCATGGAGGAATTGCGGCAATTGATCCGCAAAGTCGCCCGCACCCAGGCCACCGTGCTCATCGCCGGCGAAAGCGGCACCGGCAAGGAATTGGTCGCCCGCGCCCTCTACCGCCAAAGCCCGCGCCACAGCGCCCCGTTCATCAAAGTCAATTGCGCCGCCATCCCCGAGAACCTCATCGAAAGCGAATTTTTTGGCCACGAACGGGGCGCGTTTACCGGCGCGCTCAACAAACGGGAAGGCCGCTTTGAGCTGGCCCACAGCGGCACCATCCTGCTGGATGAAGTGAGCGAAATTTCCCCGCAAGTGCAGGCCAAGCTGCTGCGAGTTTTGCAGGAGCGGGAACTGGAGCGGGTCGGCGGCAACCGGACGATCAAAGTGGACGTCCGCGTTTTGGCCACCACCAACCGGCGTTTGGAAGAGAGCGTGGAGCGCAAGGAGTTTCGCCAGGACCTTTACTTCCGCCTCAACGTTGTTCCCATCCATGTGCCGCCCTTGCGCGAGCACAAGGAAGACGTGCCTTTTTTGGCGCGGCAATTCATGCCCCGCTTCGCCCGCAAGCACGGCGTGCGCGTGCGCAGCTTCTCCGACTCGTGCATGGCCGCGTTGCAAGCGCACCGCTGGCCGGGCAACGTGCGCGAATTGCAAAACGTCATCGAGCGCGCCGTCATTTTGTGCGGCGACGCCGGTCAGTTGGAACCCGAACACCTTGGCTTTTCCCCGCAGTCCGCCGCGCCCCCGCCTCTCAGCGTCCCGGATGCCGCAGGCTCCGCTCCCGCCGCCGCGCCTGGCGCGTCTGCACTGAGCGCGGATCTTTCCCTGGCCGAACTGGAAAAGCGATACATTCTGACTGTCATGGAGAAGAACCCCAGCCGCACCCAGGCGGCCAGGCTCTTGGGCATCAGCATCCGCACCCTGCGCAATAAACTCAACGAATACGGAGTCCATAATAAAGATGACACGACGGAATTTGTGAAGGAGGAAGGAGAGGCGCAGGGGTGATCTGCGGATAATACGTATGCGCCTGAGCGGCCATGTGTGGCTTCGGGCGGATGGGAAGATTTTTTCATGCTTTTAGTCCGTCGAACGGGCCTGTAGGTTTGACTGAGCAAAGCTCAATCAGTCGTGCCGTCGCCCCAAAATCGGGAAGAAGTGCTTTTGACTGCCGTCCTTGAAATGCGGGCGGACAAGCGCCCGGCATTGCTGGAGGCCATGTGCGTGGGCGACCCTGCCCTGCGCCAACGCCTGGAAGCCCTGCTGGGCTGCCCACCCAAAGGCTGACAAATTGCCGCCATCGGCAGCAGCGGCCGTTGTGGCGACCATCAAACTCGATTTTCCCGACGCCCGAGATGAAGCCGTCGGAACGGCAATCGGACGCTACAAAGTTCTGGAGAAGGTGGGTGAAGGCGGCTGCGGCATTGTCTATGTCGCCGAACAAACCCAGCCCGTGCGCCGCCGCGTGGCCCGATAGAAACGCCATGGATATTGGTCGAGGCAGGGTCGAAGAAGCAAAGCAGCAGAGCAGCCCATGGAATGAGAATTCTCAATTTCATAGCAAAAACGCCAAGAAGACGGGCTATGCTCTATTCATAAATGTCGCCTGGGTCGCGCCATCTCCATCAGCGTTCATAAAGATTCGCTCAATTTGAGATGTTGAAAGCAAGGAGCAGCGATTTTCCATTCATCCTCCCATTGAGCCGTGGGAGCCTCGAACCAAAAATGGATAAATCTTCCAATTTTGTCATCGGCATACCAATAGTTCTTTACCGTCACGTCTTTTCCGCCCTTGGGGTTATCCCTAATCCGATACTCCAGCACAGTGCAAACGCCGTTCGTGGACATCCTTCTATCGATTTGGTTCTCCTTCTTGACATAGCGATTGACTAAACTCTCAAGATAGCCGGAAACCTTCGGAAAGTTCGGCATGTTCGTGGGCTGCGGATAGACATTGAACAAAATTGCCGCTTCAAAATCGGCTCCCCGCGCCATTTGTTTCTTCGACAGAGCGAACCCATCTCGCTTGTTGATGACGAACCAACCGTCTGGCTTCAAAATCTCCGAATTCAGCATAACGATATGTAGCCAAGAGTAACCTCCTGGAGCCACAGAGGTTGCATCCTCGGCATGAAGAACGAATGCGATCGCAAACATGCCGATGCACAAAGCTTGTAGCTTGATAAACATGCGAAACCTGATTTTTGTAGCCAATTTCATATCAATTGATATTTCCGATTTGATTTCTTGCCCACGAACAGCGTGGGCCTTTTTCGTAATTTACCTCCTACTCCACGGATTCGCAAGTCTTTTACTTCGTCCCTTGGAGAAACGACAAAATTTGGACAAGCGGCCTTGAACGATCATCCGACAAAGTTCGTTTATAGTGCTGTCGGAGTCGGATTGACATTTGGGTGCCCATTGCGACTGTATCATGCGCTGAGGGTGTCGGATGCTTTGAACGAGGCAGATCAGGAAACTGCGGGGAGTGGGAGGAATTCTCAACTTGGAGCTTCCAGCCTTTGTTTTCTTCGTTTGCTTCTGTTGGCACCACAACGCTTTGCATATCGACGCACAAAACATGAATTTTTTTGTTGCATTACCATCTAATTGTGTATAGTGTGGATTTATATGGCGCTCAAGCACTGCGTTGTTTGAAATAGGGAATGGATGGAAGTGGGGAGTGCAGAATGGTCAATTGGACTTCGCCAAGGCGAAAAAATGGCAAGGGGCCGCGAATTCACGTAAGTCCTTGATTTCCAAGATAGTTCCGGATAAATCCGCCTCCAAATCAAACGCTAAATACTTAAGGCTCAAGGCTTAATGAGGCAAAACATCCGCAAAACGCTCCATGCAAAAACCAGGCTTAAAGTTTACCGAGGTAAATTGCACCAAATTGCGCTAAATTGCAGTTGCGAAAAAATTCCGGCGCCCTTGCCAAAACTGCGCTATGCCGCGCCTCAAGCGGAATGAAAAGCGGTGGCGGATTCCGTGGAAACAGTTGGAAAAGGTTGGGAACACCTTTAATTGGAGGGGGTTAGGGGGGAGAAATAAGGAATTTCATGTGCTCACAATTGAAATGGGTGTGTTTTGACCCGATTACAATACTTGACCGGCATACACTGGTGTGAATTTATGGGGTGGGCAGGGCGCCTAATTCTGCTTTGGCGTCGGCGTTGCCTTGTGCGGCGGATTTGGCGAGCCACGCGCGGGCGGTGGGCAAGTCCTTGGCGACGCCTTCGCCATCACTATAGATTTATCCCAAACGCCATTCCGCCAATGCATCCCCACCGGCCGCTTGCTCCTGAGAGAGATTATTGACTTCACTAGCAAACTGTGATTTTATCACCATTATGCAAATGAAAGCCCTTTGCAATTGTCAATCTTGCGGCGAGAAGATTGAATTTGAAACACACCAATCCGGAGAAATTGTTTCATGCCAATATTGCGGAAATCAAACCCAACTATCGCTAATAATCCCTGAAAAACCGATGGATCAAGAATCATTTAAAGACGGAAACCCGGCTGAGACGCGATTGACTTTCATCCGTAAAAACACCTGCTACCGGATTTTGAGAATTTCGATCAACGTTTGGTCGCTTCTACTGATTATGAGCGCTTGGTGTTTTTTAATCCTGCCATTCAGTTATAGGGTGCAAGAAAGCCAGACCTTTCCTGGATTGGCTCCAACGCGCCGTGATTTGATCGTGACCATAGGTCTTTGCTTATTGGCGCTTATGATCATTCTTGCTTTCAGGCAGGCTGCCCTTTTGGCAGTCGACATTACGGACTCAATCTTGCACTATCATGCCAGAACTAGAAGGGTAAATTTCTAGGGAAACTTATTCATATGGACGGTATTTGTCCAACCGGATCATGCACCATCATTGCATGAACCGAAAATCTAATCCTTGAACTTTGAACCTTGAACTTGGAACCTTGAACTCGTCCGAGTCAGTCAAACCAGGTCAAACCAAGCGATGCTATGTTAATCCGTGAAATCCGTGCCATCCGTGGTCCAAATTCATAGAGGTATCGCGGATTTCACGGATGCCACAGATTTGAAGCCGTGCGGCCTCAGTCAAACCCAGTCAAACCGGTCGGCTGATTAGCGACTTCTTGGGGAGCGCGGTCGTACCGACCGCACCCGTCGGCGGCCCGCCGACGGAATCCCCCGACCGAAACAGGTCTCACCTTTGGGTGTATCCGTAAGCATATCGCTAATGATTCGGGAACCCAGTCAAACCGAGTCAAACCATTTGACAGATTCGATGAGGCTTGAATTGAGGCCGCAAAACGCCGCCTGGAACGGCGTTGGTGACGGGCTTGCGACGGCGAAGTGGCGGCTTAAATCGTTGCCTTCCAATGAGTGTGACGCTGTGACGGCTAAAATCGAAGTGGAGGCTGCCGGCCCAGATTTGCCGCCGGCACCGAATTGTTTAGTTTGGGATTGAACTCGACCGCTATTGCTCGTATTTACAAACCCATGCTCGCCGAAAGCACCGTGCAACCAAAGGACAATACCCTGGATGCCGCCAAAGAACGCATTCATATCGGGGCAGCCCCTGATTGGATTGTGCCGTGCTCGTTTCGGCTGGATTTCAAGCCGAAGCAGCCCGGCCATGTCACGCACTTGCTTTCCTGCAAGCAGATCCACGCCGAGAAACGCCAGACTTTCGTTCACACGGCCATCCGATTGGAAACCACCCAGGCGGTGCAAAATGAGGCCCAGGGCCGCATTGCCTTCGAGCCGCGCACCCAGAGTTTCATCCTTCACTGGCTCAAAATCCATCGCGCCGAAACCGTCTTCGACCGCACCGCGCTGGAAAATATCCACTGTGTTCAGACTGAGACCGACGGCTTCATGGCGCCCAGCCGCCTGACCCTGATTCTGGTGTTGGAAGGCGTGCGGCCCGGCGATGTCTTGGAGCTATGTTATACCATTGAGGAGCAGCCGCTTCTGTTGACGGAGGACTGCGGATGCCTTTTCGCCCTGCCCGAAGGCGCGCCCTTGGGCAAGTTATACTTCTCGGTGCGCTTTGCTGACGCCCGCCAATTCGATTGGGAGGCGTCCGCGCCGGATTTGCAGCCGGTGGAAACGCAACATGGCGGCGAAATTCTCTGGGTTTGGGCGCGCGATAATTTCCCCGGAGTCCGCGCGGAGGAAAACACGCCGCCCTGGCACATCACCTACCCTTGGATTCAGGTGTCGGACTGCCCGGATTGGGAAACCGTCTCCGCCGCTTTCGCCGAGGCGTGGGATGTGGACAAAGCCAATGCGGACCTGGCGGCCGTCACGCCGGAAATCGCAGCAGGCGAAGGCGGTATTTTGCAGCAAACCGAGAAAGCCATTCAGTTGGTGCAGGATCAATACCGCTACCTGGCGGTGGACGGGGGATTGGACGGACAGCCGCCAACGGCGCCAGAGGTGGTGGCGCGCCGCCGGTATGGAGACTGCAAAGACCTGTCTGTCTTGCTGATGGTCTTGCTCAAGCGGCTTGGGTTGGAGGCCCGCCTTGTACTTGTCAACACTAAATTTCGCAAGTCTTTGGCTGTTTTGCTCCCCATGCCCTCCTTATTCGACCATATCATAGTCGAATACAAGGCCCGGGGCGAAACCCGCTGGGTTGATGCCACCGCCAAAGGCCAGGGCGGCGGCTCGCTCAATCGCATCATCAGCGATTTCGGCGTCGGCCTGCCGGTGGTTCGGACTGGTTCGGACCTCATCGAAGCGCCGCCCCCCGCCAGGGAATCCAATGTGTATCAGATCAAGGAATCCGTCCTGCTCGACACGGCGGGAGCGCCTTCAATCTTCGGCATCGTGGTCACAGCCCGAGGCAGCCACGCGGAGGGCCTGCGGCGGGAGTTCGAGAGCCAGGGGGTTGAGGCCATCGCGCGCCGGCGATTGCAGATGTGCGTGGACAGATTCATTGACGTCAAACGGGTCGGACCGCTGGAATACCGCGACAATCGAACGGACAACGAATTCTTTTTGGCGGAGGTATTCGAGATAGAGAATTTTCTCAAGGAGGATGTGCAGTCGAGTTATTACAAAATGGAAGTCGCCGCCGAGGCGGTGGCCAATCTGCTGCCGTTGCCCACTTCGGTCGTGCGTCACACCCCATTCGCGCTGCCATATCCGTGTCACATGGTTCATATTCTGGAGGTGTATTGTGTGTCTTTGCCACCGGCCATCATCCAGCAGCGGACGATTGAGAACCCCTGGCTGCAGTTCACCCGCATTCGCAAAACACTGGCGGGAAATTGGACCGTGACCACGACGCTCTCCACCTTGCGCGACGCCATTCCGCCGGATGGGATTGACGAATACCGGGGAGCCGTGCGCGAAATCCGGGCGCAATCAAGCTGGACGTTGCAGGCGCCGGCGGGGCAGGCCCGCCCGCACCAGAGGAGTGATTTTGGAAGATTGCCCGTTTCGTGGGAATCTTCCCCTGGCGCTTTTCCCCGTCTGGCCAAGACGGTTCCCGCGCCAAGAGCCGCGACGCCCATCTCTGCCGCCCGCTCCCAATCTCCGCGTGAAGCCACGACGCCGTCCGATATGCCCGCCGCGACGGCTCCGTCCGGGCCGCGCGTGGAGATTCGGTACCGCCGGAAGAAGCGTCATCGCCGCCGAAGCCGCGAAAGCAAGAAGGCCATCCTCTGGCAGGCCGTCGTGGGCTGCGTGCTGGTGGTGATCCTGCTGCTGCTGGCGATCGAGTTTGCCAAGAAGACCACTCCCAAAATAATCCGGCCCGTCCCCTTGCCCGATGAATTGCAGCAACAACAGCAGAACCCTTGACACCGTTGTCGCTGCCGAACGGCCAGACTGCCGTCAAATTTCGCCCTGCGCCGCTCGTCGCAGACGGTCGGCAATCGCGCGCCACTGTTCCCCCGGCGGAGGCGCCTCCACAATGATCAGTTCCGCCCCCGCTTCGTCGCAGCGATGCAGTTCGGCGTAAAGCGCCCGCGCAAAGGCTGCCACGTCCGCCGGGATAACCGCGACGCGCCCGAATTTTTCCCGCAGCGGAATGCGGTGGTGCGTGAGAATGTGAATTCTTTCCCGCGCGAGGCCAAAGGCGGAAACCTGCACCGCCAATTCCGCCTCGTCGCGCCATCGCAGAACAGTGAGTCTGGCCTTGGGCGCGTAATGCCGTGGCCATTGGCCCGGACTGCGCGCGATTGCTGGCGGCGCGCCGTCGATTTCGACCACGCCTTCTCCCATGACGGCCTGGAGCGACTCGACCGAAATCATGCCAGGGCGCAACAATCGCGGCGGCGCGAAAGCCAGATCGAGCACTGAAGACTCAATGCCCACCAGGGACGGGCCGCCGTCAATAATCAAGGGAATCTTCGCGCCCAGACTTTTGCGGACGTGTTCGGCGGTGGTGGGCGAAAGTTGGTTGGAGCGATTGGCGCTGGGCGCCGCCAGCGGAAAGCCGCAGGCCTGGATGACTGCCTGTATGAGTGGATGCCTGGGCCAACGCACACCCACCGTCGGGCCACCTGCCGTCACCAGCGGTGGAATCTCCGCCGAGCGCGGTAGAACCAGCGTTAACGGTCCAGGCCAGAACGCCGCCGCCAATTTGCCCGCCACCGTCGGCCAGGCGCTCACGCAGCGGCGCGCCAGTGGCAGGCTCGCCACGTGGACGATGATTGGATTTTCCGGCGGTCTTCCTTTGGCTTCATAAATGCGCCGCACCGCCTCCGCGTTCCAGGCGTTGGCCGCCAAGCCGTACACCGTTTCTGTCGGCAGCGCCACCAATTGCCCGGCGCGCAACAACTCCGCCGCGCGCCGGACGGCCTGCTCGAACCGGGCCGGCGTCTCTATGGTTAATACTTCCGCAGTCATTGGATGCGAAACTGATTACTAGCAAACTTCCCTCTCTCTTCCTAGACTTTCCGCGTGCTCGATGCCCTGACCCAACAACTTGACCGCCTCGAATCGCTGACCGCCCAACAGGTTCGCGCCGCCGTCGGGGAATTGGCGGGCGCTGCCGCCAGCGTCGAAGCCAAGGCTGCTTTCCTCACCGCCCTGGCGCACAAGGGCGAAACGGCGGACGAAATCGCCGGATTCGCCGGGGAATTGCGCCTCCTGGCTATTGAGCCGCCGGTGGATGAGAAAACCCGCGCACGGCAGATTCTGGACGTTTGTGGCACCGGCGGGGACCGGCTGAACACTTTCAACATTTCGACCACCGTGGCGCTGGTGGCCGCGGCGGCGAGGGTGCCGGTGGCCAAGCACGGCAACCGCGCCGTCACCTCCCAGGCGGGCAGCGCCGACGTGCTGGAGGCGCTGGGGATAAAGATCAACTTGACGCCGGCGCTGGCCGCGCAGTCGTTGCGGGAACATGATTTTGCCTTTTTCTTCGCGCCTCATTATCATCCGGTGTTCAAGCAGATTGCGCCGGCGCGGCAATGGTGCGGCGAGCGCGGCCAAAAAACCATTTTCAATTATCTCGGCCCCCTCCTCAATCCCGCCCGGCCCGCCCTCCAACTGGTTGGCGTGGCGCGGCCGGAACTGTGTCTTCCACTGGCCGGCGTTTTGCAATCCCTGGAATTGCGCCGCGGCATGGTCGTCTGCGGCTCGGTCCCAAACGGGCACCTGGACGAACTATCCACTCTGGGCGAAACCATGGTGGCCGAGTTCTATCAGCCCCATGGCCTGGCCACTTCGTCTCTCCTGCCCTCGAATTTTCCGATACAACCCGCCACGCTGGCCGATTTGGCCGGCGGCGACCGCGAGGCCAACGCGGAGATCATTCGCCAATTGTTGCGCGGCCAGGATCAAGGTCCCAGGCGCGACGCGACTTTGTTGAACGCCGCCGCCGCGCTCTTCGTAGCCGAAAAATGCCGCTCCCTGAGCGAAGGCTGGGAGTTGGCGGCGGAAGTGATTGATTCGGGCAAGGCCTGGGCCAAACTACAGGCGCTCATCGCGTACTGAACTTGACGGCGTGTGCAAATGGGGCATCCTGCCTCAATGTATAAAATCATTGGAGCGGACCAGAAGGAGTATGGCCCTGTCAGCGCCGACCAGCTTCGCCAATGGCTGACCGAGGGGCGGGTCAACGGCCAGACCAAAGTCCAGGCCGCCGACGCCACGGAATGGAAGACAATGGCGGAATTGCCGGAATTCGCCGTCCTATTGCCCAAATCGCCGCCTCCTCCTCCAACGCGAGCAGCCCCCATTACCCTGCCGCCGCCGTCGTCGAGCACCAGCCAGATGGCGGTGTGGGCGATGGTCACGGGACTTTTTTCGCTTCTGTGCTGCTGCGGAATTGCGTCTCCAGTGGCCATCGTGCTGGGGGCGGTGGCCTTGTCTCGCTTCAAAAGCCATTCCGAGCTAACCGGTCGAGGATACGCCATAGCCGGCATCGTTCTGGGAATTGTGGCAATTCTGGTTCACATCGCCGCGGCTGCCTCGTTTTTGCTCAATCCCTCTTTAATGCAAAATCTCCAAAACGCGCTGCCACAATGAATAGATGAATGCATCGCTTGCATATTCGCCCTGGCGCATCTTCGCGGTGCTGGCTGCGGCATTGGCGCTGACTGCGGCGGTGGCCGTGTTGTTTGTTTTCGATCCGTCCACGGCGGGTTTTTTTCCGGTCTGCGCGTTGCATGAACTGACTGGATGGCAATGTCCGGGTTGCGGCGGACTGCGGGCCGTGCATCAACTTTCCCACGGTCACATCGCCGCCGCCTGGCGATTGAATCCGTTTGTAGTCGGTCTCTTGCCGGTGGCGCTGTGGCTGGGAGTTCGCGAAGCCGCGCGCGCCTTCACGGGCCGGGAGTGGCCCGGCTTGGTGAACCGTCCGGTTTTCGGCTGGCTGCTGGCGGGGGCGCTTGTTTTATTCGGCGTCCTGCGCAACGTGCCGTTTCACTCCGGCCATTAGCGTAAAGACTATTTATGTTCAAGATCCTTGGCAGCGATCAGCAAGTTTATGGGCCGGCCACGGTCGCCCAGCTTCGCCAATGGATGGCAGAAGGACGGGTCCATCCCGCCACTCTCGTCCAGGCCGAGGGAGCCAATGATTGGAAACCACTGTCATCGTTGGCCGAATTCGCCGTTCCGCCGGTGGTGAGCTTGCCGCAACCTCCGGCCCGGGCCGAGGGCAGCGACATGGCGCTGTGGGCCTTGATCTGCGGCATTTTGGCCAATCTTTGTTGCTGCGCCAGCACTCTCTTTGGAGTTTTGGGTCTTATTTTCTCGATCATTGTTCTGAGCCGCCGCCAGGACTATCCCGGTGAAAATCACAGGCAGATGGCCCTGGCCGGATTGATTCTTTCCATCATTGGTTTGCTGTGGCATTGCCTGTTGCCGCTGTTCTTTTTCCTGCCGGGAGCATGGGGCATTCATCATTTTCGCGGATGGCGAATGTAAGAGGATCATTTTGTGAAAGGTTCGTTCAAGCTTCGACCCCGCCGCATCCTCAGCCGTGCGGAGGCCTGGGCTTGCTTCAGTGCCAATCTCGCCTTGCCCGGTTCCGGTTCGCTGGCCGCCGGCCGCGCCGTCGGCTATTGGCAAATAGCGGCTTCTTTTCTCGCCTTTGCCCTGAGCGTAGTGACGGCGATTCCGATGTTGCAGTGGGCGCTGTCCGGGGGCGCGGCCTCCGTCCAATCACCCTTGGGCGACCCATTCGAACAGTTGGCTGAAGTGTGGCATCACGCTCGCTGGCCGATGGCGGGATTCGGCCTGTTCGTGGCGTCCATCTTTTGGGCCACGATGACGAGCATGGCTATTCTGGCCGAGGCGCCCAAAGAGGGTGTCCCGCCCCGCATCAAGTGACGGAGCAAGATTTGATTCAGACTGCCGCCGTATGCCGATGGGCCAGGAAATGCAGCCAGCGCCGTGTCACGGGCTTCCGATGTATCCGGCTGATCGCCGCCGCGTACAACTCAATCTGCGGACGGTAGAGTCTGATTTTTTCATTTAATTCCCGCGCCGGAAAATGGTCCGTCTTAAAATCCAGCAGCCAGATTTCTTCGGGCAGAATCGCGGCCAGATCAATTACTCCTTGCACGACGACAAATTCACCCGCGCCCGTGCCGGCGAATTGCGCCGCGCCAAAGCGCGCCAGTTCCGCCGCGTCCATCCGGGCGGTGAAGGCCAGTTCGCGTCGCAAGGCGGGCAGCCGGCCCAACAACTCGCAGCCCGGCTCCGATTGCCAAAACGCGGCCAAGGCCACTAAATCAAGGCACGCGCCTTGTTCGGTGGTCAGGACATTCTCCCGGCACAGACGGGCGGCTTCTTCCCGCAGGCCCTCCACGGTGCGCGCCCGCTCCAACGACACTCGCTCCAAAAAGACGTGATGCGCCGAACCGATTTCCGCCGCCGTCAAAGTCCCTTCTGTCGCGCTCGATAATGTGTCAACTGCAAATAATCGCGGCGCCTCCTCCTCATCCGCCCCGGCCATCTCGCGCCGCAAATCCGAAACCGCGGCTTTGGCGGGAATTTCCGTGTCCGCCCGGAATGGGTAAAGCCAATCCAGCCGGTCACGCGCTTCGGGTGAGAGGTCTGGTTCGTTTGCGACTCCGCCGGCTTCCGGCGCCAGCTCGCCGGAGGACGCGAGCCAGGGGTGATCTTCGTCGAAAACGGTCCAGGTGAAGAATGCGTTCTGGCCGGAGTTCTCCAGGCTGGCCGCGCCGGGGGGCCAGCTTCCGAGCCAATCCAAATAGCTGGCGCTGGCGAGGATTTCCGCCGGCCCCGCTCCGTGTTGGGCGCGCTTGGGCCATTTCTCCGAGATGGTTTTCCGCGAAGCCGTGCCCGCCAGAATCAGCCGATGCCCGGCGCGGGTCAGGGCGACGTAAAGCAGGCGCATCTCTTCCCCGAGCATTTCCCGCTTTTGCCGCCGGCGCGCCAGCCAATAAGGCAGGCTGGGCCAGGATTGGAATGCCTCGGCCGGCCGGACCTGCGGACAAAGCCCGCATTCTTCGTCAAGTATAATCTGAGCGCGAAGGTCGCCCGCATGAAACCTTTTCCCAAGGTCCCCCGCCACCACCACGGGAAATTCCAACCCTTTGCTTTGATGGATGCTCATCAGGCGCACGGCATCGCTTTCCGGCGCCGCCGGTTCGGTTTCCTCCTCGCTTTCCTGCTGCGCTTCGACAAAACGGAGAAAACGCGGCAGGCTTTCGCCGCGGTTGGAATCGAACTGCCGGGCGAGCTGCAACAAACGCTCCAGGTTGGCGCGCCTTTGCGGCGCGCGCTCCTGGGTCAGGAGCCAGTCCGCGTAATGAGTTTCGTCAATCACATTTTCCAGGCATTGCGAAACGGCCTCCTGCCGCGCCTGCCGCCGCCAGAGGCGAAAGCGCCGCAAAAAGCGGCCCGCCTTCTCCGCCGGCCCGGAGCCGGGCGCCTGCCTGGACTGCTCGCGCTGCCAATCCACCAGCGCGTTCCAAAACCGCCCTTGCGGCCGCGCAATGCGGATGGCGGCCAATTCA
>Ga0302324_100011837_pt1 | contig 17856 bp, 15 predicted proteins | sample Palsa_T0_1_FD_201949 | JGI IMG/M metagenome (GOLD analysis project Ga0302324, IMG submission 201949) | Peat permafrost microbial communities from Stordalen Mire near Abisko, Sweden - Palsa_T0_1 | ecosystem: Environmental > Terrestrial > Soil > Palsa > Peat permafrost | place: Sweden: Abisko... | reverse complement strand
CGAATTCTCCGCCTCGCACTATTACCACAATCCTGCGTTCACGCCGGAGGAGAACCGCCGCATCTTCGGCAAGTGCAACAATCCCAACGGCCACGGCCACAACTACACGCTCGAAGTCACGGTCAAAGGCAAAGTCGACCCGCGCTCCGGCTTCGTCGTCGATCTCAAGCAACTCAAAGAAATCATGCACCGCGAAGTCCTCGACGCCATGGACCATCGCTTCCTGAACAAAGAAGTCCCCGAATTCCTCACTCAGATTCCAACGACGGAAAATCTTGCGATCGCATGCTGGCAGCGCCTGCATTCGAAGCTCGAAACCGCCAAACTGCACCGCGTGCGCGTCTATGAAACCCCCGACCTGTTCGTCGATTTCTACGGAGAGGAGTAGAAATGCAGAGTTTTGATTGTTGATTGCTGATTAAAATCACGTGGCACAATCAGACAGCTGAACCTTAGGCTTTTCAATCAAAAATCGACAATCGACAATCAAAAATTGCCGTTATGATCGCCCACCTAACCCGCCGCTACCACTTCTCATCCTCGCACCGCCTGCACAGCGCCGAAATGTCGGCTGCCGAAAATCTCACCACCTACGGCAAATGCAACAACCCCCACGGACACGGCCACAACTACGCCCTCGAAGTCACCGTCAGCGGCCCCGTCGACCCCGCCACCGGCATGGTCTGCAACCTGGTTGATCTCGACGGTTTCGTCGAAACAGAAATCATTTCCCGCTATCATTTAGAAAATTTGAATACGCTGCAAGAATTCGCCCAACAAGTACCCACCACGGAAAACCTCTCCGTCGAGATCTACGAAATATTGCAGCGTGGCTTCCAAAAGGCGCATCTTGATGGAGTGAGGCTAGAAGAAACGATGCTGAACTCGTTCGAATACGCCGGTCCAGGAGAGAGCGGAGAATTCCGCTAGAAGCGGAATCGGTTGCTCAATTACGCAATTTCTCAATTACACAATTGCCAAATCCCATGAAACCAGCCACGACAAATCAAACCAAAGAGCCCACCACCCTAACCAGCGCCGCCTTCGAAGATCTCGTCCGCGAAATGCTGGTCCGCCTCGGCGAAGATCCCAATCGCGAAGGCCTCGCCGCCACGCCCGAACGCGTCCACAAAGCCATGGAGTTTCTCACCAAGGGCTACCAGGAAGACCCCGAAGCCCTGCTCAAAGGCGCGCTGTTCCACGAAAAATATGACGAGATGGTCATCGTCAAAGACGTGGAAGTGTTCAGCCTCTGCGAGCACCATCTGCTCCCGTTCTTCGGCAAGGTCCACGTTGCCTACATCCCCGACGGACGCGTCATCGGCCTTAGCAAAATCCCGCGCCTCATCGAACTGTTCTCCCGCCGCCTGCAAATTCAGGAACGCCTCACCACCCAGATCGCCGAAACCATCCAGAAAGTAATCGCACCTCACGGCGTCGGCGTCGTCATCGAAGCCCGCCATCTCTGCATGATGATGCGCGGCGTAGAAAAGCAGCACTCCGCAGCCGTCACCAGTTCCATGCTCGGCTGCTTCCGCGAAGAAGAAGAAACCCGCTCCGAATTCCTCTCCCTGATCCGCCAACGCCCCAACGGCGTTTAGTGAGCAGATGGAAGTGTGAAGCATGGATTGTGTGGGACGGACACTCCTGTCCGTCGCCTTTGACTTTAGGTTTTGCTCCTGCCACGATCACGCTCGGGAGGGGCGCGACTTCAGTCGTGCCGCTAAGTCGCAAAAACGATTCGGGCTTCAGCCCCTGTCGGCGCCCTGCGGTAAGATGTCACGAACCTCTTGCGCCAACGCACTTCAACTCGAATCCCCAAATCCTCCCGCCTTCGCGGCCAGGTCGCTCTTATTACCGGCGCCACCCGCGGCATCGGACTCGCCCTCGCCCGCGCCCTCGCCGCCGAATCCTGCAACCTCATCCTCGCCGCCCGCGACGAAAAGACGCTCACCAAAGTCAGCAGGGAATTCGCCTCTGCAAAAATAAAAATCCTGGCCCATCCCTGCGACGTTCGCGACCCTCACTCCGTCGACGCTCTGTTCCGCGCCGCCCGCCAACCATTCAAGCGCCTCGACATCCTCATCAACAACGCCGGCATCGCCCACGCCAACCTTCCTATCGAAAAACTTCCGCTGCCCGTGTGGAAGGACGTTCTAGAAACCAACCTCACCGGAACGTTTCTCGTCACTCAAGCCGCGCTCGCCATCATGCGGCGCGGCGGCACCATCGTGAACAATCTTTCCGTCGCCGCCAATCGCGTCTTCCCCGGACTCGCCGCCTACAACGCCTCCAAGCACGGCGCCCTCGGCCTCACCAATACGCTGCGCGAAGAACTCCGCCCTCGCGGCATTCGCGTCATCGCCCTGCTCCCCGGCGCAACCGACACCGATATCTGGACCACGCTCTGGCCCGAAGCTCCCCGCAAGAAGATGATGTCCCCCGCCTCCATCGCTGAAGCCGTCCTGCAAGCCATCCTCCTCCCCGCCAACACCACCGTCGAATCCCTGGAAATCCGCCCCACCGCCGGAACCCTATAGCCCCAGGTTTTTTTTCGTGCCCCTTCGTGTCCTTCGTGGTTAAGGCCTTGATGATCCACCCCTCGACCGCCCGCTCACCTTTCCTCTCGCCCCAAGTCCAACTACAATTGCCACCGCCAATTCACCTGTGGAGGAACTCTCAAATGATGAAATCCCCGTTTCTCGCCGCCGCGCTGCTGCTCACGGCCTTCACCGTCCCTGCTCCCGCCCAGAATGCCATGAAAAGCGACGCCATCAAGCCCGCCGACGGTCCGTCCAAAGTTCTGCTCGACAATTGGAACGACATCGGCCGCAAGCTCACCGCCATGGCCGAAGATTTCCCCGAAGACAAATACGATTTCAAACCTACGCCCGCCCAACGCAGCTTCGCCGAGCAACTCCTGCATGCCGCCGGCGCCAACTATTTCGTCACCAACGCTGTGCTGGGACAGAAGCCGCCCACCGGCGACCCCAAGCGCGCTGACTACAAGACCAAGGCCGACGTGGTCGCCTTCGTCAAGAAATCCTTCGCCGACGGCGCCGCCGCCCTCCAGGCCAAAGGTGACAAGGGACTATCCGATCTCGTCGTCGACCCCTTCTCGCCCCAATACGACCGCGTCAGCGATCTGGCCTGGGGTTTCGTCGAACACGACGGCGAACACTACGGCCAGCTCGTCGGCTACTACCGCCTGTCCGGCCTGGTCCCGCCAGAATCGCGCCCCAAGAAATAGAAATGAAGGTGCGGCTCGAGGAGTAATTCGCCAGTAAGAAGAAAGTTGTCATCCTGAGCGAGGATTGAGCTTCGCCGAAGGCGAAGCTCAACCACAGTCGAAGGATCTCTACCGTAAACCGGGTGCCCCACCCTTCTTTCGCGTTCTCTGCGAAAGAGGTGGGGATTTTGACTTTCAGATTTTGACTTCCCGACCACCCCATTTCTCGCGCGCGCCCTCTGCGCGAGAAGTGGGGTAGCATCAATCTCTACCGATAGGCGTAAGGATTCCGCCTCTGCCGCTCCGGAAACAACTTCACCATTACCAGCCCCGCCACAAATCCCCCGATGTGCGCCCAGAAAGCCACTCCCCCCACATCGCGCCCCGCGCGCGCTACAGACAAGCTCTGCGCGCCCGACAGAAACTGCAGCACGAACCATTCCCCCAGCACAATCCACGCCGGCAGGTACATCACAAAGACAAAAAACCACGTCAGCACCCGCGCCCGCGGATACAAAATAAAATATGCCCCCAGCACACCCGCGATCGCCCCACTCGCCCCCACCGTCGGCACATTCGACTGCGGATTCACCGCCACCTGCGTCGCCATGGCAAGCAGCCCGCACAACAGATAAAACACCAGATACGTGAAGTGCCCCAGGTAGTCCTCAACGTTGTCCCCAAAGATGTAGAGAAACCACATGTTCCCCAGCACGTGCATCCAGCTGGCATGCAGAAACATCGACGTGAAGAAAGGAAGCACCACTTGCTCCGGCGAGTACCGGTGTGAACCCGCCAAGAGCGCCGCCAGATGCGCCGGCACTTCTCCATAGGTCCGCGCCAGGTGCTCCGCGCCGCTCGGGTCGGTGATCGTCTGCGACCACTGAAAAAAATAAACCACAATGTTCAGCCCAATGAGAAGCCAGTTCACATAAGGCGTGCTGTAGCGCGGCTGATCGTCCTTGATGGGAAACATGAGAGACTGGGTAAGCCAGTAAAATTTGGTAATTGAGTGATTGAGTAATTGTGTAATTGAAAACCAAAATCGCCCGATCCCGGTTTTCGATGACCCAATTACTAAATTACCAAATTACTCAATTCTTCATGAATTCCGTCCTCATTGTCGACAAGCCCGCCGGACTCACCTCGCACGACGTGGTCAACCGCGCCCGCCGCCTTCTCCGCGAACGTTCCATCGGCCATCTCGGCACCCTCGATCCCATGGCCACCGGCGTCCTCCCGCTCGTCACCGGCAGCCTCACCCGCCTCGCCCAGTTCTACACCGCCTCGGAAAAAACCTACGAAGGCGTCATCCGCTTCGGCTTCGCCACCGACACCTACGACGCCGAAGGCGAACCCACCACCACCCCGCAGCCAGCCCACCTTCACGCCGAACAAATCGAAGCCCTCGCCGCCCGCTTCCGCGGCGTCATCACCCAGACTCCGCCCGCGTTCTCCGCCAAGAAAATCAAAGGCGTCCCCGCCTACAAACTCGCCCGAAAACAAAAAGAAGTCGTGCTCCAGCCCGTGCAGGTCGAAATCAAAGAATTCGAAATCCTCGCCGTCGACCTCGATCGCGTCCACTTCCGCGCCCGCGTCGCCTCCGGAACCTACATACGCTCCGTCGCCCACGACATGGGCAGGGAACTGGCCTGCGGCGCCCACCTCGAATCCCTCCGCCGCACCTCGGTAGCCGAGTTCACTCTGGAAGACACCCACACCCTCGACGAACTCGCAGGTCGTTGTCATCCCGACCGAAGCGCAGTGGAGGGACCTGCTGTTCCGGGTGCCCCATTTCTCGCGCCCTTTGCGAGAAGTGGGGATTCTTACTCTGCGAAAGAGCCTGGCCAGCACAACAGAACCCTTGAGTCCCTCGACTCCCTCTTCATCCACCCCCGCAAACTCCTCCCCAACTTTCCCTCCGTCACCGCCGACGAACCCACCGCCGCCCGCATCCGCAGCGGACGCACCGTCAACCTCCCCGACTTCTCCCGCGCCCCCCAGGTCAAAGTCTTCTCCGGCCAAAGCACTCTCATCGCCATCGCCACCCGCGTCGCCGGCACCCTCTTCCATCCCAAAATCGTCCTCTCGACCTAGCCCCTCTTCACTGTCATGCTGAGCGAGGCTTGAGCTTCGCCGAAGGCGGAGCTCAACCGCAGTCGAAGCATCCCTATCGCGTCCACGAATCGAATCGGCCGGATAGACGGGGTGCCCCCTGTCTCGCGTCCTTTGCGAGACCTGGTCCTCCGTCTTGACGCTCTCTCCCCATGACCTTTACTGTGACCATGTCCCATGAAACTCTCCGTCGTCATGCCCGTCTATAACGAGCAGGCAACCCTGCGCGAAGTCATTGCCCGCGTCCTCGCCGTCCCGCTCGACCTCGAACTCATCTGCGTGGATGACGGCTCTTCCGACAACTCCCGCCTCATTCTCTCCGACCTGCAATCCGCCCACCCTCAAATCCGCGTCCTGCTCCAGCCCAAAAACATGGGCAAGGGCGCTGCGCTCCGTCGCGGCATCCACGAAGCCATCGGAGACTACATCATCATTCAGGACGCCGACCTCGAATACGATCCCTCCGACTATCCCGCCCTGCTCAGTCCGCTCATCGAAGGCAAAGCCGACGTGGTCTACGGCTCGCGCTTCATCGGCTCCGCCCCTCATCGCGTCCTTTATTTCTGGCATTCCATCGCCAACCGCATCCTCACTCTGCTCTCCAACGCCCTCACCAACATGAACATGACCGACATGGAAACCTGTTACAAAGTCTTCCGCCGCGAAATCCTCCAATCCATCCCCATCGAAGAAGACCGCTTCGGCTTCGAACCCGAAATCACGGTGAAGATTTCCAAACTCCGCCTCCGCGTCTACGAAGTCGGCATCAGCTACTGGGGCCGCACCTACGAAGAAGGCAAAAAAATCACCTGGAAAGACGGCGTCCGCGCCCTCTGGTGCCTCCTGAAATACACCCTGAAATGATCCTTCACAGCAAATATGTGGGGCGGACACTCCTGTCCGCCGCCCTTGCTCTTGCTTTTGACTCGCCTCGGCAGGATAGCCGCGCGCCGCTATAAGAATGAAGCCCACACCTCAAGCCGCGAAGCGGCGCAAGAATAAAGCCCACGGCGTAAGCCGTGGGTCGGCATCGAAAAAAAGGGAACAAGCCCCGGAGGGGCGAAAGAAAAGCTACAACCCAGACCCCGGGCCACGGCAACGACTCGCCCTACTCCCCCATCCCTATCCGCCGCAACAATTCCCGGTACCGCGCATCCCCCCGCACCGAATCAAACGCCGGCATCCGGATGCAGTTGCTCAACTCCGTATCCTGGCTCGCAAACGATTTCTCCAGATACTCCAGCGCCTTCTCGCGTTCGCCCGCCAGCGCGAACCCCAGCGCCACGTCCGCCGAACCTTCGCCCTCACTCTTGTTTTTCATCACCCCGGTCAGCACAATCTTGCTATAACCCTGCGCGTCCGGGCTGTACGTACCCTCCACGCCAGGGTCGAATTTCTTGAACTCGCTGACCGCGCCGCCGAAGTCCCCAGTCATCGCGTGAAGCTGCGAATCGTAAAAATGCACTCCCAGAAACCCCGGATCCCTTTCCTCCACTTTGCGGAATTGATCCCCCGCCTCCGCATAACGCCGCGCCGTCGTCAGCGCCACCGCATAGTTCATGTTCACCACGGTGGAAAGCGGATCCAGCGACAGGGCCGTGCGCAATTCCTCCAGCGTCTGGTCCAGGCGATTTTCCGGCAGCAGCACCGCGAATCCGTAAAAATAATGCGCCGTCGCGTTGTTCGGATTCAGTTCAATCGCCCGGTGAAACTCCGCCTCGGCGTCGCTCAATTTCCATTCCTCCGCCAGCGCCATGGCCCGCGCCGAGTGCGCCTCCGAAAGATTCCCGCCCAGTTCCACCGCTTTCCGCGACGCCTCATCTCCCAGCGCAACCGATTGCCGCGGCGTAATCCCGGTGTTATAGCTGGCCGCCACGTTGTACGTATCCGCCAGTCCGGTATAGGCCAGCGCGTAGTTCGGATCGGCCGCGATGGCCTGCTGAAATAATCCAATGCTTTTCTTCAGCCCTTCGTCCGTTCGCCCGTACCACGCCTGCCGCCCTTCCAGATAGAGCCGGTAGGCTTCCGGATTCGCCGTCCCCGCCTGGCCCAGCTGTTGCTGCTGGCCGCCGTTCAGCTGTATCCGCAGCGCATTGGAAATGTCGCGCGTAATCTCGGTCTGCACCTCGGCGACATCCGCCATTTTGCCGTCGTAGTGCGACCCCCACAGCTCCGTACCATCCGCCGCGTTCACCAGATCGGCTTCCACCGTCAGCCGGTCGCCGCGCTGCGTCATTCGCCCCACCAGCAGCGCCTTCACCTGCAGCGTCTGCGCAATCTTCTGCGGATCATCCTCCTTGCCCTTGTAGCGGAACACCGTGCTCCGCGCCATCACCTTCAGGCTTGGCAACTGCGAAAGACTGCTGATCAGGCTCTCCGTCAGTCCGTCGCTCAAGTATTCATTGTTCGCGTCCCCGGTCGCATTCACAAACGGCAGCACCGCGAGAGAATCGATTTTTCGCGCGTCTGTTCTCCCCCGCAGAAAATACATGCTCGCCGCTGCCAGTGCGATCAGCACAATCGCTGCGGTCACTCCCGCCAGAATCCTGCCCGAACTCTTGGCCGCGGCCGCCGCAACCGACCCAGACGAACCTGCCGCTCCCAGGCCGACGCCGCTCGCGGCTGCTGCACTCGATGACCGTCCTGCGTCCGACCTCCCCGAATCCAGATCCCGCTTCAGCCGCTCCAGGTCGCTGCGCAAATCGGCCGCGCTCTGGTAGCGCAGGTTCCGGTCCTTCTCCAGAGCCTTATTGATGATGCGATCCAACTCCGCCGGCATATCCGGATTCAGCCGCACCGCCGGAGCCGGCGCCGCATCCAGAATCGCTTTGAAAATTTCCGCCGAACTGCCGCCGCGAAAGGGAAGTGTTCCCGTCGCCATTTCATACAGCACCGCTCCGAACGAGAACAAATCGCTGCGCGCGTCCAACTCTTTTGCCCGCGCCTGCTCCGGCGACATGTAGGCAATCGTCCCCAGCGTCGACCCCGGACTGGTAAGGTGCCGCTCTTCAACGACGGCCGTAACCGTATTTGCCGACGCTACCTCGCTCAACGACCCGCTCGGCGTCACTTTCGCCAGCCCGAAATCCAGAATCTTGGCGTGACCCCGCTTGGTCACAAAAATGTTCGCCGGCTTAATGTCGCGATGAACAATCCTCTCCGTATGCGCCGCATCCAGTCCGTCGGCAATCTCAATCGCCAGCCCGATCACCGTCTCGTTGTCCAGCGGCCGCCCCGCAATCCGGTGTTTCAGCGTCACCCCATCCAGAAATTCCATGGCGATGAACGCCTGCTCGGGCTTGCCAATTTCCCCGTATTTGCCAATCTCATACACCGTGCAGATATTAGGATGATTCAGCGCCGACGCCGCCCGCGCCTCGCGCCGAAACCGTTCCGCCGCCTGGGGATCGCGCGACAACTCCTCCGGCAGGAATTTCAGCGCCACAAAGCGGCCCAGTTCGGTGTCCTCCGCCTTATAGACCACACCCATCCCGCCGCCGCCCAGCTTCTCGACAATGCGATACCGCGAAACCGTCTGGCCAATCACAAAATCCCAGCCCCTCAAAGTCGCTTCATCTTACGAACCCTCCACCCCACCGTCAATGCACCCGCGCCCACTCCTCGCGGCCCGTGTCGCGACCACATTTACCGCCGCATTCCTTCGCTTCATGCTAAACTCCCGGCTGTACGCGGCCCTTTCCCCGAAGTTTCCGGAGCCTCTGACTTTTCGCAAGTCCAGGAGATCTCCCATGACTCGCCCGCCCGCTTCTCGCGCCCGCATCGTTCTTGTCGTCGCCCTGTCCATAACGGCCTCAACTCTGCTGGCTACAACCGGTCGAGCCCAGGAGACGGACGCAGCCCAGCCATTCGCCAAGCGCCGACCTGTCCGGCCTGCGTCGACCACAATTCCAAACGGTGCACCCGTACATCGTTCGCCCACGATGAAGGCGATCGCCGCCGCCGAACCGCAAGCTGTCAGTTTTCTGCCCGCTGCTTTCTACGAATCAGGGGAAGCGTCCACGCGTTGGGCGGCAGTTGGTGATTTGAACGGAGACGGTATTCCCGACGTGGCCACGGCCAACGCCTGCCCGGCCGGCCAATTTGCCTGCAACGAGTCGGGTATCGGACCTTACGAAGGCTCGGTGAGCGTGCTGCTCGGAAACGGCGATGGAACCTTTCAATCCGCAGTCCTTTATGACTCAGGCGGCGCTGTCCCTACTTCGATTGTGATTGCCGATGTCAATGGAGACGGCAAACCGGACCTGATCGTAGTCAACGAGTGCACCGCACCCAACCAGTGCAGCAGCAACGTGGCGGCCATCCTCTTAGGCAACGGCGATGGCACGTTCCAGCCGCCGGTGACTTACCCTTCCGGCGGCTCCTCGGAAAGCTCCGACTTCCTCGCAGTCCCTTCAGTCGTAGTCGCGGATGTGAACGGGGACGGCAAACTCGATCTCGTGGTAACCAACAACTGTTCGCTTGGCTGTGGTTCGGGAACGCTGGGTGTGCTTTTTGGAAATGGCGACGGAACCTTCCTGCCGGCGGTCACCTACCCATCCGGCGGGGTTTGGCCCATCGTTGCCGTGCTTGGGGACGTAAACGGAGACGGCAAGCCGGACATTGTCGTCGCCAATTGCGGACCGGCTGGCGGCACTGGGTGCGGAGCCGGTCAGGTTGGCGTCCTGCTGAACTACGGCAACGGATCCTTCCTGCCGGCAATAGTCTACCCTTCTGGCGGCGCTGCCATCTCGGTAGCTCTTGGCGACCTTCAGGGAAACGGCAACCTGGACATCGTGGTGGCGAACTTTTCGGAAAATGACATCGCCGTGTTGTTAGGCAACGGTACCGGAACCTTCCAGCCGGCAGTTTCGTACTCGTCGGGAGGGAGCGACCCGTACGTTGTGATCCTCTCGGATCTCAGTCGCAACGGAGTGCTCGATGCACTCGTGACGAACTGGGGCTCCGGCAGCGTAGGCATTTTGTCGGGCAACGGCGACGGGACGTTTCAGACGCCAGCCTTATTACCCCTCATCGGATCTATTCCCCAGTCAGTCGCCGCCACGGACCTGAACGGCGACGGCAAGCCCGACCTGGTGGTGTCGACCCAATGCGCCAATGACACTTGTTCCGAAGGCGGAGTCGCCGTGCTCCTGAATAACACAGGATCATCCCAGAGCCCCACCACGGCCACTCTCTCCTCCTCGCCCAATCCATCGATCTATGGCCAATCCGTAACCTTCACCACCACGGTTACCTCGACCGCCGGCACGCCCACCGGAATCGTCGAGCTCTTCAATGGTTCGACCGCCATCGGCAGCGGCATACTCACCGGCGGAAAAACCTCAATCCCGGTGTCCTTTCTGTCGGCCGGGTCAGACTCCATCACCGCCGCCTATCAAGGTGCGCCTACCTTCGCCGCCACCTCGTCAGCTCCTCTCGTCCAACGTGTCAGCCCGGCAAGCACCTCAACAAGCCTGATCTCATCCCTGAATCCCGCGGTAGCCGGCCAATCCGTCACTTTCACCGCCACGGTCAGCACCCAATACGGCGCAGCCGCGACCGGTTCCGTAACCTTCTTCTCCGGGTCTCAGACCCTGGGCACGGCTTCGCTCACCGCGGCGCAGGCCATCCTAACCACTTCGTTCGCGACCGCCGGAACCGACTTCATCACGGCTCACTACAACGGCGATGCCAACAACAGCGCCAGCACTTCCGCAACCCTGAATCAGACGATCACCGAGCCCACCACAACCACGCTTAGGACCTCGCGAAATCCCTCAATCGTCGGTCAACCCATCACGTTCACCGCAATCGTAACCCCGTACTCCGGAACTCCTCCCAACGGCGGGACTGTCACCTTCTACAACGGCTCCGCAGTTCTGGGCGCAGCTCCGGTAAGCGGCGGATTTGCATCCTTCGCCACGTCCTCGTTGCTCGCCGGCGTCTACTTCATCACCGCAAGCTACTCCGGAGATGCCAGCTTCGCTGCCAGCAGGTCACAGGTCGCGCTCAGGCAAGTGGTAAATACACCAACCGAGTCCGCTACCTTCACCACTCTCACCTCCAGCCTCAACCCCTCCCTCTACGGCCAAGCCGTGACCTGGACCGCCACAGTCACTACGCTCGGATCCGTTCCCCCCACCGGCACAGTCGTCTTCGCCTGGTCGGGCAATACCATCGGCTCCGCCATGCTCAACAGCAGCGGCGTTGCGACTCTCACCCGGTCCAACCTCAACGCCGACAGCTTCCCGCTAACCGCCAGGTACAAAGGTGACGCTAATAATCTCGGCAGCGTCTCCGCCATCCTGAATCAGGTCGTCAACCAAACCACAAGCACGGCCGCGCTGACTTCCTCTCCGAATCCCTCCACTCCGGGCGAATCCGTCGCCTTCACCGCCAAGATCACCTCACCCTCCGTCACCGCCACAGGCCCCGTAACTTTCATGGCAGGGAACTCTACCCTCGGAACCGTGGATCTCACTAACGGCAAGGCGACCCTCATAACCTCCACGCTCGCGGCGGGTTCAAACAAAGTCACCGTCACCTACGACGGAAACTCCAACATCGAAGGCAGCTCCGCCTCCGTGACCCAGGTCGTGCAGTGAAATGCTGATAGACCCAACAGGGACAGGACCGGGAGAGCGACCGGCAGCGAGGAATACCCGATATGCAATGTCCGATAACAGGTATTATGTAAATCAGCGACTGGATGCTCCTTAGGCTCCTTTACGAAATCTCCTCTACCGCCACCCCCGTACCCCAAGCCCCAATTCCCTTGTCCAGTGTCGCCAGCTTCCCCTTGTGATGAATCGCCAGGCCAAGCAAGTACGCATCGGTGATCTGCCGATGTCCCGTGAGCCTTCCGCCGCTGCTCCTTATCCCGTCCGGAACGGAAATCGAATCCTCCCAGAAGTGGTGACCCGGAAGCAGCAGATTCGATTCCAGCACCCGCAGTGCGTTCTCCGGCGTCAGCGCATCCGCGGAAAACGCCGCGTTGCTCAGCACCCGCACGAACGCCGCCTGGGTGAATGGGCAAGTCGCCCATCCCGCCCGCGAGTGGCGCATGAACCAGCGTCCGACTTTTTCGTGGAATTCGTGCTCAGGCCAGGCCAGTGCAATCAGCACATTGGCATCCAGCAGGAAGACTGCCACCTAGATCTCGTCCTCAACCAGTTGTTTCACTTTCTCTGACGAAACCTTCGCGGAGCTTGCCGGAAGCACCACTGCGTGGAAACCATTCACCATGCGGGTCTGTACTGGCGCCGCCAATCCCCGGCGCACCAACTCCGAAGCCGCCTTACCCAGCGCCACCGACCGGCTCTCGGCAAAATTCTTCAAGAGTTCAACCACGTCATCATCAAGGTTGAGAGTGGTCCGCATGCCAAGATGATGCCACATATCATAAATGATGTCAACTACAACAAACGTCATCAATAGCAGGGTGTTAGCATCACCTCAACCGGCTCCGATCCTGAATCGTCGGGCACCGCGCCCGCGTCTTGCCCAGCCTACATCTTGTACTTCCCCAGATCGTCGTCCCCCAGCCCCTCCAGGTATTTCCGCAGCTCATCGCTGGTCACCCGGTCCGACATGTTGGCCGCCAGTTTCGACGTCTTCAGCACCACTTCCTCCACAAATATCGGACAATCCACCCGCAGCGCCAGCGCCAGCGCGTCCGACGGCCGCGAATCCACGCTGATCACCTCGCCCCCGCGCTCCAGCCAGATCACCGCATAAAACGTATCCTCGCGCAGTTCCGTCACCACCACCTTGCGCACCTGCGTCTCCAGCCCGGTCAGCACGTTCTTGATCAAGTCATGCGTCATCGGCCGCGCCGTCGTCACTTTCTCCATCTCAAACGCAATCGCGTTCGCCTCCGGAACCCCCACCCAGATCGGCAACACCGTCTCCCCACCCACATCCTTTAACACCACAATCGGCATCTGCGTCACTGGATCCATCAAAAGTCCGCGGATTGTCATTTCTACTTCCATAGGGGTCTCCTGGCAACGACCGTCAATCCTTGCGGTTCCGAGCCGTCCGCGACCGAGCGAGGACGGGCGAGGAATCTGCTGTTCTTATACCACCATTTCGCCGATAAGCGAGTTGGGAAAGCTGCCGGTGACGACTACTGGGACGTAGCTTCCTGCTTTGGGATTTGCCGTCGGATTCGCGGCTGGCGGGAGGGTGAAGTTTAGGGTTTTGTTGTGGGTGGTGCGGCCGATGTATTGTGCTCTTGCTTCGTTTCGACCTTCAACCATTACGTCACATTGTCTGCCGATGTATCTCTTGTAGCGAGTGATCTGAATCTCGCGCTGGTGCGCCATCAGGACGTCGAGGCGGCGGGCTTTTTCTTCGTCGGGGATGGCGTCTTCCAACTTGATCGACGGCGTGTTCGGACGCGGAGAATATTTGAAGGCGAAGACGGCGTCGTAGCCGACTTGGTCCAGCAGATCGAGCGTCTCGGCGAAATCGGCTTCGGTTTCGCCGGGGAAGCCGACGATCATGTCGGTGGTGATGCTGATTTCGCGCTTCGCGGCTTTCATCCACGCGATGCGCTCTAGATATTGGTCCCGGGTGTAGAGGCGCTGCATGGCGTCGAGCATGCGCGTCGATCCACTCTGCACCGGCAGGTGGACATGGTCGCACAGCGTGGGCACGGCGTCGATGGCCTCGACAATGTCGCGGCCAAAGTCGCGCGGGTGCGAGGTGGTGAAGCGCACGCGGCGGATGCCGGGAACTTCTCCCACGGCCGCCAGCAGTTCGGCAAAAGTTTTTCCCGAATCTCCGTTAGAACGACTCGAATTCTCTTCCGAGTCTTTATACGAATTCACGTTCTGGCCGAGCAGCTGAATTTCCGTGTAGCCGAGATCGGCCATCTGGCGGGCTTCGGCGAGCACCGACCGCGAAGTCCGGCTGCGCTCCTTGCCGCGGGTGTAAGGGACAACACAATACGAACAGAACTTGTCGCAGCCTTCGATGATGGTGATGTAGCCGCGATGCGGATTGGTGCGGGCGGTGAATTCGGTCTCGAAGCATTTGTCTGTCTCGCGGTCGTCGAGGCCAGTGATGCGGATGAGCGAGTCCCGAGTCGCGAGTCCCGAGTCGCGAGTCTTCCCTGCTGTCGGCAGCATCGATTCCCACCCTTCGAAAACCGCGAAGGGTGGGGCAGCCGTAGCGGGCATGGTGTTCCGCGACTGCGCGTCTTCCAACTGCTTCAACATCGCCGGCAACTTGTGATACGACGCCGAGCCGGCCACCAGCGACACGTAGGGCGCGCGCTCGAAAATCTTTTCGCCCTCCTGCTGGGCCACGCAGCCGAGCACGCCAAACGTCTTGCCCTGCTTTTTATATTTCTTGTAATCGGAGAGCCGGTTGAACACCTTCTGCTCCGCCTTGTCGCGGATGGAGCAGGTGTTGTACAGCACCAGGTCGGCCTGCTCGACCGTCTCCACCTGGCGATACCCTTCCTGCAGCAGAGTGCCCACGACCTTTTCCGAGTCGTGGACATTCATCTGGCAGCCGAAGGTTTCGAGGTAGAACGTCTTCGAGGACATATAGGGAAAGTATAGCGGGGAGAGCTGCTGGCTGCTAGCTAAACCATCCGCGAGGGTGCCCCATCCTTGTCGCGTTCTTTGCGACAGGGTGGGGATTTTGAATTCAGTTTTGCGGCAGGAAATCAGAAACCCAAAGAAATTAGCTTTCGTGGAACCCCGCTCTTTGCAAAGAACGCAAAGGACGGGCCACCCGGCCGTGCGGATTGAGTCCTCGGAATTCCTGAGTCGGGAATTCCAGGGAGAGATTTCTCTCGAAACGGTCTGCAGGAGCTGGGTCCCTCATGCAGAATGGATTCGGGAGCTGTCGTGGACTGAAAACGCGTGGTGCGAGAACGGGTTCTGGGGTGGGCGTTGGCACAGGAAAGTGGCGCCGTAGCTCAGCCTGGATAGAGCACTTAGGTTCGCACCTTAGAGGTCGTGAGTTCGAGTCTCGCCGGGGCCTCTCCCAAAGTTACTTCTCCTGGCCGATTATTTCTTGACATGGATTGCGTGCGGCGAGAGATTTATGGTGAAGGTGCGAACCTAAGCGCTCTGCTTAGGAAAGTTTGAGGGCGGCTGCGAAGCCGCCCTTTGTATTTTCGGCGAGAACGGGGAAGTCTTCCACGCTCGGTGACTTTCCGCAAGAATCAAGACTCCGAGGACTGGGGCTGGTGGAATCCCGCCTTTTGCAAAGATCGCAAAGGATGGGGCACCCCGGACCGGGAAGGGCACGAGTTTCACTCGTGCCGTCACGGACGCATTCTTGACGCGGCTTCAGCCGCTGAGGTGGCCTTTCGAAGCCCAGGCCGGGAGCAAACCCCAGCGGCTGAAGCCAGCCCACATAAGGACGCCTGATCGGCACGACTGGAAGTCGTGCCCTTCCCGATTTGTCTACGATCGGGCCGGGCGCCCCATCTTTCGCGTTGGTTGCGAGAGGCGGGATTCCACGAGCGTAAGTCCATTGGGAGTTTGATTCTCGACATGGGAAGTCAAGTTCCCCACCCCTTCGACTTCGCTCAGAGCTTGCCCTGAGCTTGTCGAAGGGGCAGGCTCTCTTCTCGCAAAGGACGCGAAAACTTAAGGAGAAGGCTCCCGCAAAAGATAGTGACCCGGCAATTTCAGGCGTTCGCCACCTCCCCCTGCGTGACACCCAAGGGTAAGGCGACGGCGAAGCAGCAGCCTTCCGACTCGGTTCGCAGGGAAGCTCTCCTCCAAAGTTGCCCATGATCGCCTCTCCACGACAAACAAATAACAATCTATTGACAGCCCTGTGACAGCTGGCTGGTGAGGGTTCCTGATACTTATCCGTGGTCAGTTGGTTTGGTTTGTTTCAAGGAGGAATATTAAATGCCCACGATGAGAAAGTGCGGAATGTCTGCGTTAGCGGCCATGTGGCTGTGCGCATCAGTCTCGCAGAGCGCGGCACAAGGCGACACCATCACCGACGTTGGGACCACTTTCACTTCGCTGTTCAGCTTCGGCGCCACAAACGGCGAAGCGCCCGTGGGGGCGCTGGTCCAAGCCACCGACGGGAACTTCTACGGGACAACAGTCGAAGGCGGAGCCATGGGTGATGGCACGGTCTTTAAGATCACGCCAAGTGGCACACTGACCACCCTGCACAACTTCGACGGCACGGACGGTTTCAGCCCCGAAGGGGCGCTGCTCCAGGCCACCAATGGGAACTTCTACGGGACAACAGCCTTTGGCGGGGCCAACGGTAAAGGCACGGTCTTCGAAATCACCCCAAACGGCACGCTGACCACCCTTGCGAGTTTCAACGGCACGGACGGCGAGTTCCCCGAAGCAGGGTTGATCCAAGCGACTGATGGGAATTTCTACGGGACAACCTCCAGAGGTGGGGCCAATAAGCTTTGCCCCCCCCGAAGAACCTTAACGTGCGGGACGGTGTTCAAGATCACCCCCAGTGGTACGGTGACGACACTGGCCAGCTTCGGAGAGGAAGGTGGCTCTGTCCCCTTTTCGCCGCTGATCCAGGCTATTGACGGGAACTTCTACGGGACAACACCCAGCACGGTCTTCAAGATCACCCCCAGCGGCACGCTGACCACGCTAGCCTTCGTCTCCTCGTCCTATGCGGGGCTGGTCCAGGCCACCGATGGGAACTTCTACGGGACAACGGAGTACGGGGGCAACGACGCCTGCGATGGTGGCTGTGGGACCGTCTTCAAAGTGACGCCAAGTGGCACGCTGACCACGCTGCTCAGCTTCACCAGCAGCGCTAATCCGGTAGCCGCGCTGATTCAGGCCACCGACGGGAACCTCTACGGAACAACTGGCGTGGGCGGCGCTAACAATGACTGCGGCGGCAGCGCACCGGGTCCCACCGGTTGCGGCACGGCCTTTAAGGTCACCCTAAGTGGCACGCTGACCACGCTGTTCAGCTTCGACAGCACGGACGGCAGCGGGCCCGAAGCGCTGATCCAGGCTGCCAACGGGGAGTTCTATGGAATAACTGACGGGGGCGGGGCAAGCGAAGCCTGCAACAGCCAGAGTGTTGTTGGTTGTGGGACGGTCTTCAGGCTTTCTCTAGGCCTTGAGCCATTTGTTGAAACGCAGCCCGGCTCCGGCGCAGCGGGAGCAATCGTTAAAAATTCCGGGGACTGATCTGAACGGCGCCTCCAGTGCCCTTCTAGCGGCGCTGCGGCCCTGTGCCCGATGTTTCGCGTGGGTTGCGAAACGCGGGATTCCACGAGCGTAAGTCCATTGGGATTTTGATTCTCGACATGGGAAGTCAAAGTCCCAACCCCTTCGACTTCGCTCAGCGCAGACTCTCTTTTCGCAAAGGACGCGAACGGAAGGGTGGGGCAGCCCGGCGGCGTTTCAGGCGTCCTTCCCGGACGTGGTTCGGTTTTGGGAGATGCTTACCCGCCAGTAGAACTGGCGGGCTATTGTCATGCGTCCCTCCGGGACTGGGGCCGGTCGCTGGCCCTGAGCCCCAGCGGCTGAAGCCAG
>Ga0302324_100011836_pt1 | contig 17857 bp, 17 predicted proteins | sample Palsa_T0_1_FD_201949 | JGI IMG/M metagenome (GOLD analysis project Ga0302324, IMG submission 201949) | Peat permafrost microbial communities from Stordalen Mire near Abisko, Sweden - Palsa_T0_1 | ecosystem: Environmental > Terrestrial > Soil > Palsa > Peat permafrost | place: Sweden: Abisko... | reverse complement strand
GAGCCGTTGCAGCAGTTTGACGAACGTCGACTTGCCCGACCCGGTCGGCCCGACCAGCGCAATCCGCTCGCCGGGGCGGATGTGCAGCGAGAAATCGCTGTAGAGCGAGCGGTCGTGGCTCTCGTAGCAGAACGCCACATCCTCGAAGGTGATCTCGCCCAGCTGGGCGTCGAGGTGCTGCGCGTCCGGCCGGTCGGCCAGCTGCGGCGGCGTTTTCATGTAGGCCGCGACGTCCATGGTGTCGTCGAGGCCCTTTTGCAGCATGCGGCTGATCTCACTGAAATTGCGCATGTAGCCGGCCATGACGATGAAGGCGGAGATGGCGAACACGACGTCGGCCGGCGTCGCCTTGCCCTCGCTCCAGGCCTGGACCAGCAGACCGGTCAGGCCCGCCTGCAGCGAGAACACGAAGATGTTCTGGCCCACGCCGACGATGTTGAAGCGGTCCCAGGTCTTATTCACCGCCTTGCGCCAGGCCTGCACGGTGAGGTCGAACCGCGCCTCTTCACGCGACTCGGCGCCGAAGCTCTTCACTACCGTATTGCCGCCGATGGCGTCCGCCAGCGCCGCGCCGATCCGCGAATCGAGGGCGTTGGAGGCGAGGTTGGCCGGGCGGATGAAGCGGGTGGTGAGGATGAGGTTGTAGATCGCGAACAGCACCACCAGCAAAGCCACGAAGGCGCCGGCGATCGGCCAACGCAGGCCGATCGAGACCGCCATGCCGCACATCACGATCAAGGTCGGCGCCAGCATCAGCAGCAGGGCGTCGGCCACGCTGTCGTAGCCCCACATCGCCCGCGAAACCCGCCGCACCGTGGCGCCGGCGAAGTTGGAAGCGTGCCAGTCGGTGGAGAAGCTCTGCACCCGCTGGAAGCCCTCGCTCACCATCCGCGCCATGATCCGGCTGTAGAGCCCGTTCATCACCCGGAAGGTGCTGGAGCGCGTGGCGTAGAACACCAGATAGACGCCCGAGAGCATGGCCCAGGCCTGCCAGGCATGGGCGCTGACGCGGACCGGCGAATCCAGCGCCTGCATCAGGCCGCGCGTGGCCCAGGGGATGGTCAGGTCGCACACCGCCCCGGTGACGATCAGCACCCAGATGAACGCGAACCTGACCGGCTCACGCAGCCAGTGGCGGGTGATGTAGGCGAGGACCCCGGTGTTGGAGAGCACGCGGGGACGGTTGTCGTCTTCGTCGAGAACGAGGGTCATGGCTGGACCTTGGCGAGGCAGGAGTCGGGTTTTCGCATCGCCGGCCGCACGTCCTTGGCAGGACGGGGCGCGGTGGGACGCAAGACGGAATGCGAGCGCGGGACGCTGCGGCTATGGCGGGGAGACAAGGCAGAAGTCCTTCGGTCGGAGGGCTGGCGCCGACCGGGAAGAGACCTCTTGAGTCAGAACCGGTCGGAGGGGCGGAGCGCTACGGGCGAGGCCGTGCGCGGCCGCAGGAGGGGCGGTCGATGTGCGTTGATCATCTTGGCGTCCCTCCTTTCTCGACTCTGATCTGTGGCTGGGAGCCGTGTACCTAGGCGCTGCCCCGGCGGCGCGTCAAGGCGCCCCACAGAACGCTGTTCGGCTGTGGCCCCAGCGCCTCACCCCACCTCACTGCGCTTCAGCTGACCAGGATGGCGCCCAGCAGCAGCTTGGCGCCCGGCCGGCCCAGCACCGTGTCGGTCTGCCGCTGAAAGGCCATCGAGAGATAGTCCGCATTCGGCGGCGTGCCTGGCGGCAGGCCGGCGGCATAGGTGCGCAGGATCTCCGCGAAGGCGGCGCGCAGCAGCGGCGTCGACTGCGCCGCCCGCGCATGCAGGCCGGCGTCGGCGACATCGACGCCGCACTCGACGGTCATCACCCCGCGCCGGCCGTTGGCCCGGGTGACGGTCGCGGACAGCGGGTCCAGTTGGATGAACGAGAGGCCGCCGCCCTTCTTGTGGGTAGCCTCCTGGGCGAGGGCTGCGCCCGGCGCGAGGGCGGCGGCCAGGCCTGCGACGATCAATCCGCGACGATTCATGACGATCCGGAGCCTCCGCCCCCGTCCCTTAAGGGATGGTCAATGGTGACTGGTTAACCATGTTCCGCCCACTCTGTTCGGGCCAGATTTGCAGGAGGCCCGATTTGGGCCGTTTCGCCCCCAAAGACCTCGAGCTCGACGGTAAGGTCATCCTCGTCACCGGGGGCACCGGCTCGTTCGGCCGCCGCTTCATCGAGACGGTGCTGAGCCGCTACGTCCCGCGCAAGCTGATCGTCTATTCCCGCGACGAGTTGAAACAGAGCGAGATGCAGACCGAACTGCGCGAGAGGTTCTCGGCCGAGCAGGTCGGCAAGATGCGCTTCTTCCTCGGCGACGTGCGCGACCGGGCCCGGCTGACGCTGGCGCTGCGCGGCGTCGACATCGTCATCCACGCCGCGGCGCTGAAGCAGGTGCCGGCGGCGGAGTACAACCCCTCCGAATGCATCGCCACCAATGTGATGGGGGCGGAGAACGTGGTCTGGGCCTGCCTGACCAACCGGGTGCGGCAGGTGATCGCGCTTTCCACCGACAAGGCCTGCAACCCGATCAACCTCTACGGCGCGACCAAACTGGCGTCGGACAAGGTGTTCGTGGCCGCCAACAACCTCTCCGGCGACATCGGCACCCGCTTCTCGGTGGTGCGTTACGGCAATGTGGTGGGATCACGGGGTTCCGTGGTGCCGTTCTTCCAGCGCCTGCTGGCGAAAGGGGCCAAGACCCTGCCGGTGACCGATCCGCGCATGACCCGGTTCTGGATCACCCTGCCGGAGGGCGTCGACTTCGTGCTCTCGTCGCTCTCGATCATGCGCGGCGGCGAGGTGTTCGTGCCCAAGATCCCGTCGATGAAGATCACCGATCTGGTCGCGGCCATGTCACCCGGCGCGCAGATCGAGGTGGTCGGCATCCGCCCCGGCGAGAAGCTGCACGAGATGATGATCTCAGCCGACGACGCCCGCTCCACCGCCGAACTGGGCGACCGCTTCGCGATCGAGCCGGCCTTCGTCGAATATCCGCGCACCCCGTTCCGCACCGCCGACGGACTGGCCGCGGTGCCCGAGGATTTCTCCTACGCCAGCGACACCAACACCGACTGGCTCTCCGCCGCAGCGCTGATGGCCATGGTGGAGGAGAAGGCGGCGGCGTGAGTCCAAAAGCGCCTTCCTTCCTGCCCTACGGTCATCAGACCATCGAGGACGATGACGTCGCGGCGGTGGCCGCGGCGCTGCGGGACGACCTCCTCACCACCGGACCCCGGGTCGAGGCCTTTGAGACCGCGTTTGCCGAGTGCGTCGGCGCGCAGCACGCGGTCGTCTGCGCCAACGGCACGGCGGCCCTGCACCTGGCCATGCTGGCGCTCGGGGTCGGCGAGGGCGAGGTCTGCATCGTTCCCTCGATCACCTTCCTGGCCACCGCCAACTGCGCCCGTTACGTCGGCGCCGAGGTGGTGTTCGCAGACGTCGATCCGATGACCGGGCTGATGACGCCGCAGACGCTACAGGACGCGGTCGACCGGTGCGGCGGCCGGCCGATCGGGGCCATCCTGCCGGTTCATCTGCGCGGCGACGTCGCCGAGCTGCCGGCGCTGCGCAAGATCGCCGACGCCGTCGGCGCGGCCCTGGTTGAGGACGCCTGCCACGCGCTGGGCTCGCGGATGACCTTCGACAACGCGCCGGCCAGCGCCGGTGACGGCCGCTGGGGCGATCTGGCGGTGTTCTCCTTCCATCCGGTCAAGACCCTCACCACCTGCGAGGGCGGCATGATCACCACCGCCGATCCCCGCCTGGCCGAGCGGCTCAAGACGCTGCGCAGCCATGGCATGATCCGCCCGCCCGGCGCCGATCCGTGGTGGTACGAGATGCCGGAGATCGGCTTCAACTATCGGCTGCCCGACGTGCTCTGCGCGCTCGGCCTCTCCCAGCTAGCCAAGCTGCCGCGCTTCATCGAGCGCCGCCGGACGCTAGCCAAGCGCTACGAGACGTTGCTGACGCGACTGCGGCCGACGGTGTGGATCGCCGAGCGCCCGCCCTGGTCCGATCCGGCGCTGCACCTGATGGCGGTGCTGATCGACTTCGAAGCCGCGGGCAAAACGCGGGTCGAGGTGATGGCGGCGCTGAAGGACCGCGGCATCGGCAGCCAGGTCCACTACATCCCGGTCCACCGCCAGCCCCACTACGCCGCCCGCTACGGCGTCGCCGACCTGCCCGGCGCCGACGCCTGGTACGCCCGCTGCCTCTCGCTGCCGCTCTATCCGGCGATGGACGAGGCGGACGTAGACCGGGTGGTCGAGGCGTTAGGGGATGCGTTGGCGCCATGACCCCCGAACTCACCATCTCCGGCCGCGAGATCGGGCCTGATCATCCGCCCTATGTGATCTGCGAACTCAGCGGCAATCACAACGGCAGCCTCGACCGCGCCCTGACCATGATCGACGCGGCGGCGGCCACCGGTTGCGATGCGATCAAGCTGCAGACCTACACCGCCGATACCCTGACGCTCGCCTGTGATAGCCCCGGCTTCCGGATCGAGGACGGGCCCTGGGCCGGTCGCACCCTGCACGACCTCTATGCCGAGGCCTACACCCCCTACGACTGGCACGCCGCCCTGTTCGAGCGGGCGCGCCAGCGTGGCGTGACGATCTTCTCCACGCCGTTCGACGCGACCGCGATCGCCCTGCTCGAGTCCCTGAACACGCCGGCCTACAAGATCGCCTCGTTCGAGGCGGTCGACCTGCCGCTGATCGCCCAGGTGGCGGCTTGCGGCAAGCCGATGATCATCTCCACCGGGCTCGCCAGCCTGGACGAGATGGACGCGGCGTTGAGCACCGCGGTCAAGCACGGCGCGGATGGCGTCGCCCTGCTGCACTGCGTCTCGTCCTATCCGGCGCCGATCGAAGAGGCGAACGTGCGCACCGTGCCCGACCTCGCCCAGCGCTTCGGGGTGGTGACGGGCCTCTCCGACCACACCCCCGGCACCGCCGCGGCGGTGGCGGCGGTGGCGCTGGGGGCGGCGATCATCGAAAAGCACTTCACCCTGGCCCGCGCCGACGGCGGCCCGGACGCCGCCTTCAGCCTGGAGCCGGCGGAGTTCACCGCCCTGGTCCGCGACTGCAAGGCGGCCTGGTCGGCGCTGGGCTCGGCCACCTACGACGAGCTGGGCAGCGAGCGCGCCGCCGCCGGTCACCGCCGCTCGCTCTACGTCGCCGCCAATGTCGCCGCCGGCGAGCCGCTCACCGAGGCCAACATCCGCTCGGTCCGCCCCGGCTATGGCCTGCCGCCCAAGCACCTGCCGGAAGTGCTCGGCTGCCGCGCGGCCCGCGATCTGAAGTTCGGGGAACCGCTCGACTGGAGCATGGTCGGCTAGAGGGTTACACGTTGGCCATGGCCCGCGTGCTGATCCTCTCCAGCCTAGTCGCCGCCAGCCGCGTCGGCGGCGGCGCGCAGGCGCTGGCCCTGGCGCGGCTCTCGATCGAGCCGATCCTGGTCCCGACCGTGCTGTTCGGCCGCCATCCTGGATATGGTCCGCCGGGCGGCGCGCCGGTCGACGCCCAAATCTTCGAGGCGATGATCGCCGGCGTCGAGGCCCAGGGTCTGTTCGCCCAACTCGACGCGGTGATCACCGGCCATTTCTCGACCCCCGAACAGGTGGCCATCGCGGCCGACACGCTGGGCCGTATCCGTCTTGCGGCCCCGGCGGCGCGGCTGATCGTCGATCCGATCATGGGCGATGACGGCCGGCTTTACGTTAAGGAAGCGGTGGCCGACGCCATCACCGCCCTCTTGGCGCCGCTCGCCGACATCGTCACGCCGAACGCTTGGGAGCTGGCGCGGCTGAGCGGCCGGGCCGTGAGCGATCCGCTCAGCGCGGTGGCGGCGGCGCGGTCGCTCGGCAGGCCGGTGATGGTCTCCTCGGTCTGGTCCGGAGGCGAGATTGGGGCGGCCTACGTCGATGGCGAGGAGGCCTGGCTCGCATCGCATACACCGGCGCAAGGCGTGCCGAAGGGCACGGGCGACCTGCTGACCGTGCTCTTCGTGGCCAGCCTGCTGGGACGCTACCCGCCGCCGGCGGCGCTGGAGCTGGCGGTGGGCGGCGTCGCCGAGGCCGTCGCGGTGACGGACGGCCGGGGCGAGCTGCCGATCACCGCGCTGCCGGCCGTCATCGCCCCCTCGTCCCGCGTCCGGCTCGCGCCGATTCATGGCTGACGCGCCGGTTTACGACCTTTGCCCGCCCCGCTTCGCCGCGGTCCGCCAGGCGTTCGAGGCCAACTTCGCCGAGGGCCGCGAACTCGGCGCCCGCTTCGCCCTGGCCATCGAGGGCGAGATCGTGGTCGACCTGATCGGCGGCTGGGCCGACCGCGCCCAGACCCGGCCGTTCGCCGAAGACACCCTGACCTCGGTGTTCTCCACCACCAAGGCGATCGCCGCCTTCATGATCGCCCGGCTGGTCGACCAGGTGAGGCTTTCGTACGCCCAGCGCGTCGCCGAGATCTGGCCGGAGTTCGCCGCCGGCGGGAAAGCCGAAGTCACGGTCGAGCAGGTGATGGCGCACCAGGCCGGGCTGCCCGGTTTCGCCGCGCCGATGGCGGCGTCGGACTGGTTCGATTGGGACCTGATCCGCGGCAAGCTGGCGGCGACGGCGCCGATGTGGCGGCCAGGGGACTTCAGCGGCTACCACCCGGTCACCTTCGGCTATCTCGTCGGCGAGATCTTCCGCCGCATCGACGGGCGCACGATGGGCCGGGCGCTGCGCGAAGACATCGCCGGGCCGCTCGGCCTCGACGTCTGGATCGGCCTGCCCGGCACGGAGCACGACCGCTGCGCCGACGTGCGCCGCCCGTCCGCGCTGCCGGACCTGGGCGCGATGAACGAGTTCAAGCGCGTCGCCTTCATGACGCCCTGGGCGTCGCCCGGCGGCCGCAGCCTGGCCGAGTGGCGGCGCGCGGAGATCCCGTCGGTGACCGGCCACGCGACCGCGCCGGCGCTGGCGCGGCTGATGGCGGCGATGGCGAACGGCGGCTGGCTGGACGGGGCGCGGCTGCTGAAACCGGAGACGATCGATGCGGCCGCAGCGGCGCGCGGACGCGGCAAGGACCTGGTGCTGCCCTACGACCTGGCCTGGGGCGCGGGCTTCCTGCGCAACGAGGGCCTCGGCATCTATGGCCCCGGGCGCGAGACGTTCGGCCACTCCGGTTGGGGCGGCTCCTGCGCCTTCGCCGATCCCGAACGCGGCGTCTCCGGCGCCTATGTGATGAACCGCCAATCGGCGGAACTGATCGCCGATGAAAGGGCCAGGCGACTGATCGAGGCGGCTTACGCGGGGCTTTAGCGAGCCGGCGAGACGCCCCTCCGTCAGCCCGCTTCGCGGTCTGCCTCCTCCCCCGCTTCGCGGGGGAGGAGCGAAGCCGTGTGATCCTGCTCCTGCCCCGTGGAGCGTAGCGTAACGGGGGTGGTGCTCGACGCGAAGCGGCGAGTGACGGAGGGGGCGTTCGGGCTTTCCAGCGCCACCCGGCGGCTCGCGCGCCAGGCGCCGAACATGAAGAGCGCGACGCCCGCCCAGATGAAGCCGAATGAGACGAGGCCCAGGGGCGTAGGGCGCTCGCCGACGATCAGCCCGATCAGGAAGCCGAGCGTCGGCCCGGTGAATTGCAGGAAGCCCACGGTCGACAGCGGCAGGCGCCGCGTGGTCCAGGCGAAGAAGGCAAGCGGCGCGACCGTGACCGGTCCCATGGCGAGGAGCAGCAGCGTGATCGGCGCGCCGCCGCCAAACCTGGCGACGCCGGTGTGGGCGAGCCAGAGCACTAGCGCCAGACCGGGCAGAAACATCAGCAGGCTCTCAACGAACAGGCCCGCCTGCGCGTCCACCTCCACGCGTTTGCGGATAACGCCGTAGACGGTGAACGTCACCGCGAGGAAGAGCGCGATCAGCGGCAGGTGGCCGAGCGCCAGCGCCTGCAGCACGGTTCCCACCGTCGCCAGCGCGATCGCGCCGAGGCCGATCGCGTTGATCCGTTCACGGAAGAACGTGGCGCCGATCGCCATGTTGAGCAGGGGATTGATGTAGTAGCCGAGCGCCGCCTCGATGTTGTGTCCGTTGTTGACCGCCCAGACATAGACCGACCAGCCGCTGACGATCATCAGCGCCGAGACCGCCAGCTGACCCAGCAGCCGGGGGCTTCTGAAGACCCGCGCCACCTGATCGTCGTGCCCGGCGAGCACCACCAGCAGGCCGGCCCAGGGCATGGACCAGAGCGCCCGCTGCCCGACGATCTCCCACGGGGTCGCGCCCGTCCGACCGGCCAGGATGAACAGCGCCGGGATCAGCCCCCACATCACATAGCCGGCGAGTCCCGCCGCCAGCGCCTGGCGGGATGAGCCGCCCGGCGCCGCAGCGGGAGGGCTCATGCGAGGAGCTTGTTTCCGATCAGGCCGCGCTCATGCGCCAGTTCGGCGATCTGCACGGCGTTGAGCGCGGCACCTTTGCGCAGGTTGTCCGACACCACCCACAGCGCCAGACCGTTCTCGACGGTCGGGTCGTTGCGGATGCGGCTGACGTAGACCGGGAATTCCCCCTGCGCTTCCTTGGGGGTCATGTAGCCGGTGGGTTCGTGCTTATCGATCACGTTGATCCCGGGCGCCTCGCGCAGGATGGCGCGCGCTTCGTCCGCGTCGATCGCGTGCTCGAATTCGAGATGCACCGCCTCGGAGTGGCCGACAAACACCGGCACCCGCACGCAGGTCACCGTCAACTTGATGTCGGGATCGAGGATCTTGTGGGTCTCGTTGCGCATCTTGTGCTCTTCGTCGGTGTAGCCGTCCTCCATCCAGTTGTTGGCGAACGGGATCACGTTGAAGGCGATCTGCTTGGGGTAGTAGTTCGGCTCGGTCGGACCGAGGACGAAGACCTGCTTGGTCTGGTTCCACAGCTCGTCCATCGCCGCCTTACCGTTGCCGGAGACCGCCTGGTAGGTGGCGACCACCGCCCGCTTGATCGTCGCCGCGTCGTGCAGCGGCTTCAGCGCCACCATCAGCTGGATGGTGGAGCAGTTGGGGTTGGCGATGATATTCTTGCGATGCGCGATGTCGATCGCGTCCGGGTTCACCTCCGGCACGATCAGCGGCACGTCGGGGTCCATCCGCCAGGCCGACGAATTGTCGATCACCAGCGCGCCGGCCTTGCCGATCTTCGGCGACCACTCCTTGGAGAAGGCGCCGGAGACGCTCATCAGCACGATGTCGACGGTGGAGAAATCGAACTGCGCGATGTCCTCGCACTTGATCACGCCGTCTTTCCAGCCGACGTCGATGCCGATGGATTTGCGCGAGGCGATCGCGTGAATCTTGTCCACGGGGAAGTTCACTTCCTCGAGGATGTTCAGCATTTCACGGCCCACGTTGCCCGTGGCGCCGACGACGGCGACCCGGTAACCCATCGAATATCTCCTTTATGCGGAAGGACGCGCTCACTACGCCTTGACGAGCGAAGTGGCAACCGAGCGAAGCTGTCGCAAGGTCCCAAACACAAGGTGAACGCCGTGGCCTTCGACATCGCCGCCCTGCCCCTGGCCACGACACTCGGGATCGAGCTCACCGTCGCCGAGAAGGACCGCGTGGTCGGCCAGCTCACCGTGCGCGAGGAGATCACCACCGGCGGCCATATCCTGCACGGCGGCGCCTACATGGCCTTCGCCGACAGCCTGGGCGCGATCGGCGCGGTGCTGAACCTGCGCGATGGCACGCGGACGACGACCCTGGAGAGCAAGACCAACTTCCTCGGCAGCGCCCGGGTCGGCGAGACCATCACCGGCGAGGCGACGCCGCTGCACGTCGGGCGCCGCTCCAGCGTCTGGCAGACCCGGATCACCAACGCAGAGGGCAAGCTGCTGGCGCTGGTGACCCAGACGCAGATGACGCTGGAGCTCTAAGCCACCGCGACGACGCGACGGTTGGTGAAGTGCAGCCAGGCCACGATCGCCAGACCCGCAAGCAGCATGCCGGCGCCTAGCCAGAGCGTGCCGTGCACATCGCGGTCGCTGACCAGCTGCGAGGCGAGCAGCGGCCCCATCGCCCCCCCGATCAGCTGCGCGGCCCCGCTCTGCACCGCCGCGCGGCGAGACGGGTCGGCCTCGATCGTCATCGGCACCAGGAACGGGCTCAGCAGCAGCCCGGTGAAGCCGGCGGCTGCGTTGGCGCCGATGAACAGCCAGGCTGGAATGTGCTGGCCGAACACCCACCAGACCACCAGGGTCGACGACGCGGTGATCAGGAAGACGTGAAACCAGCGCACCCGCCCAGCCAGCGCGGTCGCCGCGCTGCTGCCGGCGACCTGCGCGGCTAGCGAGACCCACAGCGCGGTGCGGGCGACGCCGGCGTCCAGCCCGGCTTGGTGCGCCAGCGGCTGTAGATAGGCCCCGACCGCCCCGCTGCCGGCGACGAACACCAGCGTGCCGATCAGTGCGATCCAGCCGCGGAACGGCGGTGGCCCGGCGATCGCCTCGCCCGGGTTCAGATCGGCGAGCCGGCTAGGCCCGATCAGCGCCGCGGGCAGGCCGACCACCGCGCAGATCGCGATGGCGATGAAGCCGCCATTGGCGCCCCACCGTGGCATGATCCAGACCGCCAGCGCGATCGCCAGCAGCAGCTGGGCCAGGGTCTGGGTGACGAAGAACACGCCGGCCCAGCGCTCCGGCGTCGCGGTGCGCGAGATCATCGCCACCGTGATCCACAGCAGCACGCCTTCAATAGCGCCGGCGAAGCCGCGCATGACGAATACGCCCGAGCCAGAGCTGCGCGCCGTGGCGTAGTCGATCGCGGCTAGCAACAGCGTCAGGACGACGCCGATCGACTTCAGCCGCAGCGGCTTGAGCAGCGCGCCGGCTAGGGCGGTGGTGACGCCCATGCTCAAGACCTCGACCATGATCACCAGGCCAATGTCGGCGTTGGTCAGGCGGTGCTCGTCAACCAGCGACCCCAGCAGAACCGAAATCACGCCCAGAACCAGCAGGGAGTTGACGCCGACGCCGAGCGCCCCCGCAGCCTCGAGCGGGGTCAGCGCCGGGCCGATCACCTCATGCACGAGGTGATCCGAGACGACGTGCTCGTCGTCGGTCATGCGCTAGAGCCCCGCGAGGACGGCGTCGCCCATCTCGCGGGTGGAGAGCTGGCCGCCGAGGTCGCGGGTGCGGGCGCCGCCATCCAGCGCCGCTTTCACCGCAGCGCTCAGTCGGTCGGCCAGGTCCGGCCGCGCCAGCGACCAGCGCAGCGCCATCTCGAACGAGAGGATCGCCGCCAGCGGATTGGCGATCCCCTGCCCGGCGATGTCGGGCGCCGAGCCGTGGATCGGCTCGTAGAGGCCCGGCTTGCCCGGTTCGCCCAGCGCCGCCGAGGGCAACATGCCGAGCGAGCCGGTCAGCTGCGCGGCTTCGTCGGACAGGATGTCGCCGAACAGGTTGTCGGTGACCAGCACGTCGAACTGGCGCGGGTTCTTGACCAGCTGCATCGCGGCGTTGTCGGCCAGCATGTGCTCCAGCGTCACGTCTGGATATTCGCGGGCGTGCAGGGCGGTCACCACCTCGCGCCAGAAAGCGCCGGTCTCCATCACATTGGCCTTCTCGGCCGAGGTGACCTTGTTGCGCCGGCCCCGCGCCAGCTCGAACGCCACCCGGCAGACCCGTTCGACCTCGTGGGTGGTGTAGACCTGGGTGTCGAAGGCGCGCCGCTGGCCGTCCGGCAGGTCCTCGACCCCGCGCGGCTGGCCGAAGTAGACCCCGCCGGTCAGCTCGCGCACGATCATCAGGTCGAGCCCCTCGATCACCTCGCGCTTGAGGCTCGAGGCGTCGGCGAGCGGGCCGTAACAGATCGCCGGGCGCAGGTTGGCGAACACCTGCATGCCGGAGCGCAGGGCCAGCAGGCCGGCTTCGGGACGCAGATTGCGCGGGACCTTCTCCCACGGCGAGGCCCCGACCGCGCCGCCGACCGCGCCCATCAGCACCGCGTCGGAGGCCTTGGCCGCGGCTAATGCCTCCTCGGTAAGCGGCGCGCCGTGGGCGTCGAGGCTGGCGCCGCCGAACGGGCGCGCATCGATGGTCAGGTCGTTGGTGATCCGCTCGGCGACGCGGCGCACCTCGTCGGTGATCTCCGGGCCGATCCCATCGCCGGGCAGGAGCAGAAGCTTGGGCATGGTCGCCTTGATGTCAGGTCAGAGTGCGCGCTCGGAAGCGACCTCGTAGGCGAAGAGGCGGCGCTCGGATACCCCGAAGCTGGGCCAGACTGCGCGCCAGGCGGCCATGTGCGCGGTCTTGAAGTGGGCCTCGAGCGCCGCCTGGTCGCGCCAGCGCTCGAACACGTGGATCAGGCCGGGCTGGGTGACGTCCTCGGCGTAGTTGTAGTCGGAGCAGCCGTCCTCCGCCTGGCTGGCGGTCATCATCGCCGCCATGTGCGGGCGCAGGCCGTCGAGGCTGGCCGGCGGCACGCGGACGGCGCCGGCGACGATCAGGCTCATGCCGGCTCCAGCCAGGGCTGGGCGAGCGCGTGGCGCATCTCGTACACGTCGATCTCCTGGCGGTGCTCTAGCGTCTCGCCGATCGCATCGAGGCCGGCGAGTATCTTCGCCTTGCGCGCCGGGTCGATCTCGAAGCTGAACCGCTGGCCCGAGGGTGACATGACGGTCTGCGACGGCAGGTCGATCGAGAAGACGTGGTTGCCGCCCTTGGCCTCCTCCATCAGCGCGCGCACAGCCGCCTCAGGCAGCGCCACTGGCAGCAGGCCGTTCTGGAAGCAGTTGTTGTAGAAGATGTCGGCGAAGCTGGGCGCGATCACGCAGCGGATGCCGTTGTCGAGCAGCGCCCACGGCGCGTGTTCGCGGCTGGAGCCGCAGCCGAAATTATCGCCGGTGATCAGCACGCCGGCGCCGGCGTAGCGCGGATCGTTGAGCACGAAGTCCGGCCGCGGCTTGCCCTCGGCGTCGAAGCGCAGGTCGTAGAACAGCCCCTGGCTCAGCCCCTCGCGATCCACCGTCTTGAGGAACTGCTTGGGGATGATCTGGTCGGTATCGAGGTTGGTCATGTCCAAGGGCGCGGCCTTGGCGTGGAGATCGGTGAAGGGCTGCATCAGACGTCCTCGCTACCTAGTTCGGCGCTCAGCATCAGGGTCGGGGCGCCCGCGACGCCCGATCGGACGGTGAATACCTTGGTCCCAGGCTTGCGGCCGTTGCGGACCTCGGAGACGTCGAAGCCGGCCTTGGCGATGCGGGCCTGGGCGGCCTCGGGATCGGTGACGCGCCAGGCCAGGCCCGAGAGCTTGTCCGGACCGTCCGTCGGCCCCTCGCCGCCGAGCCGCGATCCGATCTCCACCACCGCACCGCCGCAGCGGAAGAACATCAGCCGCGAGCCCCACTGCGGGTTCGAGCGGTCGAGGCGGAAATCGAGGCCGAGGCGCGCACCGTAAAGCGCGACGGCGCGGTCCGGGTTAGGCGTGTTGATCACCACGTGGTCGAGCGCCTGCACGGCGTCGGCGGGGCCCGGCTTGGGCTCGAAGCGGCCGGTACGCTCCGCCAGCGCGATTGAGACGCCGTGGGTGGCCGCCGGATCGACGAAGGCGAGCCGCCAAGCGTCGGTCGACAGCAGCGCGGCCGCCTCGCCCACCGGCGCGCCGCGGCGGCCGAGCAGACGGCGGGTCTCGTCGAGATCCGAGACGCCGAACGCCAGGCCCCACAGCCCTTCGCCGTGGGCTTCGATCTGAGCGCGCACCCGATCGCCGCTTTCGCCCGGGCCGTCCGGCTGCACCAGGTCGATGGCCATGTTGGCGAGCTGGAACCAGGTATGGCGCGCGCCGGCCGCCTCCTCGCGCCAGTCAGCCCGCCGGCCAAGCAGCGCCCCGAACGCGCTGGCGGCGCGGTCAAGATCGCGCACGGCGATGGCGACGTGGTTGAGCGCTTCGATCACAGGAAGTCCCTGACGTCGGCAATATGGCCGGCGATGGCGGCGGCGGCGGCCATGGCTGGGCTCATCAGGTGGGTGCGCCCGCCGCGGCCCTGGCGGCCCTCGAAGTTGCGGTTGGAGGTCGAGGCGCAGCGCTCGCCGGGGGCTAGGCGGTCGGGGTTCATGCCCAGGCACATCGAGCAGCCCGGCTCGCGCCAGTCAAAGCCGGCGGCGCGGAACACCTCGTCGAGCCCCTCGCTCTCGGCCTGCTCCTTCACCAGACCGGAACCGGCGACCACCATCGCCGTGACGTGCGGCGCGACCTGGCGGCCAGCGTCCAGCGCCGTCCGCAAAATGGCGGCGGCGGCGCGCAGATCCTCGATGCGGCTGTTAGTGCACGAGCCGATGAACACGCGGTCGATCCGCGCGCTCTGGATCGGCTGGCCTGGTTCGAGGCCCATGTAGTCTAGCATGCGGCGCGCCTGGGCGGCCTTCGTGTCGTCGAGCGTCGCTGGGTCGGGCACGCAGCCGTCGATGGCGACCACGTCCTCAGGGCTGGTGCCCCAGGTGACCATCGGCGTCAGCTCGGAGACATCGATCTCGACCTCGCGGTCGAACCTTGCGTCGGGATCGGAGAAGAAGCTCTTCCAGTAAGGCAGCGCGAGTTCCCAGGCGCCGCCCTTCGGCGCGGCGGGGCGTCCGACGATGTAGGCGAAGGTGATCTCGTCCGGGGCGATCAGGCCGGCGCGGGCGCCGGCCTCGATGGTCATGTTGCAGAGCGTCATCCGCGCTTCCATCGACAGCGCGCGAATGGCCTCGCCGACGTATTCGATCACGTGGCCGTTGCCGCCGGCGGTGCCCATCTTGTCGATCATCGCCAGCGCGAGGTCTTTGGCCCCGACACCCGGCGGCGGCGCGCCGACGAAGCGCACCCGCATGTTCTTCGACTTCTGCTGGCGCAGGGTCTGGGTCGCCAGCACGTGCTCGACCTCGGAGCTGCCGATGCCCTGGGCCAGGGCGCCGAACGCGCCGTGGGTGGAGGTGTGGCTGTCACCGCAGACGATGGTCATGCCCGGCTGGGTGCGGCCCTGCTCGGGCCCGACCACGTGCACGATGCCGTTGCGCGGATCGCCCATCGGGAAAAACTCGATCTTATGCAGCGCCACGTTGCGCACCAGCGTCTGCAGCTGCAGCCGCGCCTCCTCGTCGGCCACCGCCTCGATCCCCAGCGCCTGGTTCTCGGTCGGCACATTGTGGTCGGCGACGGCGAGGGTGCGGTCGGGGCGGCGCACGGATCGGTGCGCGGCCTTGAGGCCGGCGAAGGCCTGCGGCGTCGTCACTTCGTGGATGAGATGGAGGTCGACGTAGAGCACCGACTCGCCGTTGGCGTCGGTCGAGACGACGTGCGCGTCCCAGATCTTGTCGTACAGGGTCTTGCCGGACATCTCGGCGATGTAGGGCTGAGGGTGGGCGGCGTCCAGCGCCGCGGCGACCTCAGGCGATGCCGGCGCGCAGGAAGTCGTGCATGTGGGCCGCGCCGACCAGCTTGCCGTTCTCGCACACGAACAGCAGCATGATCGGCCGGTCGCGCTCGTTCATCATCCGCAGCGCCTCGCCGGCCAGCAGGTCGGGCTCGACGAACACCGGAGTGCGGGTCATGTGGTCGGCGACCGGCGAGGTGAGGTCCGCCTTGCCAAGCGCCCGGCGCACGTCGCCATCTGTCAGCGCACCGACCAGCCGGCCGGCGTCGTCTACCACCGCCACGCCGCCGTACCAGACGTTGCCGGTGATCACGTCGATCGCCTCGGCGAAGGTGGCGCGCTCGCCGACCTTCGGCACGGCGTCGCCGACGCCCATCAGATCGCGGATCGTCAGCAACTGGGCGGCCAGCTTGCCGCCGGGGTGGATCGCCTTGAAGTCGCGGGCCGAGAAGCCGCGCGCTTCCAGCAGCGCCATGGCGATGGCGTCGCCGAAGGCCAGTTGCATGGTGGTCGAGGTGGTGGGCGCCAGCTTGTTGGGGCAGGCTTCCTCTGACGGCGGCAACACGAAAGCGTATGTGGCTGCCTTGACCAGGGCGCTGCGCTCGCCGGACGTCACGGCGATCAGCTTCACGTCGAAACGCTTGCAGTAGTGGATCACGTCCTTCAGCTCCGGCGTCTCGCCGGAGAGCGAGAACGCAAGCACCACGTCGCCTGAGGTAATCATGCCCAGGTCGCCGTGGCTGGCCTCCGCGGGGTGCATGAAAAACGCCGGCGTGCCGGTCGAGGCCAGCGTGGCGCTGACCTTGCGGGCGATGTGGCCGCTCTTGCCCATGCCCGTGACGACGATGCGGCCCTGCGCAGCCAGCATCGCCTCGACCGCCGCGTCGAAGTTGGCGCGCAAGCTGGTCTGCAGCGCGGCGGCGAGCGCGTTCAGGCCGTTGATCTCGGCCTCGAGCGTGCGCAAGGCCGAAGCGTTGTGATCGGCCAGATCGGTCAGCGCGCTGCGATGGACCGCGGTGGGGCGTAGGTCTGTCATTGGGCGACAGTCTAGGGCGCCAGCTTCGTGACTTCAAAGAGGCGCACATTCGAAACCGAAACAGTCGGTTACGAGGATTGTGTCGTCGCCCCGGCCGAAGCGCCCTATCTGCGGCCCCTTAGCTGCACAGTTAATCAATGGCGCCATGATCCCCTTCATCGACCTCGCCGCCCAGCAGACCCGGATCAAGCCGCGTATCGACGCGGCGATCCAGCGGGTGCTGGCGCATGGCGGCTACGTGATGGGGCCGGAAGTGCGGGCGTTCGAGGAGCAGCTGGCCAGCTTCGGCCGCGCCGGCCACGCCCTCTCCTGTGGCAACGGCACCGACGCCCTGGCGCTGCCGCTGATGGCCTGGGACATCGGCCCGGGCGACGCGGTGTTCTGCCCGTCGTTCACCTTCGCCGCGACCCCTGAGGTGATCCCGTGGACCGGGGCGACCCCGGTGTTCGTCGACATCCTGCCCGACACCTACAACCTCGATCCGGCCCACCTGGAAGCGGCGATCGAAGCGGTGAAGGCCAAGGGCGAACTGCGGCCTGCGGCGGTGATCGCCGTCGACCTGTTCGGCCAGCCGGCCGACTACCCGCGTCTTGCCGAGATCTGTCGCCGCCACGGCCTGAAGCTGATCGCCGACTCCGCGCAGGGCTTCGGCTGCACCCTGAACGGCGAGCACCCGATCCACTGGGCCGACGCCGCCACCACCAGTTTCTTCCCGGCCAAACCGCTGGGCGGCTATGGCGACGGCGGCGCGGTGCTGACCGACGATGCGGCGCTGTTCGAGCGGATGGATTCGCTGCGCATCCACGGCAAGGCGGTAGAGAGCGACATCAACGGCCACCCGCTCCCGCACGAACCGAAATACCTCAACATGCGGATCGGCATGAACTCGCGGCTGGACACGCTGCAGGCGGCGATCCTGATCGAGAAGCTGGCCGTGTTCGCCGGCGAGATCGAGCTGCGCCAACTGATCGCGAACCGCTACCACGAGGGCCTGGAGGGCCACGTGCTCTCGACGCCGAAGGTGATCGCCGGCGGCGTCTCGACCTGGGCGCAATATGTGATCGAGCACCACGACCGCGACGGCCTTGCGGCCCACCTGAAAGCGCTGGGCGTGCCGACCGCGGTCTACTACCCGGTGCCGATGCACCGCCAGGCCCCCTACGCCTGCTTCCCGATCGGCCCCGGCGGCCTGCCGATCTCAGACGCCAAGGCGCTGCGCGTGCTGGCCCTGCCGATGCACGCCTACCTGACCCACGAGGTGCAGGACCTGATCATCGAGGCGGTGCGCGGGTATAACGGCTGAGGCGTTGACATCCTGATATCATATGATGATATCAGCTGGATGCGCACGCTCGTTGATATTCCCGACGACCAGATCGTCGAGCTGACCAAGCTCGCCGAGCGCGAGAAGGTCTCGC
>Ga0302324_100011834_pt1 | contig 17857 bp, 10 predicted proteins | sample Palsa_T0_1_FD_201949 | JGI IMG/M metagenome (GOLD analysis project Ga0302324, IMG submission 201949) | Peat permafrost microbial communities from Stordalen Mire near Abisko, Sweden - Palsa_T0_1 | ecosystem: Environmental > Terrestrial > Soil > Palsa > Peat permafrost | place: Sweden: Abisko... | reverse complement strand
GTCATTTCTTCTCTGCGTCGTTCCATTGTCACTATGGTTTGCCTATCATCATCACCGCACCGGCTTCTATCTCGGAAATCCTTACTATCTCCGCTACAATCTACAGGCGACGCTCACTCCGCTGCGCATTCTGCTCGCCCTGCTGATCCGTGTGTGGCATGTCTTCGGATATCTGAACCTCTTCCTGCTTACGTTGGGTGCGTTGTTTGCTATGACCCACTCTCCACTGCGTGAATCGGACGGCACTCTCCGTCCGCGTATCGCGATCAACGTGCAGCTTGTCTTTGCCGCGGTTCTGCTTGCGAACCTCCTGACCGAATCAGCCCTGGGCGGCGCCGTTCTCGCTCGTTACATGCTTCCGGTTGTGCCACTGGTGATTCTGGTGTTTGTCTCCACCATGCGACGGCGCATTCGGCGCTGGACCTGGTGGATCGCCGTTACCTGCGCTGCCTTCGTAGTGCAGCTCTTCGTGCCTCCGCCTTACCGTATCGCTCCTGAGGACACGCTGCTCTATCGCGACTACGTGGTCCTGCACAAGCTCGCCGCCGAGCGGCTGTCAGCGGAGTATCCACACGCTCGCATTCTCACCGCCTGGCCCGCTTCCGACGAACTCACCCATCCATTCCTCGGATACGTGAAGCAGCCCCTCACAGTGGTGCGCATCGCGAATTTTTCGCCGCGGGAGATTGAGCGAGCCTCGCAGGCGACCGGAGACTTCGACGTCGCCTACCTGTTCAGCACCAAGTGGGAGCCACTGCACCCGCTCCTCGAAGGCCTTACCTTCGGAAAGCCGCTCCAGGAGCGCTTCTTCGACTACCATGAAGATGTCTCGCCGCGGCGGGCTGCCGGCATTCTGAGCGGCAGAATAACAACTCACATCGAGCGCAACCATGAGTGGGTTGCATTAATCTCCATAGAGAAGATTGAAGACGCCGCAATTCCCGCCGGCAGCCGGCTCCGGCGGTAGCCTGAAACTCATGGGAAAAGCCCAGGCGACATGGCGCTGAAAACGCATCGGCCGCGACCAGAAATGAAAAAACCTCGCGCTCCCACTGGAACGCGAGGTCTAAAACGGACTGACAGATCCACCTACTGCGCCAGGTAACGCGCGACCGCGAAGTTATTGTTGTAGTCGCCTCCCGCTGGAGGCGCGTAATTTCCAGCGGCAACAATCTTGCCGTCACTCTGCAGCGCCAGGGCCGAGACGAACGAGATGTGGCCCTGGCCTATCGGCGTCATCACAATGCCGTTAGACCCGAAGTTGGTGTCCAGGTGGCCGCCGGTTGTGTAGCGAGCCAATACAAACGACGACGAGTTGTAGCCTCCATTGCCGTTGCCCGCCTGGCCTGCCACCACAATCTCGCCATCGGATTGAATCGCAAGCGAGAAACCCGAACCTTGGGGGAAATTGTTCCCGAACCCGGTGATGAGGCCGCCCCCGCTGCCAATACCGATTCCAGGATTAAAGCTGGTGTCGATGCTTCCATTGGGGTTATAGCGCACCACTCCGAAGCCCGTCTGATTGTTCACAACGGTTATGCCATCGCTCTCCAGCAACGTCTGGAGCACGCTGGGGATGGTGCCGGCTACGACGATCTTGCCGTTGCTTTGAATTTCAATAGCGGCCGCCGAGGCCACGCAAGAAGCCTGTCCCTGGACGCCGAACGTCGCATCCAGGCTGCCGTTGGTGTTGTAGCGTGCAATCGCACCCGCCTGCGGGCTGGGGAAACCTGGAGACGCTAACAGTTGCGAGGGCGCTCCCGTACCTGTCGTCACCAGGATCTTGCCATCCGGCTGCACCGCGATTGCGGTTGCGATCACAGAATTCAACGCCGCGATGCCGCTGCCGCCGCTGCCGAAGGTGGTATCCAGTTGGCCGGTGCTGGTATAACGCCCCAGCAGGCCGGCGCCAGTCACCAGAATCTTGCCGTCGGCTTGCAAGGCCATAACACTGAGTATGCTTGGCCCCGAGTTGAGCGATTTCGAGGTGGCAAAGCCGCCGCTGCCGAAGCTGGTGTCCACGCTGCCGTCGCTATTGAAGCGGCCCAGCGATGCCCCCGTGAATCCGGAGGCGAATGCCAAAATCTTACTGTCGGGCTGTATAGCTATAGCCATGACGGGACCGAGAACGCCATTATTGTTCACCACGCCGTCCGTGCCGAAACTGGAGTCGAGCGTTCCATTGGTGTTGAGACGCATCAGAACGGCGCCGCCAGGGTTCGATCCACCCACTACAATCTTCCCATCACTCTGGATCGCCACGGCTGTGTCCATGGTCTGATCGGGTCCGTTGTAGTTGGTGGTAAAGATTCCGCCTGTCCCAAATGTCGAATCAAGTTGGCCCGCCTGGGCCAAGACAAGCGTTGACGAGGCGATGACCGCGACTGCCGCAAGACGCGCCAGCCGTTGGCCAGTGCTGAAACTACCCTGGGCCCTCCCCTTCGTCGAAGGCGAAAATTGGTTCCGGACAGGAAATACTTTCATGGACGTTCTCCTCACTTGTCGCTTGAAGTGGCCGTCGGTTCCCGAGAGTGGTGCTGCTAACGAGCCTTTCCAGACTCTTGCCGGCGACGTTGAAGAGTAGAAATCCCGGCACCGGAGCGGTTGTCAAGAGTATGTAACTTTTTCGTCAAGGATTAGCTTGAAGTTCAGGGTGTGTCAGAAGCACGACTCTTGACTTGGAAAGCCTCGCCAAGAGCGGCCTTGCCCCGTATGTCAGAAGCATTTCGGAATTGCTCCTCGTTCCGGCGACGTGGCCCGGGTTGCCTTCAGATGCGAGTCCTTCTCCCGGCTGGAATTCCCTGCAAACGGGGAAGAATACAGGGAATTTCATGAATTCGGCCGGTTTACTCCCGGCGGCTTCCGGTTAGCTCGCTGGTAGGCCGTGCCAGTTGTAGGGAATAGGGGAAACCAAAAAATCGGCGGCCCCGAAAGGCCGCCGCAGCCAAGCAGATTGGACCCATCTAGAAGACGATCTTGCCCTGCAACTGAATGATGCGGCCGGCAGGCGAACCAGCGAAGAACGATCCAAACGGTCCCGTCGGCGGAGCCGTCTGTTCCGTGACTTGGCCGAAGGTTGTAGTTCCAAAGAGGTTCCCCGGCTGGGCGAAGTTGGGATGGTTGAACACGTTGTAGAAGCTCGCACCCGCACCGAAGGCTACGCGCTCGGTTACTTTGAAGTTCTTGTTGAGGCTGAAGTCCGAATCAAAGAACCCGGGCCCACGATAGATATTGCGAGGCTGATTCGGAAAGGCGGTCACCGTGCCAGCGGAAGCGAACCCAGCGGCATTCAGACAATTCGTGAGGTACTGGTTGCAAGCTCCCTGTCCTGTCCCCACCACCTGCGCCGGCAGATAGGGCCCAGCGGGATTGTAGTTGCCGACGAAGGTGCTTGCGTCAAACACTTGCAGCGGCAGTCCAGAACGGGCGAAGAAGTTCTGCGACAAGGTCCAGCCGCCGAACGCATCGTTAACAAACTTGTTGGCAAACTTCCATGGTGTCTGCCAGACATACGCGGCATTGAAGGAACTGCGGATATCGTAGTCCGCATTTCCGTAGTTACTCCTCAGGTTATAAGGGTTCAACTGATATTCCGAACTGGTCGCGCCGTTATACGGGAGAATGCCGCCGTTGGAAATCTCGTCCAAAGCGTGCGCCCAGGTATAGCTGGCCTGCACCGTAAAGCCATAGGTCAGGCGGCGCTGATAGCTGGCGGTCAACTGGTTGTCGTTGGATACTGCCCCCGAGTAAATCTCGGCCACGGTAGCATAGTTATACGGATTGGCGGGCGTAGCCGGAATCCCGCCAAAGCCCGCGTAAGCGTTGGGGTAATTCGTGACCGGCTCGTTGATCCCGTGATTGCCGATATAAGCCACGCTCATCGAGCTCTTGCTGTCCAGTTGCTGTTCGAGTTGCAAGCTCCATTCCTGGTACTGCGGGATATGGAAGGTGCCGCTCATACTGTTGAAGCTCGGCGAGGCAAATGCGGGGTTCACCGCGCTCAACGAGGCATACGAGGCGCCTGTGGCGAAGCCGTTACGGAGCTGCGCGTTCGTTGCTGATCCGATGAGCCACGGACTGACGCCTGGCGTTGTCTGGTCAGCCCACAGGACTCCCGTAGGCACACCCGGCGAACTGAACTGGGTGACGGAAGTGACCGTGGGGATGTTGGTTATGAAGTTATCCCCCAGCACCGCGGGGAAGGCATCGTAGAAGATGCCGAAGCCGCCGCGAAGCACCGTCTTCTCGCTGCCCCCGGGCGACCAGGCAAAGCCGAAGCGCGGCGCCCAGTCTATCGCATCCACCGAGTGGAAGATCTGGTGCAGGTTGGCATTGATCATCTGATTGTAGGGAGTCGTGGTATCGCTGCTGATGCTGGAGAAGGGTCCGGTAAACAGCGAGGAACAGTTCAGCTGGCAAACCGGATTGGAGTCGTGCTCCACTCGCAGCGCGAACGTGAGCTTCAGACTCTTGTTTACCCGCCACTCATCCTGCGCGTAAACCCCTAGACCCCACAGCGCGACCGGATAGCTGCCCCGGTCGGGGAAGTTCTGGGCGAATTCGGCAGCTTGGCCGTTGTAAAGCCCTGCCACCGAGCCGATATATGACAGCGGGTTGGTGTACTCGCCGAACACGTAGTCGGTGATGTCGTAGCGGCGGTAGTTGGCCCCAAACTTCAGGTTGTGCGCGCCCTTCGTCACCGAGAAGTCATCCACAATCTGGTATTGCGTGACATTGCGTCCTTGGGGAAAGTAATACTCCTGGCTGCCCAGAGGGGTATAGCCAATGCCAGTCAAGTCCAGCTGAGTAGGAAAGGTCGCGGCCGCGTCGAACTGGTTAAAGATCGCGCGATAGTAGCTGCCGGCATAGACCAGCTGGTTGGTTGCGTTACTGCCAAAGGTGTGCGTCCACTGGCCCTGGCCGTCCTGAGACGGCTGGTAGCTGGCCGCACTGAAGGCTGGGTTCACGGGATCAGCGTAGGTTGCCTGCACCCCGGAGTCGAAGGTCACACTCCAGAACAGGTGGTCTCTATCAGACCGGTTATAGTCGACGCGTGCGATACCCTGGTTCTCTATCGCCGGCAGCGCTGGACTGGCTGTACCCTGCGTGAAGCAGTTGGCTACACCGGGAATGACCGCTCCCTCACAACCACCCCCGGACAGAGGCGTGGTCGCGGCCGCGTAATACGGCGAGCTCTGGTACAGACTAAACGCCTTCGAGTACAGCGGAATCGAGGCCGGACTCACCGTGGCCAGGTTTGCCAGAGTGGCATTGGCAAATGCCACCGTCGGGAACTGCACCAGCTGCGTCGAAGGAACGATGTAAGAGATCCCTTCATAGTCTAAGAAGAAGAACAGCTTATTCTTCTTGATAGGACCGCCGATGGAAGCCGCCCACTGATTGTTGTTGGTGAAGGGCGTCGCCGGAATTGGACTCTGTTGCCCGGCGAACCAGCTGTTGGCCTGGACGCTGCTGCCCGTCCACCAGTACTGCGCATTGCCGTGGAAAGCGTTGCTGCCCGACTTGGTAACGTAGCTCACCTGTATACCGGCCTGCTGGCCATACTGTCCGCCGTAGGCATTGCTGATGACCGTCGCTTCCTGCACGGCGTTCTTGCCCAGCATTAGGTTGGTCGCGCCCGAGTTGTTCAGGTTCAGGTACGGGTCCATCTGGTTTTCGCCGTTTACCGTGAATACATTGGAGGTGGCAGGCAGACCAGCCGTCTGGAAGTTGCCGTAGCCCCCACCGGTGTTCATGTTGACGCCCGGAGCCGTCTGCGCGATGTAGGTAAGGTCGTTACCGCCATTCGGCATATTGTCGACCATGTTCTGGCTAAAGTTGGTCGATAGCTCAGCGTTATCCGCCTGCACCAGCGGCGCCGTGGAGGTTACCTCTACCGTCTGCGAGCTGCTGCCGACCGCCAGCTTTACGTCAGCAACCGTCGCCAAACCGACGTTAATCTGCGCTGTGGTTTCCGCTTTGCTGAACCCCTGCGCGCTCGCGCTCACGACGTAGCCACCGGGTGGCAAGAGCGAGAAGCGATAGGCGCCCCTGGAATTGGAAGAGGTGGTGTGGGTCTGACCATTGGCGGTGTTCTTCAATGTCACAATGGCTCCCGGCACGACCGCACCGCTTGGGTCGGTGACTGTACCTGTAAGGTCGCCCGAAACCAGCGACTGCGCCATCAGCGACGGCGCCATCAGCGCCGCGATCGCCAGCAACGCCAACATTCCGGTCATTAATCTCTTCAACGTCATATCTCCTCCCCTCGAGATGTGGTTCAGAGTAAAGTGTGTCGCCATCACCTAACTGATTAGTCAGACACTTGGCGATCCTTGTTGCAGTGGGATTGCACAGTTTCAGACTTGCAACCGACCCAGCGTCCACGTTTGTCATCGTAATGTAACCCCAGACGTTTTACATCAAAAACCTGCTTCCGCATATGTCGAGATTCGGACATCGCATTTAAGCACTAACACTAGCCAACGACAAGAGGGGCTGCGACGGCGCCGAGAGCCAAATCACATCCACCGCTCCCACGAAGGGCGAACAGGTCCTGGAAATGCTGTTGGAGGAGATGTGGGCGGATTGGCGCCGACCAACGCCCTTCTGGGAAGAAGCAGCACCGAGTGGAAGCAAGAGTCAAGTTGGCTTTCGCGCACTGTTCGCTTCGTGATCGCTAAGCATTCGCCTGAGCGGGTTCTTGAAAGGGGACTACCAATGGAGGCTCGGGAGAAAATCGCTGCCAGGGGAATGGTGCGGTCTAGAGGGCACTTTTCTACGGTCCAGTCGTGGAGAACATACCCCGAAAAGCCGGGCGTTTTCGCATATTTGAGGCGCAATGCAGCAGAATTTCTCGGCCCTTGACACTACGTGGCGGAGGGAGAGGGATTCGAACCCCCGGTACCCTTTCGAGTACAGCGGTTTTCAAGACCGCCTGTTTCAACCGCTCACACATCCCTCCGGGACTGGTTGATATGCCTCTTGATCACATCATTATATGACATTGCGAATTTGACATTGCAGGTTGGCGCCGCTGCCCCCAAGACGATTCTCCTCCGCCGCGCCCCGCAAGCACGCTCCAGTGAGATGGTTCCCATAGCGGGAAGGCAATTGGTCCGTCCGGTGTTTTAGTGTGTTATCTTAACAATTTTGGTGTTACGCTACGGTCTGGAAGCTATGAACCCAAGCGAAAGGCAATTTCATGGGTTTAGTCCGAACCGGAGTTGCACTTGATTCTGATCTCCTGAAACGGTTTGATCGTTTCATTCGGGGCGAGGGATATGAAAACAGGTCCGAAGCCATTCGTGACCTGATTCGCGACCGCTTGAACGAAGCCCGCCTGGAGTCAGGCGATGTCTTCGTGGTTGGAGCGGTCACCTTGATTTACGACCACCATTCGCGACTCCTCCCCGACAAACTCATGGAATTACAGCATGAATACCATGCCGTCATCATTTCCACGGTGCATTCGCACCTTGACCACGACATGTGTCTCGAAGTCGTCGTCGTCAAAGGCAACCTCAAACAGGTACAGGAACTGGGAAGCCGCCTGATCGGCCTTAGGGGCGTGCAGCACGGCAAGCTCGTCATGAGTTCTCCCGATTCAATGCTGCACCGGGGCGGCAAACACGTTCACGGCAGTCCCGTTCCGCATCACCACTCATAAACAGGATTTCTCCGCCTCCGGCGGAGTCGTTGCTTACTGGTAACACGAAATGTATGAACGTAATACCAGAGAATTTATAACGCGCTCTTGCCCCCGGTGTATCACGTCCCCCACGCGCGCCTTACAGATTGCGGCATGCCTGCTTCTGCTGTGTGCATCCGCCTGGGCGGACACGGGAAACATATCGGGACGCGTCCTCGATCCTCAGGGTGCTTCCGTAGCCAAGGCCAAGGTCAAATTGCTGAATGCCGCGGGAACGAAGGTCGGCGAGACCGTCACTGACGAGGAGGGCAGCTTCGTGTTGGCCGAAGTAGATCCGGGGGTCTACCAAGTGACCGCCGAGGATCCGTCCTATGTGACGGTGGTGGCCGGCGTCTCCATCGCTTCCGGCCAGCAGCAGCAGATCACCGTGCAATTCCAGCAACTGGTTTCGTCCCAGCAGCAAGTAACGGTGGTCGCTTCCGTTCCCGCGCTGGAGACCCCCGATCCATCGCAAACGATTGTGATCCACGATCAGGTGCTGGACGCCAATCCCGGCCGGCCAGGCGCCCCAATCTCTATCCCCGGACTGCCGATTGAAACCGCCTCGGGCGGAATCAAGGCGCCACAATACTTTGCGCCGGGCGTGGCCGGAGATCACGGCGAGCCCATCGCTCAGTACTTCCAGATCGGGAGCTTCCTTTTTCCCAACAATCTTCCCGCCAACGCGCATGGCAACGGATATTCCGATCCCAACGTCCTCATCCCTCCCATCATCGAAGCGGTCACGATCGACGGCGGCGCCTTCAACGTCCGCGAAGGCAACAATGCCGTCGATCTGGCCGCCAATTACGTTCCGCGGCGGCGTCTCCTCAGTTTCTTTCAGCTTACCGGCGACTATCATGATGCGGACATGATGGCGGGTTGGAGTAGTTCGAAGCCGCACGTTAACGAATGGATTGCAATGGAAGCGTCGTTCGGCAACGGCTTTCTGGAGCGGCTGGAGCATCGCCAGCAATACAAACTAAATGGCCTGCGCCAGTTCAACTTCGGGCGTCATCAACTGACTCTGTTTGGCATCGGATACTACGGCTCCTCTTATGTTCCAGGGCTGATCCCAATCACGGTTCCTGTACCCGGCGACACCATCGACAACCGGCAGCTCGACTACACTCACAACGCTTTGTTGATCGCCAGCGACAACTGGAAACTCGACGAGCAGCGGCAACTTTCCTTCTCCGGATTCTTCCGCAACTACTCTCTGACTCTACGCTCGAACTTCGGCGCTGGCCTGATCCAGCAGAGCGAGAAGCGCAACGTCTTTGGCGGCGAGACCACCTATATTCAGAGTGTCCGTCCCTGGCTCGCCGTGCTCGCCGGCGTTGACCTGCGCCGTGACGCGCCCCGCGACCTGGATTTGTACCAAATCAATGCGGAAAATCAGTTCCAGCTCACGACAAGCAACAACCTGACTTTATCGTTTGTCGAGCCCTTTATCTCGATTGACGGTCCCATCAGGAAACACTTCCACTACAACCTGGGCGTAAGGCAGGAAGAAGTGTGGATGGATAATCAGGACTTCATCAATCCCCAGAATTCCTTCGACAAGCTGGCGACGCTGACCCTGCCCAAGGGAACATTTACCATTCTCCCACCCGACGCCTGGTACCTGCCCACCATAGCCTTCAGTTACGGCTTTGGCTTCCACACGGAAGATCCACGCATCGGCAATGGCACCGGGATACCCACACTGCTTGCGCCTTCGCGGGCCGAGCAACTGGTGTTTTCCAAGGTGATCAAGCAGACGCAGTTCTACCTGACTCTGCGGCGAACCTCGAACTCGCAAGAGCTGGCGAAGATCGACCCCGATACCGGTTTGCAGGAGATCGTCGGCCCGTCGACGAATAAGGTCATCTCGGTCACCGCGCAGAGAAACTTTCCGATCGGTGCTATCTATATTTCCTACGCGCAGGCCGACGCGCGCGACTCGCAGACGGGCGAGCCCATTCCAGAAGCGCCGCGGTTTATCTGGGATACAGTGGGATCTCTGACCAAACTGCCACTGCGTTTGCAGCTTCGCGGCGAATACGAATACGTGCGGGCCAAGCCGCTGGGCGATGGATTCACAGGTACGCCGGTTACGGAATTTCGCGGTGCAGTGCTGCGTCCTTTCATGCAAAACCGCATGTCGCTGGCAGCCAATTTCCTGATTGCCAACGGATACACGGGCCAGACGACTGAAGTACTCGCTTACCCGCCCAATGCGGCCCCGCTTGAGCAGATTGTCGGAGTTCCGCTGAAGTCGTACATAAGCGCAAGTTGGACGTACTACTTCAACAACAAATAGTTCCTGAAGCCAGCATGTCGCCGCCGATGTCGCTTTGCGCCTGGAGCAGTATGGGAGCGCGATCAGGCGCATCCAACTGCTATAGTGTTGCGGCGGAGCGCGCAAGGGTTTGCGCCCGCCGCTACCCGCGGGAGGCAATGTATGTCGTCCTCGACCCCATCCCCGTCATCGGCAAACGGGCAGCTCACCGTGTTATGCCTGGCCAGCTATTACAAAGGCATCGAGTTCATCCGCGAGTGCCGTCGGCAAGGTTGCCGCACCTTATTGCTGACCTCACACAGCCTGGAGGATGCCGCGTGGCCGCGCGAGAGCATCGACGAAATCTTCTACATGCCGGACGTGCAGAAGCAGTGGAAGCTGGAAGACGCAGTGTTGGGCGTGAGCTATATGGCGCGCAACGAGATCATCGACCGCATCGTGGCGCTGGACGACTTCGACGTGGAAACGGCTGCCAGCCTGCGCGAGCACCTCCGCGTCCCCGGCATGGGCGACACCACCGCGCGCTATTTCCGTGACAAGCTGGCCATGCGGGCCAAGGCGCGCGACGGCGGTCTGCTGGTGCCCGACTTCCTTCACGTGTTGAACCACGCTCGCCTGCGCGAGTTTCTAGATCGCGTGCCGCCACCGTGGGTGCTGAAGCCGCGGTCGATGGCCGGCTCCATTGGTATCAAGAAAATTCACGGTGTTGATGAATTTTGGGCAGCCTTGGAGCGACTGGGGGACCGGCAGTCGTTCTATCTTCTCGAGCGGTACGTGCCGGGCGATATCTATCACGTGGACTCGATTTTCTACGAAGGCGAAGTGCTATTTTCCATCGCCAGCCGCTACGGACGGCCGCCGATGGACGTCTCGCAAGAGGGCGACATCTTTACCACCAGCACATTGCCACTGGATTCGGAGGAATCGCTGCCTCTGATCGAAATGAACCGGAAGGTGATGAAAGCTTTCGGCATGGTGCGCGGAGTTTCGCATAGCGAATTCATCCGCGGCCGCGACGACGGCAAGCTGTACTTTCTGGAGACCTCGGCGCGTGTGGGCGGGGCGCACATTGTCGACCTGATAGAAACCGCGACCGGCATCAACATGTGGGCGGAATGGGCGAAGGTGGAAATCGCGGGAGGTGACGCGCCTTACCAGCCGCCGCCGCCACGAAAAGATCTCGCCGGGCTGCTGGTTTCTCTGGCGCGGCAGGAACATCCCGATACCTCGGCCTACAACGATCCGGAGATTGTGTGGCGAATGGACGAGAAGAAACACCACGTGGGACTGATTGTGAAATCTCCCGACGCGAAGCGGGTGCAGGAGTTGCTTCAGAACTATGTCCAGCGGATGCGGCAGGATTTCCTGGCATCGCAGCCGCCCCTGGAGCGGCCGAACTTCTGACGGCGCTTCGGTCGTCTAGCTTTTCTTGCAGTCAGCCTTCTGCGGAATTAGAGGGACTTTTCTCTCGGCGTCCAGCCAGATCGCCAACTGTTCCAGCGCCCGTTCGCAGACCATGGCATGGCGCTGCTTCTTGTCGCGGACCCGGCGGCGGGTTTCCTCGTCCAGCGGCTGCAATAGATCGAAAGTGATATTCGCCGGCTGAAAGGCCTTTGCATTGGCGTGGCAGATGTAGTTCACCAGTGCGCCGAACGCAGTTGCGCGCGGCGGCGGCACCGGTTCGGCATCGACAGCCAACGCGGCCGCGTGCATGCCGGCAAGCAAGCCAGTCGCGATCGATTCCACGTAACCTTCTACGCCGGAGATTTGTCCCGCGATGAGTACATTAGGATGTTCCTTCATCTGCAAGCTCTCGCGCAGCAGGGCAGGGCCGTTGATGTAGGTGTTGCGGTGGATCTGACCGTAGCGCAGAAACTTCGCGTTCTCCAGGCCTGGGATCAAACGCAGGATGCGGGCTTGCTCGGCAAATTTCAGGTGGTTCTGGAAACCTACCACATTGTAGGAGTCAGCCCGCAGGTTCTCCTGGCGCAGTTGTACCACAGCGTAGGGCATCTGCCCGCTACGGGGATCGCGTAGCCCCACCGGCTTCATCGGCCCGAAGCGCAAGGTGTCACGCCCGCGGCGCGCAATTTCCTCTACCGGCAGGCAACTCTCGAAGTAGTTCAGTTTCTCCCATTCTTTCTCCTCCACCGATTGCGCCTCCAGCAGAGCATCCAGGAAGCGGTCGTATTCCTCCCGGGTCATGGGGCAATTGATGTAATCGGCGCTGCCTTTGTCGTAACGCGCCGCCATGTACACCCGCGACATGTCGATGGAATCGGCTTCGACAATGGGGCTGATGGAATCGTAGAAGTAGAGCTGCTCGGTTCCACTCAGGCGCAGAATCTCGCCGGCCAGGGCGTCGGAGGTCAGAGGCCCCGTGGCAACAACGGTGATCGCGCCACTCTCGTCGATGGCAGTGACTTCCTCGCGGACCACCTGAATGAGCGGCTCGCTTTCAATCGCTGCTGTAACGGCTTCGGCAAAGTTTTCACGATCGACGGCGAGCGCGTGACCGGCCGGAACGGCAGTCCGGTGCGCGATCTCCATCAACAGCGACCCGGCACGCCGCATCTCCTCTTTTAGAAGCCAGGGCGCGGTGTTCTCAGTGTCCGACTTCAGCGAGTTGGAGCAAACCAGCTCAGCGAAGTTTGCGGTCTGATGAGCCGGAGTGGAGCGCACCGGCCGCATCTCGGACAGCAGTACGGCGAGTCCGCGGCGAGCGCATTGCCAGGCTGCCTCCGCGCCGGCTAGTCCGCCGCCGATAATGCGTACCGGTGTGTTCATGGCAGGCGTAAAGCGAGATGGGCAGTTCTCCTCAGAACTGCCGTACGGCATTGCCGCCTGCGGTGAGGTTGCTGTCTACATCGAGCAGCAGCACCTGGGTCGGACTGACGACATAAGCAATGTAGTTGCGCGTGCCCTCCGAAGTGGTGATGGCGACGGTGGTACGGCCCGGCGCCACGCTACCCACGCTGTAGGTGCCTTGCAGCGTCAGGCCGGGGAAGACGCCCGAGGGATCGTTGATGTCCAGGGTTCCGGCCAGTGTTCCGTTGCCGTCAGCGGAAATCTGTCCGCTGACGCTGGTGCTGTTACCGGGCAGGATTCCGACGGCAACGATGAAATAGCCGAACTGCCTGGTGGCGTAGCTGCCAGCCCAGGCTGCGTTCGTGGTTACCGCGGAACTCTGCGCGTACACACTACCGCCCCCGATAGCGATCGTTCGTTCATCCAGGTAGTACGCCCGGCTCGGCGAAATCATATACATGGCAAAAGGCAACGTCAGCGGACTTGCAGTGAACGAACCGGACACCCGGCCGTTCGAGTTGAGGCTGTATGCGCCCGTCAGCGCAGTGCTTCCGACACTGCCGGTGTTGTTCACATCATAGTAGCCGGTGGAGATGTTTCCCCCCGAGGCGTTGAACTGGATCAGCGAATAAGAAACACCTGCCACTGTGTTCGCCGAACTGTTGACGACGTAGTTGCCGTTGAAGTCGGTGCTGGCGAACGACGACTGGGTTTGCAAATCGGCGCTGCCCAGGAAGAATACGGTTGTAGCGAGGCACATGAAACGATAGTGGTTGGCCGATACCACGTAATAGACAACGCTCGATCTGCCGGTGGTGATGGACAGCGAGGCAGTGCCGCGTCCCAGACTGTCGATATTGCTATACGAGCCGCTCAGCGATTGGCCCTGGGTGATGGAGCCGCCACAGTTCACGTCCTGTACTCCACCGATGCTGGGGCTGGTCATGGCGAAAATGCCGCTCGAGTTCAGCGGACCGCAGTTCGTGCTGCTACCGGCGAAGCCAAAAGCATAGTTTCCTGAAGGTTGGGGAGTGCCACTGGTCTGCCCTTCCAGATTGCCCGATGAGACAACGACGTTGTTGTCGATTTCGTTCAGGACGGCGTTGTTGAGCGCCTGGATGGCAAAGGCGTAGGAGAAGGTGGTCTGAGAGATCGCCGGAATGATCAAGTTCAGTGTCCCGCGCCCATCCGGGGTCACAGTATAAGTACCGGTGACGGAGGACGCCAACACATACCCCGACGAAACATCGTTCAAGTCTTCTTCACCGTCGGTGATGTTGCCGTTGCCGTCAGCCGTTATCGCACCGACCGCGTTAAAGGCATTGCCATTCAAGTCGATGCCGGTAAGACTCAAGACGTAGTTGCCCTTCAGTGAGGAGTTATTGAACACCACGGCCGTGATGGTAGCGATGGAGTTGCCTGAGATGCTCGTATTCGCCTGCAACACCGCCGAGATGGTTACGCTGGCCGGACTGGGAATGACATCCGGAGCGGTGTAGAGTCCGGAACTGGTGACGGTTCCTACCGTTGCGTTGCCGCCGGCAACTCCGTTGACCTGCCAGTTCACCGTTGTGCTCGTGGTGTTGGTAACGGTAGCCGTGAACTGTTGTGTCCCGCCCTCTTGCACATTCGCCGTCGCAGGAGACACGCTGACGGCTGGCCCCGTCGGGATGTTGCCTCCACTGCTTCCGCCACAAGCGGATAAGGTACCTATAAGAAGGAGCGCAAGGGCTGTGAGGAGCGATTTTTTCATCTGGCGGGACCTCGCTCTGGAAGCTAATACGGCCTGTAGATTGTAACCCGAAATCAACAACGAAATGCAGAGCAGATGCAGCGAAAACTGCGGCCAAGCCGGTTTCCGACATCAGAGTCTAACTATCGCGAGCATCGCTTTACGGCCCCAGAATTTCGACAAGAGAAGCAATTCACCACGGAGGCTCGGAGGACACGGAGGAGGAAAGGAAAAAATAGGGAAAAAATAAGAAAATGGGATCCAGAACCTGTTCATCTATCTTGATTTCCCCATTTCTTTCTTCTTCGTGTCCTCCGTGCCTCCGTGGTGAATACCATCTTCTACAGGAGCCTCGAATGATCGCTCGTACGCAGCAGCGCTGCGCAAAACTAGCGGTGAAGCGGACGCAACAGCGCTCTTGACTAGCCGCTGACGCGTTCCACGATGATGGTCGCGATCAGGGCGACGTCGGCGGCGAATACGGTGCCGACGAAATTCACCGTGTCATTGCCGATTTTGCCGTGATTTTCCCAAGTCGCTCCCATAATGCTGTCGAGGAACATGCCGCCGATTCCCGCGAAGGCAATCAGGGGAGTCCAGCGCCAATCCACCAGGCCACAGGTCGCGCTCACCCACGAGACAATACAGGCGGCAACGCATCCGCTGATAGTGCCTTCCACGCTGATGGCGCCGTTGGTGCCGATGGGCACGTCGCGGAAGTCGGTGATCATGTAAGCCCCGCGCGCGGTGGCCTGGCCCACTTCGCTGGAAACCGTATCGGCGGCGGCCTCGGCGAGCGCAGCCATGGAGCCGACCAGCAGCAGATCGCCCAGCTCCGGAAACCAAATCACCGGCAGAGCGCAGGCGGTCGCGGCTGCCAGGTTGGCGATCACCTGCGACGCGCTCCGGCCACGTCTGCGCTCGGCCACTCCCAGCCGCTGCTTACGGGCGTAACCCCAGCGCGTGGAGATCATGGTTAGCAGGAAGAGCGTCAGCAGCGGAATGAATCCGGCAAGTCCACCGGCCAGCATCAGGACGAAGGCCGCCAGGATGCCTGCCATCGCGCCGCCATCCGTGACCCCACCCATAAGGCGAGCCATGAGGGCAAATCCAATGGCCACGACCGCGGCCGGCAAACCCCTGGCATGGAGGAGACTGGTCACTCGAAGCTCAGTATCGCATGGCTGCGGGGAAACATGACGGCACGCTGCGGTAAGCGGCACAGACGGCGCCGGCGGCATCTCATTATCCCGGCAGTAAGCAGTTTGGTTCCCCCGTCGATGGGACGAATAGCTCTTGACGAGGCTTGGCGCAGCGCCGGATGATATTATGCCCCAGTTTTCCACAAGGCTGGGATCGGCGGCGACTGGGCTCGAGTTCATCACGGAGAACACGGGGATCGCGGAGTAGATTTCATCCATTCCTCCGTGCGCTCAGTGCGCTCTGTAGTGAATTCATTGCCGTCGGCGTTATCAGGGCACGAGTTAAGCGCTCCGTCTAAGTCTAAAGTGAGGACGAATTTATGGCATCTTCCGTATGGTCTGGATACCTGACGTTTGGATTGATCTCCATGCCGGTGCGGCTATTCTCCGGCGCGCGCGGCAACCACATCTCTTTCAACATGCTGCACCGCGACGACAATACGCGCATCCAGCAGAAGCTCTGGTGTCCGCTCGATGAGCGGATTGTGGAGCGCAGCGAGATTGTGAAGGGCTATGAGTATCGCAAGGGCGAATACGTCATCATCGAGCCTGAGGAGATCAAGAAGATCGAGCCCAAGACCGCCAAGGCCATGGAGATCCTGGAATTCGTCAAGGCCGACGATGTCGATCCCATCTACTTCGAGTCGTCCTACTTTGTGACGCCGGAAGAAGCTGGGCGCCGTCCTTATGCGCTGCTGTGCAAGGCGCTGGAAGAAACCAACTATGTCGCAATCGCCAAGCTGACCATGCACAACCGCGAATACACGGTGTTTTTGCGTCCTTACAAGGGCGGCATGATGCTGCACACCATGTATTACAAGGACGAGGTGCGGGACCTGGAAGGCTTTGGCCGCCCCGATGTGGAGCTGAAGGACGCCGAGGTGAAGGTGGCGCATCAGCTCATCGAAGCGCTGGCGGGGGAATTCGAGCCGGAGAAATTCCACGATAGCTTCGAGGAGAACCTGAAGACCCTGATCAAGGCCCGACTTGAAGGCGAAGAGGTTACGCCCATCGAGAAGCCGAAGAAGATGGCTCCGGTGGTGGACCTGATGGCGGCGCTGAAGGAGAGCCTGGAGCAGTTGCCGAAGAAGCCGCCGCAACGCGTGGAGGCAGCGCAGCGGGAGTCAGAGGTAAAGGCGATAGCGAAGAAGGCCAAGGGATCGCGCCGCAAGCCGGCGGCGTAGGCAAGATCCGGACGCAGCAACTCGTCCCAAATTGCGGCTCGGGGCTGCGGTTGCGGTGCTATGATTCGCCACAGGAGGGCTTACCATGCCTCTCTTCGGATTCCTTCTGCTGTCGATGGTCCTGTCAGCGCCTGCTGACCGAGCCGCTCCACCAGCCGGATCCTCAGCGATGACCGCGAGCGCTGAGAACTTTTCGCCGCAGAACGGCGCGCCGCAATCTTTCGAATTGACTCCAACGGAAACGCCCGACAAGAATGCGTTGTCGCCCTCGGACGATGTCTGCTACAAGATCCGCGCCTACATCTTTAAGCGTGATGACGACCACGCGCCCGAGCTGGTGGGCAGCACCACCTGCGGACCGCGCAAGGCGCACACGAAGGACGCAGCCTGGCCCAAGGCGAAGTTGGTGCCGGCGAAGTAGGCAGGGATGGAAACCTGCCAAAGCGGAGTCCCTCAGGGGCTAAAGCCCAAGTTTATTGACGATCTGTGCGGCACGACCGAAGTCGTGCCCTGACACAAGGCAACAAATCGAGGGGATGAGCTCTAGTCGCTCGCGGCTAGTTGCTGTTCATTAGTGGCTAGTCACTAGCTAGGTACTTGCTAGTTGCTTCCCCTCCAACGGCGTCGAAAACTGGCGCTCGATTTTCTCGCGATAACAGGGGCCGGAGTTGTAGGTGCAGAAGGGATAGAGCTTGCCGTCGGGCGTGGCGTAATGGATTACGCAGCGCTTTACGCGCTCGATGTCGTAGTTGTAGGCATCCTGAAAGTGCATGCCCGCCACCAGCAGCGTGCGATAGGTGAAGGTGCCGTCCTTGCCATCGCGGCCAAGTTTCTTGTTGGTCATGCCTTGCAGCGTCTGGAGGAATTTCGTGAACGTCAGGCCCGGCGGCGCGAACTGTGCTTTGAAGTGCTTCTTCAGCGAGTTCCAGGTTTTGACCTTGCTATAAAGCTTGAAGC
>Ga0302324_100011832_pt1 | contig 17860 bp, 8 predicted proteins | sample Palsa_T0_1_FD_201949 | JGI IMG/M metagenome (GOLD analysis project Ga0302324, IMG submission 201949) | Peat permafrost microbial communities from Stordalen Mire near Abisko, Sweden - Palsa_T0_1 | ecosystem: Environmental > Terrestrial > Soil > Palsa > Peat permafrost | place: Sweden: Abisko... | reverse complement strand
ACCGCCTTCATCTTCCGTGATCAAGATCGCGGTGTCTTTCCACACTTTCGGATTCGCTTCCACTGCATCGACGATCTTCTTTACGAAACCTTCGAAGAGGTCGAGCTTGGAAGAGGACGGGTGACCATCGACCAGGCCACTTGGCTTGACGATGGAAACTGCTGGCAGCGTGTTGTTGGAGATGTCAGAGTAAAGATTAGCGGTGTCCTGGATGTGGGCGGTGCGTACAGACTCTTTCGCCATGATGGACGTGTCGTACTGAAAGGGATTGCAAATGTTGCAGTACTCATCGGTCTTTGCGCCGACTGCTCCGTAATTCAACTGATATGGATCGGGCACATAGTTATTCCACTGGTCGCCGTAATACTTCCACGAGATATTATTGTCGATCAATTCGTCGCCGATGCTGCGTACCGATGACGGCGGAATAGTAAAGACCGTGTTATCCGGGCTCGGGTCGGTATAAGCATTTTTGCCGTTGCCAAAGTACCCGGGGTTGTAGTTGTTCAGCAGATAGTAGTGGTCCTTCTCGCACTTTGCAGCGATGGGCTGACGGAGTGAAGACAGATACTGCTTGATTTCTTTGACGCCAGGTTGCGAGTTATCCGAACAATTCGTGTACGAGCCGCCACCATAGGAAGCAGAACCGTAGGAGCCGCCGCCGTAACCGTCTTCTGCGTACCAGTTATTAGTGTCAGCAGCGGGATTCGGATTTTCGATTTCGTCGACGACACCGGCGTTGGCGCCCGAACCGGCCGTCTGGTTGTGCGGCGGAGTTGCCGCGTTACCGTTGCCGTCGCTGAACCAGATCATGTCGCCATGACCAAGCATGATGTGGTTTGCACCGGTGCCGCCATCTACCGACTGGTGGAAGTTATCACTCATTGCGAAGGTTTCGGCCAGGCTCTTCAGATAAGGTGCATCGCCTTTCTGCACGTTATAGAAGCCCATGGAAGTAGATCCCTCGCCTGTAGTTACAGCAGTCGGCGAGTACTCCGTGCTGAAGTCTACGGGTTGCGCCAGGCCATTTGTGCCAGCGCCGACTGTAACTTCAACCCAGGGAAACAGCTTGGCGTTGCAACCCGACGGATTGGCATCGGTCGCATGTGCCGTGCTGCAATCCAACTGCTGCCACATCTGATAGAAGCGATGGACCGGGCTGGCTGCGTAGGAGTTATAAGTGAAGGTTGATCCGTTCGTTAGCTGGAATGGTCCAGAAGGAAGATTATTTACATTAGATATGCGTTGGTCGGGCGTATAAGACGTTTGTCCAGTTCCGCCGCTAACAAGGTACTTATAGTAGCCGTCTGCAAGGCCATTTTCGGATTCTTTTGCCAAAGTTAGGCTGTCACCGGCGACATAGGAATCTTTTGGGCCGCCAACGAGCGGCGCGGGCAATACATCGCCAGGAAATGCAGTCTTGTCAGGGCTCAGCAGAAATGCATCTGGCGCCTGGTCAGTTGCGGCCTTCTGCTTCGCCTTATGGAAGTTGGGGCCCGGGGTGCCGTTGGCATTGATGATCCCTTCTGACAGCAGGTTCCAGACCTTCTCTTTTTTGTTTGGCGGAACGTACGTGGCAAAAACGTGATCGAAGCTACGGTTTTCGCCAACAATTACGATAACGTGCTTGATGGGTGAAGTGGTCTTGCTGTCATTCTGCTTTGTTGGAGATGGAGCTGGCGTTGCCGCCCAGCAATTTGCGAGAGTCATTTGGCATACCGCGAGGGATACCAATCCTTTACGCAGGGAAGACCAGGTCTTTCCCGCGACATCATTCAGTTTCATACAGCCTCCTAGGGGAGTTAAGCCTTCTTGGGCCCAACACACCTAGGGTTAGTCCTCGATCATTGCTGATTAGTGTGGGTTCCGTGAACTCCACAATAAAAGTTTTATTGAATTAATTTACGAATGAGTTCTTAGCCGGAATTAGCGGACACGAGTAATTCATATATTCCTTGGCATCCTTTCGATCAGCAGCCGGCTAGCGAGAAATGCCCGCGTGGACACTGGTGGAGGCGGAGTGGATAGTGCGGATATCACTGTTATTGCCTGTGGATTTCGTGCACGCGCCTGTTACTTTAAATTTCTGCAAATCGGCAGCAGGCTCTACCCGGACCAAGCCCATCATGCCGCCGTCCTCGTGTTCAAGAAGATGACAGTGAAACGGAAATGTGCCGATAGTATTCGGATCGCGAAAGTCCATCCGCAACTTAACGCTGGGATACTCAAGCGATCGGCCATCGTAGTAAGGAACATTCACGGTATCGCGAAGAAACGGCTCGTTCACCGGCGTCCCGAGATAATCCAGCAACATGAAGTGCAGTTGGTGGATGTGGAAGGCATGAAGCTCATTGGACCGGTTCTCGATGATCCAGTCTTCGACGGTGCCTTGCTTCACGACAATGTCGGGCACACCAACTTTAGGATTAAAGACCGCAGGCTTGTTGCCGTCCACCGTGATGTAGTACTCGATCGGTCCGTTGGGATTATCCGGATCAAGTAGCTTCTCAGAAAAATAGATTCGGCGTATCTTGTCCGGAGCGACGCTGCCGAGCCATGCTTCGGTCGGTGCAGGCAAGGGCTCGGGGGCGGCGGCGAGTTCGGATTGCGGCTTCGCGTGCTCAGCTGTGACAATTCTTGCAATCGCGCGGTTGGGATCATTCTCGCCGCCCGGCCCTGTGTCCACGGTGCGGGTGACGAACAACGCAGGGACGCCGGTAGGTGGGCCAGCGACGATGAATTCCACGCGCGCCCCGGGCGGGACACCAAGATGAGTCTGCCAATCGACTGCATCATGCGCTCCCTGGTGGAGATTCAGCGGGACGCCGTCGAGTGCGACCAGCCCAAGCTGCTGCGGCGTGTGACGGAAGAGCACTTCGAGGTTCAGATATGTGATGGCGGAAGCATTCAGTACGCGCCAGAGCTGCCGTTCGCCGGGCTTTACCTCGATCACGGCCGGAGTGTACTCGGGGTAGGGAACCGGCACGTAGTTGATCGACAAATCTTTGGCAGGCTTACCGAAGCCCGTGCCGTTATTCACCGCATCGCCATCGTGATCGACGAGAAACTTGGGAATGACGGGCTCAGATTTGGCGGCCGGCGCATCTGGATGCAGGAGATCCTGGTCGCGAATTATGAAGATGCGCTCCGGCAACCCAGCCAGCGCGCTGTTCGCGCGCTCAATTCCTTCGACGATCAGCGCTCCGGACGCCCCGCCCAGTACTTGAACCTTGCTGAAGCCATGGATATGCGGGTGGTACCAGTAAAGACCCGGTGGCTCGTCTGTTGGGATGCGAAAGCGATACTCGAACGGCGAATCGCCCGGCTGAACGGAAGTAAGCAGGACGTCATCCTGATGGCAGGTGGGCGGAACAGTCAGCCCATGAAAATGAAGATTCGTGGATGTCGCCGACATCAACCCGCTGCTGCAGGGGTCGGAACTTTTTTCCGCATCACCGTGCATGTGGGCGTGAGGGGAATCCGCCGCCGGTTGCAGATCAGTCAGATCGTTTTTCAAATGGATGATCAACAGGTCGCCGGGATGGACGCGGATGTTTGGCGACTGGCGACCGTCCCCATCCGTGTAGCAATATCGGACTGCACCATTCGCATCGCTCGCGTCGTGAACTGTTAGATCTACCTGCAGCACGCCGTCGCGGCTTCGCAGATCGGGCGGATCAGAAACAACGCTGCCGATTTGTGGCCGCGGGCACGGATCCTTCACCATGGTTTGCGCGCCAACAAGCGCCGTGCAGTTGGCGAGGCACAGAGCCACGCCGGCGGTCGACAAAAAAATCATCCACTTCAACTTCATGACTCGAACCCAGCCTAGTCCCGGTCAATCAATGCCAGATGAATGCGCTGCGGACCGTCTAGATAAGTGTGCTGATTTTGCTAGACACGACCGAGATACTTGTCCAGCCAGTCGAGAACAGCTTTCACTAACTGTGTCCGCTGCGCCGTAACGTCGTGCGGCGTATCGAGAACGACGTGCTGTTTGTCACCCGGTGGCGTCCCGAGCATGTTGAACAGGGGATTTTGCGATCGCTCGAGGGAGAAGGTGAAATCGTAACGGCCGTTGACCATAAGCACCGGAATTTTGAGTCGCGGCGCAAAGTCCGCTTGATCGCCGCCCGGCGGAGGAGGATCGAGAAAATATCCGCCGTCGAGGAAAATGGCAGTCTTGAGCCGGCTCTGCATCAACTCCGTGATGTTGACGCCTTCGGCAGATCCCATGCTGACTCCGAGGTAGGCCAGCTTGTTGCTGTCAATATCGGAGCGAGTGGCGAGATAGTCGAGTGTACGACTGGCGTCTCTGTAGCGGTCAGCGGTGATCTCGACGTTCTGCGCGCCATCGGGGAGATGGAAATTGAGCTGGCGCTCGTACATCCCCTCATAGATCGGGTAAACGACAGCACGTCCGCTCTGGATGACGTAATCGACGAACTTCATGTCACCAAGGCCGAGGTCGCTAGTGTGTTGAATAAACATGACACGCGCACTCGGAAAGAACAGCACCGTCTGATACGGCGGCTTCACATTTTTCGGCAGAAAGAGGTAAGCCGACATCCGCTCTCCGCGGTAAGCGGTGTCGAAAGAGATTTTTTCTTTGCGCCAATCGGATGTCTCCTCGACAACGCCTTTCAACTTCGCGTTCAAGGGTGACTTGGGATACGCGTACATCGCCTCATAGGCGTGAAACACTTCATCGCTGGCAGGTTTAAACGTAGCGAAGTCGCGGATCATGAATTTCACCGGCGCGGCGGCTTCCTCGGGAAGCGGGGCGAGGCTGCGCACGCAGCGGAAGCCGTTGGTGTCGGAGCGATCGAAGGGTGAGAGTGCCTCAGGTTCGGAAGCGATATATGCCGGCGACTTCCATGATCCCCCGAGGATGTAGCGGAGATCGGCGGTCCCGGAGGAAGAGTTGGCAGCCCACTCGCGAACATTGCCAGACATGTCATAAGTGCCGTAGGGACCGAGGCCTTGGAATTTTCCGACAGGCGCGAGGTGGCTGTCACTGCTCGATCCGGAGACATTGATGTTGCTCATTGAAGCGCTGGGGCCGACGACATCCGGTGGCGCAGCCTGGAATCTTTGGGCCAGCGCGGGGAGACTCTTGCCAGCGAATTTGGCGTAAGCGGAAGCTTCGTACCAGCTCACGCCGTTGACGGGATAGTCGTCCTGTCCGACAGGATAGTGTCCCGCGACCCACGTGGATGGGCCGGCGCGTCCGGTGGTGTCGCGGAACAACGCCATCGCATCGGACCAGGACAACTCGTGGCCGTCGCGAGTAAATTTCTCCGTCCAGTACTCTTGGTTCGAGTAGCCGCCGCTGTCGACAAACTTTTGATATTCGCGATTGCTGACTTCGTAGCGATCGATGTAATACGGCGGCAGGTTGTACGGGCCGACCCATCCGATGAAATCGACATACTCCCTCCAGCCTTTTTCGCCGGGAGAGTAGACCGTGCCCGGAGGTGCATTTTGCGCGGCGTCGAGAGGGAAGTTCATCGTGTCGTCGGTGATGGGCGCGACGAGAAGTTCGCCGGCGCCGGGCTTCCAGACATGCCAACGGAAATATCCATTCGGGATTCGAATATTAGTCAGCGGAGTTGTGCCCAATGCATACCAATCATTTCCCGGAGAGGTGTAATCCTGAATCGCAACGGCAGCTCCGCTTGGCGATGACGTGATGGATACGGTCGTCGTGTTTGCGTCGGCGCTCTGCTTGAGTTGAGCATTGTCAGGCAGAATTTTTTGTGCACGCTGAGTGAGAAGAAATGCGGCGAGTGACTTGTCCTGTTCACGCAATGCGTTGCTCTGCGGAATCGCCTGCTCTTGCGCCCAGTTCCTCTGTGACCAGCGATGAAAAAACCAGCCACCGGCCGCGATGATCATGAGAAGTGCGGCAACGGCGAAGATTGCGAAGCTGCGCGAGATGCGCGTCTTCGGCTCCGGAGGCAATAGTGAGGATGCGCTCATGCGCAGCAGAAGATCCGATGTATCGCGCCAAACTTCGGCGGCTGACTGATAGCGGCTGTCGCGGTCTTTCTCGAGCGCGCGCGTGATGATGCTACCGGATTGCGACGGCGCCTCCGGACGCAACTCGCTCAGCGGCGCCGGCTCTTTTTCTGTGATGGCGCGGAACAATTCGAGAGTACTGGTGCCGCGGAATGGCGTTTGTCCTGTGACAGTTTCGTAATAAATGCAGCCCAGGCTCCAGAGATCTGTGCGCGTGTCCAGCGGCTTGCCGTGGATCTGCTCCGGCGACATGTAGAGAGGTGTACCTGCGGCGCCCTTGGTCTCAAGAAGTGACATTGTCCGGTCGGATTCGGTCGGCGTCAGCAGTTTGGCAAGACCGAAGTCCAGGACCTTGGCCTGTCCCTTCGGCGTAATCATGACATTCGCTGGTTTGAGGTCGCGGTGAATCACGCCGCGCTCATGCGCCTCCTCCAGTGCCTGGGCGATTTGCTGCGTGATGGCCGTCGCATCTTTTACGTCGAGCGGGCCCGAGCGAAGTTTTGCGGCCAGCGATTCGCCGGGGACACATTCCATGACGATGTAGTCGACGCCATCCTGCTCGCCGACATCGAAGACCGCGGCGATGTGGGCATGGCTCAGCTTGGCGAGCGCAAGTGCTTCGCGGCGAAAGCGCGTGCGTTCGTCGTCGCTGGCAAGAATTCCAGGAGCAAGAAGTTTCAGGGCGACGACGCGTTCAAGCTTCTCATCGAGTGCGCGATAGACCACGCCCATTCCACCAGAGCCCAAGGGCTCGATGATGGAATAGCGGCCGAGCTTTGCCCCGGCTTTAAGTGTGGATCTGGCGCTACCCTCTGCGGCCATGTTCTGACTGCGCTCCTCGATGGTTCTACTGTAATTTGTTGGGCCGCACTCACAAAAAAATCCGGACGGTTCGACGTATGTTTCCTCGCAGGAGAGGGCAGAGCTAGAAGTTTGGCATTTCTGAAGATAAAGTCATCTCGGCGAAATTTGGAGCTCAGTGGGAGCAATGTTCCATCCATCCACTTCGAGCTCAAGCTGTTCCCCGGCTGTGCTACTGGGATACGAAATCGTGATTTGCCGGCTCTCTCCGGGGAGAAGAGAAATGTAATTGTCACTGTAATAGACCGGAAGAATGCGCATATGGGTGGCTCGGTCCCGGAGCGTCAATTTCGTTGATAGAGCAATCGTCGTCTCCGGATTCGTGAGCGCGACCTGGATTTCGCCGGATGCGCGGTTTGAGCGCGTCGAGGTAGTCTTCAGAACCACGGACGGCAGCAATGTCAGTTTGCGCAGAGAACTTTCCCGGTCCGTCAGCCAATAGAGGTTCTCCGAGACTAAATTTCCGGAAGCGTCTCGCAGCTCCAGCTTCGCGAAAACTACTCCTTCGGATAGCCATTGTTGCGGTTGCAGATCAAATACATCAGCAACTTCGTCTCCGCCCAAGTCGGCGTTCGCAGAATGAGTTCCAAGCATCTTGTTTGAAACGTCGTAGAGCGCCGCAGTCACCCTCAGGTCATGGGCCGCAATATTTGTCGTGTTCACAATCTGCACATGATAGGTGGAGAGATCCAATTGCACGTGCAGGGGTTCGCAAGCTTTCTTGACGCCGTAGAAGGAAGCCTGCGTGTCATAGTCGGAACTTATGATCTGCCACGTCGTGCTCGGCCACGCCGGTTGCGTCATCCAAAGCATGCGGCCGCTATTTGGGGACCATAGGTGAGCGTTAAAGCCCTCGAATATGGCGCGGTGATCCACGTAATTCATCAGTTGTGCTTTCCGTTCGAAATCTTGCAGGCTGGTCGGGGCACCGAACATTTGCTGCATGTTCTCGAGAAACGGAGCGCTGTCGCCATTTCCGCTCGCATGCCAATCGTGGTACGCCCATGTATCGCTGATTGGCCACTGATCAGCCGCGGGGACGAAAGATTGAAATGCCTCGAGGGTCGGCATCGAGGGGGTTCCGGTCTCGACGGAAAACCCGCGGTTGAGATCGGTATAGTACCGCACCGGATCCTGATAGTGATACGGCCCACTCACTTGCAACTCGATCGAGTTAGAGGACGGAGTGTAATACCGGGTACCGTCCAGATCTCGGACGAGTTTATCCAGGCCTTCGTTGAGAATTGGTTGCGGCACGCCCTCATTGCGCCCGCACCATAACAAGATCGAGGGATGGTTGCGATATCGCTGAATGACATCGGCAGCATTCTTTAGAAACAGATCAGGATCCTGCGCTTCCATGTTGTAATCCTGGGTCGACTCCCAGAAGTCATTCCAGACCATCAAGCCGTACTTATCCGCGAGATCGTAGAACGCTTCCTCGGTACTCTGACCAACCCAGTTACGGATGATGTTCAGGCCGGCGTCGCGGTGCAAACGAAAATAGGGCTCAAGCCGCTCGCTCGCGACACGCTTACGCGCATCATCCATGCCCCAATTGCCACCGCGCGCCGCAATGCGAACCCCATTCACGCGGATCACTAATTGGGTCATGCTGTCGTTGTCGGGAAGATTTTCTACGGCCGCACTCTGTTCGGCTCCCCGCGCGAGGGAGTAGGCCCACCCCGTGGGAATTTCGCGAATGCCAGAGTGCGTTACATCGACCAGCTTCTTACTTGCAGGCCAAGCCAAAGCGGGCATGACAGCAACACGTCGAAGTTTGCCCGAGTTATCAAATAAGCTCAGTTCGTAAGTAATTTCACGAATTCCAAAGTTTAATTCTTTGACGTCCGAGGAGCCATCGCTATCAGAGAAATTCAGCTCTAGATGATAGAGCTCCGGCTTACCATAGCCGTTGGGCCACCATAGGCGAGGATTAACGATACGCAACTGAGGAAATTCATCAGCCGTCAGAGTTATCGAGTTATTGCCAGGCTGCAGAGTTACATGCTTGGTGATCGACACACCTTCGAATACGGCATCCAGTGTTCCGGATACTTGCGACTCGCCCTTATTCTGGAGCGCCACACCTATCGCAACAGTTGCGCGGTCCGTCTTCGGCAGCGGCAGTGTGGTGACTACTTGAGAGTCTCCGATCAAGACCCGACCAGTAGCCGTAAGCCGCACATCCTGCCAGATACCCGTGTCGCGGTCTCGGATCGCGGGCATCCAATCCCATCCTTCGGTGGCAACAAATGTGGGTCCGTCGAGCAGCATGGAGCCGCCGTTTTCGCCGGGACCTCCGCGGATGGACTGCTCATTCGGAATTCCCGGATGCGGCGGCGGATAAATGTGGACCGCTAGAATATTCACTCCATCTCGCGTCGCAGCTTGCGTGATATCGAATTGGCCGCGCACAAACGCGCCGTGAATTTCGCCGAGCTTCTGGCCGTTGAGCCAGACCTCCGCGGCGTAATTAATTCCCTCGAAGGTCAGGCCAAGCTGCCGCCCTTCGGACTCGCGAGGCAACTTGAACTCCGTTCGATACCAATAATTCTGTTTGTTGAGGCTCTCGGGAATCGCCATGTTATTCAGGCCGTAGTCGGGATCGGGATAAATGCCGCGGTCCACCATCGTCGTCAGCACAGTGCCCGGCACCGTCGCGAGCAACCAGCCCGCCGTCCGATATCCGGACTCGGATAATTTTTCAGCCGGTTCACTTACCTGCGAATCGCTGGCTAACATCCAGTCGCCGCGCAGAAGCCACGAGGTATTTGCTGCGCGAATCAATTTTTCCGTCGAAGCAGGAATGGGAGATGCAACCGGTTTGGCGAACGGCACGTTCGAGTGGGGAAGTGTCGACGGATCTTGTGGCGCCCGGTAACCCGCCTGCTGACTTGTCTGCAGCGGCCACGCTTTGCTCGCATCTTCGTAACTGATCGAGTCAAAACTCGGAGGTGTTGCCGCCAGATGTGCAAGGTCGCTTTCCGTAAGGGCGGACCGCGTCAGCGTCCAGGCCGCCAGCCGGCCACCGAAGTGTTGAGCAGCGGTCCCGAGCGGACTGGGAAGGAAAGAAGAATCCGCGAGTGCGTCTCCTCGCGGCCCGAATGTCTGTGCACGGGCCGACCCGAGTTGAACGGCCGGAGCGACTCGGTTTGGAAAAGCCGCCGCGAATTCGAGAAGCGGTCGCACTCTGCCCAAAAGCAGTTTGCTCTCGGCGACGCGACGGCCATCAAGATAAAGCGACGCGATATTCCCGTCGCAGGTTGCCGCCACAAAATGCCAGGCACCCGGCGCTAACTCAGCTGTGGAGATGAGCATGTTCTGCGCGCCAAAGCGAAGCATCAGCTTGCCATCCAAGGTGCCGATATAACGTGAGTCCAAGTCAGTCGACTCACCGATCCCAGCCAGCAGCTGGGTCGCACTCTCCGGCGTAAGGCTTTGCACCCAACCGTAGAGCGTCCACGCCGATGTGGCCGCCATGACGGAGTCATCGTCGACCAGCGGCTTGATCAAACCAACGCCACCTGCCAGAACGTCGACGTTATAAGGCCCATACACCGGAGGCTCGTGCGTCACCTCAGTTGGAGTTTGCGACACGCGATACCCAAGCTGCGCCGGTGCAACGACGGCGCAGAAAATAATCATCAGGAGGCTGCAACCGCGGAGAGCCAGGTGGGCGAGAAAAGACACTTGAGAACAATTGGTCATGGGCTCTTTAATCCGATCTAGAGTAGTCTCTTTAATTCAAGCGGTGAAGGGCGCGGGCTCGATGCAGCCAACTCGGGAGCAGAAAAAAGGGAATTGGATAAGCCAGATGCCTTCGTCTGAATGGGTTATTCGAATCGGGCGCTCTCGTGAATAATTGACGACTGCCTCGGCGCCTCCTATACTTCAGCGCAGCCTTCCGCTTCAATACTTTAGTCTGCCATTGAGAATCCCCAGCCGACCCACCCGGCGGGCCCTATCACGGATTTACGGGGTTGCTCACCATGCGCTTCATTCCACCGTTTTCCTTTTGCTGCCCTCGGTATTTCCCAATCAGGTTGGTCGTGTTGATGTTCGCTTTGCTGATTGCGGGCGCTTCCGCCACATTCGCGCAGACTGTAGAAATTGAGAAATGCCTGACTGGCACTCTGCCGGCCGGCACTCAAAACACCGACCTGCTGATCGACAATGTCACCTGCGTCGTCGACGGGAAGGTCGGCGGCGGCGCCCAGGCCGGGGTCTATGTCTATCGCAACGTCAACATCATTAATCACGGGACCCTGACGTTTGCCGATGCACTCATCGACTTCCACGCCCACGGCATACTTGTCGAAATCACCGGCACGCTGTCGGCCGGCGCCACCTCTCCGCTCAAAGGCCCGCTGACTTTCTGGCTGTGGGGTAGCAAGAGCGACGGCATCCCCAGCATCACTTGCAAGAGCGACAGCAAGAACCAGTGCGGCTTACCGGACTCCATCTGGAACTCGAACCCGAACGTATCGATGAAGAAAATGCCGACCATGCCCTGCACTCCGGCTGTATTCGATGGCAAAAACGTTCTCCCGAATGGTGACTGCTTCTATCCTTATGAAGTTTTTGATGCCGGCGACCCTGCGGGCGCCTATTTCGGCCGTAAAGTCCTCGCCGTCTCTGCCGGCGGAAACATCATGCTGCGTGGGGCCAAAGGCATCCGCCAGGGAATCATCGAAGCCGCTCCCGCCGACTCCAGTACCAGCTGGGGCCGCCTGGATAAGACGCTGAACGGTGGCGAACGTTCTCTCTACATCGATCGCGCCGTGCCCACCTGGGCCGCAGGCGACCATATCGTCCTCACGACGACCGACTATCTGCCCAGCCATACCGAAGAGCTGGTCATTAAAGACGTTGCAGCTGTCGCTAACGGCGCACGCATCGATATTGATGAAACTGCGCCCGCGCCCATGAACACCGTGCAATATCCGCACTACGGCCAGACCTACGACTACAGTTCTATCAAGACCGATCATCCTGCCGCCGGCCCTGCCGCTGATCCCGTCACCAATCTTACCCAGGGCACAATTGAAACCCGCGCTATCATCGCCCTGCTCAGCCGCAGCATTGTTGTCGCATCCGAAGGCGACACCCCTGTCGTCGATCGCACCGCTGTCCACTTTCCCGCCACCGCGGGAAATTTCTTTGGCGGTCACACGCTGGCGCGCGAAGGCTTCGCCAACTATCAAGTCCAGGGGGTGGAATTCCTCCAGCTCGGGCAGGGCGGATTTATCGGCCACTATCCGGTCCACTTCCACATGGCCCGCAGCGTGCCTCAGCCTGATCCCGCGACAAATTATCTGGGAACATATGTCGCCGACTGCTCCATCGTTGACTCCATGACGCGCTTCATCACGGTCCATGCCACGCAAGGCGTCACCCTTTCGCGCAATGTTGGTTACAAATCTATTGGTCACGGCTTCTATCTTGAAGATGCGACCGAGATCAACAACCGCATCTACTCCAACGTCGGCATCTCCGTCGAAGGCGCCCTCGCCGACACCATTACCAATCCCCGCTCGGTACCGGGCATCCTCGATCTGCCGCCGGAGCAGCTACCCTGGCCTCCGGCCAATCCTCCGCATCCAATTCTTCATACGGGAGATCAGGTCCCGGATCTTCCGCCCTATACCACTGACATCGCTACCCCCAGCACGTTCTGGATCATGAATACCTGGAACGATTTCGAATACAACGCCGCTGTGGGTGTCGGCGTCTGCGGCGCCTGCTACTGGATGCCGCCAGCCGGCATCAGCGGCCCCTCACAATATGAAAGCTGGAGCGGATATGCCAGCATGCAGGCGGTCAACACTCTCCAAGGCGCGGTTCCCTTATTTACATTCAAAGGCAATTCCTGCAGCGCCGCTATGGGAGCTCTTATCACCGTGGGACAGACCAATCAATGCAACGGCGTCTACTACGGAGGCGGTCCATCTACTGACGCGAAGCTTAATGCCGTCATCAACACCAACTCAGTTGCGTTTGCCGCCTATCCGGTCGAGGGACTCGGCCAACGCGCCAAGCCTACTGTTTGCGATGCCGGCCATCAGCAGGATTGCAGCAAAGTCCTGCCCTGCACCGGCGAGGGCGCGAACCTGGCCAACTGCACCGCCACGGTAATTGACCACTTCACCACAGGATTCAATTGGGCACCGACGAACTTTGCCGCCATCTGGCTTCGCGGCTGGTGGTACCTGGTGGAGAACTCCGCTATCCATGACGTGCAAAATGGCGGCCTTACTTTTATCAGTGGCGGGGGCTACTCGCGCTCCGATGCGGCACAAGGTTTCTGGTCCGTACTCAAGGACAGTATTTTGGTCGGCAACACCCAGCCCATTACGAATGACAATCTTCCACTCAATCCCTTCGCCTCGAACGGCGGCCCGTTCAATCCCAAGGGCTTGAAATGCCTGTACAACGGCTCATATTGCGCGTCAGCAGCTGACGGAATCATCTTCGTCGGCTCCAATTTCGCCGTCAATCAGCGCTTGTTCAATATCTATGACGGCCCTGCCACGGAATACGACAACATCTACGCTGACGTCCACGAAACCGTGCTGGGCACCGTCGCGCAGTGCCGTCCGGATGGGAATAACCAGCCTGGCTTCTGCAGCGATTTGGGATGGATGAACGGTACCTTCCCCGGCGTTTTGCAATCGCCGCCCACCGGCAAGACGACCAACAATTGCGTGCTACCCAACGCCGCTATCGCCTGGAAGCAACCCAACGGTTTCTACTATCCGCCTGCCTTCAACTCCGCCAATCTAGTCTTTAAAAATGTCGACATCCGCCACTTCGTCATCCAGCCGCAGTATGACCCGGGCACGCTGAACGAGAATCCAACAGCGATCCAGAACACCTACTGCAGTTGGCAGCCCGGCATGTTCAGTGACAGCTTCACTGACATCGATCGCGAAACCGAGTTGACCGATGAAGACGGCAGCCTCACCGGCCTCACTTCGAACATCACGTTGAATACTCCGCCCGCTGCGCCGACCATCTCGGTCACCAAGGACCCCTACTTCAACGCGCCGCTCCTCACAGATGAGTGCGCTAGCGGCCAGCCGCCGGCCGAGCCAATCTCAAACGGCACCGGCGCCACGGTGGACACCAGTCCTTACGAATATCTGACCACCGCGGTCGTCGCCGAGTGCGCGCGTCCAACCCCGGGCCATCCCACCAACGATTGTGGTGGCGATTGGAGTCCGGAGTGCACTACGCCATTCTGCTACGGTGTTCCCTTGTATCGGCAAACCGTCACGCAGGCGGAGATGACCGCCAACTCCAAGCCTCGCATCAGCATGATGGGACAGGCCAGCGCCCAGCGCAGCACCCTCACCGTGAATCACGGCGTCTACTACGTCGATACCAGTCTCAGCGCGGCCGCGCAAAGAACCGGAAGGATTGGCTTCGTCTCTCAATTCCAACCCGGCCAACGTTACGATTTCTTCTTCCTGTTTGCCACGCCAACCATGAAACAGACGTACGACATCTACATCGGCAAAAGCCTGAGCGTTGCTGACGCAAAGGCCGCGATCACTCCGGGACGCATGCCGATTCCCGACAACAGCTTCCCCTTTGATAAGGACGCCGACGGCACGTGGGCCTCGTACGGCGGGTACGATTCGTCGACCGGAGTTCTCACCGTGAATGTCAGCCTCGCCGGCCTCACCGACCTGCTGCCAGCGAATCGTGGCGCTTTCTGCCAACCGGCGAATTATTGCTCGTGGGATAAGAGCACCAGCAGCTGCGGATGCAAGGCAGGAACCAACTGTACCGATAATAATGTCTGCAGCTATGCGGTCAAAGAGCTGGATTGCCCGGTGGATGGCTGCTACGGATTCTCTATTTTGATGCCCGCCGTCTTTGCGCCGCAGGCCACTGTTATCCCACCGCCCGCGACTGTACTTTACACCACCGCCGACCCCGCCTATTTTGCCAAGGGAGTCGTCACCTTCGACGATCCTGGAGCGGAAAAAGCTGCAGCTTGCCAGTACACTCCTGTTCCCACGCAGCAACATCTACCGGAAACCGGGCACTCGGCCACGGCGCAGTAGCAACAGGATTTCCGGTCAGCATTGCGAGATAGGAACGAGCTGGACGAAGTGGTTTTACAGTGTGTGAGCATAGCCAAAGTGAAGATATTCCTCAATTGCGACCAGGATGACTGTGGCAATCGACAGCGCGAACTGTAACCGCTCCATTCTCCGCGTGTGCTGAGTCGTCGGACGCTGCCGCCATTGCGATGCTGGTCGAGCCCGAAGGCGCCGGATCTGCAGTAGGACGACCAGATTCAGCAACGCACCTCCGAGTGCAAACACAAGCATCGGAATGCGGAAACGATCCGCGTGAAACGCGTCCAGCTTCGCAGCGACACTTGCGCTTATCGCGAGAGAGGTAATTCCAATCAGCAGCCGAAGACCGCTGACGGCTGCAAAGAATCCGCAGATGCTTTGCAGGATTGCAAATCCGAAGCTGGTCCATGCCAACATTCCGGTGGCTTTGACCATTTCGTTTTGACGATCCTGGGATGGAACGCTTCGTGGTTGAGCTATCACTGATTGTTATCGTAACGCGCAATTGGCCCGAGCTCTAGCTCGTCGGATTCTCTGCGGGAGCCAACCCGGAAAGTTCTTCGTCCAGCCGGGAGTGCAGGCGTTCGCTGAATCCGAGCGGCAGTTCAAAGACGCGATCATCTGCGACAAGTATCAGTATGTTTCGCGTTGAGTCGAGTATGGCCGAGCAGATCTCGCAGTGTTCCAGGTGGTTCTGCACATCGGCCAGCACTGCGGCATCGAGAGTGCCGTCCAGATATCCCGAGATGTGGTTCCAAACGTGTTTGCACTCTAGGACCATCGGAACCACCCCTTCTTGGATTTTGTCTGCGCGGTCATAGTTTTTAGATGCGGAGCGAGCGTCTTTTGCAACATGATGCGAGCTCGGTGAAGTCTCACTTTTATGGTCGCCGTAGTCACTTGCAGCACTTCGGCGGCCTCTGCAATGTTCAATTCTTCCACATCGCGCAACATGACAATCTCGCGGTAGAGCGGAGGCAGGGCGTTGACAGCCTCTTGCAACAGCTGCCGGACTTCCTGGCGCTCCAGCACTTCTGACGGTATCTCCCGCCAGTCCCGCAAAAGCGCCGGCGAATTCCCCCCGTGTTCATCGGGCGGTTCGTCGAGTGATTCCATCGTCCTCCCCTTCATTCGCCGGAGGCGGCCGCGCGCCTCGTTCAACGTGATGGTGATCAGCCACGTGCTGAATTTAGATTCGCCGCGAAAGCTTCCCAGCTTGCGATAAGCCTTCAGAAAAGCCTCCTGCGCCGCATCCTCAGCGTCGGCTTCGTTATGCAGGAACGACAGCGCCATGGCATAAACGCTGCGCTCGTAGGGGCGAATCAAATCATGGAACAAATGTGGCTGGCCGCCAAGTATCAAGGCGATCATTTCCACTTCATTTCGCGACTCGGTATTCTCCGCCAAGCTATGCAATCGCTTCTTCCTTTATTCGGCTTGTCAGAAGTCTATCTATGGAAAAGAAACCTGCTCCAAAGATAAGCACCAGCAGCGATGCGAACAGAAATGTGTAAGGATCTGCGGCATAAAATTTTCCGGGGTCGGAGAAAAACGAGACGAACGCCTCATGGTCGGCCGTCCAGTATGCGACCAGCATATTCGCGACTAACAGCAGTCCGACCAGTCGCGTGCCCAAACCGAGTATCAACAGTAAACCGCCCACGAACTCGAGTCCCGCGCAGAAGTGCGCATTCACAGCCGGAAGCGGGATATTGAGGCTGGTAAAGAACGCCGTGATCTTGGCGAGATTGTGCAGCTTCCCCCAACCCGTCGTCGCGAATTGCCATCCCCAGTAAAGCCGTACAGCTAGCAGAAGAGGCGATTGAAGCTGCGAAGCAGCAGCCGAAAATCGTGCGTACCATTCACACAAAAATTTCATTACTTCTCCTGAAGGCGGCAACTTGGAACGCCAAAATCCGTCGGCGAATCCCATCCGTCGCTCATTAGAGGGAAGGAGTCGCGAATAGTTACAGCCGCGGAGATGGAAAGGCAATCCTGAAAAAGATCTGGGGAATGTGTGTAACCTCCAGCCGCCCTCAGGCTCAAACGTGCAGACCAAGGGGAGCCGATTGCTGTTCGAGGGCTCCCGGGATTGCTCGAATCAGTGCTCGAATTATCGATCAACGTCCGGCGCCACCAGCGCGGCCTAACCGAATAGAAAGGTATTTCATTATGAAGAATTCATCGAAATCGCTCGTTCTGGCAGCTGCATTTGCCGGCCTGCTCGGAGGAACTTCGGCTCGCCTCAACGCGCAGCCCACATCACACAACGGCTCCAGCGCATTGATGCAGGATCAGACTGGAAAAGATCAGGCTGGCACCCAGGCTCCGTCTCCGGGTCTTCCGAAGCACTCATGCAAAGGCAAGAACGACTGTAAAGGCCAGGGCGGAGGCGATGCCAAGCACGCAGGTAAAAACAGCTGCAAAGGCAAAGGCGCCTGCGCAACAGACGGCTCGAAGCCGCAGAAGAGCTAATCTTCCGCAACAAGTTACGCCAAGTGCGGGGGCCGCACCGGCATCTCAGGCCTCCGCTTCTTCTACCCATTACACTCAGGAGCACCCATGCCAGCCAACCGCTTCAACGGATTTACCGACTTTGGCATCGGCATCGGTCTGCGTGTTCCGCACTACGCGCACATCCTTTCCAGGAAGCCTGTTGTTGATTGGTTCGAGATCATCTCCGAGAATTACATGGTCGACGGCGGAAAGCCGCTCAAGATCCTCGACCAGATCCTCGATCAATATCAGGTCGTCCAGCACGGCGTCTCGATGTACTTCGGCTCCGCTCAGCCGCTCAGCCGTGATCACCTGCGGCGCATCAAGGAACTGACCAGGCGAACGAAAACTCCATGGCTGTCCGATCACCTCTGCTGGGGAAGCGTCGA
>Ga0302324_100011831_pt1 | contig 17860 bp, 14 predicted proteins | sample Palsa_T0_1_FD_201949 | JGI IMG/M metagenome (GOLD analysis project Ga0302324, IMG submission 201949) | Peat permafrost microbial communities from Stordalen Mire near Abisko, Sweden - Palsa_T0_1 | ecosystem: Environmental > Terrestrial > Soil > Palsa > Peat permafrost | place: Sweden: Abisko... | reverse complement strand
CCCGGAAGGTTACGCGTCGGGATCGTTCGGGCCGACCACGGCCGGCCGGATGGACTCCTACGTGGACGCGTTCCAGGCCGCCGGCGGGTCGCTGGTCATGCTGGCGAAGGGGAACCGGTCGGCCGCGGTGACCGCCGCCTGCCAGCGGCACGGCGGGTTCTACCTCGGCTCGATCGGCGGGGCCGCGGCGAAGCTGGCCCGGGACTGCATCACCAGCGTGGAGGTGCTGGAGTACCCGGAGCTGGGCATGGAGGCGGTCTGGAAGATCGAGGTGCGCGACTTCCCCGCGTTCATCGTCGTGGACGACAAGGGCAACGACTTCTTCGCCGATGTCACGGCGCCGGGGCAGCCGCTGCTGACGATCGGTTCCGCGCCCAGCTAGGAGGAGCGCCAGTGCCGGATGACGAGCCCGGTTTCCGGGTCGAGCACGACTCGATGGGCGAGGTGCGGGTCCCTGCCGACGCCCGGTGGGGCGCGCAGACCCAGCGGGCGGTGCAGAATTTCCGCGGGATCTCCGGCGAGCGCATGCCGCTCGACGTGATCAGGGAACTCGCCAGGATTAAGTACGCAGCCGCCGTGGTCAATGCCGAGCTGGGCGTCATCCAACCGGACATGGCCGAGGCCATCGCCGGCGCCGCCGGCGAGGTGGCATCGGGCGACCTCGGCGACGGGAGCCAGCACGCTGGCCAGTTCCCTGTCCCGGTCTTCCAGACCGGCTCGGGGACCTCGACCAACATGAACGTCAACGAGGTGCTCGCCCAGCTCGCGACCCGGCGGCTCGGCCGGCCCGTGCACCCGAACGACCACGTCAATGCCTCCCAGTCGTCCAACGACGTCTTCCCGTCCGCGGTCCACCTGGCGACGGCCCGCCTGCTGTCCGGTGAGCTGAGCCGCGCGCTGGACCACCTCGCCGGGACGCTGGAGACCAAGAGTACGGAGTTCGCCGACGTGGTCAAGAGCGGCCGCACGCACCTGATGGACGCGGTGCCGGTGACGCTCGGCCAGGAGTTCGGCGGGTACGCCGCGGCGATCCGGCACGCCGTCGCGCGGATCCAGGCCGTGCTGCCCGAGGTCGGCGAGCTGCCGCTGGGCGGGACCGCGGTGGGCACCGGGCTGAACGCCCCGTCCCGGTTCGCCGCCCTGGTCATCGAGCGGCTGGCACGGTCTGCTGACGGGCAGTACCCGGTGACCGAGGCGGTGAACCACTTCGAGGCGGCCGGCGGCCGGGACGCCCTGGTGGCCGCCAGCGGGGTGCTGCGTACCATCGCGGTCAGCCTCTACAAGATCTGCAACGACCTGCGGCTGATGGGGTCGGGACCGCGGACCGGGCTGGCCGAGATCTCGATACCTGACCTGCAGCCCGGGTCGTCGATCATGCCCGGCAAGGTCAACCCGGTCATCCCCGAGGTCGTCTGCCAGATCTGCGCCCAGGTGATCGGCAACGACGCGGCGGTGGCGTTCGCCGGCGCCGCGGGCAACTTCGAGCTGAACGTGATGATCCCGGTCATTGCCAGGAACCTGATCGCCTCGATCCAGCTGCTGGCGGGGGGCTCGCGGGAGCTCGCGGATCGCTGCGTCGCCGGGATCACGGCGAATGCGGACCGGATGCGCCACTACGCCGAGTCGTCGCCGTCCATCGTCACCGCGCTCAACCCGTTCATCGGGTACGAGGCCGCGGCGGCGGTGGCGCACCAGGCGCTGGCGTCCGGCGAGACGATCAGGGCGGTCGTGCTCGATCGCGGGCATGTGGCCCGCGGCGACCTCACCGAGGCGCAGCTGGACGCGGCACTCGACGTGCTCGCGATGACCCGGCCGCATGCCGCCGGGTGAGGCCGCGTCCGGCCGGGTGAGGCCGCGTGCCGCCCCGTAATGCCGCCGAATTCACATCGGGCTCTCAGGAATCTCGCTGGCGGCGCCGGTAGGGTTCCGGTCCATGCATAGTGCGGTGGGAGCGGGCAGCCTGCTCGCCGGACGCTACCGCCTGGATCGCCCCATCGGCCGCGGCGCGATGGGAGTCGTCTGGCGCGGCCGGGACGAGCTGCTGGAGCGTGACATCGCGGTCAAGGAGGTCCGCCTCCCCGCCGCGGTGACGCCAGCCGACGCCGATGTGGTGCACCAGCGGACGCTGCGCGAGGCCAAGACCGCTGCCCGGCTGAATCACCCGGGGGTGGTGACCGTCTTCGACGTGTTCGAGGAGGACGGCAGCCCGTGGATTGTGATGGAGTTCGTGCGGGCGCGGGCGCTCGACCAGGTCGTCACGGAGGACGGGCCGCTCCCCCCGCTGGCCGCTGCCCGGGTTGGCGAATGCCTGCTCAGCGCGCTCAGCGCCGCGCATTCGGCCGGGGTGCTGCACAGGGACGTCAAGCCGAGCAACGTACTGCTCGGCCAGGACGGCAGGGCCGTGCTGACCGACTTCGGGATCGCCACGTTCGCGGGGGATCCCGCGCTGACGCAGGTGGGCATGGTGGTTGGCTCGCCCGGGTTTACCGCGCCTGAACGGCTCCGCGGCCAGCCGGCCACGCCGGCTTCCGACCTGTGGTCGCTGGGCGCGACCCTGTACGCGGCGGTCGAGGGCCGGGGCCCGTTCGAGCGCACGGGCGGCGCGGCCGCGATCATGGCGGGGGTGGTCAGCGAGAATGCGCCGCGCGCTCCCTCGGCCGGGCCGCTGATGCCGGTGATCGACGCCCTGCTGCGCGCGAACCCGGCGGCGCGGCCGGACACGGCGACGGCCGCCCGGCTGCTGGCCGAGGCAGCGGCGAGCGCAGCGACGGGCGGCACCCTGCCCGCCTACCCGTGGCCCTACGGCGCTGTCGCTGACGGTGCGGGCAGCCCGGGCCCGGGCATCACCGCCGGGCTGGAGGGCATGGGGGCCCTGCAGGGCCTGGCGGACCCGACGGCTACGCCGGGCCTGGCGGACCAGGCGGCCGACGGCGGGACGACCGCGGCATTTCCGGTGCCGCCGGGCTCGTCGACGGCGGACGGTATCCCCGCGCTCATGGCGGCGGCCGCCGTGGCAGCAGGCCAGGCGGCAGCCGGCCAGGCGGCAGCCGGCCAGGCGGCAGCAGGCCAGGCGGCAGCCGGCCAGGCGGCAGCCGGCCAGGCGCTCGCGCCGGGCCTGGCGGACCGGCCGGGCTACCCGGGGTTTCCTGGCTTGGAGGGCCTGGCTGGCGCGACGCGGTTCGCGGACTTCGGGAATCCGGCTGACGCGGAAGGCCGGCCGGGCTCCGCTGACCTGCCAGCCTTTCTGGACCTGCCCGCCTTTCCCGACATGCCGCGGTTCAGCGATCCGCATCCGTTCCCGCTGGGCCTGCCGGACCCGCCAGGCCAGCAAGGGCCAGCCGCGCCCGGCCGACCCGCCGCGCTGGGCCGGCCGCGCGGGCATGGCCGGGCGCTGGCAGCCGCGCTCGCCGCGACCGCCGTGCTCGCGGCCGGCCTGCTTGGCCTGCTGGCCTACGCGCACTCAGGGGGGCAGACCGTCGCCCAGGGGAACACGGGACTCCGGCTCGGGACGAACGACAAGGCGGCAGGCACCGGGCGGCGGACGGCCGGCGGCACCGGGGCAGCAGCACCTGCTAGCCCGAGTCCCGGCCGGACGGGGGCGGCGGCAATCGGCGCTGCCCGGACCACGGGTGCGAGCCCGGCCACGACCGCTAGCCCGGCACCGGGCAGCACGGCCGGCAGCCCGCCCGCAGGCTATCGGTGGTACACCGTCTCCGCGGCCGGCAGCGGTACGGCGGCGGGCTTCACGATCGCCGTTCCGGGTACCTGGCAGGCCAGCACCAAGGGCCTGATCACCCAGGTGAGCAGTCCGGCCGGAAACGCGCGCCTGGAGATCAACCTGACGTCGTTCGCGTTCGCCAACCCGGTCCGCGAGGCGAGGTCGCAGCAGCTTCATGCGATCGTGCACGGCACGTTCCCCGGGTACCGGGGCCTCGGCATCACCGCGGGAGTCTTCCGCGCCGCGCCCGACGCGGCCTGGCATTTCAGCTGGCGGCAGGGCATCGGCCGGACATCAGCGGACGATCTCCTGGTCAGCCTGACGACCACAGCGGGCGAGCAGTCGTACGCGCTGAGCGTGGCGGCGCCGAGGCTGAACTGGTTCGCCGCGTACGGCGTCTACCTGGAGATGCTGCGGACATTCCAGCCCGAGCCGTAGTCCAGCGAGCGGAGCACGGATAGCCGATGACGGCGGCGGCGATCCGGTGCCGCCGCCGGCGCTCCCCGGGGCGGATGCCGGCCCTCCCCGGTACCGGACCGGGGAGGGCCAGCGCACGATGCCGGCTACCCGGAATCCCTGACCCGGAAGTACATCGTCGGATGCCACCACGGGCTTCGCCGATGCCAGCCAACCAGGGTGCCGGGCAGCAGCGCTCCCAGCGTGTACCTGCGGCCGGCTACCAGCTCGACATGACCGGAACCGTAGAACGCGAGGTCGCCCTGCCGCGCATGTCGCCTGCTTACCCGGACCAGCTGGCTAGAGGCCAGCATCTCGGTGGTGTCCCGCCCGAAGTAAATGCCTTCGTGCTGGTAAGAAGCCATGACGAGACCGGAGCAGTCGAAGCAGCCGACAGTCCCTCCCCAGCAATAGGGTGCGCCAGCCTGGTGAGCGGCCCAGATGTAGGCCCTCATCCGGCGGGAGCGGTGCGGGCGGGAGCCGGGAGCCGTGGCTGCCTGCGTGGCCGCCATCACCTGCGTCGCCGCCACCACCTGCGTGGCCGCCACCACTTGCGTGGCCGCCATCACCCGGGTGGACGCCGCGTGCGCGAGCGCCGGGTGAGCGAACTGAGCCGGAAGGACCGCGACGGCGGCGGCGAACGGTATCGCTAGCCCGCGCTTGAACATGAGTGACATGGAATTACGGGACAAGATGATCCCTTTGTCGGGCGCGCGGAGCGCGCTCGTCTGCCACCCGGACGCTGCCGCCCGAGGGAAAAAAGCGGGCTGGCAGTGGCGCGCGGACGTGCCGCGGGTCAGGGCGGCGGGTCACGTCTGGCGTGACTCGCACGCGCGCGGGTGCTGTCGGGCATCTACCCTGCCCCGGAAATGACCTGCGCAAGCCCGGAATGGATATCATCCATGTATGGGACAGGTCACATCGACTGCCCTATTTTCGGATGATCGCGTATCTCATCGCTCTCACCTGCTGATTTGCCATGTTCTGTCGCCTCGGCGACGGCCGGGTGAGCGCCATCGCGAAATGACGAATACGGCGCAAGCTCGCACCCTGAGGTATTGAAGGCTCGCGGCGGTGACCACTCAAGTCGCGGCATTTACCGTTTCGTGATCATCCGGCGTAGCAGGGTAATCACTTATCGCTATTTTCCGCAGGCCGACCGGAATTTCCCCGGGGCGACCGGGCAGGTCGCTACTGGCACATCGCTAAGGATGGACGCCGCGACCGCGGATCTGGCCTGGCATGAGGGCCCGATCAGTACCAGCCGTTTGCTTCCCAGAACGACCACGCGCTGCACGGATTGCCGTAGCGGCCCGCTATGTAACCAAGGCCCCACTTGATCTGCGTCGTGGGGTCGGTCTGCCAGTCGGGCCCGGCACTGGCCATCTTGGAACCCGGCAGGGCCTGCGGGATCCCGTAGGCACCGCTCGCGTTCTCGGCGTTGTAGCGCCAGCCGCTCTCGCGGCTCCAGATGTCATCGAGGCACCCGTAGTACGTGCTCGGCTTCCAGCCGAACGACGACAGCATCTTGTACGCGATCGCCTGAGCGGTTCCGGGATCCGGCGGCGGCTCGCTCACGGTAGCCGCCGGGGTCCCGGCGGATGGCGTGCCAGCTTCCGTGGACGAGCCCGCCGCCGGCCTGGTCGCCAGCTTCGGCGTGCCCACCATGCTGAGCGTCCTCGAGGCGGCGTCCATCAGGATCATGTGCTGGCGATCCTGCTCCAGCAGGGCAATGGAACGGCTGGCCGGAATGCCGGCCACCACGATCGCCGCCGCATCAGCGCCGCCGCGCGCCCGTGCCACCAGGGCGGCCGCCCCCGCGCCGCCGACCCCGGCCACGAACACGGCCGTCACGAGCAAGAGGACGCCTGTTGGCCGACGCTTGCGCGTCCCTGACGGCCCGGGCCTCCGGTGTCGTGACAACTGCAGTCCTTCCGTCGGTCAAGCACGCCAGGCGTAACGCTCAGCCCGCGGGACCGCTGCGGCGGGCAGCGAGTCTGTGACGGTAAGGCCTTAATGCGGCGAGGCCGCTGGGTCCTTCGCGGGCAGAACCCGCCCGTTTCAGAGTCCATCACCGTCGCCGCACCACATTGCCAGAAGTGAGGGAGGTCATCCACGCGATTGCAGATAAAAGCCGGGCCGGCGTGGCGCGATTCAGGGAACGCGGATCACAGTTTGGCAATACGTAATGGAACAATTACCATCGGTGAGATAGATCATCCTGTGATCGCCAGCATCCCGCCGGCCGCGCCCGCGACGCGTCAACGACTACCGCGAGCACGCGGCGGGGACTACTTTTCAGGCATGGCCGATTCCCCGAAGCGAACCCGGCGAGCGGGCTGGAACCTCGGCACCGGGGACCCGGCAACCGTGCTCGCGGAGGCCAGGAAGGCCCTCTTCGTGATGGTGGGATTCCTCGCCATCCTCTGGATCGTGCAGATCATCAACTGGGCCGACCACTATCAGCTCACCAACAGCTACGGCATCCAGCCGCGCGACATCGGCCGCCTGCCGGACATCCTGACCGCGCCGTTCCTGCACGTCAGCTGGGCCCACATCGAGGGCAACTCGGGGCCGCTGTTCATCTTCGGCTTCCTCGCCGCCTACCGCGGCGTGACCAAGTTCTACGGCGTGACCGCCCTGGTCATCCTGACCAGCGGCCTGGGCGCGTGGCTGACCGGGAGCACGGGATCGGTCAGCGCAGGGGCGAGCGGCGTGGTCTTCGGGTACTTCGGCTACATCATGGTCCGCGGGCTCTTCGACCGGCACGCGATCGACCTGCTGATCGGCGCCGTGATGGCGCTCTGCTTCGCGTACCAGTTCTCCGTGCTGCTGCCCCAGCGGGGCATCAGCTGGCAGGCGCACATCGGCGGCCTGGCCGGCGGAGTCCTGGCGGGCTGGGTCTTCCGGGACCGGCGGCCCGTTCAGGCCGACCGCCCGGCGGTGCCGGGCACCCGGGGCGCTGTGGGCGGGAAGGCCACGGGGTCACCGGCTGACCCCTCGCGCGCCGAATTGCACAAGCAACTCGACGACCTCGGCCTCTGACGGCCAATTCGGCGACCTCGGCCCCGGCCGGCTCGACGACCTCGGCCCCCGCCGGCCAGTGCTGGTAACCGGCTGGACAAGGCCGCGTGCCCGGCGACAGAGTCAGTGCCATGCCAGCAGCCGCGCGGGGGCCGGGCCGGCCGGGGCTGTGGCGGCACCGGGACTTCCTGCTGCTGTGGATCGGCCAGTCGATCAGCGAGCTTGGCTCCGCCGTCACCACGCTCGCGCTGCCGCTCACCGCCGTGGTGGTGCTCCGGGCGTCGGTTTTCCAGGTCGGCCTGCTCTCGGCGGCGACCACGATCCCGTTCCTGCTCATCGCGCTGCCGGCCGGCCTGGTCGTGGACAGGATCGCCAAGCGCGGGCTGATGATCGGCTGCGACACCGCGCGAATGCTGATCATCGGCTCGGTCCCGGTCGCGGCCTGGCTCGGCGGGCTAACGCTTATCCAGCTTTATGTGGTCGCCGTGGCGGCTGGCGCGGGAACCGTTTTCTTCGACGTGGCCTATCAGAGCTTCACCCCGGCACTCCTCGACCATGACCAGCTACCCGACGGCAACGGCAAGCTGGCGGCCACTCAGTCGTTTGCCCAGGTCGCCGGACCGGGGGTGGGCGGCGCCCTGTTCGGCCTGCTGCGCGCGGGCGCGCTGACCGCAGACGCGCTGTCCTACGCGGTCTCGACCGTGTCGCTGCTGCTGATCAGGACCGGGGAACCCGCGCGGCCAGGGCGAGCCGCCGGGGCCGCCAGGCCCCGGTTGCGCGCCGAGCTCTTCGCCGGGCTCAGCTTCGTCATCAGGCACCCGGTGCTTCGCAAGATCGCGGCGTGCACGGCCACGGCGAACCTGTTCGGGGCGATGGCGTTCTCGATCGAGATCATCTTCCTGATCCGGGTACTGCATGTCCGCCCCGCCTGGGCGGGCCTGCTGCTCGCGGCCGGCAGCCTCGGCGGCGTGGCCGCCGGGATCGCCTCGGGCAAGCTTTCCCGCTGGATCGGCTCGGCCAGGATCATCTGGGTCTCGCTGCTGGCCTTCGGCGCGCCCGGGCTGCTGCTGCCGCTGGCGGCGCCAGGCTGGCGGCTCGCCTTCGTCGTCATTGGCGGGGCCGGCGTCACGTTCTCCGGCGTGCTCTACAACATCGCGCAGCTCAGCTACCGGCAGGCCATCTGCCCGCCCGGCCTCCTCGGCCGGATGAACGCGGCCGTCCGCTGGATCGTCTGGGGCACGCTGCCGCTCGGCGGCCTGATCGGCGGAACGCTCGGCTCGGTGCTCGGCGTGCGCCCGACCATGTGGATCGGGATGGCCGGCTGCTGGGGCGGCGTCGGCTGGGTGCTGTTCTCGCCGCTGCGCCACATGCGGGACGTGCCCGGCCCTGGCGAGCAATACGGCCCCGCGCCAGCCTCCGCTCCCAGCCCCGGCGGCCCGCAGCGACCGGGCAGCCAGCAGGGCCAGGCGCACCGGGACGGGACAGGAGCCGCCAGGCCAGCGATCCAGGAGCCATGAGGCTGACCTGCCTCGCCGCAGCCCCGCAAGGCTGGGCTGGGCAGCTGTTCGCAACAGCGTGGCTGGGACTCCGCTGTCGTTGTTTCTGCAGCGGAGTCCCAACGACGCCATTGACGCCACCGGCAGGGAGGCCCGCTGCGGCAGGGAGGCCCGCTCCGGCAGGGAAGCCGCCGTCAGCCGATCGTGATCCAGGTCGTGGCGACGGCTTGCTCACCTTGCCGAACGCAGACCAGGCTCAGCGGCCCGCTGGCGAGATCATCCATGGCGAAGCGGCCCAGCTCATCGGCGGCATCCCAGGCAGGCGCTGCCGGGGAGGCCCGGCGCAGGAGGATCCGCGCCGGGCCGGCCGGGATCAGCTGCCCGATCAGCCGCCACCGCCCGGCACGGCTTCCTGGCTCGATCTCGATCTCGACGCTGAGCGCCGCGGCATCGAAGGCGACCAGCCGCGGCCCGCGGTCCGCCCGCAGCAGGGATCCGGTCGTCTCCAGCTCGGAATCAGAGGTCAGCGCCGCGAGCTCAGCGTCGATCGCCCGCAGCCCGTAGCTTTCCCTGGCCAGGTCCACGGACCAGCGCGGCGGTGCCTGCCGCTGCCCGAGCATCTCGCCCAGCGCGGCGAGCAATTCCTCATCGCCGAGGCCGCCCAAGCGGCCGGCCGAGCGGCCGGCCGCTTCGAGGTTGCCGTCGGCCGGGGGGTCCTGAGTGCTCATGGCCCCCTCCGTGATTGGCGCGTATCTCCGCTCAGCTCTCCCAGGCGACCAGGATCACTGCCGCGTCCGCTTATCGTCATGAGCTTGCGCCACCCCCTTCAGATACCGCTGCCAGCAGTTTTCTGAGCTGGTCCAGGCAGCGCGCGCGGGTCGGCCCGAGACTTCCCACTGGCACCTGGAGAGCCGCCGCGACCTGACGGTAGGACGGCGGCCCGTCCTCCGCCTCGACCACCAGCGCCCGCAGCAGCCGCTGGCACCCCTCGCTGAGCCGCAGAAAGGCCTGCCAGAGGGTGGCGTACTGATCGGCCGCCAGAACGGGCTGATCGGCCGACTCGACGCCGCCGAGCAGCCGGTCCAGGTGCTCGTCCGCGACCGGCGTGGAGAACCGCGAGCGTCGCAGGAAGGCCAGGCACTCGTGCTTGCAGGTGGTGGCCAGCCAGCCGGCCAGCCGCGACGGGTCGCGGATCCGCTCCAGGTTCTCCAGCAGGCGCATCCAGGTCAGCTGCGAGACGTCGGCGGCATCCTGGTCGCTCATCCGGTGCGCCCGGCAGATCGACCACACGAGTCCGGCATACCGGTCCACCAGCCGGCCCCACGCCTGCGCGTCACCGGCGGCCGCGGCCCGCAGCCAGCCGGGAACGGGGTCGTCCGCGGCACCCGGGCCGGTCACTGCGGCGCCGCGGCTATCCGGGGCTCGCGCGCCGATCGCTGCGGCGCCGGGGGGATCATCGCTCGCCATCACGGACTCATACTCCCAGCGCCAGGAAGGAACAGGCCGTCGCCACGGTGACCGGGTCGCCCGTGGCGCTGGCGTCCGTCCGGGCCAGCCGCAGCGCGTCGGGGAGCCCGGCGCCGCGGGCCACGCGCTCGTGCAGGGACGCCATGACCTCGGGCGTGACCCGGTCGTTCACCGGTACCACGGCGGCGACGATGCCGACCGTCCCCATTGGCATCATGCTGGCGGCCATGCCCAGCAGCTCGTCGGCTCCGGCCGGCGCCGCGCGACCGGACTCGCAGCTGGACAGCACCAGGCGGTGCGGCGCCCGGCTGAGGCCCTCGAGATCGTAGACGGTCAGTGGCCCGTCATCCAGCTGCAGGGACGAGAACAGCGGGTTGTCGGCACGGAACGTCCCGTGCGCGGCCACGTGCGCAAGCCAGGCGCCGTCAAGCGACGCGAGCACGCGCCCGGCTGTCGCGGTGCCATTGGCGAGAACGGTGGCCTCGGGGTACCTCTTGGCCAGCAGTGCCAGCTCGTCCCCGGCGGCGTCCAGCCGAGGGCCGCCTACCAGGGTGACGGCGCGCCCGGCCGGCTCAGGGGCGGAGCTGGCGCGCACCCATGCGGCGGCGGACGGGCTGACGCTGACAGATCGGTTCCGCAGCACTGGCAGCAGCCCCCAGGGGATGGCATGCAGCCGGCCGGGCGGGACGACGACGACCCGATCTGAGCTGACCTCGGCCGCCGCCGGGCCGAGCAGCGATGCCTCGAGCAGCCGGGCGGCGTCGGCCAGCGCCCGCGCCGCAGCAGGTACCCGCCGCCCGTCGGCCAGCCGCCGCAGCAGGAAGCGGGCGAAGTCGACCTCGCGAGCGGCGTCGTCAGCGCCGCCGACGGCGTGCACCCGGATTCCCGTTTGGCTGACGGTCACCGCCCGCAGGACGCCGTCCAGCTCGACAAGCTCGACCAGGACGGCGCCGTCCAGCGCCTCCAGCAGCGGGCGTAGCGCAAACGGCCGGCCGCCCGGCGATGCCGCGCCCGGGGTGCGCAGGACGCGGGCCCGTACGGCGGCCTCGAGCCGCGCGCGCTCGCGGCGCAGCGCCGCGGCATGCGGTGCCGGGATCGCTTCGCGATCCAGCTGGCGGGATGCCCTCCGCAGCGCGGCCAGATCCCGGGCGAGCTCGCTGTCACGCGACGGCCTGACCGGCGTCGCGGCCTGAACGGTTGCCCGCCAGCGCTCGCTCCAGGCGAGCAGCCGCTCGCCGTCATCGCGTCGCAACGCGGCCCGCTGCCCCATCGCGGCGAGCTCCCTGCCGTGCGCAGTGACGGCAGCCCGCAGCTCGCTGGCGCCCAGCGTCTGCTGGTGTTCCGCCAGGATGTCCAGGCCGCGCCGGCAGGCGGCCAGCATCGCGGGCTCCTGGCCGCGCAGCTGGCAGAGCAGCGCCTGGGCGAGCCACGCGCGACTCCGGGTGAGCGGCGAGCCGGCCCGCCGGGGCCGGGCCGCCGCGGCCAGATGGGCTGCCGCCCGGGCGGGAATGCCCCGGCGGAGTGCCAGCTGCCCGGCGAGCAGATGCGCGACCGGCGACTCGTCAGCGCCCATCGCCTCAAGCTGGCGGGCAACGGAGCAGGCGAGGCGGTAGACGCCGGTGCCTGCGTCGCCGCTGGCCTGGCGAGCCTGCGCAAGCACCAGGCGGGTGCGAGCTGTCCATCGCTCCCGGTGCTGACGGCGGAACAGCCGTGCTGCCTGCTCGGCCCGGTCCACGGCGGCCAGCGGGTCGCCGGCGGCCAGCGCTGCCCGTGCCGAGAAGTACAGCAGCTCGGCGAGTTTCGCGGAGCCGGGCAGCACCGCGGTCAGGCTCCGGGCGGCATCATCGGCCTCGGCCCAGGCGTCGGCTGCCAGTCCGGCTGCCAGCAGGACGGCGCAGCGGTCGATGGCAAGGTCCGGCATGGGCGTCCCCAGCTGGTCGTAGCGCCGGCCGGCCTCGGCGAAGTACTCCAGTGCCTCCGGAACGTGATCCGAGGCGGCCGCGACGAGTCCGCGATTGTGCCGCGCGGTCGCGTACTCGTACTCCTGCCCGGCCAGCTCGTACTGGCGCTCGGCGGCACGGAACTCCGCGTCCGCCCGCCGTGTCTGGCCCATCGCCAGCAGGGTCAGGCCGCTCCAGGTGCGCGACCGGGCCTCCCAGAGATCGTCGCCGTGCCGGCGCAGGATCGCCACCGCCCGGTTCAGGTCGTCGAGCGCCTCGGCGTGCCGGCCGAGGACGGACAGCACGACCGCCCGGCGCATCAGGACCCTGCCCGCCAGCACTCCCCGCGCCGCGGCCACCGCGGCGCTGAGGTGGGCCATCCCGCGAGTAGTATTCCCGGCCATCGCCATCGTCGCGCCGAGACTGGCCCGGACGTCAGCCTCACGCTGAGCCTGGGCGCTGGCCCGGGCGGATCGCAAGGCGCGGCGGAATTCGGCGAGAGCGGCATCGGGGTGACCCAGATCCCGTAGCGCGGTACCGGCCGCCTGATGCGCGACCGATGCCTCGGCAGCAGCGGCCGGCGGCCGGCGGGAGAGCAACGCGCGCGCCTGGGCGAGCCCCTCGGCGGGCCGGGAAAGCGCGAGGACGAGAAGATGATCGGGCCCAGTCGTATCTGGCGGGCTACCGCCATCTTCTGGCATGTGTCCATAGTAGAGATCAGGACTGCGGCAATGGCGATCATGAGAGGGGCATTCCATGCCAGAGGGCGAGACCGCGGACCCCAACAGGATTCCGCTCACTCAGGTCAGGTACCTCCTAGAGCTGTTCGGCCCGGAGATCGAAACGCAGCCCCCGGGCTGGGGGGCCAGCGACAAGGACCCGGATCCGCGGAGCCCGGTCGAGTTCATCTACCGCAGGGACCACCTGCTCGTCCGCGACGAGGACGTGCGGAGACTCCCGCAGGCCGATGTCCGGGCCGAGGTCGTCCGGCATCCGGTTCCCGGGCTCGCCCTGGTCAAGGTGATCCCGCCGGGAGGGGCGAAGCAACCGGAGAACCTCCTCGTTACGCTGACGCGCGTCGACGCCATTCTCGGTCCCGGTGTCGCGTCCCCTGACTACCTGCTCTCCGTCAGCGCCCATGGGCGCCCCCACGTACCCAACCCGGGTACCATCTGCCCGGCAACGGAGCCTGACGGCGTGCCCCGCCACGCTCCGCCCCAGCCCGCGGTGTCCGCCGGCCGCTGCGACGGCCGGGGCGTCCTCGTGGCCGTGGCCGACACGGGCCTGCTGAGGAGCGCGCCGGAGCTGCATCCGTGGATGCACGGGGTTGAGGGCACGTTCGAGCCCGAGGTGAATCCGGAGACGCACCTCATCCCGCGATATACCGGGCACGGAACGTTCATCGCCAGCATCATCCGGGCGATGGCCCCGCGAGCTCAGGTGCGGGTCGCCCGCCTCTTCGAGCTGGGCGGAGCGAACTTCGAGTCGGACGTGGTCGAGGTGCTGTACCAGGTGATGGACTGGGCCCCGGACATCATCAGCCTTTCGGCCGGCACGCACACCTGGCTGAACCGCGGCCTGCTGAGCTTCCGGTTCTTCGTCGACGGGCCGCTCCGCGAGCGCAGCGGAACCGTGCTCGTCGCCGCCGCTGGCAACGACGGGCTGGACTGGAAGTTCTCGCCGGCGAAGATGCAGGGCGTAATTTCCGTGGGAGCGCTGGGCGCGGACGAAGACGGCCGGGCCTGGTTCTCGAACTACGGCGACTGGGTCAGGGTCTACGCGCCCGGCGAGGACCTCGTGCACGCTTACGCCCGCGGCATGTATCACTACTACGAGACCCCGGGACGGCCGGATCAGGAGTTCTTCGGCATGGCGGAGTGGAGCGGCACGTCATTCTCGACGCCGGTCGTATCCGGCCTGATCGCCGCCCGGATGTCCGGAACGGGCGAGACGGCCCGCCAGGCCGCGAAGTCACTACTCGCGCTGGCCCGCGCCCAGGCGCTGCCCGGCGTGGGCCCGGTCCTGTACCCCGGCCAGGCATGCCTCTCCCCGCACCGCCACGCCTGCCGTTGCTGAACATTTGTTGTCCACCAGGCCTTACGGTCTTGTCATGTCCCCGACATCGGACTGGACCGTTGCCACGATCGTGCCGGCCTCCGCCAACGCGGGACCCTATCCGGTCAGTCACTCATCGCCATTATGTCGTCGAGCCAGTCGTAGATCCGGGCGTAGGCCAGGCGCTGAGCCCCGAATTGACAGTGGGCGCCCGCGCCCTCGGCGTTGGTGAACCGCAGCAGGGTCCTCGGGCAGGTCAGGTGGTCGAATAGTTCCTGAGGCTGGCCTGGCCAGAACATATCCGACTCGGCGTCGCACACCAGGGTCGGACAGGTGATCTGCTCGGCAATGCCGCCAGCGAGGGTGTAGTCGAGATAGCAGGCGGCAAAGGCGCGCGGTGAGTCCACGCCCATGACGTACATGCCGTTGGTGATGGCCCAGCGCACCGTCGGGTCATTCGCCATGAGGTTCTCCATCGCGGCGTCGACTTCGGGGGCGCGTTCGGCCCGCAATGCGGCCTCGACTTCGGCCCGGGTGCCCGGGAAGTGACCGAGGACGGTGGCTGCGAGCTCGTAGATACCATCGACGGCGACGCAGGCGGCGAGGCGGTGCTCGAACGCGGCGGCGCGAGGGGCAAGCAGGCCCCCCATGCTCAGGCCAAGCAGTCCGACGCGAGACTCGTCGACCTCGGGGCGGGCCGTGACCCAGTCCAGCACGGGGGTTACAACGTTCTCCCAGTCAGGCCGGAAGACGAGGCCGTCGAGGTGGCGAGCGGCGGGATGGCCGGGCCCGTCGAAGGTGAGAACGTGGTAGCCGCGCTCAGCCCCTGCGGCGGCGCCGTTGGAGTGCATCTCCTCGGCGCTGCCGTCGAACCCGTTGTGCAGCACCATCGTCGGGCGCGGCGTATCGTCGCCTTCGCTGCCAGCGGCACGGTAGAAGTAGCCGTGCAGGACGGTGTCCTCGTAGGGGATCCCCGCCACCTCGATCGCGGGAGTGAACAATGCCGCGGCGGTGTGGAAGCACTGCGCGCCGCGGCGGTAGGCGTGGTTGATGCGCGGGTCGGCCGGGTCGCCATGCAGGAAGAACTCGGCATTGTGGTAGTAGATGTTCGCCCGCACCAGCCCGTCACGGGCACTGGTGCGATGCCCGGCAGCCAGCTGGGTCTCTGCCTCGGCGGCGATCTTGTCGGCGATGGCCAGCCACTCGTCGTGCCAGCTGCCATAATCCCCCGCGACGATGTGCTGTGCCGTGGTGAGGACTTCGCCGATGTCGGCCGCACCATAGGCGGTGTGGCCCAAGGTGCGCAGGGTCTCGAACCAGAATTGCGGATCATCAGCGAACAGGACCGTTTGCATGACACTCCCTAAGTCGATGGAACTCGACTTGAGCAAGCTTTGCACCGTTGGTCAGCTAACAGCGTTGACCCTGTCGAGGACGTTGTCTAGCCAGTCGAAGGCGACTTGGTGCAGCCTGGACATCACGCCCTCCTGGCAGTGCTCGCCGCCCCCTTCGGCCGCGCGGAAGAGGTGGTAGGCCTTCGGGCAGCGCAGGGCCTCATAGAGCCGGGACGAGTCGCAGGGGTCATTCTCGCCGTCGAGGACGAGCGTGGGACAGGTGACCAGTGGCGCGTAGCCTTCGAGGGTGTACGGGGCGAAGGCGCGGAGGGCGGCCGCGGGGCTGTCTTCTCCGAAGACCCACATCCCCCACGGTAGGGCCGGGCCGAAAGTATTGTTTCTGGAGCTTGTGATCTTCTTGATGAGGGCGTTTGCCTTCGTGTCGCTTGTGTCGAGGCCATCGCCGACGAGCTTCATGATCTCGGGCCCGACGAGGCGGTGCACCATGTCGGCGAACGAGTAGAGGCCGTCGTACGCGATCAGGGCGGCCAGGCGGTGCTCGGTGGCGGCGGCCCGGGGCGCGAGTAGGCCACCCAGGCTCATTCCCATGAGCGCGATCCGGGCAGGGTCCACGTCCGGGCGCGCCAGCAGCCAGTTGACAGCAGGGGTGACGACGGCGTCCCAGTCCGGGCGGAACAGCAGCTGCTGGTCGCGAAGGGCGCTGCCTTGTCCGGGGCCGGCGAAGGCGAGCACGTGGTAGCCGCGCCGGGCGGCGGCCGCGCCGCCGGCGAAGTACAGCTCTTCCTCGGTGCTGTCGAAGCCGCCGTGGAACAGGAGCGTTGGCCGGGGACCGTCTGGGTCGCCGCCGGGATGAGCGGTGCCGGGTTCCGCCGGGATCCACCATCCGGGCAGCGTGGTGTCCTCGTAGGGGAACCGCACCCGCTGGGGCGCGGGATTCATCAGTTGCGCGGCCCGGGCGAAGCTGTCCACGGACAGCTGGCCCACCGCACGGACTTCCGCGTCATCCGCCGGGCCGGCACGCAGGTAGAACTCGCACACCCGGTAGTAGTTGCTGGCCCGCAGGTAAGACTCCCGGGCGCTGACGGGATGCCCTCCGGCGGCGCTTCGATCGGCGTCAGCGTGAATCCGCTCGGCTAGCGCCCGCCACTCGGAATACCAGGCGGTCTCATCGCCGTCGGGAATCCGGCTTGCTGTGCTGGTGACCTCGCCGATGTCGGCACCGCCGTACGGAGCGTAGCCGAGGGCCCGGAGTGCCTCGAAGGAGAAAGACTGGTCGTTGAAGAGCGCCCCGGCGGACGATGCTGGTTTGGTCGAGACGGTCGATGTCATGGCACTCCTGTAGCTAAGGAGGCGCCGGGCCCGTGCGGACGGCAAGAACCGTGCGGTGGTCGTGCTGCCCGAACCAGGCGTCTTATGGATCAATCTGCCAAGCCAGCGCTACCAGGGTCCGGAGCGACGCTCCCGGAGGCTGCCGATGCTACAAGCAGAGTCCAACACGGCCACGGGCTGCGCACCGCGTCACAATCTATTTTACACCAGATCAAATGGCACTTCGAAGTGCTGAGCCGGTAGCCGCATCGGCTCAGCGAGGGTGTTCTGCTTTGTTGAACATTTGTTGTACACTAGGACCATGCCGACCACGATCGGGTTCCGCCCCACAGACGAAGACCAGCGCATCATCGATACCGTGACGCAGCTGACGGGTGAGTCGGCGAGCGACGCGTTGCGGCGCGCGCTGCGACTCCTGGACCGTGAGATATGGCTGCGACAGGCCCGTGCCGACATGGCCGCCAACTCCGACGAGGACATCTCCGGCGAGCCGGACGCCTGGTGATCAGGGGAGCCGTCTACCGCGTCGACCTCAGTGACGCCAAGCGCGGACACGAGCAGCGCGGCCGGCGTTACGGCCTTGTCATATCCCCGACATCGGACTGGACCGTCGCCACCATCGTGCCGACCTCCGCCAGCGCCCGCCCGATGCGATTCAGGCCCGCACTCGACCTGCTCGGCCAGCCCGTGGTTTACCTCGTCGATCAGATACGCAGCATTGACACCTCTTTTATCCATGGAGACCCCGTGCACTACCTGCGCCATCAGGAACTCATGGAGATCGAGACCGTGATCGTCCGCTATCTCGGACTCGACACCTGGGCCGGGCTCAGCCGTTAGACATCGTGCCCAGCGCCAGTCCGTCAGCCTGGATGGCGCGGACTTACAGATCTAGGAATGCGCGCAGGATGCGCCGCACCGCGGCCAGCTCGTCGGGCGTGACGGTGCCAAGACGGCGGTCAAGGCGCTGATATGCCACCGCTCGGGCGTCTTCGGGCCGGGTGAAGGAGGGAAGCTTGC
>Ga0302324_100011827_pt1 | contig 17865 bp, 16 predicted proteins | sample Palsa_T0_1_FD_201949 | JGI IMG/M metagenome (GOLD analysis project Ga0302324, IMG submission 201949) | Peat permafrost microbial communities from Stordalen Mire near Abisko, Sweden - Palsa_T0_1 | ecosystem: Environmental > Terrestrial > Soil > Palsa > Peat permafrost | place: Sweden: Abisko... | reverse complement strand
TCGGTGGCGCCGGCGGCCGGCGCGGGGGATTCGGCATTCAATCGCCTTTCGGCGGGGTGAGGGTTCCGTTCGGCGGCCCTTCTCCAGAGTACGGAATTTGGGTTAACTGGACCGGCAGCGGCCAGCCCATTTCGGCCTTGGGCAACAAGTTATTTCCCGCGCCTTCGCCCAGCGTGCCGTACACCATTACGGTGAACGTGGATGCCAATGGCATGGCGTCGGTTTCTTTGCAGGACCCGGCCGGGGCGCCGTTGGGCGGACTGAACGCGATGCCGGTGGGCGCCGGGCCGTTCAATGTGGTTTTGGCCGCCCACAGGATGGGACCGACTTTCGCGAGCTGGCAATCTGTGCAGTTGACTCCGCTGGGCGCGCCCGCGCCGCCCCCGGTCGCGATGACGGCGCCGCCCGAAACGCCGACCCTTGATTATTTCCAGGCGCACTTGACGCCATACGGCCAATGGATCGACGTGCCGGAGGTCGGCGCGGCCTGGGTCCCGGCGGAAGCCAACAGCCCTGATTGGCGGCCGTATATGGATGCGGGCCACTGGGAATTCACCGATGCCGGCTGGTATTGGCAGTCCGATTATTCCTGGGGCGACATTGCCTTTCACTACGGGCGCTGGATCAACAACGGTTTTACGGGTGGGCGCTGGGCTTGGGCGCCAGCTTATGATTGGGGGCCCTCGTGGGTTTCGTGGCGCGAAGGGGCGGGCGGATTGGGCTGGGCGCCGCTGCCCTGGGGAGTGGATTTCCGCGTCGGCCTGGGCCTTTTTTGGCATGGCGCGCTGGTGGTTGATGGGGTCGGATTCGGTTTGGGATTCGATGCGTTTGTCTTTGTGGGACCGGACCATTTCTGGGGTGGCGACTATCACCACTACGCGTTTGACCGGGCCCGTTCGCGCGAATTCTTCGAACACAGCCAATTTCACGCGGGCTACAAAATGGAAGGCGGCCACTTGCGGGCCGAAGGTTTGGGCCGCGAACACATGAGTGAGATCACGCACCACGAGGTGGTGGTGCATAAAGCGGCGGAGCTGCGCCGAACGGAGGAGCGTCACGATTTCGCCGCACGCACCACACAGCATCGGGAAGTTCTGACCTCCCATCCAGCCTCGCATCCGAGCCCTGGCAGCAAGTCTTTCGCTTCCGAGCCAGGCCGGACGCCCGCCACCGGCCCCGCCAGAACGCCAGCCTACACCGGCCCCGGCAGGACGCCTGCCACTGGCCCCGCCCGGACGCCCCAGACCAGGACGCCTTCCGCCGGCTCTGGCAGGCCTTCCTCGGAGGGGAGTAAAAAGCCTGACTAGCCGTCAATCATAAATCTGCGGGCTTCGCTGATCCTACCAATGAAGCCACGAGTGTGGGAAGAGGCGCCAGCCTTCTTTGCCCAACTGCCGATTCACCTCGGCGCGAATCTCCTTTTCGATGCGGGCGCGTTGCTCTTCGTCCGCCGCGGCCAGCGCGGCGGCCCGGGTTTGGCGCAACTCGTTTTCCAGGCGCTTTCGTTTGGCGTCATGCGAGTAACCCGGTGGCATGATGGAGCGCATGTCAAATCTGGAAATCGATCTTGCGCGGCATGAAGGTGTGAATGCCGCACTCGACTTTCTTGAACCCGATCCAGCGTCCAGCCCGTTCGTCCTCGCCGCGAGCGGTCTTGCGGGTGCAAGTATGGCAGCCGATGGACTTGTAACCTTCGTCGTGCAACGGATTGTAAGGAATTTGGTGTTGACGGATGTGACGCCAGATCGCTTCGCGCGGCCACTTAGCCATCGGGTTCAATTTCACGATGTCCGAACCGCCGCGGGCGTCCAACGTGTAGAGTTCGATCAGCCCGATGTCGGCGCGGGTACGGGTTTGATGTCGGCGCAGGCCGGTGATCCAACAGTCCAACTCGCGCAGTTTGGTTTGCAAGGGCAGGACTTTGCGCGTGGTGCAGCAGAGGTCGGGATCGCGCGTCCACAAGTCCGGCCCGATCACCTCGGCCTGTTGCTCGACGGTCAAATCCGGCACAATGGATTCAATTTTCCAGCCAAAGAAATCCTCCAGACGTTTGTGTAAATCCAGTGTTTCGGGGAAGAGCAGGCCGGTGTCCAGCGTGAAGATAGGAAAATTCAACCCCGCCATTTTGGCCAGGTGCATCATGACCAGCCCCGAACCTTGAAAGCTGGTGCCAATGGCCGCGCGCCGGCCAAATCGATCCCCGGCCCAAGCCAGGATGTCTTCGGGCGACCGCTGCTCGAATTGCCCGTTCAGCGCCGCGACATCGCGGGCCGTCAACGGCGCGGGTTCGCCGGCGGGTTTGGGGATTGAGGCGGCGTCGCTGGTGGTCACATCATCCTTTCAAGCGGGCGCGGCCAGCGCTTCGCTCTTCGGAGCTGCCGCCGGCGTCTCGCGCAGCAAGACGCGCTGGCAAAAATCCCCGAACCGCTCCGCGCCGAGCCGTTCGCGGGCGAAACGGCTGAACCACGGGCGAAGTTCGTTGGCGATGTCGTCCGATTTGACGCTTTGGCGGAACAATGCTCCCAGGCGAGTGCCGGATTGATCGCCGCCGACGTAAAGTTGATATTTGCCGGGCGCGCGGCCGACCAAAGCCAGTTCGGCCGTGAACGGGCGGGCGCAACCGTTAGGGCAGCCGGTCATGCGGATGATGATTTCCTCATCCTTCAAACCCAGTTCGGCCAACACCCCTTCGATGCGGTCCAACACCTCGGGCATGGTCCGTTCCGATTCCGCCAGAGCCAGCCCGCAAGTCGGCAGCGCGGGGCAGGCAATGGAAGCGCGGCGAATGACGCTGGCCTGATTTTCCACCGCCACGCCGTGTGCGGCCAAGACCTTGGTAATGTCGTCGCAGGCGGCGGGCGGCACGTTGACCAGCAAGATGTTTTGCGAAGGTGTCAGGCGCAAATCCGGCTGGAATTGCTCGACCACCCGGCGCAAGGCGGTCTTGAGTCGGCGCGGCCCGGCGTCCTTGATGCGGCCATTCTCCACGAATAGGCCGAGAAAGAAACGGTTATCGAATTGCCGGTGCCAGCCGTAGAGATCGCCCTGTTGAGTAAAGGTGTAAGGTCGCGGCTCCTCCAATTTGAAGCCCAACCGCCGTTCCAATTCCTCGCGGAACCAAGGCACGCCGCGCTCGGCCAGGACGTACTTGAGCCGGGCGTGCTTGCGGTTGGTGCGATCGCCAAAATCACGATGAATCGTCACCACGCCCTTGGCCGTCTCGATCACGCGCTCCGGCCGGATAAAACCGATGACATCGGCCAGGCGGGGATAAGTTTGAGCGTTGCCGTGGCTCATGGCCATGCCGCCGCCAGCCAGCAGGTTGTAGCCCGCCAACCGCCCCTGCTCGATGACGGCGATAAACCCGCAGTCGTTGGTGAAGACATCGATGTCGTTGAGCGGCGGAATGGCGAAGGCCACCTTGAATTTGCGCGGCAGATAGCTCTTGCCGTAAAGCGGATCGACAAAACCCGCGTCTTCGTCTGTCAACTTCAATTCCGTCCCCTCCACCCAAATCTGGTGATACGCGCGTGTCTTGGGCAGCAGCGCGTCGGACACCGTCCTGGCCTGGTGCTGAATCTCATCGACCAGCGGGCTGGTCGCGGGCGTGGGCGCCGCCATGACGTTGCGATTCACATCGCCGCACGCCGCCAGGGTCGTGGCCGTGGCGTCGTTAAGCCCCTTCATGAACTTGCCCAAATTGCCCTTGATGACGCCATGAAATTGGAAACCCTGCCGGGTGGTGATGCGCAATGTATTATTTCCGTAGCTCTCGCACAATCGATCCAACCCCAGATAAACCGTCGGCGTCACCGCGCCGCCCGGCAGCCGGCCGCGCACCATGAAAATGTATTGCTTGCCGGCCTTGCGCTGATCGCGGTCATCCTGCTGATAGATGCCGTGAAACTTGAGAAATTCGTAATCATCCTCCGAGAAGCGATCTTTGTCTGGCTCCGCGAGCGTTTGGGCGATAGTCCCCGCCAGTAACGGATCACCGGCCTTAAGGGCCTCGTTCCGTGTCAGTTTCGGCGGTGTTTCCGCGCTAATCATAATTGAGTCACTTATGTTACTAATGTTTAATATAGGGTCAACGAGCATTTCTGTCAACGGCACTTTGCATCCTCCCGCTCAAGGGGGCGCATTGCGCGCCCCATCAAAAACCACTTGACAAACGCCGGGCCATGCCCGAAACGCCGGCTTGAGGCTCAAGCCGGCGGGCAAAAACGCCGATGTGAAGAGGTGCATGACCGTCACCGATCGCGGCGCAATTTAGCTCAATCGCTGGCGTTGTGAAACACAATCCGGCAACGCCGAAATATTGGCTGGCCAGCGTCTTTATACTCTGGCGCCTGCTTTCCTTTGCCCACCCGGAAATCCTGCCGACGGCGCCTGAGCCGGCGCGCATGGTCACGAGGTACACGTTGGTTTCCAGCCTCAGTACTCCCGATCACGATCCAAGCGCCTGGCGCTTGTTGGGGGCCAACGACGGCGGCCAAGCCTGGACGGTGCTGGATGTCCGCACCAATCAGACCTTCTCATCCCGATCCCAGCGCCTGAGCTTCCGGGTGGCCCATCCTGGAACCTACAGCGTTTATCGTCTCCAAATCGACGCCAAGAACTCGGAGACCGTTGGAGTGGATATGAGCTTGCAACTGGCGGATCTTTATTTGGACGGCCCCTTGGTCAACGTGGCCAGCGAAGCCGATCTGGAGCCGATCATCACTTCGTCCTCCCCCCACCCGATGCTCGGTTTGCCTGAGAATGCGTTTGACCAGGATCCTTCCAGCAAATGGGTTGATTTCGGCGTCGGTTCCTCCAACGGTTGCTGGCTGCAAATTCGTTACGCCCTCCATTCGGAGAACGTCATCACCAACATCAGTCAAGCCAACTTGCTGACGCATCTTTTTGCCGAACAGGACTGGCTGGCCGAGCGCGGGCCGCAACTCCTTGCTTCCATGGCGGACGCCTCCAGCCCGCCCCGCGTGCTGACCGGCTACGCCTTGACGGCGGCCAACGACGAACCGGGCCGCGACCCGCGCGATTGGACCCTGCTCGGCTCCAATGACGGCGGAAAGACCTGGGCCGTGCTGGAGAAACGAGGCAATCAAAAATTTACGGAGCGGTTCCAGAGGCGGGTCTTCCAACTCACCAACGCGGCCGTGTGCCGCCTCTACCGTTTGCAAGTGGACTCCATCGTCAATAATGGGGACTACTGCCAGCTCTCCGCGGTGGAACCGCTTTATGCCGATGAGGAGAAGAACGGTCAATACTCGGTAGTGGTCGGGTGCAGCGGTGAAAATCCGCCTCTGGAGACCGCCGCCATGGCCTTCGACGGCGATTCCAGGAGCAAATGGCTCTCCGGCAATTCGGTGGATGTGGGCCAGCCGGCCTGGATTCAGTGGCAGTGCGTGCCGCGCGAAGAGAACATGTTGGTCATCAGCCAGGCCCGGCTGGACCGAGTAGCGCGCAGCCTTGTGCTGGCCAAACTGGTGCATCCGACCGACCACACGGCCGTTGCGAGAGACATTCCGTTGGTCCAAATCCACGGCTATGCTCTCACCTCGGCCAACGATTTCCAGGACCGCGACCCGCGGGATTGGACCTTTGAGGGGTCCAGCGACGACGGCCAAACTTGGCAAATCCTGGACGTGAGGCGCCAGGAACGGTTCGACCGACGCCGGCAACGCCGTGAATTCTCCTTGACAAACTCTGCATCCTGCCAATGGTTTCGTCTGCAAATCCAATCGGTCTATAACCCGGCCAGCGCCACTTCCGCGCAACTGGGCAAACTGGAATTGCGTTGGGCCGATCCGGCGCAGGCGGCGCATTTGACCGCGCTGGTTCGAACGCAGGGCGAGAACGCGCCCGGCGAGATCGTGGAAAACCTATTCGACCACAATCCCGAGAGCAAATGGCTGGATTTCTCCGGCTCGACCAACACCCGGTCCAGTTGGATTGAATGGCGTTACGCTCTGGGCGACGGCGCGCCGGCCATTGATCTGGACCGCGAGCAGACCACGCCGTCGCTGACGCGCCAACACTCCATCTTGCACCTGAAGGCCGTGGCTGTTTTTGTTGACACCAATGCCGGCGCCGTTGGTCTGATTGATCAAACCGGCTTTCAGCGCTTCCAGCTTTCGCCCTGGCCCAAAGATCTGGCGCCGGGCCTGCGCGTGGAGTTAAGCGGGGACCTCCAATCCAAAGGCGGCGCGCTACGCGTCTCCCACGCGCTGCTGGATTCGGCCCAACCGTTGCCCTCGATGGACGATGCCCCGGCTGAATTGACTAACGCCCCCGCGGAAGTTTTTGCGACCGCAACCATCCGCGGCAAGGTCGAGGGCGTCTTTTCCGGACTCCAGTATTCCGGGGCCATGGTGGCGACCGGCCCTGGGCCGCCGCTCTCGGTGCGCGTGGTGGATTCAACCTTTCCGCGTCTGCCGTCCCTGGATTGTCCGGTCATCATGCACGGGGTGGTCGAGCGGCTCTTGAATGAGAAGGGGGAGCTGGAGCCGGCCGTCCTTTGGGTGGCCACGCCGCAAGCGATCGTTTTTGTGGCGGAGACTCAGGGCCGCGGCAGGCTGTTTTCGGTGGCGTCGAATGGGCAGACGCTGTTGACTCAAATTTCAGATGTGCGGCAATTCCTCGCCACCCATACCAACCAGGACGCGCGGGCCAGAATTCAAGGAGTCATTACGTATATCGACCTGAACCTGGGGGATTTCTATATGCAGAATGGCGCGGAGGGCATCCTGATCTCCGGGCAATTGAACGCCGGACTCAGTTCCGCTCTGTCGCAGGAAGGCGATTACGTGGAATTGGACGCGTCGGCGCATGAAGGCACGCTCTTCGCCACTTCCTTCGCCCGGGTGCTGGGAAAAGGACGCTTTCCGAAACCGGCCCGCCCCTCCTGGGATCATTTGATGACTGGGGAAGATGATTTCCGCTGGGTCGAAATCGAAGGTGTCATCACCGCCGCTGAGAAGCAACGCTTGACCTTGAGCAGCAGCGGCGGGCAGCTTATCCTGTGGGTCAATGAATTGGATCAGAAGGCGCTCCGTTCCCTTTCCGGCAGCCTGGTCCGCGCGCAGGGTGTCTGCGCGCCCGTGGTCAACGCGCGCAACCAACGGCTGGGCGTGCGACTGCTCCTGCCGTCGAGCGACTTGGTGGAGATTCTCAACCCGGCCCGCGAAAACCCTTTCAACACGCCCTCCGTCCCCATTGCCGCGGTCATGAGCAAGGATTACAAGACCGGCGGCTTGCCCGGGCAATTCGTCAAGACGGTGGGGGTGGTCACCTGCCGTCAGCCGCGGCTGCTCTTCATCCAGGACGGCGCCGACGGGCTGCGCGTCTCCCTGGGGGAAGACACCAGTGTGGAACCGGGAGACAAAGTCGAAGCGGTCGGATGGCCCCAACCGGACGGTTTCAGCCCCAAGCTCGGCCAAGCCGTCGTGCGCCGCGTGGGTCAGGGCGCGCTGCCCAAACCGCAGTCCATTGATTTGTTGACAAATAACGCCAGCGACATGGAGCAGCAAATCGATGCCACGCGCGTGACCATTGAAGCGGTCCTGCTGGGCGAAAGCGTGGACCAATCGGTCTGCGCGCTTGATCTGCAGGACGAGCGCGCGCAACAGGTCTTTCGGGCCTATCTTCCGCTGACCAACGGCCAGCAGCGGCTGCCCATTGTCGTGGGCAGCCGACTGAGGCTGCAGGGCGTTTTCAAAACCATCCGCGATCAAGCGCCCGATGTCGGCCAGGCCGTCACCTCTTTCGAGATGTATCTGAACTCTCCGGAGGACATCGTGGTCACGGCGCGTCCGAACTGGTGGACCGCCGGGCACATCTTATGGTTGACTGCCGCTCTGGCCGGGGTGCTGGCCCTGGTGCTCGGCTGGGTGGGGCTGCTGCGCAAGCAAGTCCGCCAGCGCACGCGCGATTTGAGACTGAAGATGCAGCAACATCAACGCTCGGAAGAAATGCTGGGGGCGGAGGTCGCCGAGCGCAAGCGGTTGCAAGCCGAAGCGGACAAAGCCCATAGCGAATTGCTCGTGGTCGCCCGCAAAGCAGGCATGGCTGAAGTCGCCATCGGCGTGCTGCACAACGTGGGCAACGTCCTGAACAGCGTCAACATTTCCGGCTCCGTGCTGGCGGATCGCGTGCGGCAGCTCAAGTCCGAGCGTTTGAGCAAGGCGGTGGCTCTGTTGCGCCAGAATGAAAATGATTTGGCGGCCTACATCTCCTCCGACGCCAAAGGCAAACAAATGCTGCCGTATCTGGAAATGTTGGCCGAACATGTGACGGCCGAACAAGAGGGGGCGCTGGAGGAATTGGAAAACCTGACCAAGAACATCGAGCACATCAAGGACATCGTAGCCGTGCAGCAGAATTACGCCACGCGGGTCGGTTTGATCGAACCGCTGCAGGTGATCGATCTGGTGGAAGACGCCCTGCGCATGAATGCCACGGGGCTGGAGCGGCACGAAATTCAGACCACCCGCGAATATGATCCGGACCCGCCGATCGTCAACGCCGATAAACACAAGATCCTGCAAATTCTGGTCAACCTCATTCGCAACGCCAAGCAGGCCTGCGACGAATCCGGGCGCAACGACAAACATTTGGTCGTCCGGGTCTTCAATGGAAACAATTCGGTCAAGATCTCCACCACCGACAATGGCATTGGCATCCCTTCCGAAAACCTGAATCGCATTTTCAATCACGGCTTCACGACGCGCAAAAACGGGCATGGCTTTGGCTTGCACAACTCGGCGCTGGCCGCCAAGGAGATGGGCGGCCGCTTATGCGTCACCAGCCCGGGCCCCGGCCAAGGCGCCACCTTCACCCTGGAGTTGCCGATCGCGAAATCGGATCACTGAGCGGGGCAGTCTGGGAGTGCCATTCACTTCCGGGCGTGTTTTTTTTCTGATCCCTAATCTTAATCTTAATCTTAATCTTAATCTCCGCGCGCACGAAAGAGATTAAGATTAAGATTAGGATTAGGATGAAGCGGGGCTCTCGTTCCCCCCCCGCCGCGCGCGAAACAGCTTGCCAATCGCGCGGCGGCATTGAGAATGGAGCAACATGTCGGACTCGGTCTTCCAACACCAGCACCGGGTGGTCTATGCGGAATGCACGCTGGGCAACCACGTCTATTACGCGCGCTACCTGGATATGCTGGAAGAAGCGCGCGGCGAATTCTTTCGCCACGCCGGCTGGCCGCTGCTGGGCTTGCAGGAAGGCGGCACGGCTTTCCCGGTCATCGGCGTGGAAATCGCCTACACTGGACCAGCGCGCTATGACGATCTGGTGACCGTCCAATTGTGGCTGGCCGAGTTGCGCGGCATTCGCTTGAATTTCGGTTTTCGCATTTTCCATCCCAGCGGCCAATCGCTGGCCGAAGGCCAAACGCGGCACGTCTGCGCCGGCCTGGACGAAAAACCCAAAAGACTGCCCAATGGCCTGATCGAAAGCCTGGCCCCTTTCTTGCGCACGCGCCATGAGGCCGCCTAAGTTGATTTTCACTTCGCTGCTGGTCGCCGGCGGGTTGCTTCCAACCGCCGGCGCGTCACCCGCGGAGCAATGCCGATTCATCGGTTTCCACGATCTGGGCCTCTTTACGCCAACGCCTGCCAGCAACGGCCTGGTCCTGCTCTCCCCCATCATCAAGGCGCCCATCGCCTGGGACGAACTGGTGGCGTCGTGGAACGTCGCCCCGGCCGAGCACGCTCTGTTGCAGATCCAGGCTCGCGGGATTTCTCCCGATCATTCCACCAAGTTTTACACCTTGGGCGTTTGGTCCTCCGACCACCAGCAGCGCCACAGTGTGCGCGGCCAAGCGGATGCGGACGGCGACGTCAAAGCCGATACCTGGATGGCCGCCCGGCCCGGGGCGGACGTGCAGTTGCAGTTGACCTGGAGCGGCGCCACAAATTATCCGCCGATCAAATTTCTCGGCCTCAGTTTTCTGGACAGCCGCGCGGCCGGCGAGAGTCTGCCGCCCAACCGCGCCGCCTGGGGTCAAGTCATCACCACGCCGGAGCGGTCCCAGCACAGCTACGCGCAGGAGGAAGGCTGGTGCAGTCCGGCGTCTCTTTCGATGGTGCTGGCGCGTTGGGGCGACGTATTGCATCGGCCGGAATTGAACATCGAAGTCCCCGCGGTGGCGGACAATATCTATGACAACAACTTTCATGGCACGGGCAACTGGCCGTTCAACACCGCCTTCGCCGGCAGCTTTGAAGGCCTGCGCGCTTACGTGACGCGCTTGAGCGACATCTCCGAATTGGAGGACTGGATCGCGGCGGGCATTCCGGTGATCATTTCCGCCCCGTGGCACTTGCTCAGTCCCGGCCGGCCGGACACCGGCAGCGGGCATTTGACCGTCTGCATCGGCTTCACGGAAACCGGGGACGTGGTGATCAATGATCCGGCCACCCATCAGCGCCTGGGCCAGCAGGTGCGCCGCATCTACAAGCGCGAAAACGTGATCAACGCCTGGCGTCAATCCCGGAACACGGTCTATCTGGTCTATCCCGAAAACGCGAAAACACCGCCCGACCCATTCGGCCATTGGGACACGCAAAAATAATTTATGTTCTCACACGTTGTCATATTCTGGACCGACCCCGCCAACCCGAACGCCGCCGACGAGCTATTGGCCGGCATGGAAAAATACTTGCGGCCGATTCCCGGCGTCTTGCATTTCCACGCCGGCAAAATGGCCGGCAGCCATCGGTCCGTGGTGGATCAAACTTATCAAGTGGCGCTGAATAACCTTTTTCCTGACAAGCAAACGCAGGACGATTACCAGGCGCACCCGAGGCACGTCGAATTCGTCAACACTGTTTTCAAGAAGACGTGCCAGAGGGTGGTGGTGTATGATTTTGCGTCGCCTTAGCCGTAGTCATGCAGTTGGATTGGGGAGCGCGAGCGTCCTCGCTCGCCGCCTTCGGCGTCTCGCCGAAGGCATTCGGAAACACGCCTCATTAACCAAAGAGTGGCTTGCTTTCGTGCTCCGGCCAGTCGGCGGGACGCCAACTGGAAGCGACCGAGACGGTCGCGCTCCCCTTTTTCAACTGCATGGTTGCGGCTTAGCAGGAACATCCGAACACCGCCGATATTTCGCGCACAGCAGCAATTCCGGCGACAGAATGAGAGTTCTGGCTGCGACGCTTTTCCCGCAAATTTTGCTTTAAATGCTTAAGTCGCCATAGATAACTCCGTTATCCAATTAGCAGTGAAGATTTTTACGACATCTTCAAATCAAATGTGGGTTCAGCGGATCGCCAGAAGGGCGCTTTCGCTGGCTCCTCGAGGCGGTGTACGGGACGATGGATTAAGGCTGGTGAAATTGAGACAGCTCTCGGGCCAGGAGACAAGTCTCGAATGGTGGGCGCGTTGCATTCATCCGTGGGATTCCGACCTGTCCCCGCTGCGCCAGTCGGAGTTGTTCTCCCAACAAGCCTTGCTCGACACGGAGGCGGCATTGATCAGGCTATTCAGGAGGTTGCCCGGCATCGACCACATTGCTTTTCGAGTGCTCGATCCCGTCGCCCGCAATGGGTTCGCGGCGGTTGACACGAAGGAGGGCGCCGATGGAGCGGTCGAGAGCCCTGAATTTGGCGTTCGGGTCATCCTGGCGGGGAATGTGGAGCGCAAAGATCTCATCCCCGCGCGCCATTCGCAGTCGATAAAAATGCGGCTGATGATGATGGGCGTACGGTTTCTGTTGGTGGGCGGCCAGTTGGAGGCGCTGGCTGCTTAAGAAGGTTCGTCCCCACTCAGCGAATCCTTACCCTCACCCTTGCGTTTCTTTGGCGTGCCGGGGATGAAATTGGCGGTGGATGTCCCGCAGACGCGACGTCGTGACGTGAGTATAAACTTCCGTCGTGCTGATGTTGGCGTGGCCCAGCAATTCCTGGATGACCCGCAGATCGGCGCCATGCTCCAACAAATGCGTGGCAAAACTGTGCCGCAACGCGTGCGGCGTGACGTTGCGTCCAATCTCGGCCCGGCGCACCCGGCGCTTGATGCGGGTCCACATCGTCGAGGCGGCAAAAGGCAGGCCGCGGCGGTTGAGGAAGAGGTGCGCGGGGGATTTCGAGGTGAGCAACTTCGGCCGGCCGGCTTCCAAGTAGTGGTTGATCGCCGCAATGGCTTTGCGCCCGACGGGCACCACCCGCTCTTTGTTGCCTTTGCCAATGACGGTAAGAAAGCCAGCCTCCAAATGCAGATGCTCCAGGCGCGCCCCGCGCAATTCGGCCACACGCAGACCCGAGGCGTAAGCCAGTTCCAGCACGGCTTGGTCGCACAAACGGGCCGGTGTCTCCGGCTTTTCCGGCTGGAGCAGGTGAACGATTTCCGAATTGGAAAGAGACTTCGGCAGCCGCTTCCAACGGCGGGGCAGCGAGAGGTTTTCGGCGATATTTTGCGGCAGGAACTTTTCCGACTCGGCAAAATTGTAAAAGGCGCGCAAGGCGGCGATTTGCAGGTAAAGGCTCTCGGAACTGAGTTTGCGGCCGGCGATGGCGGGCTGGTTCTTCAGGGACCGCGTGCGTTCCCATTCCAAAAAGGCCATCAGATCGGAGAGCTTGACGCGCGCCCAATCGTTGAGGCCGCGCCCTTCCGCCCACGCGACAAAATTCAAAAGCAGGGCGGCGTAGGTTTTCTGCGTCTGTTCGGATTGCCCGCGTTCGTGGCGCAAGAAGACCAGAAAGTCATCGACCAGATTTCGCATGGCCTCATAGCGACCGCCCTGTCAAACGTGCGTAGGCGTCCAAGTACTTTGCGGTGGTTTTGGCCACGACGTCCGCGGGCAGGGCCGGCGCGGGCGGTTCCTTGTTCCAGGAAAGCGTTTGCAGGTAATCGCGCACATATTGTTTGTCGAAACTCGGCTGCCCGCGGCCGGCCTCGTATTGGTCGGCGGGCCAAAAACGGGAGGAATCGGGCGTGAGCACTTCGTCGATCAAGACCAGTTTGCCGTCGATCAGGCCGAACTCGAATTTGGTGTCCGCAATGATGATGCCGCGGCGCAACGCGTATTCGGCGGCGAAGGTGTAAATGCACAAGCTCATGTCGCGGGCCTTCTCGGCGATGTCGGGCCCGGTGATCTCGCAGGCGGTGGCGAAGGAAATATTTTCGTCATGGCCGACTTCGGCTTTGGTGGCGGGGGTGAAGAGAGGTTCGGGCAAACGGGAAGAATCGCGCAGGCCGGGCGGCAGCGCCAGGCCGCAGACCGAGCCGGTCTTCTGATAATCCTTCCAGCCGGAGCCGGAGAGGTAGCCGCGCACGACGCATTCGATGGCCAGCGGCTGGGCTTTTTGCACCACCATGCTGCGGCGGGCCAGCAGCGGGGCAAACTTCTGCAACTCGGGCGGCAGCGGGTCGCCGGCCTGGGCGGCCAGATGGTTCGGCGCCAAGTGCCTGGTCTGCTCGAACCAAAAGTAGGAGATTTGCGTCAGCACCTCGCCTTTGCGCGGGATGCCGTTGGGCATGACGCAGTCGAAGGCGGAGATGCGGTCGGTGGCGACGAATAAGAGGCGCTGGCCCAGATCGAAGACTTCGCGGACTTTGCCGCTTTTAATCTTTTTGATGCCGGGCAATTCCAGAGTCAGCAATGGATCGTATGTCATGGCGGGAAGAAAAATACCCGGCTTGAGGAAAGTTTAAAGATTAAAATGTCCGGAATGGGCGGTGCAGAGGCAAAGCAGTTTTAGGGATTTCCTCCTCTCCCCGGCCCTCTCCTCCACAAGTGTGTGGAGGAGAGGGAGTAACGCAAGTTTCAAAAAAAGTGAGATGCGCCCGAGGCCTTGCTTGTCAGCCTGTTCTGGCTTGACGAGACGCATTGCGAACGTCACACTGTCACACCGCAAACGAAATTTTGGCCGTGACAGCGGGATCTTAACGTAGTTTGCCAATTAAAACTTATGGAACCACCAACACTGGCCCAACCAAGCGGCCACGACAAGATATGGAGTATGCTCAGTCATCTCTCGGCCTTGATCGGCGTCGGGATCATATTGCCGCTGGTCGTCTATCTTGCCATGAGACGTGAATCGGAGTATCTGGCTCAAAATGCGAAGGAGGCCTTGAATTTTCACATTTCAATTTATATTTATGCCCTTTGCTGCATTCCGCTGGCGTTCATCATCATCGGAATTCCGATGTTAATCGTGCTTGGCATCGTCTCGTTCATTCTGGCCATCGTGGCAACGGTCAAAGCGTCCGATGGCGGATGCTATCATTATCCGCTGAATTTGAGGCTCGTGAAGTAAGGTCGTCTCTCATTTTTTCAAATCCTCCGCGATGGTGGCAAAATGTTCCAGGGTGGAGTCCAGCCATCTGTGATATCCTAGGCGATGATTTCGGCGGTTAAATTGGGATTCTTCCAACTCGTCGTCCTTCAGGCAGGAAATTTCAAGGGTCGGTCACAATGACAGGCAAGCGGATGGCATGAAAAATTCATTACCCCAACAGCTTCAAAAGCTCATCCAAAATTCGGTTCAGATCGTCACCAACTTCCATAGATTTCGTGACGTGCAAATACAAATGTGTCCTTTTCCAAGCGCAAAAGCTATAGATGCCATTTTCCTGGTGTGGCCACGAAAAAATCAGCCTGCTCTCCGGCTTTTGAAAACAGCCATAAATAATCGGATGGTTGTTTTCAGATGCCCTCCACCAAATTCCACATTCAATATTAATTTCCTCTTTGCTGTGGGAAACTGCCTCAATATCACACTGTATCCAATAGCCGTTTTCTCCCGTGGTTTTATCTCCTTTGGGCCGGCTAATTCTGTGAGTCTCAAGGAAGGGCCAACTCTCCCTTCGCTCCAAGGTTGCAAAAAGTAATTTGCCGATTTCCTGCTCAAAAAAAGCGATTGTGTCTCTTGCCTTGGCGTAAACGCTCAATCCGTTGTCCAAAAAAGGCGGCAATGTTTCATTCATGTCCGCCCTCTGGATTCACATTCAGAACACTCAACCATAACAATATCATAGGTATCTTGGAGGCGCCGCAATTGCCCTCAAGTTTTCTTAATCCCAGCACCTCGTGTTCGATTACCCTGCAAAACGCCCAAGCCCACGCGCGCCAAAAAGCACTTTCCCGACCTTCCCATAGACACCGCCGTAATGCGCGAGCAACGTCATCCCATAAAATGATTGACACTTGGCACATATCGCCCTCGCTGTGCTCTTGCGCGATTTCATTCCACGCCGCTTGCGACTGATTTGGGATGAGGATGAAGTCGGTCCACTCACGATCAGGCGCAGTACTGCGGAGGCGTTGCGATGTTTCAAAGGTCTTGTCGAAGTTTTCGTCCCAAATCTTCACTTCAACGTGAGACATGCAGTTCGATTGCCACTCAACTACAACGTCAGCCCGGCGTCCCTCTAGCGAAACTTCCCTTTCAACGTTGGGCAGTACGAACAGTTCGATCGGCCTCTTCATGCGGTCGGCGAATAAAGAATACGCAAAAACGCCGGTCTGAGAGTTTTCCAGCAACCAGGCCAACCAATCGGACCAGTCTTCCTCTCGACTCAAGCGAAGCGGGCGAAATTTACTCCAATTTATGTTGACCTGGTGGCCACAGACCGGCGCCAACCGCTTCGCCCATAACACTTCCAATTTCTTCAGTTCTGAAATATGTGGCTTGATTGCTTCTTCAGCCTTATCACTTAGACGCATGATTGATTGCCAATCGTCAGCACTTGGAACTGCCCCAATGTCGAATGATTGGAGAAAATCCCACGAATATTTAATTTCAGGCCGGGTTGCGATCATGGATTTCCTTGGCTCCTCCCTCTAAAACTTTGGTTTCTCGTCCAGCCTAGCCTTCGCCCATCTCGCTCCGACGCAGGCGGCAAGTATAGCCCCAGTGGCTGGAGTGCTAGGGCGAACCTTTTTCTGGGAGAGGGGTTGATTCGGCAGGGGGCAGGCTCTTCCCGCAGGGTACTGGAACCGGAATGAACGGCTCGGCGGCGAATGGCGAGTTGCCGTTTGCGTAGGGCATCGAGCAGGCGCAACTTTTCCGCCACGGGGCGCGCGGCGAGTTCGCGGCGAAAGGCGCGCTTGCTTTCAAGAATCTTTTGCAGATCAAAGCTCATGGCGTGTCGCGGAGGAATTGTCCAGAGATTGTCTGGACTTTTTCACGGGAAGTGCCTCGCGGAGCAGAATGGCCCGGTGTTTTGTTCATGCTGCTTTTTTGGCCTCGATGGTGATGCGGACGCGGGCGCTTAACGCTTTGGCGACGCGTCGGAGCATGCCAAGGGAATGGCCCTCGTAATCGGGAGATTCCAACCGGCTGACCTGCTGTTGCGACGTCTTGAGTTTCCGTGCCAGTTCTTTTTGTGTCAAGCCGGCCTGTTGACGAAGGGCGGCGAGTTGCAGGGCAACTTCCCAGGCTTCACCAGCCGATTCAAAACGGGCCGCAAAAGCGGGGTCTTGCATCTGTTGGGCCAGGTAAGAGTCAAAATTTGTTTTTTTCATCCGTCCGTTCTTTCCAGCCAGTCGCGCCTTCGTTCGCGCGCGGTGTCCAGCTCGCGCGACGGAATCGCCTGGCCTTTATTGCGGATGCCATGAACCGCCACAATGCGGCGGCCTTTCATAAAGAACCAAAGCACGCGGGAGTTCAATTTGCCCACGTGGCGGAGTTCAAATATGCCGTCACCCAGCGCCTTGCAAAGCGGTGGACGATGATATTGCCGGTTGCGCAGTTTCGCCAGACCGGCCAAGACCGCCGCGAAATCACCCGCATCACTGGCCTTGAGTTCGTCCAGGAACTCACGCACCGGGCAGCGTCCGGCATCCGTTTCGTAGAACTCTACCGTGAATTCCATGGAAAGGCTACATCAAATTTGATGTTTATTGAGAGGCGCTTCGCGAATAGGGATGCCGCGCACGGGGGAAAGATCCATTTTGGCGTAATCCTGAACGATCCACCCGGATGCAAGTAGCTGCGCATCAGACTTTTGGCGAGCCTGTTGTTCGGGCGTCATGTTTGGACAATTTGAATCTTTTCCATTGTCGTCCCACAGGAAATGGCCTGGCGGTTCCCAACTGCCACACGGCAGGCGGGAAATACACCAAGCGGCATGGTTTTAGTACGACATTTTAGGCCGGCTTTGCAAATACATTCTGCGGAGCGGAAACCGGTAGGTGTGAATTTTGGTGGTGCCGCACCACTAGACGGGGATGGACTTTCGTGAGATCATTCAGCCATGAGACATTGCAGAGGGGTGAGTGGACAGTGGTTAGGGGTTAGTGGCCAGTGGCGGGTGGTGACCCGGGCGACGGAAGATGGCCCGAGTCAAACCGGGTCGAGCCTGCGGGGCGAAGGGACCAATGCATTTGGAGATGAGGCTCGCCCTCACCCTGGCCCTCTCCCCCAGGAGAGGGAACGGATCGGCGCCGCGCTGGGAGAATCCGACCAAATCAAACTAAATCCAACCTGTGGTGAGGAGAAGTGGACAGTGGACAGTGGACTGTGGCTGGTGGTTGGTGGCGAAACAGGCTGCGGGAGGCGGCTGGGTCAGACCCAGTCAAACCAAGTCAAACCTACGGGGCAAGGCACAGGGACCAGTACAGTTGGAGCTGAAGCTCGCCCCCAACCTGACCCTCGCCATGAACTTGTATCGAAAAGGGAACCTCCTCACCCCTACCCTCTCCTCCACAAGTGTGTGGAGGAGAGGGAGATGGAACGGCGCGCACGGGGTCTGGGAATCAATTCGCGAAATTCTTCGGCCAACTCTCTCCCACGGAAGAGGGAACAAAATGACCCCGGGCGGGGCGAATCCGACCAAATCAAACCAAATCCAACTTGTGGCGAGGAGAAGTGGACAGTGGACAGTGGTTGGTGGCGACAGCGCCGGCGG
>Ga0302324_100011826_pt1 | contig 17865 bp, 10 predicted proteins | sample Palsa_T0_1_FD_201949 | JGI IMG/M metagenome (GOLD analysis project Ga0302324, IMG submission 201949) | Peat permafrost microbial communities from Stordalen Mire near Abisko, Sweden - Palsa_T0_1 | ecosystem: Environmental > Terrestrial > Soil > Palsa > Peat permafrost | place: Sweden: Abisko... | reverse complement strand
AGATTGAGACCAGGGATTCATGGATCGCGTGGTTCAGAAAGAAAATGCGTGACGCGCAAATTCAACACCTTGTTCGGAGCCGTTAAATGATCAATTGCCATGCGAGAAGTTATGGGCTGACGTTGTTTGGCGAGGCCGCCCGGCAAGCCCCGGCTCAGGCGGAGGTTCGCCCTACCGCGCCGGGGCATCTTCCGTCAACCTGTACGTTATCTTAACGCCTATGGGGTAAAACCTGGTATATGTTTAGCGTCAGTTCCGAATCCGTCTCATCGTCGTCGTCTCGGGCATGGACGATTGTTGGTCTAAGCGGTTTGCCCGGAAAAAAAACGCGCGAACGGAGGGTCCAGCGGTTGGCTCTGCTCGCTCACGAAGAGATCGAGAACGAAGGACGACGACGAAGGACGATTACTCCCCAAGGAGAACAAGGCGCGGGTTAGGTCGCACGAGGCGTCCGGTCAGACGTTCGTTCTTAATGAATTAAGAGCGAACCTTTTATTGAGAGACGAAACGCCGACCCGCCGACCCGATTCCCCCCCGGTTTGCCCCGGATCGAAGAAGCAAAGCGGGACGCTTTCGCTTACCACTCCCCAATCGTCCTTCGTCGTCGTCCTACAAACCCTGGCGGCCCATACTGGAATACGACCGTAACGAGACCTTAAGAGTATAGAGTACCCGGTCTGAACTCGACGAGCGTCAAGCTTAGGCTGAAATGGTCCGACATATCGTCGGGCCTTAGTTTGATTAACCAGCCAGTTACAAAAAACTCATGGCTACTGCCGCTGCGAATACACCCGTTGTCCTTACTGCCGGAGCTCAGGGCGATCAAAAAACAGATCAGGCCGGGCGGCGCCCATCTGGCGATGATCCCGGCCAAAACGAGCGCGCAGACCAGCCAAGCCCAGAGGATCAGCCGGCTCCTGAGAAGAAGAAAAAACGGCCGATCCTCTTATTTCTGGTCGGAGGAGTGATCCTGCTGATCATCCTCTTCTTTGGGTACGGGTACTGGCAGCACGCTTCCACTCACGAGGATACAGATGACGCTTATATCGCGGGAAACACCCACCAGATCAGTCCGCGCGTCGCCGGAACCGTCCAGCAAGTTTTAGTGGACGATAATTGGCACGTTAACGCCGGTCAGCCACTCGTTAAGCTGGATCGCCGCGATTTCGAGGTCGCGTTGGTCAAAAATCGCGCACAACTGAAGCAGGCCGACGCGCAGGTCAGCCAAGCGGAGGCAGCGGCGGAGCAGGCCGACGCCGAGCTCCTGCAGCGTCAGGCGGAGGTCACACAAGCGGCGGCGCAGGTGATTCAGTCCCAGGCGAACTTTGACATTGCAAAGATCAACTTCGACCGCAGCCAAGGCCTCTTTCAAAAAGGAGCGGTTTCAAAGGAAGAGGTCGATACGACAAGGGCGACGTTTGATGCTGGTCGGGGAGCGCTGAACGGCGCGAAAGCAACTGACGAAGCGAATCGGGCGCAGGTAGCGGCAGCCAAGGCGGCAGTTGACAGCGCAAAGGCCCAAATTGAGAACTCGGTTGCGAACGTGTCAGTTAGCGAAGCGACGGTGCGCGATAGCGAGCTGCAGCTCTCTTACTGTACGGTGATCGCACCGGTTTCCGGCCGAATCGCCCAAAGAAGTGTCGAGAGCGGCAACCGGTTGACGGTTGGGCAGGCGCTGATGGCCGTGGTCGAAGACGACGTCTGGATTCTGGCCAATTTCAAGGAAACGCAACTCGAACGGATGCAGATAGGTCAACCCGTCGACATCACAATTGACGCCCTGCCCCATCATAAATTTTCTGGACGGGTCGACAGCCTTCAGCCCGGTACCGGGTCTAATTTCGCTCTGCTGCCGCCCGATAACGCCACCGGCAACTTCATTAAGATCGTCCAGCGCGTTCCGGTCAAAATCCTTTTTGACCCGAACAGCATCGCTGATGTGCGAGAAAAGATCGTCCCTGGCCTGTCGACGGAACCCAGCATTGCAATCACAGTGAGGCCAACACAGCTGCCTTACGTGACGAGTGCCGACGCAAAGGCCACGCCGCCGGGTCATCAGCCCATTACCCATGGAGAAGGTCAGCCTTCTGCTGGGGCTGTGCAATGATCAGGCGCCGAGTTCTCCAGTGCCCGCCGCGGAGTGGCGCCGAGGCCTTGAGTTTGTTCGGTCGCACCGCGGTTCAGGACCATTGCGGAGTGCCACAGCAACCGAGCGCGGAACGACAGAGCAAAGGCGCCACTTCACAAAGTCCGATTCACTTCCAGTAATTCATGGTTAATCAACCAGACGAAACAGTCAGTGTGCGCACCTGGATAGCCGTGCTCGGCACGATTCTGGGAGCTTTTATGGCGGTGCTGGACATCCAGATCACCAACGCATCATTACGCGAAATTACCGGAGGGATCTCTTCGACCTCGGTGGAGGCGTCCTGGATTTCGACAAGTTACCTGATCGGTGAAATCATCACCATACCGCTTACGGCCTGGTTATCGCGGGTATTCGGTTTACGCTGGTATCTGCTCACCAATGTCGTTCTTTTCCTCGCTTTTTCGGGACTCTGCGGCACTGCAACGGAGTTGACTCAGATGGTGCTTTATCGCGCTCTGCAAGGATTTTTCGGAGGCGTAATGATTCCGATTTCGTTCACTGTTGCTAACACAATGTTGCCTCCGGGTAAGCGTCCGCTCGGCTTGGCGCTGTTCGGGATAACTGCGACACTCGGGCCGGCGGTGGGACCCTATATCGGCGGTCTGCTGACAGACAGTTTCGGATGGCAAATGGTGTTCTACATTAATTTCCTTCCAGGGACCGTCATGCTGGCAGCAATCGCCTATGCGATTGACTCGGAACCGCCCAATTTCAAACTGCTGAAACAGGGCGATTGGTTCGGGATCGCCTGCATGGCCATTGGGCTCGGTTCTTTGATCGCTTTTTTGGAGGAGGGACAAAACGAGGACTGGTTCACCAGTACTTTCATCCAACATTGCTTCGAACTGGCCGTAGTTTTCATCCCGCTCTTCCTGATCATCGAATGGGTAGGCAAACATCCCGTGGTCAATCTGCGCTTGCTCCTCAAAAGAAATCTGGTGTTGTCATGCGTCGTCAATTTTGTGATGGGAGCAGGCCTTTACGGTTCGGTTTTTCTCCTTCCCCAATACCTCGAACAAGTTCAGCAATACAGTGCCCGCCAAACTGGCGAGTACATGGTTTTGATCGGGTTACCTCAATTACTGATTTTTCCTTTCGTGCCGCGCCTGATGAAAACGATCGACTTGCGGTTAATGGTTTTCTTCGGGGCAGCCGTCTTTGGTGGGAGCTGCTTTCTGAACACTCATATGGCGCCGCTATTTGGCGGACCCCAATTTCAGCTGGCGAACGTGATTCGAGCTTTAGGGCAGCCTTTTACGATTGTTCCTCTTTCTGCGATCGCGACCGCCGGCCTGATGCGGGAGCAACAGGGAGATGGTTCGGCGCTTTTTAACATCGCGCGTAACCTCGGTGGAAGCGTGGGTACGGCTCTCCTGAGCGCGATGATCACGCAACGGGAACAGTTTCACGATTTTCGGATCGGTGAACGGGTGACAAGTTACAGTCTGCAGGTACAGAGCTTTCTTAATAACAAGGCCGCACAGTTCGAGAAGCAAGGGGGCGATCCAGTTCTGGCGATGAAAGAAGCCTACAAAGCCCTGCAAAGTTCTGTCCAACTATCCTCTTTTGTCATGGCTTTCAGCGAATGCTTCCTCGTGGTGGGAAGCATTCTCCTGGCTGGATCGGTGGTCATTTGGTTTTGTCGAAAAGCGAAACCAGCAGGCGACGCACCGGCCGGACATTGAACCCGAGGTTTTTGCCTGGAATAGCAACATTCGATAGATTCGCTGGTCGACGACCAGCTCCGAGTTTGCTCCGTAAAAATGAATGAAAAAGCTCGATTTTGATGAGGAAGCTTGTGCTCGCCCGGCGCCGCATGCAATGATTCAACGCGCTTATGAGTGACCACATCTACAAAAAGATCGAACTGGTCGGTTCCTCTCCAAACGGCATAGAAGACGCAGTAACCAATGCGATCACGCGCGCTGGCAAGACGATCCGAAATATGAATTGGTTTGAGGTCGCCGAGGTGCGCGGCCACCTCGAAAATAACAAGGTTGCGGACTGGCAGGTGACAGTGAAGATCGGCTTCACTCTGGATGCCTAGTAAGCCCGTCAGCCAGGCTTCGCCAGTGTGCCAAGTGCGCCTCGGAGATCTTGCGGTGAGAAGGTCTCTGTTCTGGGCATTGGGGGATGGGTTCGCTTATTCCGGTTTGCCAATCGTGCCTTCCTTGTACGCCTTCTGTAAGATATAAAAAGCCTGCTTCTTTTCGCCCTGATCCGAGATAAGTCCCTTTCGATTGAAATAGTCCTGAATGCCAGGCAGGACGCGACGCGGTGAACGGAAATCCATCAGGACCCAAGGACTCATCCCTCGGAGCTGACGAATGCCGTTAAGCATAACCAGTTGGTGCCGGTAAAGGTTGGCTTGATACTCTTCAGTCCAGCGCGCCTCGAGATCGCCGTGAAGACCGTACTTCGCGCTTCCGCCGAATTCGCTGACGACCAGGGGCTTGTCGTAAGCAACCTTCCAGATAGTCTTGTCGGCGTCCTCCGGTTTGCCCTCATACCATCCGATGTACTCATTAAACCCGATGACATCGAGCGCTTCCCCGAGTGGATCGTCGATGATCTTCGTCATGCCTTCCGTGCGCACCAATAACGCAGCGGTCACCAAACGCGCTGGATCTTGCTCACGAGTTTTGGCGATCAGCGCCTTTAGAAATTCAACGCGGGCGGGCGTGACCGGCGTTTCGTTCGCTACGGACCACAGCACGATGGATGCCTTGTCGCGGTCGCGCCGAATCATCTCGCACAGTTGCTGCTCTGCCTTGGCCAGCACCGCGGGATTATCGAACTCGACTGCCCAATAGACCGGAATCTCCGACCAGACCAAAATGCCTAAGCGATCGGCCAAACGGATTATACGCTCGTCGTGTGGATAGTGCGCCAGACGGACATAATTTCCACCTAACTCATGTACCCAGCCGAGCAAGGTCTTCATGTCGGCATCGGTGCAAGCACGCCCGGTGCGATACGGCGCCTCGGCATGAACGCAGACACCTCGGAGAAAAATGGGTGAACCATTGAGCAAAATCTGGGTGCCGCGCACTTCAACAGTTCTGAATCCCATCTCGTTTTCGAGGTCATCCTCGCCGGCATGAAGGTTTACACGGTAAAGCCGTGGATGTTCTGGTGACCACGGCTCTAGTTTGCCGGCCTCGAACTGGAATGTCGCACGCCCATCTGCTCCCACGACGGCTGTTTCGTTGATATTCAGCTCGGAAATGCTGACGTTTATCGGAGTTCCGAGCGCAGCTCCTTCGACATGTACCCAACCCTCAATCGTGGTCTGAGACCCACGCTTTAGATGCAGGTCAAAATCATCGATGAATTGTTCCGGCACCTCGACGAGCGAAACGCCGCGGGTGAGTCCGCCATAATTCCACCAGTCCGTCTGCAGCGTCGGGATGCCGTCCGCCAAGCGGGTGTTGTCGACTGCAATCACGACAAAATTCCCGCCGTCTTTGAGCAGCCCAGTCACTTCGCAGTCGAAGGGAGTAAATCCGCCCTCATGCTCGCAGACCTTCTGCCCGTTTACCGTTACGTACGACCGGTAGTTCGCCGCATCCAGGTGAAGAAACACCCGCGTTCCCGGTCTGGGTTCGTACGAGAAGTTCCTTTGGTACCAGATCAGGCCTTCGTAAAAGAACAGTGATTCACGCTGGGTATTCCAATCCCCGGGCACACCTAGCACCGGTGACTTTTCAAAATCGTACTCCACAGGCTCACCCCCGGGCGCTTGTTTTCCGTTAGCGAAATAGCCGTCGGTGCGCAGCTTGCCGTGGAAGGTGTAAAGACCCGTCCCGTACGGGTCAACAATGGTATGCCAATCGCCGTTAAGGCTAATGGTCGGACGACGGTCGACAGCCACTAAGAGCGTGGGCGGGGAAACCGAAGGCGCGATGCATTGACTCATAAACGCTTCCTTGTTTAGTGCTAAGTTAATCCCTTCGCCTATGAGGGCGTGTATTATACTAGTTCGTAGATAGAAGGCTGAAAAGTATAACTCCAGGCGTACCGGCCCGGTTTAATCCTATATTGCTCGAGCGGGCCAGGGCCGCAACTCCCCGTTCCGAGACCGCACTGGCGGTAATCGAGATTAAGAATGACTTCTGCCCGCGGCTTAAGGTCGTAAGTATGGTAGGCGGAGTCGAGGTCTTGCGCTGTGTAGTGGCTGGCCGAAAATTCCATTGGTCCCACGGCTTCCACCAAAAACCGCGCGCTCTCGCGGCCCAATGAGAGCCAGCGCACGTCTGTGTGGTTTCCATGTTCCTGCGGCATGATATAAGGAACATACTGGTCTGTGACGGTGCTTTCGTACAAGTCAACGAGAGCGGCCCGTTTTCGGTCGCTGTAGTTCTCGAACGGGCCGCGTCCGTACCATTTTAGCTTCTCGAACCCGTGTTTGAGTCTCAGGACGACGCCGAGACGCGGGAGGTCAGGGATGGCTTTGTCTACCTTGAAAATGTTGTCGACCTGAACGCGGCCATCCGACGAGATCGTGTAACTGTGCTGGTGCCGTACGGCCCTGTCCGAAGCAGCGCAGGCGCCAAGGTGCTCGAACAAGAGCGTGATGCGGCCGTCTTTGTGGCGTTTCGCTTTGGCCAGTACGGTTTTCACGGCCAGCTTATCCAGACCCTGTGCGCGCCACTTGTTCAACGGTCGCCATGTCTCGTCGGTCCAACCCTTGATTCCGTCGTTGTCCGTTGGACCGCGCCAAATTTGCAATTGGGGACCGGAAATCAGAAAGTCTTGCCCTTGCCAGCGCAAAGCTTCCAAGAGGCCCGTTTCCCGGGAAGCGACCAGATTGAAGTCATCGTTTCCTACCGTGAGAACGCCGTTACTCTCATCGAGTGTGAGCGTCCGGCCGGCGTGCGTTGCCGCCTTTGTCCGCGCAACTTTTCCGGCTTTGGCCGGGACCGAGATCTGCGCCCAACCAATCTCGTGACCCGAATTGCACCACGCGGTAGCGGCTGCTGCGTAGAACCGGAGATTCAAGAGTGCCTCCTGGCCGACTTCCACCGTAACGGCAGGCACATCGAGTTCAATTTTCTCCTCCTTCTGCGGCTCCGTCTGCAAGACAGGAAATTTGCCATTCGCCACCCTTTTGCCGCTCACTTTGAGCTCCCACTCGCCGCGGATCCACCCGAGTGTCGCAAAGTCCTGTTTGTTCCTGATTTCCAGGACTCCAGTCCTTGCATTGAAGCCGATCACTTCGACCAGCTGGGCGAGGTATTTGAATTCGTAAATGCCGGGGTGTGGCGTGCGGTCGGGCCAGACCAGACCGTCACAAACAAAGTTCAGGTCGTTCGGTTCGTCACCAAAGTCACCGCCGTACGCCCAATATTCCTGACCTTCTTTTGTTTTTTGCCTTATCCCATGGTCGATCCATTCCCAGATAAAACCGCCTTGTAGCCCGGGATACTTCTCGAAAGCATCCCAGTAGTCTGCAAGGGAGCCGTTGCTGTTGCCCATGGCGTGCGAGTATTCGCACATGATAAGCGGACGGGTTCGGTCCGGATGCCGCTTGTCCGTGGCCCATTCAATAAGACTGTCGATGGCCGGATACATCGGACAAACAATGTCAGTCACCCGGTAACCCATATCGTAGATCTTTCCCGTCGGCTGCCTTTCCACCCCTTTCACCCAGATACCCGGCTCGAAGTGAAGCGGACGGCTTGGATCAAACCCACGAATCCAGCCAGCCATCGCGTCGTGGTTTGGACTGTAGCCGGTCTCATTCCCGAGCGACCAGAGGATGATAGAGGGATGGTTCTTGTCGCGCTCGACCATCCGCAACGCTCGCTCGAGAAAGGCGGAAGCATACCGGCGATCGCGGCCGACTTGCTGATAGTAGGCGTGCGACTCCAGGTTTGCTTCGTCGATCACGTACAAACCGAGCTCGTCGCACAGGTCCAGCCAATAGGGATCGTTCGGGTAATGCGAGGCGCGGACCGCGTTGAAGTTAAAGCGTTTTATTGTCACCGCATCCAGGCGCAAGGTTTCGCGATCCAACGCCGTGCCTTTTGTCTCGTGGTGATCGTGCCGGTTGACGCCCTTGATCAGCACCCGCTTGCCATTGACAAGCAACGCGCGGTCTTTCACTTCTACAGAGCGGAACCCGATCCGCGTGGCGGTCGACTCGATCCCCTCGCCCGCCGGACTCCTGAGCGTCACAACGACGGTATAAAGATGTGGCAACTCGGCGGACCAGAGCAGCGGCTTTTCTACCGATGCGTCGAACTCCGCCTGCAAGCGCGGCCACGCGAAAGGGCTCCCAGCGGGGACAGGCGATCGAAGTGGCGTTTTGAAAATAGCTTTTCCGTTTGGATCGAACAGTTCCGCCTCCACCATCCAACCTTCCTCGGGCTGACGTGGAAAGCCGATTTTGGCCTTAACCTGCAGTCGCCCGTCGGTGTAGTTGTTTTCGAGGCTTCCGACCGCAAACACGTCGGCAATGTGCACCGGCGCGGTGGAATAAGCATAAACCTCACGATGCAGTCCTCCCATCCACCATTGGTCCTGGTCTTCAACAAAAGAGGCGTCCGACCATTTCACGACCACTGCGACCACGAGATTTTTTTGTCCGAACATCACAAGTCGCGAAATGTCGAATTCCGACGGAAGGCGGGAGTCTTTGCTCATTCCGACTGCCTGGCCGTTGACATAAACATAAAGGACGCTTTCCGCGCCGCCGAAGTGAATGATAACCCGCCGTCCCTCCCATTCCGACGGCGCCGCGAATTCCTTCGCATAGACGCCTGTCAGGTTTTTTTCCGGAACGAAAGGGGGCTCATCCGGAAAAGGCATCTGCACGTTCGTGTAATGCGGAGCGCCGTAACCTTGGAGCGTCCAGTTTCCAGGGACTTCCACGCCGTCCCAGTTCAAGCGGTCGCCATCCCCTGCAAGGTCGGCGAGGGTGACGTTTTCAGGTCTGTCAACCGCCTTGAATTGCCATCGGCCATTGAGCAATTGGAACCATGGAGTCTTTTCCCTATCGACACTCTGCGCGGTCCCCGCGGAAGGGAACGGATAAATGGTCGCCCTCATCGGGAGGCGATTGATCGATACGCATTCGGGCGCCATCCAACTTTTCAGGGCGCCGATCTGAATAAGAGCAGGTGTTGTTTGCATGCGGAATGTATTACCTCCTGAACTCCTCCTCCCGGCCGATGAAAACTCCAGCCGGCGGTAGGTCCGTGGCGCCAACCAGCGTTGCTAGCCCTTCTCGCAGCACAAGGTGAATCGGGTGCGGATTGTAGTTAAAAAAGCAGTGCAAGGATCCAAGCCGGCGGGTGCGCACACCGTCCGGCAGGTCCACGATAGGAAGCTCCTGCTCAGTAGCCGCCATCTTTAGCAGATCCCCAAGCCATCGATCGTCCGGCAAACCGGCGAGATAGATAAAGCGGTCGTGCCGGAACAGTGCGCCGCGGCCGTCCTCAAACTGAGCTACGGGCTCCAGGTCAGTGGCTACCTGCTCTATCCACGTTTCGGCCGCATAAAGTTCTCCATTCCAGCGCACGGGCTGAGGCGCGAAACGCGGCAAGGTTTCCACCCGCAGAATCCGCAAAGGGAGAAATTCTTGAATGGGGCCCGGCGGTAGAGCTTCGGGAATGCAGAAGTTCACGGTCTTTGAGCCAAGCCGCGGCTCGAACAGGACCAACCCCGAGGAACGCCGCAACGCCTCAAGAAACTCCGGCCGTACAATCGGAAGAGGCGGCACCACGATCAGGCGATAACCGGTGAGATCGCCTCCCTGCGGCACGACGTCCACGTTCAACCCGAGTTGGCGAACGGCGCGGTACAAACGAAAAACCTCAGCGGCATAGACAAACTCGTTGCACTGCGGCTGGATCTCAATCACCCAGGCCGCTTCATAGTCGAAAACGAGCGCGACGTCACTCCGCCGTGCGGTTTCTCCAGAGAGCAGATCCAGTTCTCGGCTCAACTGGGCAACCTCCGCGCAAGCGGCATCCGGTTCGCCGTTTGGTAGGTGAAGCCCAGAGTGGTACTGCTCCTGTCCGAAAGGCGCTTGCCGCCATCGAAAGAAACTCACCACTTCGGCACCGTGAGCAAAGGCCTCCAGGGTCCAGAGGCGCACCATGCCGGGAAGAGGGGCCGGATTGTACGGTGCCCAGTTCACCGGACCCGGTTGTTGTTCCATCACCCACCATCGGCCACGACCGCAGGCACGATAGAGGTCATGATGAAATGGACCGTAATCAGGGTCGCCGGAACGAAGGAAATGCTTGCGGTGCCTCTCCCTGAAGAGCGGAAAGGAGGCGAGAAAACCCAGCGGATAGGCGTCCCAGCTCGCAAAATCCAGGTCATCGGCCACCTCGAAGTGTTCAAAATCCGTGAACCCGGCCATGAAATTATGGGTGATCAGCCGACCGGGGGAGAGTTCCCGCAGCACCTCAACCTGAAGCCGTTGGAACTCCCGCACCATGTCGGAGGTAAATCGCCGAAAATCCAAACTGTGGGCCGGGTTGGGATCAGTCGGCGTGCGATTCGGCAAATCGATCTCGTGAAAGTCCCGGTACTCCAAACTCCAGAACACATTTCCCCATGCATGGTTTAAGGCCGCAATGTTCTGGTAACGTTGGCGCAGCCACTGCCGGAAGCCTGCGCGGGCCGCTGGAGAATACGATATCGCGGTGTCGTGGCAACCGTACTCGTTGTCAATCTGCCATGCGTAAACTGCCGAGTGCGCACCCACGGCTTGGGCCAGGTGCATGACGATCTGCCGGCATTTGGCGCGGTAGCCTTCGTGTGAAAAACAGTAGTGTCGTCGCGAACCAAACGCACGCGGCAGTCCATTTTCGTCAAGCGCAACCATATCGGGGATCGAATCCACTAGCCACTTGGGTGGGCTGGCTGTCGGTGTTCCGACCACCACGGCGAGGCCCTCCCTCTGGGCAAGGTCGAGAAACCGTTGAAGCCAGGAGAAATCATACCTTTCTGGATCCGGTTCGAACCGACTCCAGGCGAATTCGGCTACCCGGACGTAACAAATGCCTAAGCTGCGCATTCGCTGGAGGTCCGTGAGCCAGCGGCTCTCGTCCCAATGTTCCGGGTAATAGCAGACGCCAAGTGAAGGTGTCGAAGGCTTTGAGTCTGGCATAAGGGGAACGCGGTGCGTGACGGCGTATCGGCGTGTCAGCGTTTACAAAGCGTCATCAACTTCGTGGAGACCTTCTGGGTCACCAGTGCATCGTTTCACACGTAGCTGCCAGCTACATGTGAGACGATGCACTGGTGTGGCGGCGGAATTCTCTGGCTGTGATTTTCCCGGGTTAGCATCGGACGAACCGCACACCGTACGGCGGCATCTCCACGTTACCTTTGAGTTTTTGCCCTTCCAGGAGGTCAAAGACCGACTCCTTAAAGACCACCAGTCGAGGCTTACTCGTGAAGTTCAAAAGAAAGCAGAACTGCCCGGTCGCGTCGGAGCGTACCACGGTCTGAATCTCGGCAGGAATTTCCGCCCACGCGGCGAGCGGATCTCGGATCGCAAGGGCGTCTAATAACATGGTCACGTTTTCCGGCGTGAAGAAACTGCCAAAATGGATCACCCTGCCCTTCCCTTTTCGGTGAAGGCTAACGGCGGATCCACCCGCATAGTAGTCCGACTCATACGAGGCGAGCACACTCACGTCTTTACCGGTGCCGGCGAGTACCTCGTTAAAAACCGGAGCGTCAACCAAAGTGTCTGAATGGCCGAAGCGAATGGCGGAGGTCTCGCCGGGTGTCACTACGGTAAAATCTGCCACTCGCACGCCCAAGAAGTTCTCATAAAAGGCTTTGCCGGCCGCGTCGTAGCACCAATGGGTGCGGTCGCGGTAACCGCTCCAGCACCCGAAAACCAACGTACCGCCGCCTTCCACATAGGCCTGCAGTCCCGGCACGTCGGCGGCCGTCAGCACATGCGCGTGCGGGAAAAAGACGATTTCGTAACCGGCCAAATCGCCGGCCTCCTGAACGTTCGACAGGGGCCGCACGTCAACGGACAAATGTCGCTCGGACAAAGCTTGATAGACGCTCCGCTCGTTGGCTTCCCGGTGCTTGCCAGTGGCCCTCTCGATGCGGGCGTGCGATTCGTTGTCGAAATCGTACAGAATGGCGGCGGTCGAAACGCAATGGGTGCTGGTCAACGTCCCCGACAAGCGCTTGAATTCCTCCCCGAACCGTTTGGCTTCCTCCAACCGCCACCCGTTGCGCTCGTCGTGGTACAACAGGCCGTTCCAATGGGCTTCCGAACCGTAGGGCAGCGACCGCCAGCGAAAGAAGAGCAGCCCGTCAGCCCCGTGGGCGACGGAGTTCCAACACCAAAGGCGCATCTGTCCGGGTTTGGGCGTGGGGTGGAGATAGTCGGCGTTGCCGTTCAGGACACCGCCGATTTGGCCGCTGGGGCCCGACTGCTGTTCCAGTACCACGAACTTGGGCGAGACCCCGCGCATCCGGGAAAGGAGCCTGGATTCGGATCGGTCGCGAAAATGTGACGGTAGCGCGAGGTCGCAGACCTTGAATTCCGGGTAGGAATCGTACGACACAAAATCAACGGCTTCCTGCACGAATCTCGGAAGATCCACACTCGTCATGGATTGAAAGGCGTTGTGGGTCACGAACTGATGCGGCGCGATCCGTTTGATGATCTGGCGTTGCATCACCCCAAACCGAATTGTCATGTCGGAGGTGAAGCGGTAAAAATCCAACAGGAGACCCGGGTTCTGGTAGGTGACGGTGGGCCGTGGCAGCCAGACATGGTCCCAGGCGGTGTAGGTCTGCGACCAAAAGGCCGTACCCCAAGCCCGGTTTAGAGCGTCAAGCGTGCCATAGCGCTCCTGACACCAGGCGCGAAAGACTTCGTGATCACTTGGCGCGAAACTAACGTCAAGGTGGCAGTTAAATTCGTTATCGATCTGCCAGCCGATGACAGCCGAATGACCTTTGTAGTGTTCCGCCAGCGCCTCGGTAATCGCCATAGATTTTCGCCGATAAATTGGTGACGTGTAATTGTAGTGACGCCGGGAACCGTGCATCAGGCGCGTTCCTTCAAAGCTCTCGCGCAATACTTCCGGGTAACGTTCGGTCAGCCAAGCCGGCGGCGCGTAGGTGGGTGTACCCATGACCGCCTTGAGGCCATGCCTCTGGCAAAGCTCCAGCGCCCGATCGAACAAAGCAAAGTCATAATGCTCTTCCTCAGGTTCCCAGACGCTCCAGGCCCCTTCCCCCATCCGGACCACGTTCATGCCGGTCTGGGCAATGCGCGCGAGGTCGGCGTCCCACTGGGCTTCGGCCCATTGCTCCGGGTAGTAAACGACGCCGAAGAGAAACGAATCGTGGGAATAGCTCTTATTCATGCTTAGACCTAATTCCGAATTCGATTTCTTATCGACCTAACCTTTCGTTGCACCTGCCGTTAAGCCGCCGCGCCAGTATTTGCCCAAAACAACGAAGGCGATCAGGAGCGGCAGCACGCTGATCAGCGAGCCCAAAGCGATGAGGTTAAAAACCGGTTTTCCGCCCGCTGCGGAACTCACGCTGTTCCAGACGTTGAGCCCTAGCGTCAGTGGGTAAAGGCTCTCCTCGCTCAAGACGATCAATGGCAGGAAAAAGTTGTTCCATGCCCCCACAAAACAGAGAAGGGCAACCGTCACAAGGCCGGTCTGCATCAGCGGCATGCCGATTCGCCAGAAAATCTGCCACTCGTTCGCGCCCTCCAGACGGGAGGCCTCGATCAGTTCATTGGGGAGAGATGAATCCCAGAACACCTTCATCAGGTACAGGCCGAAGGGGTTCACCAAACTCGGCAGGATCACGCCCCACATCGAGTTGACCAGTCCGACCTTATTGAGCAACAGAAACAACGGCAACACCAAGGCCGTCGAGGGCACCATGATCGTTCCCAGGATGAAGTTAAACAGAAATTGCTTGGCTGGAAAATCGTACTTTGAAAAGGCGTACCCGCCCATGGCGCAAATAAGAGTGCTGCCCAGCGTTATGGAAGCGGCGTAAAGCAGCGAGTTGGCAAACCAGCGCTGGAAAATCCCGCTTTGATAGGTAAACAGGCTCGCGAGGTTCTCAAAGAGATGCGGGGGGCTGGCGAACCACAAACCGAAGGTCGAGAATATCTGGCCGTTGTCCTTCGTCATCGCCGCGATGATCCAGGCGGCAGGCAAAACGCAATAGAGCAGGAACGCCGCGAGCACGACCTTGCGCAACACGTCCGGGACGGGAGAAGTTCCGGCATCCTTTCGAGAGGCAGGTGGTGGCGCAATGACGTTCCCCGGAGATCCAGCGGGCAGAAGCGCGTCGCTGGAACCGGTTCGGGAGGCGGGTTGCTTCAGGGCCATAACGTTGCGGTTTACATAACGTTGCGGTTTACTACCGGGAACCGATTTGGCGTAGTAACGGGCCGCTGATCACAAAGATGAGGAGCGCCAGCAGGATAGCCATGGCGCCCGCGTACGAGTAGTTGGCGTCGCGCGCCGCGGTCAGGTAAAGGTAAAGGTTCGGGGTGATGTTGTCGGCCACATAGCCAAGCGGGCGCAGCACGAAGGCTTCAGTAAAGAGTTGCGACGTGCCGATCACCGAGAAAATAAACAACAGCTTCAACGTCGGCATCAGTAACGGGATCTTAATCGTACGCACGATGTCCCATCGCGTTGCCCCATCGACGCGGGCGGCCTCGTAGAGTTCCCGGGGAATGTTTTGCAGGGCCGCGAACAGGGTAACCATGTTGTAGCCCGTCCAAGTCCAGGTGACGATATTGGCGATCGAAAACAGTATTACTTCCGGCGACAGGAAATTGATCACGCCTGCGTGGAGCGCACCCATGACTTGGTTGAAGGGCGAGAGGTTCGGCGAGTACAGGTAACCCCAGATCAGGGCGCCGATGGCCGTCGGAATCCCGTATGGCATGAAGAAGGCAGTGCGGCACACTTTCATGAAGACGCCGCGCGACTGATCCAGGAGCAGCGCTAGCGCGATTGCCAACCCAAGCATGATAGGCACCTGGATGACCCCAAACATAAACATGTTTTTGAGGCCGTTAAGAAAGTCCGTGTCCTGAACAGCTCGAAGGTAGTTCGTCAAGCCCCCAAACACTTCCTTGGCGGGCCCGATGCCAACCCGCCTGCGGATGAAGAGGCTGAGGTAAATGGCGTATAAGACCGGCGCGAGGTAGAACGCGGCGAACACCGTCAGGAAAGGTGCGAGGAACAGCAAGGCAGGGTTGCGGTGCCGACGCATGGCTCTGGGGATCCTTATTAAAAAACAGTTTTCGCTCGGCTTACTTTTCTTTGACCTCGTAGCCGTCGCCCTTGGCATTCTTGATAGATTCGTTCTGCCACGCATCCAGGGCTTGCTTGGGCGTGGCATTGCCGCCAATTAAGGCCTCAATTTGCTTGTTGAAATTATCGTTCACAAAGGCGAACCACGGGGCCCAAGCAAAATCGACGTCAACGGCGTTCGAGGCCTGGGAGTAAACCTCGGCCACGTTTTGACCCCCGCAGAATTTGCTCGGGTCTTTGTCGGGCTGGTTAAGGTCGGGCGAAGCAAGCCCGGCAAGCGCCGTTGGAAAGATCCCGTAGCTATTCCAGTTGTTCATCACGGGCCCTTTGGCGGTATTTAACCAAACAGAAAAGAGGGTCGCCGCTTTCGGGTGCTTCGACTGTTTGGTCACCGCGTTGCAGCTGCCTCCCCAGTTTCCGCTGCGAAATGGTTGATCCTTACTCCATTGCGGCAGCGGCGCCACGCGCCACTCGCCGGCGGTCCGGTCGTTCAGCGTGGCAGCCGTTACTCCGGGCCCCCACGCCGCCTCGACCGAGGCGGCAATCTGGCCGGCCCCAACCGCGTTGTAAAACTCCGCGGTAAAGCCCGGGATGGTCGCCACGAGTTTTTTCTTTATCAAACCATCCCAGTACGTCAGCACTTTTTCCGATTCCGGACCGTTCAGGGTCTGAATCCAGGTGTCACCCGACGTTTTAAAATATTTCCCGTCCGTGGCCCACACCAGGCCCATCATCCAAGGCGCGTTCGTTGTGTAAAAGTCGGCCATCTTAACTTTGCCGCCGCTGCCTTGAGCGAGTTTCTCGGCCTGCTGCGCAAATTCATCCCACGTCGTCGGCACCGTCAGCCCGTACTGATCGAAAATCTTCTTGTTGTAGAGTAACGCCATGGGTCCGCTGTCTTGCGGGATCCCGTAAACTGTCTTTCCATCGGGAGACACCTGGCCCCAGGTCCAGGGCACAAAGTAAGATTTAGCGTCGTTCGCACCGTATTTGGCCATGTCAAGGAGCCCGTCAGTCACGATGAAGGATGGTAGAAAGTCATACTCAATCTGCACGACGTCCGGTCCACCGGAACCGGCTTTGAGGGCGGTCTGAAGTTTCTGGTACTCTGCCGGCCCAGCGCCGACATTGTTGACGTGCACTTTAATGTCGGGGTAGGCCTGTTCGAAGAGCGCTGCGGCTTTGTCTAACCCGGCAACCCAGGTCCAGACCTCCAGGGTGATCGGACCGCTTTCGGCCGGGAACTTGCTATAATCGGGCGTTTTGTAGGCCTCTTGGGCGCTCACTGTCGAGAGTGGCAACCCAACCAACACCCCAGCCAGCAAGGCAACGCTGAAATTGCGGAAGGGGCAGAATCGTGGAAACGAACGGCAAATAGTGAAGTGGCTCATAAGGGGGGAAAAGGAAAAAACTGTCGGTTCCTCCTCTAATGTTGCGCAACTTCATTCGCTTGTCCTATGAAATGATGTCGTGATCAATTTATGCCTCCCACCGACTAGCGGGGCTGGAAGGTAAAGACTCGATTCGCCCCCGGTTTGCCCCGGATCGAAGAAGCAAAGCGGGATGCTTTGCCGATCACGCCCCCAATCGTCTTTCGTCGTCGTCCTCGTCGGGCATGGACGGTTGCCGGTCAATGCGGTTTGCGCGCAAAGAAAACGCGCGAATGGAGGGTACAGCGGTTGTCTCTGCTCGCTCCCGAAGAGATCGAGAACGAAGGACGATTGGGGGAGAGGAGAGCCCAGGCTTTAGCACTGAGCTTTATACACAATTTCTCGGGGGCGAGCAGTCACAACCCGTTAGGAATGGCTATTGAGAGATCGCGCTCGAGACTCCGGAGAGCACTGTAGGATAGGCTTCCAGCCCGTCTCGGTGCTGAATTCTCTGCCGGCGCGCTTAGGGATTTGCTGACTTCATACGGCGCTATTGCCCAGCATCTCTTATCACCCATTCCGACCCTTGCCTTCCTTCTCGTTCTCGAGAAAAGCCTTGAGGGCGAAAGCCGTGTCCAATCGCGGTACCGCTCTTCCGGACAGCCAGTCCGAGATTAACTGAGGCGATTTCTTCAGTTTATGCGCGATCTCCGCTCTCCGTCCGTGCTTACCATTCACCCAGATCCTAAGCTCTCGAATCAGCTTTTCAGACTCTTTCAAGTTTCGCTTCCTTCCTATACCTCATCATTCCATACTTTCTTAATCACCTTCTGAACTTCCTCTAAAGAGAATCCCTCTTCTTTTGCCATTTCAACCAACCCTTCCACGCTCTGCTCTAGCTCTTCTTGCGGTGTCATAACACCTGAACTACGATATTTACATATCTTATGCAAGAAGAATCCGCATGAGAAGCTACGAACAAATCGTAGGTCACCGGTGAGACCAGGAACCGCCAAGAGGAACCTAAATTGGATTAACAATTCCCGAC
>Ga0302324_100011825_pt1 | contig 17865 bp, 14 predicted proteins | sample Palsa_T0_1_FD_201949 | JGI IMG/M metagenome (GOLD analysis project Ga0302324, IMG submission 201949) | Peat permafrost microbial communities from Stordalen Mire near Abisko, Sweden - Palsa_T0_1 | ecosystem: Environmental > Terrestrial > Soil > Palsa > Peat permafrost | place: Sweden: Abisko... | reverse complement strand
AACATATCAACGTCACCGAGGACCGAGCCTTCCTCCACGTGGCGCTGCGCGCCCCCAAGGACGAGGTCATCACCACCGACGGCCGGAACGTGGTCCCCGACGTGCACGAGGTGCTCGACCGCATGGCCCGCTTCGCCAACCAGGTCCGCGGCGGCGAATGGCAAGGCGCCACCGGCCAACCGATCAGCACGGTCATCAATATCGGCATCGGCGGCTCCGACCTGGGGCCGGCCATGGCCTACGAAGCCCTCCTCGACTACAGCGACCGCCGCCTCGAATGCCGCTTCGTGTCCAACGTCGACGGCAGCGACATATGGGAAGCAACCCGGGACCTGGACCCGGCGCGCACCCTCTTTGTCATCAGCTCCAAGACCTTTACGACCCTCGAGACCATCACCAACGCCACCACCGCCCGAGACTGGCTCCTCGCCGGCCTCGGCGACCCCAAGGCGGTGGCTCGTCACTTCGTGGCGGTGTCGACCAACGCGGCCAAGGTGGCGGAGTTCGGCATCGACACCGACAACATGTTCGGCTTCTGGGACTGGGTCGGCGGTCGCTACAGCTACGACTCGGCCATCGGCCTCTCCCTGATGGTCGCCATCGGACCGGACGCCTTCAGGGACATGCTCGCCGGTTTCCACACCATCGACGAGCACATGCGCCACACCCCGTTCGAGCGCAACCTGCCGGTGCTGCTGGGCCTGATCGGCGTCTGGTACCTCAACTTCTTCGGGGCCGAGACGCAGGCCATCCTCCCCTACAACCACTACCTGGCCCGCTTCCCGTCCTATCTGCAACAGCTGGACATGGAAAGCAACGGAAAAAGGGTGACCCTCTCCGGCGACCCCGTCGACGCAAGCACCGGACCGGTGGTGTGGGGCACGCCGGGCACCAACGGGCAGCACGCCTACTACCAACTGATCCACCAGGGCACCCGGCTGATCCCGGCGGACTTCATCGGCTTCCTGGATCCCAATCACGAGGTCGGTCCCCACCATGACCTATTGATGGCCAACCTCTTCGCCCAGACGGAAGCCTTGGCATTCGGCAAGACCGCGGCGGAGGTAGCGGCCGAAGGGGTGCCGGCGGCGCTCGTGCCGCACCGGACCTTCCCAGGCAACCACCCGACGAACACCCTCCTCGCCCCCCGCCTCACCCCGCGGGTCCTCGGGGAGCTGGTCGCCACTTACGAGCACAAGGTGCTCACCCAGGGGGTGATCTGGGGCATCAATTCTTTCGACCAGTGGGGTGTCGAGCTCGGCAAGGCGTTGGCCCAGAAGATCGTGCCGCAGCTCACCGCCGGCGCCGAGCCGGCCCTCGTCCACGACAGCTCGACCAACGGCCTCATCCGCCGCTACCGGGCATCCCGCTCGGCGCGAGCGGGCTAGTGGCTGGCGGCCCACCGGCCCATTAGGCTCCACACGAGTACGACCGGGGGGAGCCGCATGCGCCACTTTGCCGGGTGGATCGTCGTGCGTACGATCCTGTTGGCAGACGCCGTGCTCGTCGTCGCGTGCGGATTCATCGCGCTCATCTGGGTAGCGGCGCCCGGGGGCGTCATCGCGGCCGCCGTCTTGTGGCTGGCGGCGGGAGGCCTGTTCGGTCTCCTGCCGCTCACCGACCCCTATCGGGCCGAAGAGCGCTGGCGACGCAAGCAGGTCCTCCGCCAGGCGGCCGCCGGCGAACGATCACAAGTGTGCAACCATCCCCCCTATTGGCGCGACGATCGAACACCTATGTGATGCTGGCCCCACGACAGTTAGGCGGTAGGGCGATAGTTGATGGGACCGGTGCCCTCCCGCAAGGGCCGGGCATCACGCCCGCAGTGGCACGCCAGGATCTCGGCCGCGATGGAGAGGGCCACTTCAGAGGACCGCCGGCCGCCAAGGTCCAGCCCGATCGGTCGGTGGATGCGGTCCAGGGCGTCGGCATCGACCCCTGACGCGGTCAACCCCTCGATGCGGCGGGACTGGGTGGCGCGCGAGCCGAGGGCCCCGACGTAGGACACGCCGCGGGCCAGGCCGGCAGCCAAGGCCGACGTGTCGACGTGCGGGTCGTGGCTGAGCACGATCAACGCCGCGGTGGCGCCGGCCCAGTCAAGGAGACCGTCGAGCGCGGCGGGGCTATCCGTAGCCTCGGTCTCCCAGCCGAGCAGATCCGCCTGGGCGGTGATGGCGCCAACCAGGTCGCCGCTCCCGACGACCACGAGCCGCGGCGCCGGCACCCACGCCTCGAGGAGCACCACGCCGGCCTCGTCCTCGAGGCGGCGGGTCGATGTACGACCGGCGGCCAGCGCCGTCACCGCCTCCTTCGCCAAGGCGTCATCGCCGGAGCCGAGCCCGTCGAGCCCACCGAGCCCACCCCACGTCCGGCCGTCCCGGTCCACCACCATGGCCGCGGGGCCGGCGGTCGGCCCTTCGATCCTGGTCATGAGGGCGGCCGGGGCCCGACTGGCCAGGAGGTCCCACAGCGTTTCCGGGATGGCGCCGACCGATTGGAGCAGCACATCGGCCCGGCCCCCACACGACAACCCGATCTCGGCGACCTCCTTGCCGTGGATCTCGATCGTCACCGTCTCGAGCCCGGACAAACCGGCCGCGAACATCGCTGAAGCCGCCGCCTCCAACCGTTCGGCCCCCGGGCGTCCGAGTAGGTCGCCGTAGCGACTGCCCGCGGCGTCGATGGCTACCAACTCGTCGCCCGGCAACGTCGAGAATCCCTTGACGTCCACCACTCGGCCGATGACGGCTGCCCGTCCTTCCCGCACCCCCCTGCGAACCGCATTAGCGACGTCTTGCACGGCGAGACCACCTCCCCGTTCAAGGGTAGGCGCGGGAGCTGGGTCGAGCTTAGAGCGGCGGCCGGCGGTCCGCCCACGGCAGGGCCGCCTCCAGCTGTGAGGCGGCCCGAAGCAGGGTGGCCTCCTCCCACGGGCCGGCGACCAGCTGCACCCCGATGGGGATGCCGGCCGCGCTCTGATGGGTGGGCAGGGAAATGGCGGGTTGACCCGACATGTTGAAGCCGGACGTCAAGGCGGCCATCTGGAACACCTGCAGGGCCGGCCCGCCGCCGTCCGCCCCCGAGTGCACAGCGGCGAGGATCTCGCCGGCGCGAGGCGGCTCGATGGTCATAGTGGGGGAGACCAGGATGTCGAACTCGCTCCCCCAGCGGGCCACCAGCCGGCGGGAGAAGCGCTGCAACTCGTGCACCGATCGGACGTAGGTGAGGCTGTCAACGGACTGGGCGGCCGCCCGGTTGGCCCGGATGTGCGGCTCGACCCGGTCCCAGTCGGCGTCGTAGTCGGCCAAGCCGGAGTTCACCACGTTGAGGAAGGCCTGAAGAAACTCGTCAGAGACGTCCAGGGACGCGGGCGCGACGGTGTGCCCGAGCCTCTCGAACGCCGACGCCGCCTCCCGGGCCGCCGCCACGCACACTGGGTCCATCGGCAACCCGAAGGGCGCCTGTTCCAGCAACCCGATCCGGAGCCGGCCCGGCTCAGCGCCGACCTCGGCCAAAAAGGGGCGGTCGGGCGCGGGGGCGTTGTACCACTGCCCCCGGTCAGGTCCGCAGGTGAGGTCCAGGATGGCCGCGGTGTCGGCCACGTCGCGGGTGACCACCCCCTCGACTGCGCCGCCCTCCCAGGAGTTGACGAGGGTGGGGACCCGGCCCCGGCTCACCTTGAGGCCGACCAACCCGCAGCAGGAGGCCGGGATCCGGATGGATCCGCCGCCGTCGTTGGCATGGGCGACGGCGAACATACCGGCCGCCGTAGCTGCCGCTGCCCCTCCACTCGAACCCCCAGGCGTGCGGTCCAGGTTCCAGGGGTTGCGGGAGATGCCGTATCGATCGTTCTCCGCGGCGGTGATAGGGCCGAACTCCGGCGTATTGGTCCGCCCGGTAAGGACGAAACCACCCTTACGAAAGGCCGCCACGATCAACTCGCTCTCGTCGGACGGCTTGTCCGGTACGGCCCACGAGCCGTAGGTGACGGGCCAGCCGGCTACGGGAGTTAGATCCTTGATCGGGATCGGCACCCCGTGGAACGGCGGCAGCTCGTCCGGCTCGACGCGCACCACCGCGTCTGCGGCGGCTTTGGCTGCCTCACGGGCCTGTTCGTCGTTGCGCCAGATCACCGCGTTGACTTGACCGTTGACGGCGTCGATACGCGCCAGGCAGGCGTCGAGGACCTCGACCGGGCTGACTTGCCTGGACCGGATGGCGGCAGCGATTTGTCGAGCGGTGGCGTAAGTGTGGATGTCCCCCATAGGCCCGACGATACCGAAGCCCGCGCGCCGGTGGTCGCGTCTGGTGTGTGGGTGGGCCGGCACCCGCCTCGCTCAGCCGCGGTCAGACTTCGGCTCCGGACCTGGCAGCGGCTGGCGTGAGTGGGAAGCGGGGCGGGCACGGCAGGAGGCTGGTCCGTTCATGTAATGCGGAGCAGCCTCCTGTTGCTGCCGGGCCCGCTACCCGATGCGCCACGGCCTACCGTGGATGTCGTGAGAGTCGACTCCAGCGCCATCGTGCTGATGGTGGCGGTGTTCCTGGCCAGCGCGGTAGAGATGATCGAGGCCCTCACCATCGTGGTCGCCGCGGGGGTCAGCCGGGGCTGGCGCTCCGCCCTCGAAGGCGGGGCCGCAGCCATCGTGGTGCTCGGGGTGCTGGTGGCCGCACTCGGCCCGGCCATCGTGCGCTGGGTCCCGATCAACTCGCTGCGAGTGGTGGTCGGGGCGATCCTGCTGGTCTTTGGCCTGCAGTGGCTGCGGAAGGCTGTTCTGCGGGCTACCGGCTACAAGCCCAAGCACGACGAGAACGCCATCTTCGCCAAGCAGGTCGAGGACCTGGAAGGGCGCGAACCTCGGTCGTCGGGCCGGGATCCGGTCGGCTTCGCCGTCGCCTTCAAGGGCGTCTTCCTCGAAGGGGTGGAGGTGGTGATAATCGTGCTGACCCTCGGTACCACTGACCACAACCTGGGATTGGCTGCTCTGGCGGCCGCCGCCGCGGCGGTGATCGTGGCCGCCATCGGGGTGGTGGTAGCCAGGCAGCTGGCCGGGGTCCCGGAGAACACCATGAAGATGGCCGTCGGGTTGATGCTGGTCAGCTTCGGCAGCTTCTGGAGCGGTGAGGGTATCGGCGTGCGCTGGCCCGGGAGCGATCTGGCCATCCCGGTCCTGGTGGCCCTGTACGGCGCCGTCACCTTCATCGTCGTCCGGGCCCTCAACGCGCAGAAAGCCCGCGAAACCAGGAAGGTCGGCCGTGCCGAACTCGCGTGACGGCGCCACCCTCCCGGCCCGTTGGCTCAGAGCCTTCTGGCACTTCTGGTGGGACTTCCTCGTCGGCGACACCCCGGAGCTGTTCGTCGCCATGCTCGTCATCCTGGGGGTGACCCTCCTGCTCGCCAAAGGCGTGTCCACCACCGCGGCGTGGGTGGCCATGCCGGCGCTGGTCATCGCCGCTCTGGTTGCCTCGGTGCTGCGAGGTCGCCGCGCCGGCTAGCTCGGCCGCCGGCTAACTCGCGGCCGCTCGGCTAGGACGGCCGCCGGCTAGGACAACCCGGTCGGCCCCCGCCAGCCGCCCCTCCCCCCCCGGAGAGAGGCGGCGGAGCCCTCATCGTAGTACTTACTACTTGCGCGCGCTCGGCCGCCCGACCGGCTCCCCAGCGGCGAGAACGAGCTGGTCCACCGCCCACGGTGCTCCGGAGTGTGCGAAGAGGTAACCCTGGGCCCGGTCGCAGCCAAGGTCCACGAGGATCTGGCGTTGACCGCGCGTCTCGACGCCCTCGGCGACGACTATCAGGCCCAGCGCATGAGACAGGACGATGATGGCGCCGACGATGGCTCGTTCGGTCGGCTCGCGTTCGAGGTCGTCGACGAACGACTTGTCGATCTTGACGAAGTCGAGAGGAAACTGGCGTAGGTAGGCAAGCGAGGAGTAGCCCGTACCGAAGTCGTCCAAGCCGATCTGGACGCCGATGTCTCGCAGGTTGCGCAGTCCCGTGATCGCCGAGTTCGAGGCCTCCATCAGGACTCGCTCCGTGACCTCGATCTGAAGCCTGTCGTGGGGCAATCCGTACTTGTTGAGCTGATCGAGGACAGCCTGGTGGAACCCTGCATCAGCCAAGTGACGGGCCGTGACGTTGATCGCCACACCGGCGAAATCGGTATGCGCCAAGCGGGTGCGCCAGGCCGCAGCCTGCTGCACCGCGTCGCGCAGCACGCGCTCGTCGATGGCGATCAACAGACCGGACTCCTCGGCCACCTCCAGGAACGCGGCCGGCAGGAGAAGCCCGTGCTCGGGGTCTTGGATCCGGACCAGGGCTTCCGCGCTGACTGGGCGGCCGGATCGCAGGTCGATGATCGGCTGGTACTCGACGACGATGCGTTCTTCGTCGAGGGCGCGGCGCAGCATGCGCTCAACGGCGAGCCGGCCGACGGCGTTGGTTCGCAGCTCCTCGTCAAAGGACTCCGCGCGGTCGCGGCCCTGGTCCTTGGCCCGGTAGAGGGCCATATCCGCTTCGGAGAGCAGTTCTTCGGCACTCCGCCGTGAGTCCAGGGTGCACGCGATACCCACGCTCACGGTGCACTCGTAGTCCTCGTCGCCGACCCGGAAGGGTTGGCGGCCGAACTCTACGATCCGGTTGGCCAACCGTACGGCGGCAGCCTCGTCGGCAACCCCCTCGGTCACGATCACGAACTCATCGCCGCCCAAGCGGGCCAGCGTGTCGGCTGGGCGAAGATGATGGGTGAGACGTTCGGCCAGCTTCAGCAGCACCATGTCGCCGATGCGATGACCGAGCGAATCGTTGATGACTTTGAAACGGTCGAGATCGAGGTACAGCACAGCTAGCAGCCCAGAGGTGCGATTCAGACGACGCAGACCCTGATTGATCCTGTCCATGAGCACGGTTCGGTTGGCCACGCCGGTCAGGGGGTCAGTAGTCGCCCGGTGTTCCAAGGCCGCGATTTGTAGCTGACGTTCGGTGATGTCATGCACGGTGGACACCGTCAGCTCCAGGCCTTGGGCGATGACGACGCGCGACGTCGCTTCGACCCACCGGTAGGACCCGTCGGCGCCACGGAACCGGTAGCTCATCGACACGGACTCGCCTGAGGGTCGATCGACGCGACTTGTCCGGAGGGACGGAACGTCGTCAGGGTGGACGAGATCCTCCTCGGAGACCCCAATCAGGGTCGACGGCTCCCAGCCAAACGGCTGAGCCCAAGCCGAGCACACATAGCGAAAACGGCCGTCGGGACCAACCACGGTCGCAAGGTCAACCGAGTCGACCACGATCGACGGGTAGTCGATGCTGTCATCCAAGACTTGCTCGGGGGATTCAACGCCTGATGCCATCTATCTGCCTCCGCACCGCGGCGAACACCGATCTGGCGGACACTTACTCGCGGGGTCTGGGCGATGGCTGCGGGCCGAACTTGCCCACGATCGTATCAGCCCCAGGATCGATCAACGCTCACCGCGGTTCGACCCCCACTAGCCGAAACCGGCCCAGAGCCGGACATCACACGCCTAAAGTGCGCAAGTCGCTGTTGAAAGCTAACGGTTCCTGCTATCACGAGATCGTCCACGCCAGAACCCGACGCGTTGTTGCTTACGTCGTCGATGAGGAGTTGGCCCGTGTACCCGCCCGTTGCTGACGCGCAGTCTCCGAGCGCGGAAGGCGTGATCGCAACCGACCCAGGCTCCAGCGGCAGCCCCAGACTCGGCAAGTCGCTGGAGCCGTCATCAAAACCCCCGGAGAGTAATTCGGAGCCGAGGTTGTCCGTAACCGAGAGACACACGTTGCACCAATCGCCCCGACAACCCTCGCTGATGTTGAAGGTCCCGTAGAGAGCAGTGTCCGAGGCACCAACCAGGGTCCCGCTGTACTGATACGTCGGACCGAAGTACCCAAAGGTGGCGGTTCCGGTCCCCACCACCGCCGCCGTAACCGAGTCTGATTGGGCGCTGGCCTTGCTCCCGACCATCCCCAGCAGGAGTGACGCAAAGATGACGACCGCAACCAGGACTGATCTGCGCACCCTTGTTCCCCCCCCGATGTGACCCCTCTAGCGCAAGCGTACACCCCCAAGAAATACCGCGAAAGGGTCTTATTGCCCGTAACAGACAGCCTCCGCCGGCGTGGGCGAGGGGGGACTTGAACCCCCACATCCTTTCGGACACAGGAACCTGAATCCTGCGCGTCTGCCAATTCCGCCACTCGCCCGAGTGGACCCATCAGTGTACTTGCGTGCCGCCGAGCCTTCGCCAGTCCCGAGTACGCTCAACGCTTGCCAGTGACCTCCGAGATGCCAGCTCAGGGAAGGCGAAGAAGGCGGCACCTGAGCCGCTCCGGATGTACCGCGCCCACGGGGCCGCCGCTCGGACGGGGTGCTCGCGGCCGTCGTCTTACCTCCGCCCGCTTGCATCTCGGAGGCCCTTGATGGGGCTCCAACAGTTCGAGCGGCGCCTGGAGCGCATGGTCGAGGGGGTGTTCGCCCGCGCGTTCCGCAGCGGGCTGCAACCCGTCGAGATCGGCCGCCGGCTGACCCGGGACATGGACCTGCGCCGGACGATCGCGCCGCGCGGCACCATCGCTCCCAACGAGTTCACCGTCCTGCTCTCCCCCAGCGACCGGTCCCGGTTCGCCCCGATCGAGGACGAGCTCGTCGCCGAGCTCGTGGCCGTCGCCCGCGACCACGCCGGGACCGAGAACTACGTGTTTCTCGGACCAGTGACCGTCACCATGAAGACCGATGAGGACCTGGGGGCCGGGATGGTCCTGGTGTCGGGGGAGATGGTCAAGCCGGCCGAGACGGCCAAGCCCAGCCTGGTGCTCCCGGATGGTCGCAAGATCGAGCTGGGCCCCAAGTCGCTGATCATCGGCCGCCTGCCCGATTCCGGGCTGGTGCTCTCCGATCCCAACGTCAGCCGCTACCACGCCGAGTTCCGGCCGGCGTTGGCTCCCGACGGAGATCCGCTCGGGTCCAACGAGTACGAGGTGTCGGACATGGGAAGTACCAACGGCACCAAGGTCAATGGCATCCCGGTGGTCGGCGCCCAGATCCTTCGCGACGGGGACACCGTCACCGTCGGCGCCACCACGATCCGGTACGAACGGGCTTAGGACATCCCAGCGGCCCGTGCCCGACCAGCTGCTGACGTTCCTCAAGTACATCTTCCTCGCCCTGCTCTACTTATTCTTCCTGCGGGTGCTCCGCGCCGTGTGGATCGAGCTGCGAGAGCCCAAACCGGCTCCGCTCCCGGCCCAGGCGGCCGCCCCGGCTGCCACCCCGGCTTCGGTCTCGGGGAACGGTCGCCGGGGTCGCCACGACGGCGAGCGCCTGGTGATCCTCGAGCCCGCCGAGCGGAAGGACCAGGAGTTCCCGCTGTCAGCGGAACTGACCGTTGGGCGGGCCGGCGGCTGCGGGGTGCCGCTCCCCGACGACACCTTCGTCTCCCAGCTGCACGCCCGGCTGTTCCGCCGCGACGGTGACCTGTACGTGGAGGATCTGGGATCGACCAACGGGACCTACCTCAACAAGAAGAAGGTGACCGCGGCGGTCCCCATGCGCAAGGGGGACAAGCTCCAGATCGGCAAGACGATCATGGAGGTCCGCCGGTGACGGAACTACGGGCCGGGTCGGCCACCGACGTCGGGCGGGTGCGCGCCAACAATCAGGACGAGCTCCTGGTAGCCACACCCCTCTTCGCGGTGGCGGACGGGATGGGTGGAGCCGCGGCGGGAGAGGTGGCGTCGGCCACGGCTATCCACGCCCTCCGCGACGCCTTCGCCGGCGCCGGCGAATCCACCCCGGAACACCTGCTCCAGGCCGCCCAGGCCGCCAACCGGGCCGTGTGGGACCAGGCCGAGGCCAACCCCGAGATGCGGGGCATGGGCACGACCCTGGTCGCCCTGGCCCAAGTGGGCGACGGTCAGCTGGCGGCGATCAACATCGGCGACTCCCGCCTATATCAGCTGCACGAAGGCGAGCTGCGCCAGGTGACGTCGGACCACAACCTGGTGGCCGAGTTGGTGGCGGAAGGGCGGCTGTCCAAAGAGGACGCCGAGTTCCACCCGAGACGCAACATCATGACCCGGGCCCTGGGGGTGGAACCGGAGGTGCCGGTGGACGAGTTCCTCCTCGACGCCAGCCCCGGCGACCGCCTCCTCCTGTGCAGTGACGGCCTGTTCCGGGAGTTGAGCGACGACCAGATCGCCTCCTTGCTGCTCCGCCTGGCCGACCCGGAGGAGGCCGCCGACGAGCTCGTCCAGGAGGCCAAACGGAAGGGGGGCAACGACAACATCACGGTCGTGGTGGTGGCCGTCGGATCAGGGGAAAAAGGGGGGGATCCCACGACGGCGATAGCCGCGTCCGCTTCGCCAGAGATCGTGAAACGAGCCAAGGACCCGCGACCGGCGGGCGGGGGAAGACGCCGAGCCGTACCGCGACCCTCGACCCGTTTCATCACTCTCCGGGTCGTTGGGTTCCTAGTCCTTCTCCTTCTGCTGCTTGGCTTGGCAGCTGCAGGCGTGGCGTGGTACGCCCGTGACGGGTATTTCGTTGGTCTGAAGGGCAGCCAGATCGTGATCTTCCGGGGCCAGCCGGGTGGGCTGCTCTGGTTCCACCCGACGGTCGCCGTCACCACCAGCGTGACCACCTCCCAGGTCGAGTCCTATCATCTCTCCGCCCTGGCCGCCGGCCAAACGGAACCGTCATTGGCCGCGGCCCGTGACCTGGTCGCCTCCATGGTGTCCGAGGAGCAGACCGTCCGACAGGCGCTCATCCCGCCGGCCCCGACCACGACTCTGCCGGCGAAGACCACGCCCACCACCCGCCCCACCTCGTGACCCCCGGCCGAGCCCCGGCGAGGCGGCGCACCGAGCTGGGCCTGATCCTGCTGGCGGTGGTCCTGACCGGCGGGCTGTACGCCCTGGCCGGGCTCGGCAAGGCCGGCAACCTGCCGGCCAATATTGGGCCGTTCCTCGGTGTCATCTTCGCCCTGCTGCTGGTGGCGCATCTGGCCATGCGCTGGCTGGCCCCCAATGCCGACCCGATCCTGTTGCCGACCGCCGGCCTGCTCAACGGGATCGGCTACGTCTTCATCGCCCGCCTCTCAACCCAGGAGGCCCGGCTGCAGGCGGTGTGGACCGCCATCGGGATCGCCGCCTTCATCGTCACCCTCCGATTCGTCCGCCACGCCCGGGACCTCGAGCGCTACCGGTACAGCTTCGCCTTCGCCGGCATCGGCCTGCTCCTGCTGCCCCTCGTTCCCGGCATCGGAGAGGACATCAACGGCGCCCGCCTGTGGATCCACCTGGGCGGCTTGAACTTCCAGCCCGGGGAGATGGCCAAACTGGCCCTGGCAATCTTCTTCGCCTCGGTGCTCGTCGAACGAGCCGACCTGCTGAGCCAGGCGACCCGCCGCATCGGTCGTTTCCTGGTCCTCGACCCCAGGTACCTGGCCCCGATCCTCGCCGCCTGGGGCCTCTCGCTGCTGATCTTCCTGGCGGAAAACGATCTGGGCTCGTCCTTTCTCTTCTTCGCCCTGTTCGTCGGGATGTTGTGGGTGTCGACCGGCCGGGCCTACTACCTGGGTTTGGGTGCCGGCCTGTTCGGGTTCGGTGCGTTTCTGGTCCTCAAGGTCATCGGCCACGCCCAGACCCGGGTGCAGGGCTGGCTGGACCCGTGGGCGCACGCCTCGACGTCGGGCTACCAGCTCATCCAGGGATGGTTCGCCATCGCTTCCGGCGGGTTGTTCGGACAGGGACCGGGCCAGAGCAACGCCGCCAACATCCCCGAGGCGTCCACCGACCTTATCTTCGCGGTGATCGCGGCCGAGCTGGGCCTGGTCGGCGCGGCGGCGATGCTCTTTGCCTACCTGCTGATGGTCGGGACCGGGCTACGCATCGCGGTGCGCTGCGACCGCCCCTTCGAGAAGCTGCTGGCCACCGGGCTCTCCCTGATCGTCGGGGTCCAGACCTTCGTGATCGTCGGTGGCGTGACCAGATTGATCCCCCTGACCGGCATCACCCTCCCCTTCGTGTCCTATGGCGGATCGTCCCTGATCGCCAACTACATCCTGCTGGCGCTGCTGCTGCGTATTTCACATGACACCGAAACCCCGGCGCGGCTGCCGGACGCGGCCGGCACCCTGATCGGAGCAGACAGTTGAACCGGCAGATCCGCCTGGTCGGCGTCGGGATCATGGTTCTGTTCGTCGGGCTGTTCCTCCAGCTCAACTGGCTGCAGATCGTGCACGCTCCCGCCCTCGAGGCCAACCCGCTCAACAGCCTGGGCGTGGTCAAGGAGTACACCGCCCCGCGGGGGGACATCGTCTCCGCCGACGGGGTCACGCTCGCCGACTCGGTGCCAACCAACGACGAGTACAAGTACCTGCGGCAGTACCCCACCGGTGCCCTATTCGAGGACATCACCGGGTTCTTCTCCTTTACCTACGGGTCCGACGGGGTCGAGCGCACCTACGACCAGGTGCTCACCGGATCCAACAGTCCCTTCAAGCTGCCAACCAGCCTCAGCCAGCTGCGAACCCTCTTGACCGACCACAACCGGACCCAGTCCATCACCCTCACCGCGCTCGACAAGCTGCAGAAGGTCGCCCAGGCCGAGCTGGCCGGGCGGGAAGGCTCCGTGGTCGCCCTCGACCCGCGCACCGGCGCCATCCTGGCCATGTACTCCAACCCGTCCTTCAACCCCAACCTGCTGTCCGGGCATGACCAGACGACGGTCCAGGCCAGCTACAAGGCGCTCAGCGCCACCCCGGGGATCTTCTCCCCAGGCGCCTACCGGCAGCGGTGGTTCCCCGGCTCGACGTTCAAGATCATCACGGCCTCGGCGATGTACGACCACCAGCCCGCGCTCGTCACCAAGGTGTTCCCGACGCTGTCCGCCCTCCCGCTCCCCGACACCACCAACCTGCTGCACAACTTCGGGGGGGAGGTGTGCGGCGGCGCGCTACTGGAGCTGTTCACGGTGTCGTGCGACACCGGTTTCGGCCAGGTCGGCCTGGATCTGGGCGCCAACTCCCTCAACGACGAAGCGACCAGCTTCGGGTTCGACCAGACCCCGCCCATCGACCTACCGTTCGCGGCTCAGTCGTACTTCCCGACGGCGGCCAGCTTCGCCCAGGACGTGCCGGGCGTGGCCTACTCGGCGATCGGCCAGCAGGATGTCCAGGCCACCCCGCTGGAGATGGCGATGGTGGCGGGCGCCATCGCAAACGGTGGGACCATGATGACGCCCCACGTGCTCGGGCACGTGACCAACGCCCAGAGCCAGGTGGTGAGCACCTATCAACCCAAGCCGTGGTTGCAGGCCACCTCCGCCGCCACCGCCGCCCAGCTCACCCAGCTGATGGTCTCCGTGGTCGACCGCGGCACCGGGGTGGCCGCTCGGATCCCCGGCGTGGCGGTGGCCGGCAAGACTGGCACCGCCCAGACCGGGACCGGGGAGACCGACGACTGGTTCGCGGCGTTCGCCCCCGCTGCGGCGCCGACGATCGCGGTGGCGGTCGTGCTCCCCAACCAGCCGTCCGCCGACGAGTACCAGGGTGGCACCCTGGCGGCTCCCATAGTCAAAGCCATGATCGAGGCCTATCTGGGGGGAGGGACTGCACCGGTGCCGCCCTCCACAGCCCCCTAGGCTCTACTCCGAAATGTCCTCCCAGCAGGTCTTCAGCGACCGCTACGAGATGGTCGACCACATCGCTCGGGGCGGAATGGCTCAGGTGTACCTGGCCCGGGACCTGCTGCTCGATCGCGCCGTCGCCCTCAAGGTGCTGTTCCCCGAGCTATCTGTCGACCGGGCCTTCGTGGAGCGGTTCCGCCGCGAAGCCAAGGCCGCCGCCAATCTGAGCCACCCCAACATCGTGTCGATCTACGACTGGGGGCAGGGGGAGCGGACCTATTACATCGTCATGGAGTACGTCGACGGCCGCACCCTGTCATCGATGCTCAAGGACGGGCCGCTCGAAGCCTCGCAGGCGGCCGCCATCGGGGCCGATGTGGCTGCCGCCCTGGAGTTCGCCCATCGACACGGGGTTATCCACCGCGACGTCAAGCCGGGCAACGTGCTGATCAACTCGTCGGGACAGGTCAAGGTGGCCGACTTCGGCATCGCCCGGGCCATCGGCGCCGGCGCCGCGGAGGACCTCACCCAGACCGGCTCGGTGATGGGGACGGCCACCTACTTCTCCCCCGAACAGGCCCAGGGTTACGCCGTCGACGCCCGCAGCGACGTGTACTCCCTCGGGGTCGTGCTCTACGAGATGGTGACCGGCCGGGTGCCGTTCACGGGTGACAGCCCGGTGTCCATCGCCTACAAGCACGTCAAGGAGGAGCCGACTCCCCCTAGTGCCATAAACCCGACTGTTCCCGCCGGCTTCGAGGCCATCGTCTTGAAGGCCCTGGCCAAGGAACCCGGCGCCCGCTACCAGAGCGCCGAGGAGCTGCGCGCCGACCTGGTGCGCTTCGGCCAGGGCCAGCCGGTCGCGGCAGCCATGGAACCAACCCGGATGGTGGGGGCGGTGGGTGCGACGGCAGCCATGGCCGGGGTGGGAGGTGCCACCACCCGGGTGCAGGACGCGGCCCGCACCACCGCCATACCCACCGGCTACGGCGGCGGGCCCGGCGGCGGGAGCCCGGCCGAGCGATCGACGAGAAGGGGACTGCTGGCGGTCCTGGTGATCGGCCTGCTCGTGGTGCTGGCCGTATTGGGTTTCTTCGTGGGCCGGTCGCTCGGCTGGTGGGACTCGGCCAAGACCCTGACTGTGCCGAACAACGTGGTGGGCGAGCCGGTGGCGACCGCCACCGCCCAGCTGCGCCAGCTCGGGTTTACCGACATCAAGACCTCCTCGCAAGCGAGCACGCAGTACGGCGCGGGCGACGTGATCACCACTAACCCCTCGCCCGGCTCCGCCCAGAGCAGCAGCAAGCCGGTGGCACTGGTGGTCAGCAGCGGTCCCACGCCGGTCAAGGTCCCCAACGTGGTCGGCCAGAACTCCGCCGCGGCCACCAACACCCTTTCGACCGATGGGTTCGAGGTCAATGTCACCGACGCCACGTCCAACACGGTGGCGTCGGGGTACGTGATCAGCACCAATCCGTTGGCTGGCACGACCCAAGGCAAGGGATCGTCCGTGCAGCTGGTGGTCTCGACCGGCAAGGCCCAGGTGACCATTCCGTCCCTGGTCAACGAATCCCCCGGGCCCGCCGGCCAGCAGCTCGGCGCCCTCCAGTTGGACGTGACCCAAGCCAACGAACCGTCGTCAACGGTGACGGCCGGACTGGTTACCCGGACCAGCCCGGCGGCCGGCACCATGGTCGCCATCGGTACGTCCGTCACCATGTACGTGTCGACCGGACCCCAGCAGGTCACCGTCCCGAACCTGCAAAATGACACCAAGGCGCAGGCTGCCACCGCCCTCACGGCGGCTGGGGTCGGGCTGGTCCCGAACTTCACCACCCAACCCGTCGACACTCAGAGCCAGAACGGGATCGTCATCAGCCAGACCCCGGCGCCGAACTCGACCGTCAATGAGGGGTCGACGGTCGACGTGGTGATCGGTTCGTTTAGTAGCGGCAGCAGCACGACCTCGCCGTCGTCGTCAACTACAACGACGACGCTGACGACGACGTCGACCACGGCCCCGTCGGGACTGCTGCCCTAGACGTCGCTCGCGGGCCCGGCGTCGTGGCGGCCCGGGTGGGCGGAGGGCGTTCCCCCGTTGCAGGCGGCCCGGGTGGCGGAGGCCCAGCCCGAGCGTGGCGCCGACCGCCCGCCGCCCCGGTCAGGAAGCCGCCGCGGCCATTCTCGTAGGACTTCGTGATTCTCGGCGTCAGATCGTCCACTAATCAACAGTCCACTAATCATCATGATTTGACGCCAAGAATGTCCTATTACTACGAGAAGGCGGCCGGGACGGCGGCCAGCGCCTCGGGTTGCCCGCAGGCGGCCAGCCAGTTGGCCAGCAGCCGGTGGCCGCCCTCGGTCAGGATCGACTCGGGATGGAACTGGACCCCCTCGACCGCCAAGGTGCGGTGGCGCAAACCCATGATCGTGCCATCCTCTGCCCAGGCCGACTCCTCGAGCTCGGCCGGGACGGCCGCGGCGTCCACCACCAGCGAGTGGTACCGGGTCGCCACCAGCGGGTCGGCCAGGCCGGCAAACACGCCCCGACCGTCGTGGGTGATCGACGATGTCTTGCCGTGCATCACCTCGGTTCGCACGATCCGCCCGCCGAACACCTCACCGATGCACTGATGACCCAGGCAGACCCCCAGGACCGGCACGGAGCCGGTCAGCTCGACGATCAGCGCGTTGCTGACTCCCGCCCCTTCGGGGCGGCCTGGCCCGGGCGAGATGAGCAGCCCGTCCGGCCGTAACGACCGAGCGGTGGCGACGTCGATAGCGTCGTTGCGGTACACCAGGGGCTCGGCGCCCAGCTGACCGAGATACTGGACGAGGTTGTAGACGAACGAGTCGTAGTTGTCCACGACCAGGATCCGAGCCACGGACGCCACGGTAGCTGCCCTAACATCACATGCATGCCGAGGAAGACCAAAGATGCGCCCGGGCGGGTCACGCCCAAGGGGGGGCCGGCCAAGCGGGGCGGGGCCACCGCGAGGGGTGGCGCTACGACCAGCGGGCGATACACCCCCCCTATCCCCGCCGAGTACCGCAGCAGCCCCCGGTGGGTCCCGGTCCTGATCCTGACCTTCTTCGGGCTAGGAATCCTCTGCATCCTCATCAACTACCTGCCATTGCATGTGCTGCCGGGGGAGCCTTCCAACTGGTACCTCTTCGTCGGTCTCGGCTGCATCGTCGCGGGCTTCATCTCGGCCACCCGCTACCACTGAGCCCCCCCACCGGGTGCCGCTAGCCGGCAACCAGAAGGCGGCATTCAGGTAAACAGACGAGAACCTCAAGTTACAGGCGTGTGACACTCCCCAGAGTTGTCCCCAAGCTGGGGATATGTGGGGATGAAGCCACCGGGGGCTCAGAGGACCCGCGTCCGGCCGTGACGGCCATGGCTTGGTCACCCCTCACAGCCGACTGCGAGTACCGCACCCAGTCAGTGAAGGCCCTGGGTTCTCCCAGGGCCTTCACTGATCCGGCTTCCCCCACCCCACATCTTCCGCCACATCGCCGCCATCAGCGAGCGAGCATTGGGCTGTGTCGACGACGGCGCCGTCAACTCCGGTTAGATCCGCCGGCGACGGTAACCCCGCTCGATGCTCAGAAGGCCGAAGCCCAGCAGCATCAGGAGCATCGCCGCTTCGACCAGTCGGGTCAATGGGGCCCCGGTAAAGGCCAGGTGCCCGCTCGGAGTGGTCGCAGTGGGCGACACCGCCGGCCCGGTCGCCAGATACGGGATGGTCAGCGACGACGTGGCCGTCACCGCCGGCCCGGTGGGCGGCAGCCCAGTGGCGGTGCCGGTGTTCTTGATGCTCCCGGCAGTCACGGCCGCGCTGGTGGTGGTGTACGTAGCCGTACAGGTCTCCACCTCACCGGGTGTGAGCGACGTGTCCGGGCAGGAGATGGCCGACAGACCGGGCATCGGATCGCTCACCGCCACCGGGTCCAGGAGGACGTTACCGGTGTTGGTCACCTTGTAGTAGTAGGTGACCACGGTCCCGGCCGCCGAGTAGGTGGTGACGCTGGCCGACTTGGTCAGAGAAATGCCCGGGCTTGCCCCCGCCTTGGTCTGCGTCACCGGGATGGTGACGGTGGAAGGCGGCGAGTTGACGGGCGGACCCACCGGGGGTGTCCCGGTGGCGATGGCCGTGTCGGTCACGTGGCCGGCGGTCAGATTGGCTTGGGTGACTGTCCAGGTGCCGGTGCAGGTCTC
>Ga0302324_100011822_pt1 | contig 17867 bp, 15 predicted proteins | sample Palsa_T0_1_FD_201949 | JGI IMG/M metagenome (GOLD analysis project Ga0302324, IMG submission 201949) | Peat permafrost microbial communities from Stordalen Mire near Abisko, Sweden - Palsa_T0_1 | ecosystem: Environmental > Terrestrial > Soil > Palsa > Peat permafrost | place: Sweden: Abisko... | reverse complement strand
CTGGTGGTTTCGAGCAGCTGACTGTGTTCGGCCTTTCGGTCAAACTGGTCTTTTAGCTGATTGATGAGTTCTTTTAGTCGTTCCATGGTACAAGTTGGAGGGCACTTTGAGGGTTCACAAGATGTATTATATAAAGTTATAACAAATTCCACACCTAATTTATACCCATCATGTTCATCGAACCCCATATCAAGGGTGAAAAACGCGGTTGGATCGAGGTTATCTGCGGATCGATGTTCTCCGGCAAGACCGAGGAGTTGATCAGGAGGTTAAAGCGGGCGAAGATCGCAAATCTGAAGGTCGAGATCTTCAAGCCCTCCATGGATACCCGATATCATGCCAGCGATATCGTATCGCACGATGAAACGGCTATTCCATCAACACCAATCGACAACTCTCAAACCATACTGCTATTAGCTTCCGATGTGGATGTCGTCGCCATTGACGAGGCTCAGTTCTTTGACGACCAGTTGCCTGAAGTCTGCGACCAGCTTGCTGTTCGGGGCGTCCGGGTGATCGTCGCAGGATTGGACATGGACTATATGGCAAGACCATTTGGCCAGATGCCCAACCTACTAGCCAAAGCAGAATATATAACCAAGTTGCATGCCATTTGTGTCAAATGTGGAAATATTGCGAACTATTCATACCGCAAGAAGCCGGCATCCGGTCAGATATTGTTGGGTGAAAAGGAGGAGTACGAGCCGCGGTGCAGACATTGTTTTTATGCTTTGCCTTAAGCATTGATCCTATCTGAAGCGGGGCTGAGGCCGAGTAAATTTAACTTTTCTTTTAAGCAGCTAGTTTCCTTCCGGGGCTTTTGGCGGTCTGGGGGAGGATTCCGGAAGGCCTGGCCAAATATGCCTATAATGTTATGATTTTCATATTATTCCACTGGGATTGGGATATTGTGGCGGGCTTTCGCCTTTAATATTCTAGCTTTGCGGCAAAATTTCAAGACCATTCGTCCCAGTTTACCTATTCTCACGTTGTTTAAGAAGGACCTTCTGCTGGAGGTGCGTCAGCAATATACCTTTTACGGGGTGTTGCTGTATGTGGCGTCCACCATTTTTGTTTTATATCTGGCGATGGGACAGCCGGAGGCTCCCGTATGGAAGGGGTTGTTTTGGATGATGCAATTGTTTATTTGTGTGAATGCGGTGGCCAAGAGTTTTTTGCAGGAGGGCCGGGAGCGGCTGCTGTATTTTTATACTATTGCCGGGGCGAGGGACTTCATCCTTTCGAAGCTGTTGTTCAATGCGCTGCTGATGCTGGTGATGAGCCTGTTGAGCCTGGGCCTGTTCCTGCTGATGTTGGGTGACCCAACGACGGGCGCGTTGTCATTCGTGCTGATCAGCGTTTTGGGTGGAATAAGCCTGAGCCTGGTGTTCACCTTTCTCGCAGCGATCGCGGCGCGAGCGCAACAAAGCGCGGCTTTGATGGCCATCATGGGGTTTCCGTTGGTGATCCCGCAATTGCTGTTGTTGAACAAAGTCTCGTCGATCGCGTTTGGGGAGTTGCAAGGTGGGCTTGGGGGCATGATCGTGTTGTTGTCGGGGCTGGATGCTATGATCATCGTACTGACCATTATTCTTTTTCCTTTTTTGTGGAAGGACTGATCTTCTCTAAATTTGCACTCCAAATATATGGAGTGAGTTGAACTCATAAGACTGTTATATGATTCGTCAGAACTGGTGGAAAATAGTATGCGTTATTTTGTTGTTCTACACGCTCATCGCGGGTTTCCTTGGTGCAGTACCTGCCAAGCCCATTCTGAATGAGACCATCCGCAACCTGTACTTCCATGTGGCGATGTGGATGGCGATGATGATCACCTTTATCGTTTCGCTCATCTATTCCATTAAATATCTCCGCACCAACAATCCCTTGTTTGACATCTATGCCCTGGAGTATGCCAAGACGGGGATCGTCTTTGGCGCGCTGGGGGTGTTGACCGGTTCCATCTGGGCCAGGTGGACCTGGGGTGCCTTTTGGAGCAATGATCCCAAGCAGTTGGGGGCGATCATTGCGTTGCTGATCTACCTCGCTTACCTGGTGCTGCGCAATTCGATGACCGATCTGGATAAACGGGCACGGATCGGCGCTGTGTACAATATTTTCGCGTTTGCGATGTTATTTCCAACCATCTGGATCATTCCGCGGATGGTGGAGAGTCTGCATCCGGGGGGAATGGGTAATCCGGCCCTCGACACCCGGGACATCGATAGCCGGATGCGGGCGATCTTTTATCCCGGAGCGGTACCGGGCTGGACATTGCTGGGCGTGTGGATCACGACGCTGAGGATCAGGCTGACGGTGCTGAGCGAGCGGATGGAGAATCGGCAGACGGCCGGGCGGCGGGTTCACGAAGCCAGATCATAAAAAATTGAAAAAACTGTGATGCTTAAGAAAATTTATATGCTGGTATTTCTGTTGATCGGTCAGGCGCTGACGCTGGTCGCTCAAGATAGTGTGGGTGCGCAAAATGTGGAGATGGCCGATCGATTCAGAGCCGATGGCAAGATCTATGTCGTCATTTTTGTGTTGGGGACGATCCTGCTGGGGTTGATCCTGTATGTGGTTCGGTTGGACAGGAAGATAACGAAATTAGAAAAGGACCTTAAATAATAAACGATTAAGCCAAAATGGAATACAAATTTTTCGAGGCCGTAGAGAAAAGCTTTGACAAAGCAGCAGCATTTACATCCTGGGACCCCGGCATCCTGGAACAGATCAAGCAATGTAATGCGGTTTACCGTATGTTTTTCCCCGTTAAGATCGGGGACAAGATAGAGGTCATCAAGGCATATCGGGTGCAGCACTCACAACACAAGACGCCCTGTAAGGGGGGTATCCGGTTTGCGCCTTCGGTGAACCTGGACGAGGTGATGGCATTGGCGGCCCTGATGACTTTCAAGTGTGCGATCGTCAATGTCCCCTTTGGGGGTGCCAAGGGTGGGATCAGTATCGATCCGAAGAAGTACACGCCGTATGAACTGGAGAAGATCACGCGACGGTATACGAGTGAACTGATCAAAAAGAATTTTATCGGTCCGGGTACGGATGTACCGGCTCCCGACTATGGTACGGGTGAGCGGGAGATGGCATGGATACTGGACACATATATGAGCATGCGGCCCGGCGAGATCGATGCGTTGGCCTGTGTAACGGGCAAGCCGGTGAGCCAGGGCGGAGTGCGCGGGCGCCGCGAAGCCACTGGTCTCGGTGTATTTTATGGTATCCGTGAGATCTGTCATATGGAAGATATGATGACGAAGCTGAAGCTGAAGCCGGGTGTGGAAGGCAAGACGGTGGTGGTGCAGGGTCTTGGCAATGTGGGTTACCACGCCGCTAAGTTCTTCAGGCAGGGTGGAGCGAAGGTCATCGCGTTGGCGGAATTCGAGGGAGCGATCATGAACCCGGATGGATTGAACGAGGAAGAGGTCTTTCAGCACCGAAAGAAGACCGGCAGCATCCTGAATTTCCCGGGGGCTAAAAATCTTGAGCATTCCGGCGACGCATTGGAACTGGAGTGCGATATCCTGATCCCTGCGGCTTTAGAGAATGTGATCAATGGCAAGAATGCGCCGCGGGTGAAGGCAAAGATCATCGGCGAGGCCGCCAATGGCCCGTTGACACCGGAAGCCGACGAGGTCTTTGTGAAGAAAGGGGTGCTGGTCGTGCCCGATATGTATCTGAATGCCGGTGGTGTGACGGTGTCGTATTTCGAGTGGCTGAAGAATCTGAGCCATGTCCGTTATGGCCGGATGGAGAAGCGGTTCACGGAGAACATGAACACGCATATCCTTAGTCAGATCGAGGGACTTACGGGCAAGAAGGTGAGTCAGAAGGAAAAAGAATTTATCATGCATGGCGCCGACGAGGTCGACCTGGTCTACAGCGGGCTCGAGGAGACGATGAGTGCGGCCACGCGAGAGATCATGGAAGCGTGGAAGGCGGATTCGACTATTCCGGATATGCGGACGGCCGCGTACGTGGTAGCCATCAACAAAGTAGGCACTTCGTATGCTGAACTGGGGATATTTCCGTAGGGTGAAATTTTGGATGGTGTGCGGCGACGGACGATGTACGTGCGAATTCGGACAGTCCGCCCTGCGGCGGAAATGTTATTTTGGCTGGTTATCATTAAGTTAAATTGTGGCATTGGGATTGGGGTTGGTTTGGCATGATAGTCAATTTTCTAAAGATAACGTCCCGGAATCTCCGGAAGAACAGCAGCTATAGTCTTTTGAATATTTTCGGCCTCGCGATCGGGATCACCTGTGCGGGGCTGATCTTTTTGTGGGTGGAAAATGAGGTGAGTTACGATCAGTTTCTGCCGAAGAAGGATCAGTTGTATGTGATCTGGGAAAATCAAACTTACCAGGGGAAGGTCAGGACGACATACAGTACGCCGAGGGGGTTGGCGGCAGGAATCGTGCACGATATTCCGGGGATTGCGGCGACTGCGCGGCTGGATCTTGACAAGGAGCTATTGGGAGTCGGGGACAAATCATTATATGAGGCCGGAGGCTGGGTAGATTCGAGTTTTTTCGGGATTTTCCAGCGTCGGTTTTTGGAAGGGAGTGCGCGAACGGCGTTTGTGAATCCTTCCGACATCGTGATCACGGAGACCGTGGCGCGGCAGTTCTTTGGAGATGAGAAGGCGGCGGGGAAGAAGTTTCTGATGAACAATAAGAAGGAGTACCGGGTGTCTGGAGTGATCGAGGACTTTCCGGCCAATTCCACATTGCAACTGCGCTGGCTGGCACCGATGAGCAGCACCTATTTTGCAGACAACAATATTACAACGGACCATTGGGATCTCAATTCCACCATTACATACGCCGAGCTAAAGCAGGGGACGAACGTTGCTGCCGTGAATGTGCTCCTGAAGAATTATATCGCGACAAAAAAATCCGGGGGAGGACCCGTTTGTTTTCTGTTCGGCGCCAATGACTGGCATTTGCGTTCTCAATTCGAAGATGGGCAGCAGGCGGGCGGGGACGTCCAGTACGTGCATTTGTTTACGATAATTGCATGGATAGTCCTTTTGATCGCGTGTATCAATTTTATGAATCTGGCGACGGCGCGATGTGACCGGCGGGCGCGGGAGGTGGGAGTCAGGAAGGTGCTGGGTGCAGGGCGGAGGGGGCTGGTATTTCAATTTATCGGCGAATCGATGGTTCTGTCGGCAAAGGCGGTGATAATAGGGCTTGTGCTGATCTCGCTGGTATTGCCGGCGTTCGACTCGCTGACAGGCAAGGATCTTACGTTGGGTCTTGGAAAGCCGGTCCATTGGGCGGCGGCCGTGGTCATCACGGTGGTCTGTGGCCTGGTGGCGGGGAGCTATCCGGCCTTGTATTTGTCTTCATTCAACCCTATATATGTTTTCAAGGGCATACGGATCCGGGGCGGGGGTGCTTCGTTTGTCCGTAAGGGCCTGGTGATCGCTCAATTCACGGTCTCAATCACGCTGATCGTGAGTACGCTAATCATTTATATGCAATTGCACCATATTCTCACCCGCGACCTGGGATACGATAAGAACAATCTGATCACGATGGATGTGCGGGGGAATATGTTGCCACATTTCAATCAGATCCGGCAGGACCTTATCAATACGGGAGTGGTGGAGAATGCGGGGTTGAACAGTTTCAATACCATCAGTTACGGAGATAACGGGAGTGGAGTAGGCTGGGCGGGGAAGGATCAAAAGGAGAATGTCCTTATTTCATGGCGGGCGGTGACGCCGGGGTTTCTGGCGACGGCGGGCATGAAACTTGTCGACGGGCGTGATCTGCGATCGGATCTCCCGGCAGCGGACAGCAATCATGTCATAATCACCGAAACGTTGGCGAGGATGATGGGTAAGGGCAGCGCGGTGGGTAAGAAGCTGCTGTATAAATGGGGCGGGTCGTCCACGGTGATCGGGGTCGTCAAGGATTATGTCTATGGCGATATGTATGGGAGTCCTGACCCGGTTGCGTTTTATTACGACAGTACGAATGCGAGCCTGATGTATGTGCGATATAAGGCGGGGGTGCGGCCGGATGTGGCGCTGGCGGCGATCGGGGGTGTTATGAAAAAGGACAATCCATCGTATCCGTTCGATTACCAGTTTGTAGATACCGCATTCAATAATCTATTTACGAGTGAGCAGTTGATGGGGACGTTGTCGAAGCTCTTTGCGGGTCTGGCGATCCTGATATCTTGTCTGGGGTTGTTCGGGCTTTCGGCGTATACAGCGGAGCGGCGGACGAAGGAAATCGGTATTCGGAAGGTACTGGGCGCGAGTGTGAGTGGGATCACGCAGTTGTTGTCGCGGGAGTTTCTATTGTTGGTAGGATTGTCGGCGCTGATCGCGTTTCCGCTGGCTTGGGTGGCGATGCATCGCTGGCTGGAGCAATTCCATTACCGCGTTTCGATCCAGTGGTGGATATTTGTGGCGGCGGGGGTTTCGGCAGTGGGGATTGCGCTGGTGACCATTAGTTATCAATCTATTAAGGCGGCAATGATGAATCCGGTGCGCAGTTTGCGATCGGAATAAATTTCTTAACTTGACGCATTATGGCGTCGAACAGCACCACCCGTTTTAGTGACCGTGTCGAGGACTATGTAAAGTATCGGCCGCATTATCCGGCGGGCGTCCTCTCTTTTTTATCTTCCGTCTATTCTTTTGATTCCCGGTGGGTGGTGGCCGATATCGGGTCGGGTACGGGCATCTCGACCGAGCCATTCCTCGCCAATGGCAACAAGGTGTATGCCGTAGAGCCGAATGTCGATATGCGGGGCAAGGCAGAGGAGTTATTGGGCGGTTTTGGGGAGCGTTTTGTTTCGGTCGACGGGACGGCGGAGGCGACGGGGCTGGCCGGGGGGAGTGTGGAGCTGGTGGTCGCGGGCCAGGCTTTTCACTGGTTCGATCCCGTGAGGAGCCGGGTGGAGTTCGTCCGGGTGCTGAAGCCGGGCGGTCTGGTGGCGCTGATCTGGAATGAGCGGTTGATGGGGTCGCCATTCGAAAAGGAGTATGAGGCGTTGATCCTGCATTATGCCAGCGACTACAAGACCATCAATCACAAGAATATCGCTGACCTGCAGATCGCTGAGTTCTTTGCTCCGGCGGCTTTCCGGCTGGATCAATTTGCCAACGAGCAGTTATTCGACTTTGCAGGATTGAAAGGGCGTTTGCTCTCGAGTTCCTATATCCCGAAGGAGGGTCAGGGTGTTGCGGCCATGATCGACAACCTGGAGCGGCTGTTTGAAAAGCATGCCGTTGAAGGCCGGGTGCGGGTTGGGTATGATACGAAGTTGTATTCGGGGATGCTGGCAGTCTGACGGCCGGAAACCGGGGAGGGGCAGCGGTGGTCCGACGGGGAGGGCGCTATTCGTTGTAGGCGGGGAGGGCGGCGAGTTCTTCGAAATCGGTTTGGGTACGGACGAAGGCATAGCATTCGCCGCCGTTGGTGATCACGATATAACGAACGGAGGTGGCCATATTGTAGCGGAGCACCTGCCAGAGGACGCGGTGGTCCAGTTTTTCTTCCAGGGCCTTGCACTCCACGAGCATCCAGGGCAGTGCCGCTTTGTCGAAGACGAGGAGGTCGAAGCGTTTTGTGAGTTCCCCCAGGCGCAGTTTTCTTTCGACCGCGATATAGGAGGCGGGATAATTCTTTGCTACGAGGAGGTATTGGATAAAGTTCTGCCGGACCCATTCCTCCGGGGTGAGGCGGACCCATTGTTTGCGAAGTTCATCCCAGATCTCTTCTTTGTCTTTTTCGGGCTCGCGAATTTTGAAGGGGTAGGAAGGGTAATAGATCTTGATCATAGGCCAAAACTATTTGCTAAATTTACGGATAAATGAAGACCAAAGAAGAGATCGTCAATAACTGGCTGCCTCGTTATACGGGCGAGAAATTAGACAATTTTGGTGAATATATCCTCCTCACCAACTTTGATAATTATGTGCAGCTGTTTGCGCAGTGGCATGGGGTGGAAGTTATCGGGGAGCATAAGCCGATGCAGTGCGCCACGGCGGGAGATATTACGATCATCAATTTTGGGATGGGCAGTCCCGGTGCGGCCACGGTCATGGACCTGTTAACGGCGATCAAGCCGAAGGCCGCGCTTTTTCTGGGCAAATGCGGCGGTTTGAAAAAGCGAAACAAATTGGGTGATCTGATCCTGCCTATCGCCGCGATCAGGGGAGAGGGGACGTCCAATGACTATTTCCCGCCGGAGGTACCGGCGCTGCCGGCGTTTGCCCTGCAGAAGGCCATCTCCACGACGATCCGGGAGTATGGCGTGGATTACTGGACGGGCACGGTATATACGACCAACCGGCGGGTTTGGGAACACGACGAGGTCTTTAAGGAATATCTGCAAAAGATCAGGGCTTATGCCATCGATATGGAGACGGCGACGATCTTTTCGGTAGGCTTCTACAACAAAATCCCTACGGGGGCGCTGTTGCTGGTGAGTGATCAGCCAATGGTGCCGGACGGGGTGAAGACGGCTGAGAGCGATCTGAAGATCACGGCCGAATATGTGGAAAATCATATCAGGATCGGCATCGACTCCCTTAAGCAGCTGATCAATAACGGGCTAACGGTGAGGCATCTGAGATTTTGATCTATGCGGCCACTATTATCGATTCGGCAATTGGAGATCGCCTTTGAAAGCGAGGACGGGATGGTGCCGGGGGTGCAGGGTATCGATCTGGAGGTGCGCCGGGGGGAGATCGTCGCGCTGGTCGGGGAATCCGGCTCCGGCAAATCCATCACTGCTTTATCTATTCTGCAATTACTGCCTTCGCCGCCGGCGAGGTATGTGTCCGGTGAAATTTTATTTACGGGAAGGGATGACCGAACCATCGACCTGTTAAAACAGGAGGAGGAGGCATTGCTGAACATCCGGGGGGTGGAGATCGGTATGATCTTCCAGGAGCCGATGACCTCGCTGAACCCGGTGTTTAGTTGCGGCAATCAGGTGGCGGAGGCCATCAGGGCGCATAGCCGGGTTTCTGCCGCCGAGGCGCGGCGGATGACCGTCGGGTTGTTCGGGCGCGTACAGTTGCCGGACCCGGAGGGTATGTATGACCGTTGGCCTCATCAGTTGAGCGGCGGTCAGAAGCAGCGGGTGATGATTGCGATGGCGATGAGCAGCCAGCCTTTGTTGTTGATCTGCGATGAGCCCACTACGGCGCTGGATGTGACGGTGCAGAAGACCATTTTGCAACTGATCAGGCAATTGCAGGCGACGGCTGATATGGGCGTGATCTTTATAACGCATGATCTGGGTGTGGTGGCGGAGGTTGCCGACCGGGCCCTGGTCCTGTACAAGGGAAAAGTGGTGGAGGCGGGACCGGTGGAGCAGTTGTTTCGGGATTCGAAGCATCCATATACCAGGGGGTTGTTGCAATCCCGGCCGGCTTTGCATGTGAAGGGGGAGCGATTGCCAGTTGTCGGGGATCTTTTGGAGGAGGCGGCCCCGGGGGTGGCAGAGGTGGTGAGGAGTCTGATGCCAGCAGGGGTGGCAGAGCCCGGCAAGGTGCTGTTGCGGGCGGAGGACCTGCGGGTTTGGTATCCTGCCAGGACAACACTGTTGGGAAAAGTGCTGGAGTGGCGCAAGGCGGTGGATGGCGTCAGCTTTGACGTCTACGCCGGGGAAACGCTGGGGCTGGTGGGAGAGTCGGGATGTGGTAAGACCACGCTGGGGCGGGCCCTGCTGCGGCTGGTGGAACCGACAGGAGGACGGATCTTCTTTGAAGGGGTTGACCTGGCGACGCTTGGGGCGCGGGAGTTAAAACGACTCCGTAGCAGGATGCAACTGATCTTTCAGGACCCTTACAGTTCGCTCAATCCCCGGCTGAGCGCCGGCGAGGCAATATCGGAAGCAATGAGCGTGCATGGGTTGGGAGGATCGGAGCGGCAGCGGAGGGAGGCGGTGGTGGAGTTGCTGGAGAAGGTGAGTCTGAAAGCGGAGCACTATCGGCGGAAGCCGCATGAGTTCTCCGGCGGTCAGCGGCAGCGGATCGTGATAGCCAGGGCGCTGGCGTTGCGGCCGGCTTTTATAGTTGCCGATGAGTCGGTGAGTGCGCTGGATGTCAGTGTACAGGCGCAGGTATTGAACCTGCTGAACGATCTCAAAAAGGCTTTTGGATTTACCATTGTCTTTATTTCTCATGACCTGTCGGTCATTCGTTATATGAGCGATCGCATCCTGGTAATGAACAAGGGAAGGATCGAGGAATCGGGCGAAGCGGCCGAACTCTATGTTAATCCCCAATCGGAGTACACCAAAAACCTTATAGCGTCCATCCCCCGGATTTACTAAGCCCTTGAATCGAAAGGGATTAACAGGAAATTAAAATCTCATTAAAAATTGATTATTATCTAAACTTAGGAGCCAGAATTCCTTCATATTCGCGTTTAGGTTGGGTCCCCTTAACAAATCATTTGCAAACGGTGTAGTACAATGTCCAGTCGAAAGCCAGCTGAGAACGCTTCTATTCCCCTGATCGTGCAGGCCAGGATGCAGTCGGCGCGGTATCCGGGCAAGATCGTTCAACCTTTTGCGAAGGGTCAGGTCCTGCTTGAATTTCAATTGTGCCGCCTGAAGGCGGCTTTTCCGGATACGCCTATTGTTGTGGCCACGAGCAGCTCCGACGCCGATGATGTAGTAGCGATGATGGCGGAACGTATGGGTGTGCTTGTTTATAGAGGAGACGAGCAGGATGTGCTGAAGCGATTTGTGGACTGCTGCGCTTATTTCTCTTTTACTGGCTACGTGGTAAGGGTATGCGGCGACAATCCTTTTTTGCAGACCGGGTTGCTGAAGCTGTTGATGGAGGAGGCGGCAAGCAGCGGCGGGATATATGACTATATTAGTTTTTCGGTTGGCGGGGTCCCTGCCATCCGAACGCATTTTGGTTTTTTTTGTGAGGTTGCGGCCGTCGACGCGTTGAAGCGTGTGGCCGATACTGTCCCCGGGGCCGTCTTTCGCGAACATGTCACCAATTACATTTATGAGCGGGCCTCATCGTTCCGGGTCCGCTGGCTGGAGTTTGACCAATTAGCCCCTTACCTGGACTCGCTGCGGCTGACCGTGGATTCCGAGGAGGATATGGAGAATGCTTTGTATGTCCATGAACATCTGTCCGTTGGAGCAGGGCAAGACAACCCGGATTGGAAGGATATCGTACAATTCGTAGAAGCTGAAGCTGAGACGAGAGGGAAGATGGTGCGGCAGATAAAGCTTTATCAAAAATGAAAATCACCGAAACAATGAGATCGACCTATTTGATAGGCGAGATAGGCCAGAATCATAATGGTTCTGTGGAGATTGCCAAGCTGCTGGTTGAGATTGCGGCCAGACCTGTGATGGATCGTTTGTTCGACCGTACCTTCCGCGGGTTTGATGCGGTCAAGTTGACGAAACGTGATCTCAAGGAAGAGCTGTCCGAGGCCAAGATGAATGAGCCGTATAATAGTCCGCATTCTTTTGGGCGGACCTATGGGGAGCATAGGGCCAGGCTGGAGCTCAGTGACGAACAGCATTTCGAGGTCTATACCCATGCGAAGTCACTGGGAGTCGACTTTGTGGAGACGCTTTGCGCCAGGGCCTGTCTTTCATTGCTGAAACTTTTTACACCTGACTACCTGAAGGTAGCCTCGAGGGATCTGACCAATCTGCCCTTGTTGGAGGCCATGGCTGAGACGAAGCTGCCGATCATCCTTTCGACGGGCATGGCGGGGCAGGAGGAGTTGGACAGGGCTTTGGATGTGATCACGCGATATCATTCGCGGATCACTGTTTTACATTGTGTATCGGAATATCCGACGAAATATGAGCATGTGAACCTAAACACCATTCCCTATCTGAAGGACCGCTACCCGCAGTACGCGATCGGCTATTCGGATCATACGATCGGCATTGCCATTCCGATTGCTGCCGTAGCCACGGGCGCCACCATGATCGAGAAGCATATCACGCTGGACCGCAAGATGAAGGGGACGGACCAGGCGGGTTCTCTGGGTATCGACGGGATCGACAGGATGGTACGGGACATCCGCAACCTGGATCTGGCTTTTGGCGAATATGGAATTACGGCGGAAGAGGCCGTGGGCGATGCGAGGCGGAAATTGGAGCGGTCCATCGCGACCATCCGGGCCATCGAGGTGGGAGAGCCGATCACTGAGGCGGATATTCATCTATTGTCCCCGGGCGACGGGTTCAAATGGGTGGAGAAGGCAAAGGTCATAGGCAAGAGAGCTAAGACCCGGATACCGGCAAATGAGATCATTTATTCAAATCTAATCGACTGATGCTGCCAAAACTGATAGCTACGGACATCGACGGCGTATGGACTGATGGAGGGATGTATTATTCTGAGGGGGGTGAGGAAGGGAAGCGTTTCAATACTTATGACAGTGCCGGTGTGGTCTTTTCCCATTTGCTGGGTATCCCGGTAGCCATCATCACAGGAGAGCCGAGCCTGGCGGTCAAACGGAGGGCGGAGAAGCTAAAAGTAGACTATTGTCACACGGGGGTGAAGGATAAATTGCCGGTACTAAAGGGTATTTGCGCGGAGTTGGGCATTACCCTTGCAGAAGTAGCCTATATAGGAGATGACATCAATGATATCGCTATCCTCCGGTCGGTCGGTTGTTCTGCCTGTCCGTCAAGCGCCCCGGATTACATAAAGGAAATTTCGGGAAAGGTGATGGTTAAGCGGGGTGGAGAAGGCGTGTTCAGGGAGTTTGTGGAGGGCATTTTTGCCAGTGAAGGCGTCCTGGAGCGGGTGTTGAAGCATTTTTTTCAGTAACTGTTCAATTATTTATTTTGGTCTATTGGGAGAAATTCCTGGAGTTCGAGCAAAAGCATGACCTTTTCGAAATAGAAGAGGATGGGATCTACGTGTGGGATATCCTGCGACACCACGTATACGCGGAATACCAATGGGACAATTATAAGGATCAGGGGCAGCTGAAAGAACCGGTCCTCCGGTTGCTGGGGACGCTCCTGCGGCGGACGGCTTATCTGATCCTGTTCCTGTTCAAAAAGAGCCAACCCAATTTCTTTTACATCCATTCCCGCGATAAGGGGCCGGACGGCCGTTTCCGGGACAGGAACACCTACGATTTCCTGCGGCGGATGGGCAAGGATTCTTTTATCCTGGAGACCTTTGAGGGGAAGGGTGTGAAATACAGCTATCCTGTCAGCCTGATCAATCCCACGAGTCTTTTCAATCGCGTCTATGGCCTGTTCTACAAGAACAAGGATTATTCCTGGCTGGTGGACAAGATCAATTCCGAACTGGGGCTTGAATGGAGTAGCGATACCGTCAACCGGCACATGCGGTATTTCAGGAGTGAGCGGTTGTTCTTCAGGTGGGTCTTCCGCATGAAAAAGGTCAAGCGTTTATACGTCTCCTTTAACAGCCAGAAGTCTCACTATAGCGCTGCCAAGGAATGCGGGATACAGACGATTGAGTTCCAGCATGGGATCATCGACCGCGGCCATGTAGATTATAATTATCCCCCGGGCATCGGCCCGGAAAGCCGGGTGTATTGTCCCGACGTGCTACTTACCTATAGTCATTTCTGGAGCCGGGAGGTCAACTATCCGGTGAAACAGGTGTTGGTGGTGGGTAACACCATCGCCTCGCAGATCGGCAGTGCCGGCAGGCCGGTGCATCCGGGGCTGCAAACGATCGGGTTCATTTCGGCGGATGTCTTCGGGGTGCGGCTGGCGGAACTCGCCATAGACTATGCGAAACTGAACCCGGGCAACCAGATCCTTTTCAAGCTGCATCCTAATCAATTCTCCCGGCGCAAAGAATATACCGAACGATTCCGGCAATTCCCGGGTATCCACGTCATCACCAATGAGCGGCCTACGAGTGTGATGATCCTGGACTGCGATGCGATCGTGCTGATCCAGTCTACGATTGCCTACGAGGCTTTACAGGCGGGCGTTCCGGTGTTCATCTACAAGCGGATGACCTATTACCGCCATGCACATATCTTTGACAATCCCAATGTTATTTTGTTTGACTATGCCAGCGAGATCGTATTGAAGGACAAGGTACCTCCGGCGAAGGAGGAGATTTTTTTTGAAGATTTTGACGAAAGTGTCTACCTTCTTCTCGCCAACACCCATTAATGCACCAAAGGAAACTGGTCATCGATTCCGTCTACTACACCATTGGGGAAGTCCTGCCCCGGGTCTTTGGATTCCTTTTATTGCCGTTGACGACACGATTCCTTACACCGGCGGAATATGGCATCAACAGTTACACGAACACCGTGATGCTGTTTTCGTTCGCCATTTCCAAGCTGAGCCTTGACACGTTCCTGCTCAGGAACTATTACAAGGAGGACGGGGCCGTGAACCAGAAGAAGATCATCGGCAATATCTTCCTGCTCACACTGCTGACCAATGGGCTGCTGAGCGGTCTGGAACTGCTGATCTTCCCCTGGGCGCTCCTGCAGTTCAAGATCGGCATTCCCTTTCAACCTTTTTTCTTTTTGGCCATCCTGATCAATTTTCTGGACAGCATTGCGATGGTCCCGCTGATCGTTTTCCGGGTACGGCGGAAGGCCGGAACCTTTGTGCTGATCAATGCGGCGAAGGTGATAGCGCAATTCGGAGCCACTTATTGGCTGCTCATGGCGCATTACGGACTGACGGGCGTCTACCTGGCAAGGTTGTACGTGGGTATACCTTTTACCATTCTTTTCGTAGCCATCGTTTACCGGCATGCCATTTTCCTGCCGAGCCGGGCTCAGATGCGAAAGGCGATGCAGTTCTCGCTACCGCTTTTGCCGGGGGCCCTCTCCTACCTGTTCATTTCGACCTTTGACCGGATCGTCCTGGAAAAGAATCTTGGCCTGACGAGCCTTGGTCTGTATTCCACCGCCGCCACACTATCGCTTGCCCTGAACATCATCGTGCAAGGGTTGTACCGGTCCTTCGAACAACGCATCTTCGAGAAGCATGGCACCGAGTCATATTCAGGGTTAGTGGATACGCTTTACCGGTATTTTCTGACCTGCCTGATAACAGGCGGTTTCCTGCTGAGTCTGTTCAGTAGGGAAGTCTTTGTGTTTTTTACGTCCTCGCGGTTTATGGAGGCCTATGCCCTTGTCCCGTTATTGGTGGTCCCGGTCCTGCTCTCCGGCTTTAGCACCTTCTTTTCCACGCTGCTTGTCGCCGATCACCGGCAGATCGTCATCACGAGGGCTATAGTCCTTGCGGTGGTGGTAACGGTGCCGACCACGCTTTTGCTGGTGCGATGGATGGGTGTATATGGGGTCATTGTAGCTTCTGCCCTGACTTTCGCCACCGTCATCGGGTATTACCTGCCGTATCTCCCGCTGAGGCATAAATATGTATTGCAGGCCTCCATTCTGCTGGCGCTGCTGGTCGGGCTGAGCGTGGGTTCGCAGGCACTGGCGCTGCCGATGGTGTATGCTATCGTTCTGAAGCTGGTCGTTGCGGGTCTTTATTTCAAGTTAACCATCACGTTGTTCAAAGTCAAGCTGACCGGGATAAGGAAGTTGATCTAGTCTTCGTCCTGATGGATGGTGTAGTCGCTGTCCCCAAAAAAGTTAGCGGCGCTTTTCCTGCGGGCGAGGAGCAGGCGGCGCCATTGTTGCTGGCACTGTTGCAGGACGGGTGTGTCGATGCGCAGCTTCTTACCGGTGAGGACGGTCAGCGAGCCGTCGGTGCTGATGCTCTTGCGTTCGGCCGGCTGGATACCACTTAGACCCAGCATCCAGTCATCCTCTTTATTCAGTTTGTATTTGAAGAAGTAGACGTTTCCCTTCAGTTGTTTGAACTGCGTGGGGGCTTTGTCGATATAACTGATGGCGGCGAAGCTGTCGGCGCTATGGCCGGCGACGAGCAGGCTGCGGGCGATGTCTTCCTGGGTCTTATAGCGTTTGGGGAAACGGTCCGCCTGGCCGATGTCGGTGAGCCCCTGGTAGAGGGCGCTGCGTGAGGCGTCGTCGGAAGCCAGTGCCAGCAGGATGGAATCCTTTACTTCGCGGTGGTGGCGTAACAGGAGGAGTGCGGTATTCGTCCGCAGCTGGACGTCGCGGCTTTGCAGGAGTTTATCGAAGAAATGCGGGATGGTCGGATTCCTGCCATAGAAGGGCTCTAGCAGGATGGCATAGTCGTCGAGTCCGCCGCCGGAGTTGTTGTCGTCGGCTTCCACGTCGTTGTTGTCGTCGTTCTCTTCTTCTTTTTTCTGCAATTTCCTTTCGTCTTTGCCTTCCTGTCTTTTCCAGGCGATCTTGGCGTCGAAGTATATCTGGCTGAAATAAGATGCGTAATCCGGGGCTTGCAGATAGTTGCTATCTACCAGATCGGCGAGCAGGGACTGGATATTGGATTTGTAGTCGTCGACGGAAGCCAGTTGCAGCAGGCCGGGGAAGAGGGTGCGGGCCAGGGCGAGGGAGTCGCCGATGTCCCGGAAAAGGAGGTTATAGTCGGAGCCGTTGTCAAAGATGGGAGGGTCCTGGATGATGAGTTGTCCGAGCAGTTTATAGGCGGCTGCGGTCTTTTGATGGGCCAGGGCTTTGAGGACGGCGTTCTGGATGGTGCTGGTATCGCCCGCCTTTTGATAGATGCGGTTTAATCCCGCGACGACTGCCGGGACGGCCAGGGAGTCGTCGATATAGCCTAGCTCGTTGATGAATTTTGTCTTTGTCCCGAAATAATCCTTTCCATTATAAGCCAGGTTGTCGATCGCATGGAGGAGGGCGGTCACGCCGGTTGGTCCGAAATAGATGTTAGGTATGGCTTCCTTTGCTCTCTTAACGACCGTGGAGTCGGTGCTGTAGAAGTCGCGGAAGAAGGTGTCCAGTTTATTTTCGAAGACGGAGGAGCCGGAGGGCTGGCCGATGGTGTGCAGGGACGAATAGAAGCGACTGAGGAATTCGCTGTTTTCCTGTAACGAGTCGGCGAGGGAAACGATGCGGAAAAGGCGGTTGCCCTGCAGGAAGACCCACATGTTGATCCGACGGGTAGTGTTGGTATCGGTTAATGTGTAGCGGTAACCGGATTGGTCGCCATTGGTGTAGTGTTGTTTGCTACTGACGACGAGGTCGCGATGGATCCTTTTCTCACCCGTCTCTTCCTGCCAGAAGGATGCCGTATCCTTGGGGTAGTAGTATTTTGGAAATGTTTCAACGGACACGAAGACGGCCTCGCCGGTGGAGTCGTCCTGAAAGAGGGCGGTCTTGGCCCGGGGCCAGTAGCCGCTGTAGTCGGGGAGTGAATTGAGAAATTCTTCGCTGCTGGCCCTTTCCACTATCCGGCGCATCCCCGCGTCGACGTCGGGCACCATGGGTGTGGTGACGCTAATATGCAGGAAGGAGTCGGTATAGTTCCGGAATGTCGGATAGAGGTAGGGAGTAAAGGCAAAGGACTCGAAGAAACTGGCGAAGGGCTTTTCCCTGCCTTTGTCGTGAGCGGCCAGGACGTAGTAGTCGGGGCCGTGGAGAATGAACCTGGCCCGGATAAAGGAGCCGTCCTTTTCCAAATAGGTGGCGTCGAGGCAGGCGTGGCCGGCGAAGGTTCCGGTGGAACGCATGAGGCACTTATCGATATAATTAGAGCCACGGAAGCTTTCTTCCATGAGGGCGAGGTCGGCAGTGTCTTCTTCGAGGAAGCGGTAGTTCTGGACGGTGGTCTTCCAGAGCATGTAGGCGTCGCCTGTGGCGGAGTCGGCGGCCTCGTATTCCCAGCGGACGGAGCCGTCGGCATCGGCGATGGTCTTGTTTTGTGCGGGGTTGTCTGGCCAGCGGATGCTGAATCCGCCGCGTGCCGGGCTGAAGGTCGCCCAGCCGTCGGGGTTATTC
>Ga0302324_100011820_pt1 | contig 17872 bp, 22 predicted proteins | sample Palsa_T0_1_FD_201949 | JGI IMG/M metagenome (GOLD analysis project Ga0302324, IMG submission 201949) | Peat permafrost microbial communities from Stordalen Mire near Abisko, Sweden - Palsa_T0_1 | ecosystem: Environmental > Terrestrial > Soil > Palsa > Peat permafrost | place: Sweden: Abisko... | reverse complement strand
GCGTTCGGCCTGTTCTTCCTGCTCATCCGCAACGCCGGCCAGTCCGGCGAACTCTGGCCGGTGGCGGCCGGGCGGATCGGTGAGCTCGCGAGCCTGCTGATCACCGCGGCCGTACTGCGCCGCAGCGTGCTACCCAGCCAAACGAGCAGCCGCCTGCTGATGACCGCGGCGGCCGCCGGCGTGATCGACGTCATCGCGAACGTCTGCTACGTGGCGGCCACCCGGACCGGCATGTTCGGCCTGGCCGTCGTGCTGTCCTCGCTCTACCCCGGGGTCACCGTGCTGCTGGCCAGGGTGGTGCTCGGCGAGCGCCTGCGGTGGGTGCAGCGGGCCGGCCTGGCGCTCGCCGCGATCGGCATCCTGCTCGTCGCCCTGTGAGTGGCCCGGTAAGCCCTACTGGTACGGCCGCGCCTGCAGCGAGAACAGCTCCGCGTACGTCCCCGCCGCGCTCATCAGCTCCTCGTGGGTTCCCGCTTCCACCACGCGCCCCTCGCTGAGCACGTAGATCCGGTCCGCTGACCGCACCGTCGAGAAGCGATGCGAGATCAGCACCACCGACCGGTCGCCGAACAGCTCTCCGATCCGCCCGAACAGCTCGTGCTCAGCCTTGGCGTCCAGCGCCGCCGTCGGCTCGTCCAGGATGACCAGCGGCGCGTTACGGAAGAACGCCCGCGCCAGCGCCACCCGCTGCCACTGCCCGGTCGACAGGTCCGTCCCGTCAATGAACGCCGGCCCCAGCAGCGTCTGGTACCCCTCAGGCAACCCGCTGAGGTCCCGGTCCGCCCCCGCCTGCTCCGCCGCCCGCACGATCGCTTCGGTATCTCCCGCCCGCTCGTGCCTCCCGAGGGCGATGTTGTCTCCCGCCGACAGCGCGTACCTGATGAAGTCCTGGAACACGATCGCCGTCCGCGCCAGCAGCTCCCGGCTGTCGGTGTCCCGGGTGTCAATCCCGTCCCAGCAGACCCGACCGCCGCCCGGCAGGTACAGCCCGGCCAGCAGCTTGGCCAGCGTGGTCTTGCCCGACCCGTTGGCGCCCACCAGCGCCACCACCTCGCCGGGCCCGATCCGCAGCGAGACGTCACGCAGCGCCACCCGCTCCGACCCCGGATAGCTAAAGCTCACCTTCTCCGCACTTATTGGTCCGAACGGGCCGGATTCCTGCCCCCCGGGCACCGGTTCCCGCGCCGCCTGCCCCGGCGCGGCCTGCGCTGGCGCGGCCTGCCCCGGCGCTGCCCGCTGAGTGAACGCCAGGAAGTCGTCGATGAACATCGCCGACTCCTGCATCATCCCCGCGCTCTGCCCGGCGAACGCCAGCCGCTGCCCGAGCAGCACCAGCGCCGCCGCTCCCGCCGCCGCGGCCGACAGGCCCAGGTGATGCGTCACCGCCAGCCACAAGATGATCCCGACCGCCACCGCGATCGTCGTCGCGCTGGCCAGGTCGGCCGCCGCCATCTCGCGCAGCTGCCGCGCCGAGACGCGCCGCATTTCCGCGATCCGCTCGTCATAAAGCCGGTCATGCCGGGCCCGCAAGAACCCCGCCAGCCCGAACGCCCGGACTTCCTTCGCCGGATCACGCTGGGTCAGCAGCGAGGCCAGATAGCTGCGTTCACGGTCCCGCGGGGTCATGACGACGCCGAAATCGTAGAACGCGCGCCCCCGCCGGCCGCTCGCCACCCAGCCCGGGATCAGCGCCACCAGCGCCACCGGAATCAGCAGCGGCGCCACCGTGATGAGTCCCGCCGCCGCCCCGATCGCGCCCGCCATCGAACGCGCGAGTCCTTGCAGCCCGAACACCATCTGCGGCGCCCGCATCACCCCCACCTGGGCCCGCGCCGCCCGGTCGTGAAACTCCGGCTGGTCGAAGGCGGCCAGCTCCACCGCGCAGGTCACGTCAAGGATCCGGTCCTGCGCGTAGCGCGAGGTGAGTTCGGACAAGATGCGCTGCTGTTCGCGGATGATCACCCCGGCCAGCCCGAGCACCGCCGTGATGATGCCCAGCGTCACCGCGCTCGGCCAGACGCCGGCCAACCCGGAGCTGGCCAACCCGGAGCTGGCCCGCCCCGCGCTGACGTGCTCCGCGGCCAGCACCGCCGCCAGCACGCGCCGCCCCACCACTACCTCGGCGGCCACCCCGGCCCCGGAGACCAGCTCGAGCACTCCCACGGTGATCAGCTCACGCCGTCCCGCGTGCCAGGTGATCGCCAGCCCGGCCGCCACCAGCCGCGGTATGTCGCGCGGCGAGCGCCCTTCACCGCGGGCGTTGAGTTCGTAGATCGTCGGGCCGGCCCGTTTGCCGCTGCCCGACTGTGACCCGCCCAGCACATACATGCCTCACGGTACGTCCGCCCCGTCTGCCGCGGCCAATGCTTAGCCGGCCGCGCGGGCCAGGAACTTGAGCCAGTGACGGGACGTGGGTTCCTCGGTCATCGCTGTGACCTGCAGCCCGGCGTCGTGCAACTGCTCACGGAGCTGCCCGGGTTCCCGGTAGAAGAACCAGCGCCGCATTCGCGGGGCATAGGGCACCGGTTCGAGCCTGGGCCCCTGCCCGGCCGCCGTCACCAGCGCGAGCCAGCCGCCGGGACGCAGGATGCGCCGCATCTCGCCCAGGGCAGCGCAGGTCTGGTCATGGGGCACGTGGAGCAGCGCCGCGCAGCACCAGATCCCGTCGATGCTCCGGCCGGCCAGCGGGAGGTGCCGCAGATCTGCCTGCACGACGCGCCAGGGAAGCACCCGCGCGGCGTGCGCCAGCATCCCGGCCGACCGGTCGATGCCGACGACGCGATGTCCCGCCCGTGCGAGCAATGCGCCATTATCAGCCGGACCGCAGCCCAGATCGGCGACATCCCCAACCTGGGGCAGGCGGGCAGCGAAGGCAGCCACCAACTCAGGAAATGACGGGCCGCGCGCCGCCTGGCGAGCCGCATACAAGGCTGCGATCTGGTCGTACGCCGCCTGATTGTGCTCCGTCGCTTCGTCGGCCACCCTCAGATCATCTCAGCGCGAGCAGACTACGCGCGCCAGCCGCCGGGCCAGTCCGGGTTACTACGAAACGTAGTAAGATTCCGTCCGTGAACGGCGCTCTGCCCACCACGATCATCGTCGCCGGCCTGGCGCTCGCGGCGGGCGCGCTGCTGATGACCGTCCTGAACCGGCGAATGGGCGGCGGCTTGCTCGCCGCGCTTTTCGTCCTTGAGATCCTGCTGCTTATCCAGGTCGGGCTCATCGTGGCCAAGCTCGCCGACGGGGGACGCCCGGCGAGCCTGCCTACGCTCATCGGCTATCTGTGCGCGACGCCGCTCGTCCCGGTGGCCGCGGGGTTCTGGGGAGCGATGGAGCGATCACGGTGGGGCCCGGCGGTCATCGCCGTAGCCGGGCTCGTCGCGGCCGTGCTGATGGTCCGACTGCACCAGATCTGGCCGATCATCCGTGTCTGAGCCCAGCGCATCGCCCGAGCCTGCTGCGGCATCGCCTGAGCCTGCGGCATCGCCTGAGCCCCCAGCAGCACGGCCCGGCTCGACCAGGACAGGCCCGGGCCGGTTGCTGGTCGCCATCTACGGGCTCTTCGCGCTCTCCGCTTCCGCGCGGGCCGGGGTGCAGATCGCGACCAAGTTCGGCCACGCCCCGGTCGCCTACCTGCTGTCGGCTTTCGCCGGCGCGGTCTACATCCTCGCCACGGTCACCCTCGCCAACGGCAGTCCGGCAGCACGCCGGATCGCCGTCCTGTCGTGCTCGATCGAACTCGCCGGCGTGCTGGCGGTCGGCACCTGGAGTCTCGCCGACCCGGCTACCTTCCCCGACGCCACGGTGTGGTCTGACTACGGCAGCGGCTACGGCTTCGTCCCGCTCGTGCTCCCCGTCTTCGGCCTGCTCTGGCTGCGCTACTGGAACGGGCGGACGAGAACCAGGCGAACGATCGACCCGTCAGGGGGAGATGCGGCCCAGGTGACGGCGGGCGGCGGCGTAGCTGATGAGGGCGGCGGACCAGGTCAGGACGCAGGAGATGTCGTGGCCGACGGCCGGACCTAGAGCGTCAGCATTCCGCACGCCCTAAGGTGCCCGTCAGGCAATGGGGCCGAGGTAGCTCCAGTGCCCATCGTGCCGGACGAACCTGCTCGTCTCTGCGAGGACGCCGCGCTGCCCCTGCTGGACGTATATAGCGCGGAACTGCACCGTGCCGGTGGTGTCGAAGAGCCCGCCGTCGCGCGTTTCCAGGACGGCGAGGCGGGTCCACCGCAGTGCCGGGTCGAGGGTGAGTGTCTGCGGACGGCCTGACGGGTGCCAGGTGCGCAGGAGGTACCCGGCGTCCCCGACGGCGAATGCGCTGTAGCGCGAGCGCATCAGCGATTCGGCGGTCGGTGCCGGCGTGCCTGCGTGGAGTCGCCCGCAGCACGACTCATAGTCGTCTCCGAGGCCGCAGGGACACGCGAGTCCGTCCATCCGGACATTCTCGCAAGGGCCCATGCTCGGCTCAGCAGGTCAGCTGACTTCGGTGTACTGGCTACGGCATGTGCGTGCTCTGGTGACTTGCCCGCCTGAGGCCGGGCAGGATAGTCCGCGTGACGATGGTCTACCTGATCCAGCACGGCGAGAAGCGCTCCCTGCCCGGTGATCCTGGGCTGACCGGACGGGGCCGCCAGCAGGCCGCGCAGGCCGGCCGGTGGCTTAGCGGGCGCGAGATTACTGCCTTGTGGACCAGCCCGATGCGCCGGGCGCGGGAAACGGCGGACTGCATCGCCGCAGTGACCGGGCTTGCCGCCCAGCCTGATGCCCGGCTGCAGGAGCGGCTGAACTGGGACGGCGGCACGCCGTTTGACGCCTTCCTGGAGTTGTGGGCGCGCACCGCGCGTGACCGCGACCTGGCGCCCCCGGGCTGGCCGTCAGCACGGCAGGCCGCAGCGCGGCTGCGGGCCTTCCTGGCCGGCCTGCATGGCCTGCCCGGACCGGTCGCGGCCGTCACCCACGGCGGGATCACAATCGAGCTCCTGCGCGACCTGGCCGGCGATGATGCCCTGCCACCCGGCGTACTGGAGACAGGCATCCCGCCATGCGCAGTTACCGCCATCGACGACATGAATCCGGTCATGATCGCTTCAGCGCCGGACCCGACATGAGCACCACGCCGAGCACGCGCGACGCCATTGATCGTCCGGGTGCTGTCCGGAGCAGTAAATCTCTTGCGGGCAGCCTGAGGACCGGCAAGGCTGCCGTTCATGCAGTTCAACCATCTCGGGCTGCCGGTTCGCGACGAACGGCGCAGCCGGCAGTTCTATTCGGCTTACTTCGGTTTTGACCCCGCTACCGCCCAGGAGTACCCAGACGGTACGGTCATCATCCGCAACGCGGACGGGTTCGACCTTGCGCTGCACCCGGCTGAGCACATCCAGCCGCCGCCCGTGTTCCTGCACTCCGGCTTCAGGGCCGCAGAGCCACAAGACGTGCGCGCGCTGATGGAGCGCATGGAAGCTGACGGCATCACCATCGTGGAACGCAATGATGAACCGGCCTACACGGCGTTCAAGTGCCTCGACCCGGACGGCCACCGGATCGAGGTCTACTGGGAGCCGCCCTTCTCCCGGTGACGGGGAATCCGGAGACGGTCCCAGCAGGGCGGCGGATACCCGCCATCTGCGCAATCGGGGGTGACCGGCCAGCCGGCACCGACGGCCTAGAGCCATTCCAGGAAGGCCAGCACGTTCCGCACAACGACCCCGATCGGGCGATCGTTGCTGATGGCCGCGTCCTCGACGCCAAAGCCCTCCGATGCTGCGATCGATGCTGCTGCCGCGCGCAGGTCATCGCGGCGGCCGCTGGTGACATCGCCAGCCAGGCGCCGCTCGATCGGCCTGCCGGTAGTTCGCCACCACCGCGGCCATGTTCCGCAGCATCAGCCCGAACTCGGCGGCGCGATCATCCCCTGTACCGGTCCCCGCCCAGAGTAGGCAAACCTCGCCGGATTCTCACCTCGGTCCACACGGTCAGATAGGCGCGGAACGGCTTGTGAAATCTTGCACAAGGCGTCTCCGCGGAGACGCCGCGGACATCGGAACGGCGATAGTGGTACCCAGAACCTGACCGCCCGCCTGATCCCGGCGTCCTGCCTGGGAACCCTTTCTCCTTACTTGAAGGGGACGGTGACCGGACCGGGTTGGGGCAGGTAGACAGCGAAGAAGTCACGGTCGTCGGGGACGAGGTAGCGGTCGGGCGACTGCATCGGGTTGGCCCCGACCAGCGTGGGAACGAGACCGTGAGTGCCGTGAGTGTAAGTGATCAACGTGTGCCACTCAGGGTTGATATCGAACTCCATCGCCCGAACTGCGCCGGCACGCTGGAGGATCTTCGCCAGGGTGATCACTGTCTGGTCATCGGCGGCGACGTAGATAAGGTTGCCGCGACTGTCGATGCCGACACCGGTGCGCCAGACGCGGCTCAGGCCGCCGAGCGTATACCCCCACTGCGGGCTGTTCGGGTCGTCGTTTAGCTGCGGGTTCAGCTTCCCGTTCCAGACGATTGGTGCCAGGCTCTGGCGGGCCCACGCGACGTCCGAGCCTACATCCGGGCCGCCGCTCCAGTTCACGATCGCGATGCCGCCGTCGCGGTAGCCGATGAGCGTGGCGTTGCCGTCCTTCAGCGGCTCGTTCGTGCGGCCGTTGTCGGCCGAGCCATTAGCGCCGTCGACGTAGGTGAAGCCGCCGTTGAAGGTCGCGAGCAGCCGCCAGCGCTGATCCTCCGGGACCATCATCGGCCCGCGTACGGCGGCGTTCGGCGGCTCGTAGCGGCCCGGGTAGTAGCCGATCTCGGTGCGCGTGTGGTCGAACCAGGCGACGTAGGCGACAAGCTGGGGATAGTCGAGCTCAGGGCGGAAGGTCGTCACCAGCACTGGCGGGCCGCCGTTCTTGGCCGGGCCGGTCGGCTTCCAGACTCCTTCGCCGGGCAGCGGGTGCGGGAAGACCGGCTTGATCGGCGACGGCCAGACCGCGGCCCTTGCCTTCGGGGAGCTAGAGCTTGAGCTGGCCTGCGTCGGAATAATCTGCCCGACCGTCGGCAGTGCCTTCAGCTGCGGGCCGCCCGTCTTCGGCGGGTTCAACCGGTAAGAGATGGCTTCGCCTTGGTCGACCATCCAGTTGCCGAAAGGGACCTCGTTTCTGACCCATTCGGCGCTGCGCGCCTGCCACTGCATGCTTGTCGGCTGCAGCATCCAGGCGCTATACGAAACAGTCGCCCACACCAGCACGATGACGAAGGGGGCTGCGATCAAGAGGCGTCGAAGTCGCCGCCTGCGCCTGACCGCAAGGCCGCCCGGCGCCGCTGCCTGAGCGCCGCCCGGTTCGACGGACGCCGGATCCGCCGGTGACTTGGCCCCATCGGGCGGTGACGTCGCCTCGTCCGGCGGTGACGTCGCCTCGTCCGGCAGAGCATTCACGTCGGCGCCGGTGCCAGTTCGCCGCAGCCGCCTCATCACATGTACGTCCTCAGCCTCGTCGAGTGATGCGCCTTGATGCCGACGTCAGTGTCCACCGCGCAGGGCTACCATGATGCCGTAAAAATGCTGGTAAGACAGATATGAAAGTAATACAGGGTTACCAAACGTGATGTCCGGTTCTGACCCTCCGCCTATCAGGCACCTTCGCGGTGCTCGCTATGAGGCGCCGGGTTGTTGCGGGAGGAAAGGCGAGTACTCCGCCTCGCCGTACCTGAAGGGCAGGACGGCGGCGCGCCGGACGACGCGGCTGGCGGTGACGGTGATGATGCGCCGGGCCCCTGGGTGCCGGTGGTCGGGCGGGGGTTCGAAGTCGACCGACGCCGACCCCGACAGGTGCAGCAGATCCCCCGTCCCGAAGTCGGGGATAAGCAGGCCGGCCCGCTGGTCGAGGTGCAGGTTGCCGAGGGTATTGAACATGCTGTTGCCGGGATAGTCCGCGAACCGCACGGTGGCGGGGCCGGTGATCTCGATGAAGCCGGGCCGGCCGCCGCGGTGCGAGACGTCTGAGCCGGCCGGTGCTGTCGTGGCGATGAACATAGTGTCGGCGGCGCGCACCAGGGCGGTGTCCTGGGCGCTGAGGTGATCGGCCATGATGGCCGGCCCCGGCAGGCCGCCGCTACCCGCCGGGCCGGGGTCGCCCTGGGCGAACTCGCGGCGCTGGATGTATTTCATGCAATTGGCGTATGCCTGCTCGACGTTGAGGGTGAATCCGGTTGCCCGGCGGCGGAGCATGCCGTTGATCCGCGCCCGCATCCGCCGGGCCAGGTCGATCGCGAGTAGTCCCGCCGGGACGGGGCTACTGAGCTGCTCCAGCGGGTCGCCGCGAGGCGGGAGCGCCTCGATGAGGATGGTCGCCCCGTCGGCTGCCCGGATAAAGCCGGCCGGGCCGCAGAGCACGGTGGCCCAGACTGGCCCCGCCGGGTCGGCGGCACCGACCAGGACCCATGGCTGCGTCGTCAGGAATCGCGCCAGCGGCGGCGGGACGAACGAGCGGATCGCCGAGGCGACCTGCATCGCATCGTCGAACTCGCCCGTGCGGGCCTGAACCTCGTACTCGCCGGCGTGGTAGACCACGAGTCAGAAGAAGCCGCAGCTCGGCTCGCCATGTTCCAGCGCCGGCAGCGCGTCCAGCCCGGAGGCGGTACAGACCTCGACACGGGTGCCGTCTGGGTCGGCGAAGAAAATGCCGCCGGAACTCATGCCCGGCATATGCGGCAGGATCTCGTCGTAGATCAGCGGGACGCCAAGGTCGGCCAGCCTGGCCGAGGCGGCTTCGACATCGCGCGGCGCCGGGACGTCGAACGCTAGGTGGTGCAGGCCCGGGCGGGCGGCGTCGAAGGCGCCGGTACTCTGCTGCCATAGCGTCAGGACGAGGTTGCCGTCCCGGCCGAGGAACGCGTACCGCCGTTCGGGTTTCTCGCTCTCGGCGAGCACCTCGAAGCCGAACACATCCTGGTAGAACCGGATCGACCGGGACAGGTCCGTGACGTTGAGGCCGACGTGGCCCGTGGTGGCGATGGTGAGGGGGCCGCTAGCGGCCTCGGTTGGGAGACTCACGATGATCACCTCTCGGCGGGCGGCTGGCGCTCTCTAACTACCATTAGTAGATTAGGCGGTTAGAGATCAGATCTCAAGACCCGGCCGGGCCGGCCGACGGCACTGCCCGCGGGCGAGAATGATGCATCGAAGCGCAGCCCACAGCGGCGGGGAGGGCACATGCCAGACGCGGAACCGGACCCCCGGCCGCTGCTGGGCGAGCCGCTGCCACTGGACCTGCTCAACACGCACTGGATCGAACGGGGCCAGCTCCAGGATCTGCTGGTCACCGTGGCGGGCGTAGAGACCTGGCTGCGCTCGGCCCGGATCTCACCGGACAGCATCGTTCCGCCGGCGTCCGAGGAAGTCCGCCGCGCCCTGCGCCAGGCCAGGCAGGTCATCCTGGCCGTGGCGGAGCGGCCTTCCGCACCGCAGGCGCTCGAGGCGTTCAACAGGCTGCTCGCGCACGGCCGCCGTCAGCGCATGCTCACGGCGGCCGCCCCGGTCGCCCGAGTAGTCATGGACTCACCGGAGTGGACGGTTCCCTGGCTCGCCGCCGATGAATACGTCGACCTCCTGCTGACCTGCCCTGATCGCATCAAGCGCTGCGTACACCCCGAATGCGTCCTGTGGTACCTGGACACGAGCCGCTCGGGCACCCGCCGGTGGTGCTCCATGAGCGTGTGCGGTAACCGGACCAAGGCGACCCGGCACTACCAGCGGCGGACCGCCCCCGACGGCTGACCTCCAGGCCACGGGCCTACGGCCCACTCTCACGCAGGGCGGGAGCTGGGGGCGCCGATAGGATGGTAGTCGTGCCGATCCATCTCGAGACGGCCCGTCTGTGCGCGCTGGCCGATGAGGCACTGATAGAAGGCGGGTTCCGGACCGGGGAGTTCGCCGAGGCGGAGCGGCTGTTCAGCCAGGCGCAGGCGGTTGCCGTGCAGGCTGGCGACCGTGCGGGGGAAGCTCGTGCCGTCGGCGGCCTGGGGATGACAGAGCATCACCGCAACATCGCCCGGCTGGTGGCGGGCGCTGCGGTGGCTGAGGCAGACATAGCCGCTGAAGAGGAGCTGATGCGCCGGGCCCTGGCCCTGTGGCAGGAGACCGGTGAGGCGGCGGGCACGGCGCTGGCGCTGTTCGGTGTGAGCCTGGTGTTCCAGGTGCTGCGCCGTGACTGGGCTGCGGCGATGCCGTATTTGTGGCAGGCCTTCGGCCTGGCCGAGGCGGTCGAGGAAAGCGGTGACCTGTACGGCCGCTCGGAGATCTGCCGGCATGTGGGTTTTTACTACCTCGCGAAGGACGTCCGCCCGGCAGAGGCGGTGCGGCATCTCGGGCATTCGCTTGCCCTGCGAGAAAGGATCGGTGATCCGCGCCGGCTGCCCAGTGCCCTGGTCGCACTGGGCGAGGCGAAGATGATCGCAGGCCATCCGCAGGACGCTGCCGGGCTGTTCGGGCGGGCGGTAACACTGGCCCGCGAGAGTGAGCTGCTCCCGTGGCGGATAGGCGACGCCGAGGAAAACCTGCGGCAGGCCGACGCGGCCCTGAACAGCTGAAGCCCTGCCAGATCCGCGACACCCGGCCCTGTCAGCGCCATGACCGGACACCCGGGCGCTACCCGCTGAGGATCTGCTCCCTCAGGATGTCCGCGTGCCCGCCGTGCTGGGCGAGTTCGCGCAGTACGTGGAAGTACACCCAGCGCAGCGGGAGCGGGCCGCGCCAGTAGCCGTGGACCCAGTCGTCCAGCCCCAGGGCTGACGTCGCCCGCCGTGATGACTCGCAGGCCTCGCGGTGTGCCTGCTGGACGCTGGCGATGGTGTCGTCGTCATGGAGAATGAACGACTCGCCCGAAGTCTCGGGGATACCGATCTCAGCACGTGACCGGCATGTGACAGCTTCGTCAAACCAGACCCTCTCAAGGAAGGTCGCGTGCTTCACCAGGCCCAGCAATGTGGTCCGGGAAGGCACCAGCGACCGGCGCGCCTGCTCCTCCGTCAGCCCGTCCAGACAGCGATTGAGTTCACCGCGGTGCTCGTCGAGGAACGCCTCGAACTGGGCACGGGCTGGCTGATTGATGACATCTTCAGCGAACGTCCCTGGAAGGGAGGGCATAAGCGAAGCATTTCAAGAGCGCCGCCCACGAGCAAACTACCGCTCAATGCCATCTCTCAGGGACAATGCTCGATGACGCCGCGGCTATGGTGGCTGCTGCGCTACTTCGCGCTCTCGCTGACCGGCCGCGACGACGTCCGGCTGTACGACGGTTCGCTGACCGAATGGAGCGCCCACCCGGAGCTGCCCCTCGCCACCGGCTGATGTGAGAGCGCGCGATTCGTCCAGGGTCTGCCGTTATCAGGCTTCCCCGGCACGAGCACCTATGTTAATGTCTCTTACATTGTAAATGTCTCTTACATCGTCGGTACGGGAAGAACGGGGCAGCCCATGGACCAGCAGCACCAGGCAGCCAGCCGGACGAGGGATCAGGCCGGGCGCTGGACAGCGGCAGACATGCCGGATCAGTCGGGCCGGGTCGCGGTTATCACAGGGGCTAACCGCGGCATCGGCTACGAGATAGCCCGCGTACTCGCCGCACACAGCGCGCAGGTCGTGCTGGCCTGCCGGGATACGGCCGGGGCGCAGCGGGCGGCCGCCGGGATCGCCGCTTCGTGCCCGCGCGCCCCCGCGGCCAGCGTCGTCCAGCTTGACCTGTCCTCGCTCACGTCAGTCCGGGACGCGGCGGAACAGATCCGCGCCCGCTATCCGCGGCTGGACCTGCTGATCAACAACGCGGGCGTCATGGAAGTGCCGTACCAGCAGACCAAGGACGGTTTCGAGCTCACCTTCGCCGCCAATCACCTCGGCCATTTCGCGCTCACCGGCCTCCTGCTGGACTTCCTGCTGGCCACGCCGGGCTCGCGGATCGTCACGATGAGCAGCCAGGCTCATACCTACGGCGTGATGAACTTCGCCGACCTGCAGGCGGCCCGCGGTTACGACCGGTCTGCCGCCTACGGCCAGTCCAAGCTGGCCAACCTGCTGTTTACCTACGAGCTCGACCGCCGCCTCACCGCGGCAGGTGCCCGGACCGCGGCGCTCGCCGCCCACCCGGGCGTGGTGTACACCGCCTTGTTCAAGCACCGCACGTGGCCACAGCGGCTGCTGATCAGTCCGGCCGCCCGGGTGATTAACTTCCGGGCCGTGCAGAACGTCAAGATGGGCGCCCTGCCGGCGCTGCGTGCCGCCACCGACCCGGCCGCCCGCGGCGGTGAGTTCTACGGGCCGCACCGTCGTCGCGACACCGGCTACCCGGTCCCGGTTACCTCGACGGCGCCCTCACACGATGCGGCGGACCAGGCCCGGCTCTGGCAGATCTCCGAAGACCTCACCGGGGTCAGCTACCGCATCACGCCGTAGCCGGCTCTACCCTGACTGCATGCCTGTTTCGGCCAAGGGCGGCCGCTACCACCACGGCGATCTCCCCGCGGCCCTCGTCGACGCTGCTATCGACCTGATCGCCGAGCGGGGCGTCCGCGGCTTCTCCGTCGCCGAAGCGAGTCGCCGGCTCGGCGTATCGGCGGCTGCTCCCTACCGGCATTTCGCCGACCGCGATGATCTGCTGGCCGCGGTCGCGGTCCGCGGTCTGCAGGTGTTCGCGGCGATGATCGCCGCCGAGGCGGATGACGCCCAGGACCCGTCGCAACGGCTGGCCGCGATGACCCGCGCATACGTCCGGTTCGCGGCGCAGGAGCGTCCGCTGTTCGAGACGCTCTTCCGCGCGGGCGTCGACAAGAGCCGCTACCCGGAGCTGCAGCGGGCCTGGGAACCCGTCGACGAGCTGCTCGACGTGGTCCATGAGATCTGCGCGGGTGACGCGGCGGCGGCCGACGCGCTCGCCACGGCGCTGGAGGCAATCGCGCACGGGTACGCCGTGATGCTGCTCGAAGACGAGCCAGCGGCCGGACCGCAGGAGATCGCCGCGGCGGCCGACCGCGCTGCCGCGGCGACCCTGGCGATGATCGCCGGCCGCGCCGCCCTGGCGCCCCCCGAGCCAGGCTCCGAGGTCAGCGATCAGCGGCGGCGATGACGCGAAGCTGGTCCACGCCCGCCAGCGGCGGAGCCGAGAGCAGATCGTATAGGGGAGCAAGCCTGTCCTGGTGCACCGGTCCCTGCCGCGACTTAGCATCACGCAACTCTCGCTCGGCCCCGCCAGGATCGCCGAGCCCGCAGCGGGCGATCGCTTCGAGTTCGGCTGCATCGAAGGCCGGGTTCTTGGTCACCCGGCCCTTCACCCGCCCGAACCGCTCGCGGGCCCCCCGGTCGTCACCGCGGTGCCACAAGATCGCCGCGGCCCAGGCCTCGGCCTCGCCCGCCGCCTTCGGCTGGAGGCGGCACGCTGCATCGAGCTCGGTGAGCGCACTCTCGAGATCGCCCACCCCCACCAGGGCGATCCCCTTGCGGATTCGGAAGAAGACCTCGTCGGGTGCGCAGGCCACCGCCTGGCCGAGCGCCGCGATGGCCTCCTGGCGGCGGTCGAGCAAGGTAAGCGTCATCGCGCGGTTATAGTGCGCCATCGCGTCCCCGGGCTCCTGCGCGAGGATCTCGTCGAAGGCTTCCAGGGCCTCCTCTTCCCGGTGCAGATTCACGAGCTCGGCTCCCCGCAGCGTTAGCGCCGTCGTGTTACCTGGCGCCATGCGGAGGAACTCATCGACGTCAGCCAGCGCTTCGGTGTGACGGCCTAGTCTGGACAACTGGAAACCCCGCTGATAAATGGCATCCGTCTGGCCTGGCATCAGCGCGATCACCTGGTCGAAATCGGCCAGCGCCTGGGCATGACTACCGAAATGCGAAAGCTCGAAACCCCGCAGATAATAAGCCTCAGCGTGACCCGGCGCTAGCTCGATGACCCGGTTGTAGGCCGCCAGGGCCCGATCATGAGCGCCATATCGCGCCAGTCTGGCCGCTTCCCGGTACAAGGCAGCAGCTCGGCGCCGGCGCGCGCCAGACAGCAGGCTCACAACTTGGCTCGTTTCTCCGGCAACGTCATTACTCTAATCCCGGACACATAAAGGCGGCTGGCCCGGCTAGATAGGGCCTGTCCGCCGGGCTTTGTCGGCATTGACGATGAGCGTGAGCAAGAGCCGCCAGGCCGCGTGCGCCGGCAGGGGCGCGAGCACGGTGGCGTCGGCGCCGGAATCCTCGCGGGCTAGCAGCCACAGGCCGGCTCGGGCCGCGTCAAGCAAAATCCTTCGCTCTCCGCTCGGTTCAGCCGATATCACGCACAGCTGCATGGGCTGTTCCCAGATCCTCGCCAGCACCGGATCGTCACCAGGCACCGGGGTGCCCGGATCGCCGAGCCGCCGGAACAGCGCGGGCAGCGGCAGGCGCGGTGACGCGGCCGGCGATTCGCGCGGGCCTAGGCCCAGCCACTGAGCGGCGGCCACCGGAACCCATCCGGGCACCACTGCCTGAAGGCGGTAGTCCGGCTGCGTGAGCGGCCTGCGTCCCGCGACATCCAGCGGGCTGTCCGCCGCCGTGATGGCGGGCCTTGACTGGGCCAGGACGACGGCGCGCTGATACCCCAGCCAGGCTCTAAAGGTCCGCACCGACTGGCCAGCGGCGACCTCGATCTGCAGCTGGACGTTCGGCCGGCGCACCGCCTCGACGAGATCCTTCGCCGCCGGATTCAGCCGCCCGTCGGTTCCGATCACGCCGGCCTGAACCAGCCCCTCAAGTTCGGCCCGCAGCGGCTCGCCGAATGCCTCCGGGCGCTGCGGCGACGTCGCCGACTCGACCATCAGGCGCAACCCGGCTTCGGTGATCAGCGGCGCCTCCCGCTGCGCCGTGGCCTGTTGCAGCAGCCGGTACCGTTCCAGGCGCTCCGCGTCGCTCAGGCCGAAGGCCGGTGCCGATGCCGGTGCCGAGTTCACCGGCCGGCCCCGGCCCCGGCCCCGTTCTGAGCCCCGGGCCCCGGCAGCTGGCCCGCCGGCACCATCCCGGCGGCGATGTTCTCGAAGACTGGCGACAGGTCCAGGTAATCCTCGACCTGGCAACTGGCGGTCAGCGCGGTCGCCACCCCGCCCGCCATCGTCCACCAGTACTCGGTGGCGATGGCGTACACGCCGTCCCGGTGCCCGCACAGCACCCGGCGCCCGTCGTGCCCGGCTAGCGTGATGACATCGATCGCGATCACGTGCAGGCCGGTCAGCAGCCGCGCCAGGCCGGCGACGGACGCGGCCGTATAGGCAGCTACGTCGGTCACCTCGGGCGGCGGACGTTCCACGGTGGCCACCGCGTTGGGCCGGAACCGCAGCGGCTGACCCGTTTCCCGCGGCGCGACCACCACCAGCGGGGCGCCGGCGTCACGGACAGCCTGCCAGCCCGGCGGCACCGGGAGCTCCAGGCCGGCCGCGGGATACGTGATAACACCCCACGTTTGCGTCATGACCGCTCTTTCCGGGGACTAAGGCTGTCCCGGTACCAGGCCGGCCGGAGTCGCCGCGGAGTCCAGAAACAGAACACCAGCCCGCAACCGAACACCGCGAAGGCCGGTAGGCCGAGCACGACGTAGCCGATGATCGCGGCGGTATGCCCGATGGTGGCGATCAAGGCGGCCACACCGCCCAGCACCCCTCCCGAGGCCATCCAGGTGATTCCGAACGGAAGATAGCGGGCCGGCGGACGGTAAGAATCCGTCGTCCAGCGCCGCCACTTGCCTGCGTAGGCAAGCCAGCCGGGAAGCCCGAAAATGACGCTGCCGCCAATCAGGAGCAGCGAGTCGGCCACGCTGAGCCCCGAGGTCGCGGCGCCGGAGCCAGCGTCGATCATCACAGGCCCAGGCCGTGCCAGATGGCTGAGCCCGCATCCTCAAGGCCGTGTCCGACGGCCGAGCCGAACTGGCTGCCGACGAATCCACCCACGACGCCGCCCACCAGCCCTCCGACCAAGGTGCCGCCGATGGGGAGGATTGCCGTTCCGATCCCCGCGCCCAGTTCGGTGCCGACCACCGCGCCTCCCCAGCCGCCAAGGACGGTGGCGCCGCCCTCGACGACCGTCGTCTGGGCGGCGTCAGCGATCCGTTCGGGCTCTGACCAGTTGGGATGCAGGGCCTCGTCGTCCTGCCACGACGACTCCCAGGTGCCGTAGAGAGTGAGTCCGGCGCCGACGACGAATACGCCCTTGCTGCCGTATTCGGCCCAGGCCGGAACGTTGACCGGGTCGAACCGCATGCCGCCGTCAACCCCCGTCTTCCACTCCGCGCCGAAATCACCGGGGGGTCGCGCCGGGACCCGCGGGTCGACGCCCGGCGTGCCTGCAGGCACCAAAAGGGTGCCCGGCTCGTTATCGACATATTGTTTGCCCAGAAAGGTTTCCTCCGGGACGTCAGGCAGGTTGTCCATAGTGGGAACATCCGGCCGCGGCGTCAATGAGGTCGGGGGCAGCAGCACCCGGTGCCCGATACCGTACTTCGAGAAAAGGTAGGCAGCCGACCCGTAATACAGCGCGCCTTCCTCGTTCGAGGTAATCGGTCCTTCGCCGGACGGAATCAGGTTGCCCCAATGCGGCTCCAGCAGGGTCTGTGACTCGAAGTAGGGCCACAGTGGCTGCCCTTCGGTGGCCTGCTCGATCGCCGCCAGGTTCTGGCCGGTCACCTTAGCCGCCTGCGCCAGGGAGGCGTCCAGCTTCGTCGTGGTACTGCGGACAAAGGCCGCGAACTTCGCCCGGAACTCATCGCCGTCCGCGGCCACCCAGTAGGCGCCGCTGTCCTGCACCAGGCTGTTCATGGCCGCAAGGACATCGCCGACCTCGGCCCGCATCGGCCCGCCCAGCTGCACCACGAGAGTCCGCAGCTCCGCGAGATCGGCGCCGACCAGCCCCATTCGCGTTCACCCGCCGTCCGCCGATGACACAGTTCGGCTATCAGCTCACCTGAGCGATAAACGCTACACGGCCCGATTCGTTCGGGTTTGCCGTTAGGTACTTCCCGGACGCAAAAGGCGCTGACGTGGCCCTGCTTATCCTGGCGTACGAGCGTAGCGTCGCAGGAGGAGGATGCTCATGGTGCTGGCCGTCAGGCTCGACAGCTTGCGGACCGATCGGCTGGTGATGCGCCGATGGCAGCACGCCGACCGGGAACCCTTCGCGGCGCTCAATGCCGACCCGCACACCATGCGATTCTTTCCCGGCACCCTGGACCGGGCGGCGAGCGACGCGATCGTCGACCGGATCGAGGAGCGGTTGGAGGCTCAGGGCTTCGGGATGTGGGCGCTGGAGATCGCGAGCACCGGCCAGTTCATCGGCTTCACCGGGCTCAACCCGCTGCCTGGCGGCATGCCGGGCGGCGGCGGCACGGAGGTCGGCTGGCGGCTGGCCCGCACGGCCTGGCATCACGGCTATGCCACCGAGGCGGCGCGGGCCGCCGTGGACGTCGCGTTCGGCGTCCTGGAGATGGCCGAGGTCTACTCGATCACGGCGGTGCTCAACGAGCCGTCGCTGGCGGTGATGCGCCGTCTGGGGTTCACCGAATTCGCGCGCTGGGACGACCCGCGGATCCCCGAGGACAACCCGCTACGGCCGCGCGTGACCTTCCGGCTCGGACGCGGCCAGCCCGGGCCGCCTCACCGGTCACCTGTATCGTGGGAAAATCTCGTCCCTGGCGAGACCCCTTAAGCGGCCCCTTGAGCGGCCCCCGTAACCAGTCAGGCTGGAGGCTCCTGATGCGGTTGACCAAGCTCGGCCACTCGTGCGTCCGGCTGGAGAAAAACGGCACGGTGCTCGCCGTCGACCCGGGCGGCTTCAGCGACGCGGCCGCCGCCCTCGACGGAGCCGCCGCGGTGCTGGTCACCCACGAGCACCCGG
>Ga0302324_100011819_pt1 | contig 17872 bp, 16 predicted proteins | sample Palsa_T0_1_FD_201949 | JGI IMG/M metagenome (GOLD analysis project Ga0302324, IMG submission 201949) | Peat permafrost microbial communities from Stordalen Mire near Abisko, Sweden - Palsa_T0_1 | ecosystem: Environmental > Terrestrial > Soil > Palsa > Peat permafrost | place: Sweden: Abisko... | reverse complement strand
TAGGGCGCAACGGAATCCGCGCGATCCAGCGAGACGCTGATCGGGAACGGCTGGACCAAGGTGGAACGGCCCTCGCGGCTGACCGCGAAGCGCTCCCAATCGATCCGCGATTCCAGCGCGCGATCCACGGTCTCGAGGAAGTTGTTGCAGTGACCCTGGATGTGGAAGCCGATCAGATCCGCCCCCAGCAGTCCATCCAACAGCTCGCGCTGCCACGGGCAAATTCCAAAAGCTTCCGAATTTGGCCACGGAATATGCCAGAAGATCGCGACCCGCGCATCCGGACGCCTTTGCTTGATGATCCGCGGCAGCAGCGCGAAGTGATAATCTTGCGCCAGCACGATGGGAGACTCTTCGTCCGCGATTTCCTCCAGCACCGCCTCGGCGAACTTTTCGTTCACGGCTTGATACGCCTCCCAATCATCCCCGCGAAACGTCGGCCGCGTATGCGCTATGTGACACAACGGCCAAAGGCCTTCGTTGGCGAAGCCCAGGTAGAACCCTCGTTCCTCCTCCATGGTGAGCCATACCCGGCGCAACGTGTACTGGGGATGGTCGGGCGGAACCCGCACCCGGCCCGCTTTATCCACCATTTCGCGATCCGCGTCGCCGGTGGCCTGCGCGATCCAGGTACCGTGGCAGGCGCGCAAAACGGGCTCCAGCGCCGTCACCAGACCACTGGCCGGAACCACGCATTGGATTCCCTCCGGCCGCCGCACGTGCTCGTAAGGTTCCCGATTGGACACCGCGAACAGCCGGTCCCCGCCCAGCCGGCTTTGCACGAAGGCGCGCAGCCGATCGGCGGTCCAGTTCGATTCTCCCAATTCCCGCAAGCGCGCTTCTTCTTCGGCGGCGGCGCGGGCGGCCAGCAAGCTGGATGCGAGGCGGCTCACCTCCTCGGACAGCGGTTTGAACTCGCTTCGCTCGGCGATCTTATGTCCCGCCGTTACCCCGCCCGTGCGGAGCTCGTGCAGCCATTGCGTCATGCGCGCCAGCGGCCGGCCAAAACCCCAGCGGATGGTGAGCAACGTAATGCAGCCAATCAAAATGGTCTGAATAGCCACGCCGATTAACGCGCGACGCCACAGCGCCGCGGCCTGCGCATCGATGTAGGCTGTGTCATGGAAGATTGAAAGAATTCCGATCACGTACGGGTCGTGGCGCAAGGGCAGCGCGACAACATGTATAGGATCGCCGCCGCCCAATTGGAGGAAGCCGGCGTGCGTCAAGCCGTCGCCCAGCGCCTGTCGAACCGGCGACGGCACTTGGTCCAGACGCCCGGCGAGCTCGGAACTAATGGTCAGGAGCTCACCGCCCGCGCTGTACACCGCGATGCCGGCAATCTGCTCACGATCCTTAAAACGGTCCACCAGACTTTGCAGTTCGCGATAGGAGTTGGTTTCAATCAACGGCTCGACCGACTTGCCGACGGACTCAGCCAGCACTACCGCATGCCGCTCCAGCTCGTGATGCAGGCTCCGCGTGTCGGCGCGAGTCTGAAAGTAGGCCAGGATCAGCGACACCGCCGCAACACTGCAGATCAGGAAAAACGAGAGCCGCGAGGTAAGGCGCATGCTGGAGCCGCTGGACCCAAAGCAAGTCGAGGGCCAGATCCCGCATTCAATTGTAGGCGAACCGACCTTACTTTACCTCACGGTATTTTTTCCAACCATGCGCACGGCTCTCGCGCCGGTGGTAATAATTACTGGTGCGAAGGACGGCGATCAATCTAGGGACTGGAACCTTACTAACTTAACTGGTACGGATGAGAAGAAGAACCGGACGGGACTTAGGGACGGCGCCAACAGGGCTACGCTACTTCTCTTCCGTTAGCGTGGCCCCTCGGATGGCACAATTAAGCCCTTCTTGGTCAGAATCTCGACGTAATCGTCGTGCGTCACGGAGCAAGAAATCAGGCCAGAGAACTGCTGCTCGTTGAGCTTAAGCTGTTGCTGGATGAGATGTTCTGGAAGGTCTTTGTTCCCGTGGGAACGCTTCGTCCTAGTAATGACCTTGCCTTCGTGTTCAAACCACGCAAGCCTGTCCCCGGAATTCCTTGTTCGGAGTCGAAGCTTCGTCTCAAGTTTTGAAAACTCGTGCACCTTCATCAAGCGTGCACCCGTGTGATGTGCTCCTCAAGGGACTTCAGAACTCCAGCCAGGTCCGGAGCAAGCCTTTCTCGCTCCGACGCCAATGAAAAATACAGCTCAGCGATGGTTTTCCCTAGATCGTCGAGAGCCTCTCCCCGGTTTGGTCCGTGTCCGAATTCCTCTATCTCAGGTGCATGAGCTGAGACGCCCTCGCCTGAGGAGACGATGCGGACGCGAAAAGGCGTGTGTACTTTTAGGCGCGCATCGATCGCTGGAGCGAACAGGAGTTCATCCTTTGGTCTCATTCGCGCTTCCATCCGAGAAACTTGATTCGCCAGTTCATTCGCTCCATCGGCTGGTATGTCCGAAAAGATAAGCTCTGGCAGGTCAGCGGATGAAATCCGCGAGAGCGTTCCGCTCATCGGAACCGGAGGCAAGCCGGGGAGCGGAACCTGTTTGAATTCAGACAACGTTTCGGTGTGCATAAAAGTACTTTCAGGGACGCGGTTGAACGTTCAGCGTCGCCCTCCCTATGTAGATGCCATCAGCGAAGAGCTGAAATTCGTAGCGCCCTGGTCCCGTAAAAGGTACTGGGGGGAGATTTACCGCCATTTCAAGAGTAGCAAGCCTGTCATGAGACTCGAATTCAGCTTCGGCACCCCCCATTAGCTCTTCGGTTTCCCCAGCCAAGCGCACCACTCGGATGTCGAAACGATAATGCCCGTCCAGGTCAGTCAGGCTCGCATAAAAACCTACGGGCTGCACCGTAGGGAAGGATGCAGCATTCAGGTTGTTAAATAGGCCCACCAGAGTTTTTTTTCCAGTGCCCTGTTCGATGATAATCCCGTCGCACAGCAGTATGGCCAGCACTGACGGGATGTTGTTCACGAGCCTAGAAATCGTACCACAGCATGGGTGTGACCCGCCGTTCGGAGGGTATGGAACTGCGGCCATGTCATCCGACAAAATCTAGCGCGGCGTTTCCGCCGGTTCGTCCGATATTCCCCTAATGCTTCACGCAATGATGAAAGTATTCTCCAAGCGGGCCGGCGATGCTGCTTGATCTCGCTGCTAGTGCCTTGTTTTCCTGGTGCGGATGAGAGGACTTGAACCTCCACTCCCTTGCGAGAACTAGAACCTGAATCTAGCGCGTCTGCCAATTCCGCCACATCCGCAGGCTGGTGGGTCGATCTTATTGTCGAGTAGGCCGGCCGCGACTGTCAACCCGCGCGGCCGCAGGCACCGTCTCCGACCCAACCGTCTTGCGCGAGCGCAGCGTCTCAATCAAAAGCAACACCCGCCGCTCAATCTCATCGCGCACCTCGCGGAAGACTTCTTCGGACTCGCCGATGGGATCGGAAACGTCCCACACCTCCACCGGCACGGGATTTTTCAACGGCAGCTCGTAACCCGACATGTTGATGATCAGATCCGCGCTCTCCACGGCGCCTTGAATGAGGCCCAACTCCTTGGGGTAGAAATCGCCCAAGTCGATGTCTTTTTCGAGCATCACCGCGTGCGTGAGCGGAGCCAAAGCGATCGCGGGCGCAAGCCCGGCGCTCTGCGCTTCTAAGACGTCCGAGCCGTGCGCGCGCGCGAAACCCTCCGCCATTGGGCTTCGGCAGGCGTTGCCGATGCATACGAATAATACCCGAGTCATTGCCACCGATTACTAGTCTATCGGAACCGGCGCGCATCTCGGCCGGCTAAGGGATTTTCTCCAGAAACATAAGGTGAACGCGGGCATCGCTGGTAAGTTCCGGATGAAACGTCGCAGCCAAATGACGGCCTTGCTCCACCAACACCGGATCGCCCTCGTACGTCGCCAGCACCTTAGCGTCCTTGCCAACCCTGCGAATAATGGGAGCGCGTATAAACACCGCTTCCAGTCCTCCGTCCATTCCCTGGGGATTGAGATGGGCGATGCGGCTGTCCAGCTGGCGGCCATAGGCGTTGCGCTGCACCTCGATGTCCATCAATCCGAGCGAAGCCTGCGGTGAGTTGGCGACTTCGGTGGCGAGTAGAATCGCGCCCGCGCATGTCCCGAAAACGGGCCGCCGCCGGCCGAACTCGCGCAAAGGATCGAGCAGCTTCTCTTCTTCCAACAGCTTCATCATCGTGGTGCTTTCGCCGCCCGGAATAATCAGCCCCTGAACGTCCTCCAGTTCGCTGGCCGTGCGAACTTCTACTGCTTCGGCGCCGACGCGCTCCAGCGCCCGCCGGTGTGCCTCGAAATCTCCCTGCAGCGCGAGCACTCCCACGCGCTTCTTACCGCCCATCACCAGCCTCGCGTCTGCAACAGCTCCGATTCCGGCAATTTCGCGATGTCGATTCCGAACATGGCCGCGCCCAGCTCTTCGCTGGCTTCCAGCAGCTTGGCGGGGTCGTTAAAGTAAGTGGCCGCCTTCACGATCGCGCGGGCGCGCGCTTCCGGATCCGACGACTTGAAAATCCCCGAGCCGACGAACACCGCCTCGGCGCCCAGTTGCATCACCAAAGCAGCATCGGCGGGCGTCGCGATGCCCCCGGCCGAGAAGTTGGGAACCGGCAGCTTGCCGTGCTCGGCTACGTATTCGATCAGCTCGAGCGGCGCCTGATGCTTTTTCGATTCCGCCACCAATTCCTCATGCCCCAGCACGGTGAGCTGTTTCATCTCCTTCACGATGGTCCGGATATGGCGCACCGCTTCCACGATGTTCCCCGAACCCGCCTCGCCCTTGGTGCGGATCATGGCTGCACCCTCGGCAATCCGGCGCAGAGCTTCGCCCAGATTCCGCGCGCCGCATACGAACGGCACTTTGAAGTCCCGCTTGTCGATGTGGTGCTCTTCGTCGGCCGGCGTCAGCACTTCGCTCTCGTCGATGTAGTCCACCGCAAGGGCTTCCAGTATTCGCGCCTCCATGAAGTGGCCGATGCGAGCCTTTGCCATCACCGGAATGCTGACCTGCCGCATGATCTCGCGGATTTTCCCGATGGGCGCCATGCGCGCCACTCCGCCCTCCTTGCGAATGTCGGCGGGCACGCGTTCCAGCGCCATCACCGCGGTGGCGCCGGCCTTCTCGGCAATGACGGCCTGTTCGGCGTTGGTTACGTCCATGATCACGCCGCCCTTGAGCATCTCGGCCAGCCCGGCCTTCAGTCGAAAGCTTTCATCCAAAAACATAACGTTCTCCTTCCCTCCCAATTCTTCACACCGGCTCCGTCAGGGTCGCGGCTCTGTCTCTTATACCAATGCCGCGGCTTCTCCCACCGGCACATGCGCTCGCACGCGCTCCAATTCTTCTTGAAATATGCGGCCCAGAATCGCCAGCCCCGACCGGATCTCCTCCGGCGTCATCCCCGCGAAACTGATGCGCAGGCCATTTGGCTGCGGCCGTGAAACCGCAAAGAACCTTCCCGGCAAATAGGTGACGCCTTCGCGCTCGGCGCGCGGCAGCAACTCCGCCGCATCCAGCGGAGCGGGCAGTTCCACCCACAAGCTCATGCCGCCGCGCGGACGCGTGAATTTCGTTCCCGCCGGAAGATACGTCGCGCAAGCGTCGATCGCGGCTTGCAACCGTTCCCGACCCGCCACCAGCATGCGCCGGCGATGCTGCTCCAAGCGCCCCGACTCGGCGAACCGCAACAGCACCGCCTGCGAGAGCTGATCGGTGTGCAGATCGCTCCATTGCTTCGTCTCCGTCAGCCTTTCAATCAAAGGCCGCGGCGCGATCACCCAGCCAACGCGCAGCCCCGGAAATGCCACCTTGGAAAAGCTGCGCAACAGAATCGTGTCGCCCGTATCATCCAGGCGCTTGATCGCGGCAATCGGCTCGCCCTCATAAGCCAGCGCGCCGTAAATGTCGTTCTCGATCACAATCACGCCCGCCGCCTGCGTGATTCGAAGCAGACTCTTGCGCGCAGCCAACGGCATGGTCCAACCTGTCGGATTCTGAAAATTGGGCGTCACGCACACAAGTCGCGCACGTTCACGAGCGATGCCGCGCTCCAGCGCTTCCAGATCCATGCCGTTCCGGCCCACTGGAACGCCGATCAATCGTGCGCCCGCTCGCTCAAACACACTGCGGGCACCGGGATAAACCGGATCTTCCATCAGCACCGCCGATCCCTGGCCAATCGTACGCTGCAAAAGATCGAACGCCTGCTGGCAGCCGCTGGTTATCAGGATGTCGTCGGATTCGCGCGCCACGCCTTCGGCTCGCGCTTGTTCCAGCAGATAGCGCCGCAGCGGCGGATAACCTGAGGGAGAACCAAGCTGCAGGATGGATGCTGCGTCATCGCTCGCGATCACTTCGGCGCAAGTCTTGCGAAACTCATCGAGCGGGAACAGCAGCTCGGACGGTCGCGAGCGCGAAAAGCTCGCCGAAGCCGACGAATCTACCGAACCGCGCACTACCGAGCCGCGCACGTCAGTAAGCGGACCCGCCACGAAACTCCCCCGCCCCACATGGCCCGTGATCAAGCCCTCGGATTCCAGCAGCGCGTACGCCGCCGACACCGTAGTCCTGTTCAGTCCAATCTGACCAGCCAATTCGCGAGTGGCTGGCAAGCGGCTCCCCTTCGACAATTCACCCGACTCAATCAACCCCTTCATTTGCGCGTGGAGCTGACGGAAAAGAGGGGTTTTATCTCGCGGATTCAGTGGCGCAATCGGAAGCATGCCAAACCATCCAAAGCATATCACATTGGCTGGCCGGCAAGTGCGTCAAGTCGGCGCCTCGCGAACTTCCACCCCCGGTTGCTATACTGCCCTCATAGCGCCTCCACCGCGCAGTGGACAACGGTTCCAGGAATTTTCGCCTCGCGCAACCCGGAGATAGCTTCTCGCATGCACACGCAACACCTCGCCGCCATCACTGCAATTGCCCTCTCGACCACGCTCATCGCCGCTCCGCCCGGCACGCCCACTTCCCAGCCGCAGACTTTGCCGCGTACCGCCGACGGCAAGCCGGATCTCGAAGGCATCTGGCAGGCGTCCAGCACCGCGGCAGCCGATCTTCAGGATCACGCCGCAAGCCTCAACATGCTGGCCGGCCGGTCGGTCGTCGCCGGTGGCGAAATCCCGTATCAACCCTGGGCCGCCAAGCAGAAGGCCGAGAATTTTAGGAATCGGCAGACGGCCGATCCGCTCTCGAAGTGCTACCTGCCGGGCGTCCCTCGAATCATGTATCTGGACTTTCCGTTTCAGATTTTCCAGACGCCCAAAGCCATCGCGATCGCCTTCGAATGGGAGCTGGATTACCGTCTGATACAAACCGACGGCTCTCCTCACCCCACCGATGACGATTCCTGGATGGGCGATTCACGCGGCCATTGGGAGGGCGACACGCTGGTTGTGGACGTCGCCAACATCAATGACAAAACCTGGTTCGACATGGCGGGGGATTTTCACAGTGACGCACTCCACGTGCTGGAGCGATACCGCATGACTGATCGCGACACCATTCAATACGAAGCGGCCATCCAGGATTCGAAGGTTTTCACCAAGCCCTGGACCATCCACATTGCATTGCATCGGCGAACAGACCGGGACCGGCTTTTCGAATACTCCTGTCAATCTGAAGTTGAAGAGGTCAACGGCGCGTTCACGCGTGAGGAGCGAACCTGGTATCCCGGTAGCCCAGCAGCGCCTCCGGTGGCGATGGCCGCCTCTTCGCGAGTGCCCGCGGCTCCGGCGCAACCCGTGGCGAACCTTCGGCGGACGAATGACGACAAGCCGGACCTGCAGGGCTTCTATGAATCGAAAGCCGAAGGCGCGAACCAGGCATTGGAAAGACCGGGTGCGCCGGCAGGACGAGCCCTGATCGTCGATCCGCCGGACGGGAAACTTCCGATGCAGCCCTGGGCCGTGGAGGAGAAGGCTAGCCGCAACTTGACCGAGCGCGGCTACGACGATCCGACGGCGCACTGTTTTCCGCAGGGCGTCCCTCGATCGATGTACATCCCGCAGGGGATGGAATTAATTCAAACCTCCGATTACATCGTCTTTCTGTTTGAACGCATGTCCTGGCGCATTGTGCCGCTCGTTGATCCAGAGAAAGCGGGGCGCGCACACCTTCCGGATACAATCCGATTGTGGCAGGGCGATTCGGTGGGGCATTGGGAGGGCGACACGCTGGTTGTCGACACCACCAACATGAACGGCAAGACCTGGCTGGGTGAGGGTGGCGAAGTTATGAGCTACGCCGAGCACGTGGTGGAACGATTTACTCCGGTGAGTCCCGACACCATCAACTACGAGGCCACCATGACCGACCCGGTCGTGTATACGCGCCCGTGGACGCTCGCCTTCCCCATGCAGCGCGAAAAATTCGAACTTCGCGAAGCCGCGTGTCACGAGGAAGATCGCGACCTCCCGCGCATGAAGGCCCTCAAAGACGCGGCAGCCGCGAAAAAGAAATAGGCCTGGGGCGTGCGACGCCCTGGTACATGCGGCTTCAGCCGCGTTTTCGACGCGAGAAGTTCTCGTGGTTGAACCACGAACTGGCTATGGATTGCATCGCCAGCTGGACCCCGCGATTCTGGGCAAGGGTAGGAAAGACGCGGCTGAGAAGCCGCGTGTACCACTGCGACCCGGTACCACAAAGGACGCGTCACACGGTACATCGAAGACCATCCAGTGCAAGCCTGACCGTGCGGCGGGGGAGAACGCGGCTTGAAGCCGCGTGTACCCGACCCGGGGCCCAGCGTACCCCTACGCTGGCCGGCCTTTTCCGAAAACGCACGCCCATAGGGCGGACCCGGCTTGCGCGACGTGCGCCCACCTGCTAGCATTCGCGTGTGGGCCATTCCGCTTGGGCCGCAACTTCCGCCGCAGCCGTCCCAGCCAGGACAGTAACGCCCCGGCACTCCGCCCTGGTCCGCGTCACGCATTGGATCGCCACCCTCTCCTTTCTTGCCCTGCTCGTCACCGGAGTCGAAATCCTGATCTCTCACCCGCGCTTCTATTGGGGTGAAGCTGGCAACATAAATACGACCCCGCTATTCAGAATTCCGATCCCAGCCTCCAGGGCAAGCGTTCCTACCGGCTACGGCTACGTGCTGCCGGACCAGAACGGCTGGAGCCGGTATCTCCATTTTCAATCTGCCTGGGTGGTCGTATTCACCGGCCTGCTGTATGTCATCTTCAGCTTTTTTAGCGGACATTTGCGGAAAGACTTGCTTCCAGAAGGAGCCCACCGTTCCTGGCGGGCGTTCTCCTCCTCGATCGCGAACCATTTGCGCTTCAAGCGGCCAGGTGAGGAAGAAGCCTGGTCGTATAATCTGCTTCAGCGCCTGACCTACCTGTGCGTCATCTTCGCGCTGTTCCCCTTGATCATCTGGACGGGCCTGGCCATGTCACCCGCCTTCGCGTCCGTGTTTCCCACGGCCGTCGCTGTGTTGGGCGGCCAGCAATCCGCGCGCACCATTCATTTCTTCGTCACCGTGCTCCTGGTCCTCTTCCTATTGGTTCACATCGTGATGATTTGTGTTGCAGGATTTAGGCACCGCATGCGCGCGATGATCACGGGCCGCGCTAGTACGCATTAAGGAGCGAGTATGAAAGATCTCACACGCCGCAGACTAATCACCACAGGGATCGTGGCGGCGGTCGGCGCACCCGGCTTGGTCGCAGTCAAGAACATTGCGCAGCGCCATGGACTGATCCCGCCCGACCATGGCGGTCCCTATGGCCCGGGCGAAACTCTGACCTATGCGGCCGAGCGGATACTGACCAACCACTCAATGGCCCGCGAGTTTTCTCCCAGCCAGATTTCGAACCCTCCGTTCGCCAACCCTGTCGATCCACTAGGCGGAACGTTCAAGCACCTTCAGGAAGGCGGTTTCGCCGGCTGGCGCCTCACGGTGGACGGCATGGTCGCCCGGCCGGCTTCGTTTTCGATTGCCGATCTGAAGAGCCATCCTTCCCGCAGCCAGATCACTCACCTGGCCTGTGAAGAAGGCTGGTCTTATATTGCTAAGTGGACCGGCGTGCCGCTCTCCCACGTCTTGGACGCGGTGGGGATTCTGCCGCAAGCCAGATATATTGTCTACTTCTCGATACAGAAGGATTGGTGGGACAGCATCGATATGGCCGATGCCTTGCATCCGCAGACTCTCGTCGCCTACGGAATGAATGACGGTGAGTTGCCCGTGGGCAACGGTGGGCCTCTTCGCCTGCGTGTTCCGCGCCAGCTGGGCTACAAGAACGTGAAATATATTACGCGCCTGACGGCAACCGATAATCTGAAACAGTTCGGCCAGGGCTTGGGCTCCTCGGCGCCGGAAGGCGGCTACGCCTGGTACGCCGGCATCTGACAGGGCCGCTTTCCTCTTTCGCGGATTGATAAAATGTGAGGGCGCCGGCCCGAATTTGGCGGCCGCGACGAGAAGGAGGTCAGATGCATAAGCTGGCGCTGATCCTGTGCGTGACGAGCGTTTCTCTCACAGCGCAGTGGCCGAATCGCCGTACCCCGGGTTTGCCCCAAAAACCTGACGGTAAGCCCGACCTCTCCGCGCCCGCCCCGCGATCCGCGGACGGCAAGCCGGACTTGTCCGGAGTCTGGCGGGTAAAGCAGTCAAGCTATCTGACCTACGTCACCTCGGACCTCAAGCCGGAGGAGGTGCGGCCGTGGGCCGCGGCGATTTACAAACAGCGCGCCGACGATTATCGCAAGGACTCGGACGGAATCGCATGTCTCCCGCCAGGCCCGAAGGCCGGCATTTCGGGACTCGGCTTGCCTATGAAGATCGTTCAAACACCGAATCTAGTCGTGGTCCTCTACGAATATGAGACCATGTTCCGCCAGATTTTTACCGATGGCCGCGCACTGCCGGAAGATCCCAATCCGACCTGGATGGGCTACTCGATCGGACACTGGGACGGAGATACTTTGGTGGTCACTACCGCTGGCTACAATGACCGAACCACGCTCGATCTGGGCGGGCATCCCCACACGGAAGCGTTGCGCGTCACGGAGCGCTTCCACCGCCGCGACGCCGGCCATATCGATCTCCAGGTGACGCTCGACGATCCCAAGGCGTACACCCGTTCGTGGACGCTTCCGATCGAGCTCGATCTGATGCCGGATGGGGAACTGATTGAATACATCTGTGAAAACGAGCGCGACGCGCCACACCTGGTCGGCAAAAGCGGCGAGGAGTTTCGTGTTCCGGCCGAGGTACTGGCTCAATACGCCGGCACGTACGGCGCCGACATCGTGGTCTCCCTGGACGCGAGCGGCTTTAAGATCAACACCGGCGGGAGTGGCAAGATTCCGCTGATGGCGCACTCGGAAACCAGCTTCACTATGGAAGGAACCGGCGTGGATTTCGTCCGGGATGCAAAAGGCGCGGTCACCGCAATGATCCAGCACTGGGTGGAAGGAGATCGCTACTTCGCCCGCGCGAAATGATAATTGCGGATCTGCTGGCTCGCGATCTTTCCGGGCTTGCCGGCGAGCCTACCGAATACATCGCCGCGAATCGCATCAAAGCCGAGTACGAGCGCCTCTTCTCCGCCTTGACGGTCGCGCTGAAATCGCCGGACGAACGCGTGGGAATCTGGATTTCAGGCCCGCTCGGCTCAGGCAAATCTTCCTTCGCGAAGAACCTCGCATACGTTCTTGCGAATCGGGACGTACACACCCCGTACGAGATCTTTCCGGTCAACCTCCGAGCGGAACTGGCGGTGGCAACTCATGCGGAGCATATTGCCGAAGCGATGTATCGGGCCCTGCTGCGCGAACTGGACTACGCCGACGATTACGACCTCTCAGAACTCGAGATTGAACTGGAAAAAGAGGGTAAGCTGGCGCCCTTCCAGGATCTCTGCCGTTCGGAATACCGGCAAGAGTGGCGAGACATGCGCAACTCCGGCCAGAAGCTTGCCTGCGCCAGCTCGTTGCTCCACCAGTTGGCCCCTCAATCCTACGCTTCTGCGGACGCATGGTTGAAAGCGATTCAGGCTCGGCCTTTCAGGCGGCCGAGCGCCAAGGACCTGGTTGAAAAGGCATTCGCGCTGTGCGACGTTCGGCGTCCCGGGAAAACCTTCGCGTTCATCGTGGACGAAATCGGCCCATACGCCACGCTGGGTGCCGAGCGGATCGAAAACCTGCGCGCCGTCGTCGAGCAGCTTGGCCGGGAAAGCCTTCGGCGGCTAAAGGCCGGGAAGATTCCGGGCCCCGTGTGGGTCGTCGTCACGTCGCGTGAAAAGCTGCGGGAAGTCTCCAATCACCTCGCGGCCAGGCACAGAACCGGGCCTAAACTACAGGACAATTTCAGGCACCAGATCGAGTTATCTCCCGCCGACATCCGCGAGGTTGTCGCCCGCCGCGTGCTTCGAAAAAAGGAGAGCCAGGAGCCTGATCTCGGCAAGCTGTTCCGCGAGAGCGGTGCGTCGCTGATTCGGAATGTCGAGTTCGAGCGGTGCTCCCGCCGCACCAAGTTCGATGAACATCAGTTTGTCCGGTTTTATCCTTATCTCCCGCATCTGATCGATCTCTCCATGGAGATCCTGGCGGGCATCCGGCTACATCCCAATAAGCCAAAACAGTTCGGCGGAAGCGATGCCACCATCATCCAGCATTGTCTAGACATGTTTTTGTCGGACCGAACCCGGCTCGCCGATCAACCCGTCGGCGCTCTGGTGAGCATCGACAAGATCTACGAGCTGGTGGACGCCGACATCCCGTCGGAAAAGCGCAAGGAGATACGAGAGATTCGGCAACGCTTCGATAACCACGAAGACCACCCGGGAATGGCGGGGCGGGTGGCAAAAGCAATTTGCCTCATGGAATTCGTTACAACAGATCTGCCGCGGACTATGAGGAACATCTCTGCCCTGCTGATCCAAAGTGTAATCGAAGAGCCGCCCACTCTCGCGGTGGCAACGATCCTTCACCAACTGAAAGAGGCGCGGTTTGTCCGCGAGACCGAAGCCGGCTGGACCCTATATGACTACGATGAATTGCGCCGCCGGGCGGCCGCCCTGAAGGACCTCAGGAACGCCGTAGGCGCCATTAATCCCCGGCCTCCCGGATGGCGAAACGACCTGATCCAGGCTGCTAAGAAGAAGCTGGCTCGCTTCTTGCGCTGGTACACAGGGCCGCTGTATGAATTCGATGCCTCCGTAAGCCGATCGCTCGAGGAAGTTGTGCGGGCCGTCGACCACCTTACGACTAGCCTGGTAGCCCTGGACCGCCTCTCCATAAAATATGCTTTTGATTACCTTCCCGTGAACCTGGTTGGGCTGGAACAGCAATTGGCGCAATTGGACTCACCGGGCGCTCCCGTGGCGCAGTCCACACAAGCGCAGGTTGCCCTCTTGCACCGGCAAGTGACGACGTTGATCAACCTGCAAAAGACCGCGAACATGGACAGGACCACTTATCTCATTGGACTGCTCGGTACCGGACGCCGCTATCTCGATGAACTGATCATCCAGAACATTGGTGAGAGGGCGAAATATTTTAGGGATGGGATACGCTTGCATCCAGGTGGTCCAACACCGATGATCTACAGCGGTCATGTCACCACCAAGTATCCTTCTCGCGGCCAGGAAGTTCCCGAGGTCATGAGATCCATCTTGGAGTCGGTCAAATCGGGCTTCGCTGATTTGATCTTCGTCTACCGTCATCCTCTCGATTCACTGCTGACCAATTGGGTTTGGTGGCGCACATACATTCGCGACAACCGGGAAATTACCGGAATTTCGGAGGCTTATCTTAATACAGACGATCTATTTTACGATTTGACGAAGAACTTTCGTGAATTTAAATCGTTTGCCGATGGCGACGCTGATTTCTTTGCGGCCGCCCCAGGTCCGCCATTTTTGTCTTTCCCGGAATTTGTCGAGGAAACCGAGCTGCAACTGGAATCCAACCAGCTGGCGTTGCGGCTTGAGGACTTCACCATCGATCCGCTGAAGGAGTTTTCCAAAATCATCGAAGTCATGTCGCTCGATGTGGATTTGGACCGCCTGTCGCTGGCCCGGCCGAGGACGAAACCGTACGGCCACTTAGCCGTTAGAGAAAATGTCCCTGAATTCAGAAACTTCATTGATGGGTTGGACCCAGAGACAAAAACGCGCATTGCAAAAATCGGCTATCAGTTGAGCTGATGATTCCCACCGTCGTAATCAACCGCTATTGGCTGCGCGAAGCAGTCCGATTCCCAGCGTCACCACCGAAAAGGCAAGCAACACCGCGCCCACATAAATGAGCAGCACGGCACGATTTGGCACGGTCGAGTTGGGCGAGGCAACCGAGAGAAAGAATCCCAGCGGAAGAACAATCGCCGCGCCCGGTATTCCTGCCCGCACGATCCATAGCAACCAGCTCGGAAGGACTGCTGCATCGGCCAATACTTGACTGATCAGCGACAGAATAATAATCACGCCCGCATGGGCATGACCCGCGCGGAAAAAGCTCTGTCGAAGAGGATTGTCCATGTAACCGCTGGTGCGGTCCATCAGGGACTTCAACAGAAAATAGCCCCCATACTGAATGCTCGGAACGGTGATCAGAATGATCCCAGACATGATCTTTGCTTCTCTGGTCATATCCCTTTGCAAGAATGGAGAGCACTCGCCCTAGTTTGTAATTTTGCGCTACTCCTTCTCGTCCTTCTTAGGCTTGGCTTTCTCGCCAGTCTTGGCCGGGGATTTAGCTGCAGGCTTGGCCTCGGACTTGGGCTCGGGCTTGGGCTTGGCCTCGGGCTTGGCCTCGGGCTTGGCCTCGGGCTTGGCCTCGGGCTTAGCGGCAGACTTGGCCTCGGATTTGGCTGCAGGCTTGGCTTCGGCTTTGGCCGGGGCCTCTGTTTCACGCGTGGCCGGAGCTTCAGCTTCAGGCCTGGCTGGCGCTTTCGTTGCAGACTTGGCCGGGGCCTCAGCTTCACGCTTGGCTGGGGCAGATGCAGACTTGGCCGCAGCCTCAGCTTCGGGCCGCCTGCCAGGGGCTTCTGTTACAGACTTGGCGACCGTCGCGGTCTTCGTCGTCGCGGTCTTGGCCGCTGCCACCACGGCTGGCGATGCCTGAACCTTGGCCAGCTCCGGAAGCGGCTTGGCCGCCGGCGGCTTGAAGCCCGCGGGCGGAGCATGCGTTTCCGCGGCCAGCGGCTTGGCCACCGCAACGGTTGCTGGATGCCCGCCGTTGTTCGAAGCAAAGTTGCTCTTGTTAGAGGCGGCGGCAGTGACATGCTGCTGTTGGAACGTCGTTGCGGCCGTGTGCTGCTCGTGCTCGGCGGTCTGCTCCTCGGCCGTGGGCTGGTGCTGCACGCCGTTAGGTCCGCCGTTATAGGAGACGTTGGTGGTGTTGACAATGGTCGTCTGTTCGACGATCGTCTTGTTCACGTAGACGTTGGTCACCACACTGGCGTTCACGTGGACAACCGCGGTGTTGTAGGCGAAGACGCCGCCATTCCACAAGCCGCCCGCAAAGCCGATACCCATGTAGCCGCCGCCATAGTTCACGCCGCCGTAGAAGCCGATGTGCGGTCCCCAATAGCCTGCATGGAAGCCAAAACTGCCGCCCGCAAAGCCCCAGTAGCCGGGGGTCCAAAGCGCACCGATATATGGCGCCGGCACCCACACGCCGGGAACCCAGTAGTAACCAACCACGCTGTGGTGCCAGTAGCCGGGCGTCCAGATCAAATTCGGCTCTGGGCAAGGTGGCTGCTCATAGACCGGCAACGGCGGCGGCGCAATGTCGACGGTGAGCTCGGCTTCGGCGACAACGGGCGCCGGTGGGGCAGCCGATTCAACGGGCATCCATCTGGCGCCGTCCCAAACAAAGGTTCCGGTTCTGGTGGTGCCCACTGGTATTTGGGCGATTATTTGCTGTTGAACTGTGGCGAAGACCGCAAGCGCCAACAGAAACCAGCGCGCAGAGCGCATGAGTGTCATTAGGAAATACCTCCTGATCCTTTCGTGTCAACCGAATCAGCTTCAACGGTTAAAAAGACGCCGGCCGCGATTGAGATGGGTACCTTGCATACCGCGCTCCCCAGCCGCGGACCTGCAACCCCAAGCATGTTAGCACAGCGCGCGCACCCCGCCGCAAGTAGCGGCTACTGAATCGGGGACTGTCCCACGGCGCTCCAGAAAGATTAACGAGATTTCAGGACCACCGCTCCCCACCTCCCACAACCCACCCCCCACAACCCACCTCCCGGCTGCACCATTCTGCCGATAGCCCCCTTAGAATGAATAGATGGAAATCGTGAAGGTTGTAGGCCGCGAGATTCTGGACTCGCGGGGCAATCCGACCGTCGAAGCCGACGTACTCCTCGCCGATGGAACCCTCGGCCGCGCGGCCGTCCCTTCCGGCGCATCCACTGGCGAGCACGAAGCGGTTGAGCTGCGCGATAACGATCCCAAGCGTTACCTCGGCAAGGGCACGCGCAAGGCCGTCACAAACATTCTGAAGAAAATTGCTCCCGCCATCCTGGGCATGGAAGCCGAGGAACAAACCGCGATCGATCGCAAGATGATCGCGCTCGACGGCACGCCGAATAAAGCCAAGCTGGGCGCAAACGCAATCCTGGCGGTCTCCATGGCTACCGCGCGTGCCGCCGCGCAATCGCAGCAGACACCGCTATATCGCTATTTGGGCGGCGTCTCGGCGAACCTGCTGCCTGTTCCGCTGATGAACATTCTCAATGGCGGCGCGCACGCCGACAATTCAGTGGACCCGCAGGAGTTCATGATCGCCCCTTACGGCGCGGCCAAGTTTTCCGAAGCGCTGCGCATGGGCGCTGAAGTATTTCATACGCTAAAGGGCGTGCTGAAAAAGCGCGGCTACTCCACCTCGGTGGGCGATGAAGGCGGATTCGCGCCGAATCTCAAATCCAATGAGGAGGCGCTCGAAGTGGTGCTCGAAGCCATCACCAAGGCTGGTTACAAGCCCGGCACGCAAATCGGCATCGCGCTCGATCCCGCGGCCAGCGAGTTTTACGACAAGGAGACCGGCAAGTACGTCTTCAAGAAGTCCGACAAGAGCCAGCGTACGTCGGACCAGCTGGTGAAGTTTTGGGCCAAGTGGGTGGAGCAGTATCCGATCATTTCCATCGAAGACGGTATGGCCGAGGACGATTGGGACGGTTGGCGCGCGCTCACCGCAGCGCTCGGATCGAAGATCCAACTGGTTGGCGACGATTTGTTCGTCACCAACACCGCACGCCTCGCGCAGGGCATCGAAGAAGGAATTGCCAATTCGATTCTCATCAAGCTGAACCAGATCGGCACCGTCACCGAAACGCTGGAGGCTATGCAATTGGCCGCCGCTGCGAATTACACCAATATCGTGTCGCACCGCTCCGGCGAAACCGAAGACGCCTTCATCGCCGATTTGGTGGTGGCCACGCGCGCCGGCCAGATCAAGACCGGCTCCGCCAGCCGCACCGATCGTATCGCTAAATACAACCAGCTTCTGCGCATCGAGGAAGAACTGGGCGACGCCGCGAAATTCGCCGGCCGAAAGGCATTCCACCAATAATGCATGGCTCAAAGAAGCCGCTCGTCCTGACCATTCTGGACGGGTGGGGTTATTCTGCCGCCACCGAGGGCAATGCCATCGCCGCCGCGCGAAAGCCCACCTACGATGTGCTGCTGCGCGAGTTTCCGAACACGCTGGTGCACACTTCGGGCCGTTATGTTGGGCTGCCGGAGGGCCAGATGGGCAACAGCGAAGTGGGCCATTTGAACATCGGCGCCGGCCGCATCATCTATATGGATGTGACGCGCATCGACCGCATGATTGCTTCAGGTGAGTTCTTTAACAACCCGGTGCTGCTGGATTCAATGC
>Ga0302324_100011815_pt1 | contig 17876 bp, 13 predicted proteins | sample Palsa_T0_1_FD_201949 | JGI IMG/M metagenome (GOLD analysis project Ga0302324, IMG submission 201949) | Peat permafrost microbial communities from Stordalen Mire near Abisko, Sweden - Palsa_T0_1 | ecosystem: Environmental > Terrestrial > Soil > Palsa > Peat permafrost | place: Sweden: Abisko... | reverse complement strand
CGAAGGATTTTTTGACGCACCCACCCAACAAAAAACGCGTCTCCCTTGTCTGCAGGCCCGAAAGCTGATATCTACGGATGAGCGACATAAAAATAATCAATGGCGCGGGACATTGGATCGCTTAAAAAAACTGACATTCATTAGGGACGGGGAAACATGAAACCAAATCCGAAGTTGTCCTATGCCATTGCCACGATCCTAAGCGGCTGCGCGATGAGCATGGGTATGGGCATGGGCATCGCGCGTGCGGCGGCGGCCGACGCGGCCGCGACCGATTCTGAAGCGATCGCAGAAGTCACGGTTACCGCCCAGCGCCGCAACGAATCCATCGAAAACGTCCCGATCACCATCCAGGCGATCACCGGCGAGCAGCTGAGACAGCTCAACGTCACCACCTTCGACGACCTGCTGAGATACACGCCCAACGTGACGTTCAGCGGCAACGGCCCCGGCACGGGCAACATTTTCATGCGCGGTCTGAGTTCGGGTGGCTCCGGCAACCAATCGCAGTCGACGACTGCCCCGTTCCCGAACGTGGCCCTGTATCTGGATGATCAGTCGATGCAGTTCCCGGCCCGCAACAACGACGTCTACATGGTCGACATGGAACGTGTCGAAGTACTCGAGGGACCGCAAGGCACGCTTTTTGGTGGTGGCGCCCAGGCCGGCGCAATTCGTTACATCACGAACAAGCCGAAGCTCGATGTCACGGAAGGCAACGTCAATGCGGGCTATGGAACGACCTCTGGCGGCGACCCTAACTCCCTGTTGAACGCGACGCTCAACCTGCCGTTGATTCCGGACACCTTGGCGATGCGCGCAGTGATTTTCAACGACCGTCGCGGTGGGTACATCTCGAACGTGCCAGGGACGATCTGTAATGTGGTTCAAACCACTGTTTGCGCCAGCAACGGCGCCCTTGTGGGATCCGACCTCAACTCACAAACCTACAGCGGTGTGCGGCTCTCGGCTCTGTGGAAGATCAACGACGACTGGAACGTGCTGCTTCAGCAGAACTATCAGAACATGGAAGCGGATGGCTATTGGTCCGACTATCCCCGCGGTGTCAACGCCGATCCTGCTACGAATACGCCGGGTACGCCGCTGGGTTCATATCAGATTCAGGCATTCACTCCGGCCTATGATAAGGATCACTACGAAAGCACGGCCTGGACGGTCAACGGTAAAATCGGCGACTACCTGAAGGCGGTCTACACGGGCAGCTACATGGTCCGTCACATCAATCAGCAGGCCGACTATTCCAACTACATGCGCAGTTTCGTCGGTTCCTACTACACGTGCACCGGCGCGGGTGGCAATGGCGGCTATTTCCATTCAGCCAAGCCGACCTCGTGCTACCCGCCGGTGGGCGACTGGAACGACACCGTACAGAACAAACATCAGAGCCATGAATTCCGGGTCAGCACGAATGAGGACTACCGCATCCGTGGTCTGGTTGGCGCGTTCTGGGAAAAGTTCGAGATCGACGACCAGATGAACTTCAACTATCTGTCAATTCCGGAGTGCGGTAATGCCGGGTCGGCGACCCTTACAGCCGCGTTGGGCACCGGTCCGGACTGCATATCGGGCGTTGGACCCATCCCTGGCTATCCGGCCGTCGATCCCGGCCTGCGTTTGAATTCCAACACGGCATTCGGTGAGGATGCGCAGCGCGGCTACACCCAGACTGCATTTTTCACCTCCGTCGATGTGGATTTGATCCCGAAGGTGCTGACGGTGACGGGCGGCACACGCTACTACCATTACGACGAGTTTGAGACGGGGTCGCAGTTCGGGGTCGAGACCACCAACCCCCTAATCCTCGACCATCCGGATGGGGCGTGCACTGCGGTTGCTTGCAACGGATTCGGCATCGACTTGCACAAGAAAGAAAGCGGCTTTCGCAGCCGCGGTAACCTGACCTGGCATATCACTCCTGACACGATGGCGTACTACACGTACTCGCAAGGGTTTCGTCCCGGTGGATTCAACCGCACGGCCTCAACGCCCGCGGGTGTAGTCACCCTGCAATCGGAGGCGAAGTACACCGCCGGTGACAGTGCAACCAAGCAGTTCGATAAGCCGGCGGGTTTTCAGTCTGACACCTTGACCAACAACGAAATCGGCCTGAAGACTGAATTTCTGGACCACCGCGTGCAAGTCAACGCGTCGGCGTACATCATGCAGTGGGACAATGTCCAGCTGCCCCTGTTCCAACCGGGAGTCCTCGGCAACACGACGTTCGACATCAACGGCCCGAGCTATAGAGTCAAAGGTATCGAGCTGCAACTCGTTGCCCGCGTGACAGAAGGGCTCACCGTGCAGGGATCAAGTTCGTGGAATAGCTCATCCCAGACGAATTCGCCTTGCTTGCCGAGTAATATCGTATCTCCGGGCAACCCGACCCCGGTCGGTGCTTGCATCACCCAGGTCAACAGCTTGCCTTACACCAATCCGTACGGTGTATTGGGCACGACGCCACCGTTCTCGCCTTCCGTTCAGTTCAACCTGCGCGCGCGCTATGACTGGACGGCCCCCGGCGATTACAAGCCGTTCGTGATGGCGGGCGCGAACCATGTCGGCCAGATGAGCAACGAGATTCAGGCTTTCGCAAGCGGCGATACCGTTTTGATTCCGGTTACGACTCTGGAGCGCTACACGATGCCCGGATACACGACCTATGATGCGGCGTTCGGCGTGGCGAAGGACAATTGGACGGTTCAGATTACGGGCAGCAACTTGACGAACTCGGATGCCAGTACGAACACCTCGTCGGCCCAGTTCATCAAGTCCGAAGTGCCGCTGCGTCCGCGTGTGATCATGGGAATGTTTGGCTATAAGTTCTGATCAGCGAGCATAGATCCGGAGCAAGCGGCTCCGATCAATTGCAGTAGAATCAAGGGGGCGGACTTAGTGTCCGCCCCTTTTTATTCATGGACGCTCATGGATTCTACGGACGCCAAATCGCCTGCAGCAGTGGCAGGACCCGAAGCCGCGCGGATACGCGCGCTGCTGAGAGAGAAGAGCTTTGCCGAGACGTTGGCCGCCGGTAAAGCGCTGCTAGCTGCGGTGCCTGACCACCGCGATGTCCTGTTGTATGTGGCGATCGCCCAGCGGTATCTAGGCCGCATCCCCGAAGCCCTGAATACGCTTAACATCCTGGAGGAGCATCACCCCCGGTTCAGCCGCCTCTTCGAAGAGCGCGGTCGCTGCTTCGTCGATATGAAGCAGGCGCCTCAGGCCATCGAGGCTTTTGAACGGGCGGTGAAGATCAATCATGCGCTGCCGGGCAGCTGGCGCATGCTCGTTGGCCTCTTCGAGATGGCGCGGCAGACCGATGGCGCCGCAATGGCAGCGGGTCACGTCACGAGGCTGCAGAATCTGCCCTCCGAGGTGGTGACCGCAATCGGGTTGTTTGTGGATGGCGATCTGGACGCAGCCGAGCCCATGGTGCGTGCGTATCTGCTGCAGCACGGAGACCACATCGAAGCTATGCGGCTGCTCGCGGGTATCGGCGTGGCGCGCAAGGTGTTCGACGATGCGGAAGTACTATTGGCGGCAGTCCTTGAACGCGCACCCGGTTATCGCGCCGCCCGCCAGGAGTATGCGTCGGTGCTCGCCGAACTGCACAGATATCAGGAGGCACGCCGGCATGTCGAGCAGCTTCTCAAGGATGAGCCCGATAGCCGGGAGCTGCGGATTCTCGATGCCTACATTTCCGTCGGACTCGGCGAACACGAACGGGCTATCCGACTTTACCGCGGCCTGCAGCTCGGGACGCCCGAGGATGCCGAGGTACATCTGTCAATTGCCCATGCGCAGAAGACTCTGGGCCGGCGACAGGAGGCGATCGATTCCTACCGGAGCGCGGCGGCGTGCCGGCCGGAATTTGGCGACGCCTATTGGAGTCTCGCGAACCTCAAAACCTACCGCTTCACGAATGAAGAGCTGCTGCGGCTACGCGCCGCCCAGGCGGCGCCGACGACCGGGGCGGCCGACCGCTACCACCTCGCCTTTGCGCTCGGCAAGGCACTCGAGGATCAAGGTGAATATGCGGAATCCTTCTCCTACTACGAACGAGGGAATGCGCTGAAGCGCGTCGAGAGCAAGTATCGTCCCGAAATCATCGAGAACAACACACGCCAGCAGATCGAGGTCTGTACAGCTGAGTTTTTCGCTAGCCGCGTCGGCAGCGGTGCGCAGAACCCGGATCCGATATTCATCGTCGGCTTGCCGCGCTCGGGTTCGACTCTCATCGAACAGATACTCGCCTCGCACTCCCAGGTCGAGGGCACGCAGGAGCTCCCTAACATTCAGGAGATCGTGGCCAAGCTTCGCGGCCGTGAGCCGGATCTGAAGAATCCCCGCTACCCGCGCATCCTCGTGCAGTTGAGCAACGAGGATTTTCTAAACCTCGGCGAGAGGTACATCGTCGGTACCCGCGCGTATCGCAGCGGCAAGCCCTTCTTCATCGACAAGATGCCGAATAACTTCCGCCACCTGGGGCTCATTCACCTGATACTGCCGAATGCCCGGATCATCGACGCCAGGCGCGAACCGATGGCTTGCTGTTTCAGCAATCTGAAGCAGCTCTTTGCCAATGGTCAGGAGTTTACCTACAGCATTGAGGACATCGCGCGTTACTACCGTACGTACCTTGAGCTCATGCGCCATTGGAATCGCGTACTCCCCAGACGCATTCTGCGCATCCAGCATGAGGATGTGGTCGATGATCTTGAGGGCAACGTGCGGCGCATCCTTGATTTCTGCGCCCTTGAGTTCGAACCTCAGTGTATCGAGTTTCATAAGACCGAGCGCAGTGTGCGTACGGCGAGTTCCGAGCAGGTGCGCCAGCCCATCTATCGCGAGGGACTTGATCAGTGGAAGCATTTCGAGGCGTGGCTCGGGCCTCTAAAGAATGCACTTGGCGACGCGCTCGAGCGATACCGCGATGAATAACGTGAGTCCCAAACCGGGTCGCAACGATCTTTGCATCTTTGCCCCTGTTGCAGCGGCATAAAATACAAAAAACGCTGCTACGGAGGGAAGTCCTTGCGCCGCCGAATGTCTTCGTAACTGAGGTGGGCTGCGAACCGACATCCCTGGCGCGTTTGCCAGACACGTCCGCGGGAAGGTTTCAACTCTCCTGCTGCGTCAGAAACCTCACCATGAGCACGTCGTCAGAGTAATGATCGCGAGACTTAAGCGCGTGTCGTTCCACTCCATAGGCGCCGAAGCCACAGCGCTCATACAGGCGCCGCGCGCCGAGGTTGTCATGCGCGACCGCGAGGTTCACCTGCTCGACCACGCCCGCAGCCGCCGCGACCAGGCCCTCTATTAGCATTCGCCCTACGCCGTGTCCGCGCGCCGACTGGCGTACATACATGCCCACGAGCATGCCTTTATGCCGTTCCTTCTCACCTTTCGCGACCACCAAGCCGACAACTCCGACCAGCGCTTGCCCTTCGAAGGCCCCGAGCGAACAGCCGCTCTCTAATCGATGCATGAAGTCCTGCCTGGAGAATGCCTGCTCTCGCGCGAGAGTCGAGGCGAAAGCATGCGGCACAATCTCGAGTGCTTCCAGCCGGATGTCCCGATATGCCTCCACATCGTCGCCCGTGAGCCGCCGCACCGTCAGCATTTCAGCACGCCTGGGACGTCCGCGTGCACGGTTGACTCAACCACGCCGGGCCACATGTGAGTGCCGGCTGGCAACGGCCGTCGGCGCACACTAGGCGTGTTCGATGGCCGCAGCGGCCGGCGCAACGCGCGCCCCCGTAATCCCAAGACTGGCGAGCTCGAGGGCGAGCGCCGAACCTTGCTCATCGGCGAGAGCCGCCGCTTGCAGACGGGCGAGCACTGCGGCGCCGTCCGGACGTCTTTGGAGACCTTCGAGCTGCTCCATCAAAGATGCGAAACTGCGCCATCCGTGTTCATGGGTATCGCCATAGCCTTTGATCAGGCGCTGCGCGCGCGCCACTTCGACGGCGAGTGCATGGTTGACGGCGCCCGCTTGTTGGATGCGGGTGAGCCACTCTTCGATTCGTGAGTTTTCGATTTTGTAGCGCAGTGTGCCGCGCCGCCAGCGTTTCAGCGAAGCGACTGATCGGAGCATCAGGAATCCTGTGATAGTGGTGCTGCGCACTCGCCTGCCGCCTGTGAAGCGTGCGAGCAAACGGGTGGCCCACACGCTGCGCTGCAGACGCTCACCCCAGATCGCGGGCAGCGTGCCCGCGATCTCGGCCACCCGCGGCTTCATATACTCGACGACGTCAATCAGCTGTCCGGGCGAGGCGCGTATTTCGGCGCGTACTTCGGCAGTGCGCGATCCGCGGGTCTTGAGGTCGGCCACACGGATGGTGTCCTCAAAGCTCATCCACAGTGCAAGGCTGCGCGCCGTGGCTTCGCTCAACGACCAGTCACTGCTCGCTGCAGCGTGCGCGGCCTCAAGATGTACAACCCGCTCGATCCTTTCTATATAGAGGGTGGCATACGCCGCGTCCTGGTAGTCGATCAGCCGGCGCACGCCTGCCAATGCCAGCGGCTGGACCCCCGCCGGTAATCCCTTGAGGCGCGGCAGCAGATTTTGTAGTGCGGGCGTAGGAGCGTGTGCCGGTATTTCGCGCGAGAGTTTTGCGGGCGGTGCCACTTCAGGGCGCGCCACGGTGCCCGCGGCGGCGGCCTGGAACGCATCCTCAAAAGCGGCGAGATTGGTTTCGACCGCAAGACCGCCGCGGCGTATGGCGCTTTGAAAAGCATCCTTGCCAAAGGGAAGCACGCCGCTGCCCGCAATGGCACCGAGCAGCACAGCACTGATGACACTGTCCCTTTTCGCCGCCATAGCGGCCATATCGAATAGAATAAATCGCTTGGCCTGGGCGCGAGCGATGTCAACGAGCTCGGCTTCGGTTGCGACGGTGCGGCCCATGGCACTGCGCTCGCTGATTGTGTATTCGCGGTGTGAGGAGGCGATGAGCGTCGTGCGCTCGGGTGTCACAAGACCACGTGCCAGCGCCCGCCCCGCCTCCACCAGTTCCGCGGCGACCACGCAATCCACATCCCCGGCAACCGGCATGAGCGCCATGACGGGCTCGCGCCCATTGGCCTCCGGCGATTGGCGCGGGAAAAACTCGAGATAATAAAGAGTGGCGCCGGTGCGCTGCGCCACTCCCGGAACTGATGTGGACTGTACGAGGTAGGCGTTGGCCTCGGCGATTTCAATCAGCCAGCCTGTCAGGACGGCACCACCCTGGCCGCCAAGCGCCGCGATGGCAAGCTTGAAAGGTGTCGCACTCACAGCGCGTAGCGCAGCCGCGCTCGCTCGGCGCGCCTTTGCAGCGCGCCGATCACGCCGCTCCGCACTGCATGCAGCAGTCGATCCCAACGCGTGGGGTTATAGATGATGTCCGCGCGGTAGAAGGACGGGCACAAAACAGCCGCGTGCGCCACCTCGCCGCACACTCCGCAGCCCACACACGAGTTATCCACGTGTGCAACGGGATCCGTGCGCAGCGGATCCGGGTTCTCTTTGACGGTCAGTGACGGACACCCCGAGAGGCGAATGCAGGAGTGATCGCCCGTGCACAGCGAAGCATCGATGCCAAATCGTTCACGAACGACACGCTTGCCGGCGGCGACGGCCTTCTTGAACAATGGTCGCACGCGGCGCTGCCGGTTGAGCTGGCACTCACCCTCGGCGACGATCACTTTGGGACCGTTGTAATTTGTCGTGAGTGCCTCACGCAATGTTGCCAGAGTCTCGCGCATATCGTAGGTGTGCACGCGCTTCACCCACTTCACGCCAATGCCTTTGACGGCATTCAAGATCGACTGGTTTGCATCGCGCTGCTGCGGCGGCGCGCGCGAGGAGAGAATGTCCTGACCACCGGTCGCGGCGGAGTAGCCGTTATCGACAATCACGGTGACGCCGTCGTGCCGGTTAAAGACCGCGTTGCCGATGCCGCTCGTCAGTCCGTTGTGCCAAAACCCGCCATCGCCCATGACGGCGACAGCGCGTCGGCTCGAGCTTGAAGTTGCGCTGAACGCGGACGCGCCAGCTGCTCCCAGGCCGTAGCCCATGATGCTGTTGCCCATGTTAAACGGCGGCAGCGTCGCAAAAGAATGGCAACCGATGTCGGAGCTGATATGCAGCGCGCCCAACTCGCGCTGCACGAGCTTGATCGCGGAGAACAACGGTCGCTCGGGACAGCCGATACAGAGCCCTGAAGGGCGTTGCGGCACAAGGCTCGCAAGTCTGCCCGTGGGCACGAGCGCAGTTTCGCGACGCGCGGCAGAAGAGGTTGCGGCCGGCGTCTTCAGATCACGCGGTGCCCAGCGCCCGAGAAACTCGGCGAGGCCCTTCTTGAGCACGTCACCCGTGTATTCCCCGGCCATCGGCAGCAGCTCTTTGCCGACGATGCGCGTGTCGGCGTCGCGCTGATGCAGAATGCGGCACAGCGCCTGCTCGATGAATTCGGGTTGGCCTTCCTCAACGATCAGCACCGCACGCTTGCCGGCGCAAAACTTCACGATCTCCTCGGGGATCAACGGATAGGTCACATTGAGGATGTACAGCGGAACCTGGCTCGCCCCGAACGCGTCGGCATATCCGAGCAGCTCAAGGGAGCGCAGGACACCGTTATAGAGACCACCCTGCAGGATGATGCCGACATCTGCGTCTGCCCCGGTCATCTCGTTCATCCCGCGGCTCGCGACGAAATGCTGCGCAGCCGGCAGTCGCGTCTCGATCTTCTCCTTCTCCTGCGCAAAGGTGGATGGCGGCAGAATGATGCGGCTGTAGTCGCGTGACGGCGCCGCGAGGGCGTCGCCGGCTGAGAACGCCGGCGCGCGGTTGGCCTTTGCCGTGAATCGACCGTAGACGTGACAGGCGCGGATGCGCAGCATGAGCATGACGGGCGATTGACTTGCCTCGGAGAGCTCGAAGCCCTGTTCGACCGCACGTACGATCGCCGGCAGATTGGGCTTCGGATCGAGAAGCCACATCTGCGACTTCATAGCAAAAGCGTGCGTGCGCTCCTGCATGATGCTCGCGCCTTCGCCGTAGTCCTCGCCCAGGATGATGAGCGCGCCGCCTTTGACGCCCGAGGAGGCGAGATTCGCAAGAGCGTCCGCGGCGACATTGGTGCCGACCGTCGACTTCCAGGTTACCGCTCCGCGCATCGGATAGTTGATTGACGCGGCCAGCATCGCCGCTGCAGTCGCCTCGCTCGCGCTTGCTTCGAAATGCACGCCGAGCTCATCGAGGATGGGCTGCGAGTCCGCGAGCACATCCATCAGATGCGAGATCGGCGCGCCTTGGTAACCTCCGACGTAGCCGACCCCGGATTGCAGCAGGGCTTTGGTGACCGCAAGAATCCCCTCGCCGCGAAATTCCTGGCCGTCGCCCAAGCGCAGCGACTCGACTTCCCGTGCGAATGAACGTTCAGCCATTGAATCATCCTTCCTGCGGCACGAGCGCAAGCACGCGCAGTGGGCTGCCTGATCCGTTCACGATTTTGAGCGGCGGCGCAATGACAATGGCGCCGGTCGGCGGCAGCTTGTCCAGATTGGTGAGACTTGCGAGCCCAAATCTGTTGGCGCCGTGCATGATGGTGTGGCAGGGGAACATGGGATCGAAGGTTGCTGCCTGACCGGCGTCGGTACCCACGGTCTCAACGCCGATACCCAGGATGTCGCGCTCCTTTGCCAGGAAGGGCACACACTTGGGATGTATTCCGGGCGTATGGGGGCCGTCGTCCTTGATATTGAGAAACTGCTTGGGGTCAGTGCGTTTGGACCAATCCGTGCGTACGAGCACCCAGGCGTGCGCGGGAATACGGCCGTGTCGAGCCTCCCATGCCTCAATCACCGGGACAGTCAGCAGGAAATCCGAATTGGCACGCGTCCCCTCGGCAACGTCGATGACACAGGCGGGCCCAATAAATCGGTCCACCGGAATGTTGTGGGTGGCGTTGTTGGGATAATCCTTGCCGGTCACCCAGTGAACCGGTGCATCGAAATGCGTACCGGTGTGCTCGCCGCATGCGAAATTATTCCAGTACCAGGCGGGCCCGCGTTCATCGTAGCGGGAGATCTCGGTCATGGAGAAGGCGTTCGAGGGCGCGAACTGCGGCGGCAGGCGAATGACCGGCGTCGCAGGCTCGAGCGGCACGGTCAGATCGACCACGCGGATCGTGCCGTTCAGAATTCCGGCGCTTACCGCAGACAGGGTATCGGCTTGCTTCGTCATGTGCCCTCCCTAGGGGCTTGCGTGGAATGGCCTCAATATACGCCCAAAGAAAGCACTCATCATGCATCCCACCTGGGCGCCGTCAGCCTGCGTTTGCCGTCGTTGGAAAGCGCAATTCCGGGCTCATCGAGCCCTTGCCGATCCCAACGCGAGCAGGTGACTTGGCGATGGCGCTGATCGAGCGCTTCACAATAATTGGTATAGGTGCATAAACGCACCTCGTGGCCGCGACCTAGCCGTACCTTCCTGAACCAGTCCGGATCCGCAAGCGACTGGCGCGCGAAGCCGACAATGTCAGCGTGGCCTGCCGCGAGCACCGCCTCGGCCTGCGCAAAGTTGTGTATGCCGCCTGCGACCACGACGGGCGTCGTCAAGCCATGCTCATGCAGGCGGGCGCGCACGTACGCCGCGGGTGCGAGATTGCGCCCGAAGGGGCCTTGCGCATCCGAATAGTAGGACGGCATGCACTCGTAGCCGCTTTGACCGGTATAAGGATAGGCCGCCTCTCCCACCTTGGGCTGGCTCGCATCCTCGAATTTTCCGCCGCGTGACAGGGAGATGTAGTCAAGCCCGGCAGCTGCGAGTTCGCAGGCAAAGTATGCACTGTCCGCAAGCGTGCTGCCGCCGTCGATGCATTCCTCGGTGAGCATGCGACAGCCGAGGACGATGTCACGCCCCACAGCGGCGCGCACGCGCGTGCACACTTCTCGCGGCAGTCGCACGCGCCCCTCCAGATCACCGCCGTAGCCGTCCTCGCGGTCGTTCAAGCGCGACAGAAACGAGGCCATGGTGTACGCATGCGCGTAGTGCAGCTCCACGCCGTCAAATCCGGCACGTCGGGCCCGTTCTGCAGCTTGGCAGAAGAGTGTCGGCAAGACTTGCGGCAGCTCTTTGATGTGCGGCTCATCGATATCCGTCACGCGTTCGCGGTAGCCCTGCTGCAATGCCTGCAATTCGCGCGCTGTCAGCACCGCGGACAGCGCGTGCGCATCCAGGCTTGCGAGCCAAGCGCGAATATCGGAGTCGCCGGCAGCGGCGCGCCCAAATGCCGCACGATGCAAAGGCGTAATCGCAAGGTAGCGCGCGAAGAACTTGGCAGGGTCAGGCCGGCGCCGGACCGCGAGGAAGTCGATGATCTGGATGAAGAGCCGCGTGTGCCCGGCGCTCGCCGTGCGCACGACGCGCACGAGATCAGTCAGGCCGGGAATGAAGCGGTCATGCCCGATGCGCAGCAGCGGGCCGCTTGGAACGTCGCGGATTCCCGTTGCCTCGACCACCATCGCGGCAGGCCGGCCGCGCGCGAACCGTTCGTACCATCCGAGCACTTCGGGCGTGACGTCGCCATTTTCGGTCGCACGCCATGGGACCATCGCTGGCACCCAGGTGCGATGCGCGAGCACCACCGGGCCCACACGTATGGGTGAGAAAAGCCGCGACTTCGCAGCAGCCTCGGCTGTGGGCCACGCTGCGGACGCAGAGTCATGCCGTATTCGCTCCAAGGGTCGCCACATCGGCCGGCCCTTCAATCCGCTTCCGGGACGACGCCGGTCGCTTCGATCTCAACCTTTGCCTCAGGCTCCATGAGCGCAACCACCTGCACGACGCTCATGGCCGGAAAGTGCCGGCCCATCACCGCGCGATAGTTCGCACCGATGTCTTTGAGGGCGGCGTAGTACTCCTCGCGACTCGTGACGTACCAGACCATGCGCGTCACATGCTCGGGCCGTGCGCCAGCTTCGGCAAGCACGGCGACGATATTCTCGAGCGCTACCTTCACCTGCTCTGCCAGGCGATCGCTTGCGAAGCGACCGGAGCTGTCCCAGCCGACTTGGCCGGCGAGAAACAACAGCCGACCGCGCGCGGCAATGCCGTGACTGAAGCCCTTCGGGCGTGGCCAGTTCGCCGGCTGCAGAATCTCCTGCGTCGCACTTGTCATGGCCTAGGCGCCTCGTCCTTGGGCTTCAAGAGCGCGCGCGCAATGATGAGCTTTTGCACTTCGGTGGCCCCCTCGTAGATCCGCAGCACGCGCACGTCCCGATACAGCCTCTCGATGATGTGTCCGCGCTCGACGCCGCGGCCCCCGAACATCTGTAGCGCTCGGTCGATCACACGCTGCGCGGCTTCGGTCGCGGTCATCTTGGCCATTGCCGCCTCGAGCGTGACGTTATGACCTTCATCGCGCCGCCACGCCGCGTGATAGGTGAGCAGCGTTGCCGCCTGCAGATCGGTGGCCATTTCTGCAAGCGCACCTTGAGTGAGTTGAAAGTCGGCGAGCGCTTGCCCAAACATACGCCGTGTGCGCGCATAGCGCAGGGCCTCATCGAGGGCGCGGCGGGCGAAGCCGAGCGCGGCGGCGGCCACTGATGTGCGGAAGATATCGAGCGTGCGCAGCGCGAGCTTGAAGCCGTCTCCTTCGGCCCCGAGGCGCTGTTGCGCCCCGATCCGGCAGTCGCTGAAGCGCAGCATCGCAAGCGGATGCGGCGCCATCGAATCGATTCGCTTCTCGATGCTCAGGCCCGGCGCGTCAGCATCCACCACGAAGGCGCTGATGCCTTGCGCGAGAGTTGATCCGTCACTGCGCAGCTGCGCAGCAGCCGTGCGGGCAAAGACACAGTAAAAATCCGCGATCCCACCATTTGAGATCCAGGTCTTGCAGCCGTCCAAGACGTAGTGCGCTCCAGCCGGCCGCGCGAAGCACTCCATCGCCGCGACGTCCGATCCGGCCTGCGGCTCGGACAGCGCAAATGCCGCGATGGCAGTTCCTGCGGCCACGCCCGGCAGGTATTTTGACTTCAGGTGCAAGGAGCCTGCGAGTGAAATAGGCGCGCTGCCCAGGCCCTGCATTGCAAATGCAAAGTCCGCAAGGGGATCGTGCCACGCGAGCGTCTCGCGCAAAAGCGCAAGACTGCGCACGTCAAAATCGGCAAGCTCCCCGCCGTCCTGGGCGCGGATGCAGTAACGCAGGAAACCCGCGCGACCCAGGTCCTGGACCAGATTGCGACACAGTGCATCCACTGCATCGCGATCCTCGCTGTGCGATCCCGCGGCGCTGCGCTCCTGTGTCCAGGCGCGCGCGCGCGCGGCGAGTTCGCGATGTGCGGCGCCAAAAAGGGGGCTTTCCAAATGGGCGAACGGCTCCATGGCGTCAATCACCCTTGAAAATCGGCCGTTGCTTGTCCGCGAAAGCGCGATAGGCGCGCTGGAAATCCTCAGTCTGCATGCACGCGGCCTGCGCCTGCGCCTCCGCCTCAATGGCCGCTTCAACCGCAAGGCTCCATTCGCGATGCAGCATCTGCTTCGTCATCGCGTGCGCGAGCGTCGGTCCGCGGGCGATCTCGGCGGCGAGCGCCAGAGCCTGCGTTTGCAGCTCTTCCGCAGGCACGATGCGGTTGAAAAATCCCCAGGCGTCGCCCTCCTGCGCAGTCATCGCACGGCCGCTGTACAGCAGCTCCGATGCCCGTCCCTGACCGATGATGCGCGGCAAAATCGCGCACGCGCCCATATCGCAGCCGGCAAGCCCCACCCGCGTAAACAAAAATGCAGTGCGCGCGTTGGGCGTCGCCAGCCGCAGGTCCGCGGCCATCGCAATACAGGCGCCCGCGCCCGCGCACACGCCATCGACTGCGGCGATGATCGGCTGCGGGCATAGCCGCATCTGCAGTACGAGATCCCCGGTCATGCGCGTGAATTTAAGAAGCTCATCGCTGTCCATGCGTGTCAGGGGACCGATGATCTCGTGCACGTCTCCGCCGGAGCAGAAGTTCCCCCCAGCGCCGGTGATAATGATCGATTTCACTTCACGCACAGCGCCCAGACCGCGGAAGAGATCGCACAGCTCCGCATAGGAAGCAAAGGTCAGTGGATTTTTGCGCTCCGGCCGGTTCAGCGTGACGACACCCACCTCGTTCTCGAGGCGCCACAGGAAGTGCTGCGGCACAAAGCGTGCGTAGCTCATGAGCGTGGGCCGCCGTCAGCTGCGAGATGCTGCGTGGCACTTCTTTTCAGCGCCGTGAGCAGTTCCGCAAGGAGCGTCTTCTGCTTCACGGTCAGATCGTCAAATAGATCGACGACCCAGCGCTCGTGTTCGGTCGCCATGCGCTGGAACTGCTGTTCACCCGCCTTGGTGAGCCTCACGCGAAAGGCGCGCTGGTCCGCGGGATCCGTGGCGCGCGTTACGAGACCTTCCTCTTCGAGCATATCGGTGATTCCAGTGACGTTACCGCCGGTGACCATCAGTCGCCGCGTGAGCTCGCCCATCTTCAGGCCCTGCGGCGCGCGCTCGAGCTGTGCCATGAGATCAAAGCGCGGCAGCGTGATGCCGAACTGCGCCATGAGCCTCTGGCGCACGTGGTTGCCGATGAGATTGGTGCAGGCAAGCATGCGCAGCCAAACGCGCAGCGACTGATGATGATCGCTTGTCACGCGCGTCTCAGCGTCGAGCTCGACCTCTTGCCAACTTGATACCTTAGCCTTCGTCATACCATCACTTCCCCGCCGGCAATCGTGAGACATTGGCCGGTGATACTTGCGGTGTGAGGTCCGCACAACCAAACGGCCGCCTGCGCAACTTCTTGCGGCTGAATCAGGCGTCGCTGCGGATTGGTGCGCACCAGTGCCGCGCGCGCCTCTTCGGCCGTGCGTCCCGTTTGATTCACGATCGTACTGACCGCGTCGCGTACGATGTCGGTGTCGGTGTATCCGGGACAGATCGCGTTCACAGTAACGCCGCTGGTAGCAAGCTCAAGTGCCAGTGCGCGCGTCAAACCGACGACTCCGTGTTTCGATGCGGCGTATGCCACGACGTAGGGGTAGCCGCGCAGACCTGCGGTGCTTGCGATGTTGACGATGCGTCCGTAAGAGATTTTCAGCATGTCCGGCAGCACTGCGCGGGTGCACAGGTACGTGCCGGTCAGATTCACGGCGAGCATACGGTTCCAGAGCGACTCGTCAGTCTTGCTGAAGGGCGCACTGGCGGCCTGTCCGGCGTTATTCACGAGTATCTGTATCGGCCCGAAGCGCACCCGCGCCTGCTCCATGGCATCTGCGATGGCGGCACTGTCGGATACATTGGCGGAAATCGTCAGCGCCTCGCTGCGCGGATGCGCCGTCGCGAGAGTTGCCGCCGCCGCCCGCAGCGTCTCAGCATCGCGGCCTATGAGAGTGACGCGCGCGCCCTCTGCGGCGAACGCGTGCGCGATGGCCGCACCGATCCCACGTCCGGCGCCGGTGACGACCGCGTGGCGATCCGCCGGTAAACTTGCGCTCATACGGGCCCCGCGGCCTGAGCCTCGCGCTGCAGATTGCGTTCGAGCTGACTCTTCGCCGTACGGTAGGGCTCCGGCCACCATTGCGGGTCGTATCCCTGCTGGGCCGCGGCGTCCAGTGTCCAGGATGAGTTTGCCAGATGCGGTCGCGCGATGGCGCACAGATCGGCGCGCCCGGCGGCGACGATGGAGTTCACATGATCGGGCTCATAGATATTGCCGACGGCAATCGTCGCTATGCCGACCTCGTTGCGGATGCGGTCGGCGAAGGGTGTCTGCCACATCCGTCCGTAAACCGGTGCCTGCGAGGCGACGGTCTGCCCGGTTGACACATCGATCATGTCTGCACCGGCGTTCTTCAGCGCGGTCGCAATGAGCAGCATATCCTCATCGCTCAAACCGCCTGGTGCCCAATCGGTTGCGGAGACGCGTACCGACATTGGCCTCTTCTGCGGCCACGCCGCCCTGACCGCGGCGAACACTTCCAGAGGAAAGCGCATGCGGTTTTCAATGGAGCCGCCGTACTCGTCCGTACGTCGATTCGTCAGCGGCGAAAGAAAGCTTGCCAGGAGATACCCATGCGCCATGTGCAGTTCGAGCATGTCAAAGCCCGCTTCACTGCCAAAAGCTGCAGCGCGCACGAAGTCGTCGCGCACCTTGTCCATGTCCGCCCGCGTCATTGGCTGGGGCACTTGGCTTACGCCCTCGAGATACGGCTCGGCAGAGGGTGCAAAGATCGTCCAGTTGCCTGCAGCGAGCGGGTGGTCCGGCTCCTGCCACCCGAGCTGCGTTGAGCCCTTGCGACCGCTGTGGCCGAGCTGCAAGCAGAACTTGGTGCGCGAGTTCTCATGTACGAATGCCACGATCCTCTGCCAGACATCGCGCTGCGCACTGTTCCACAGGCCCGTGCAGCCGTAGGTAATGCGCCCCTCCGCGGACACGCAGGTCATCTCAGTGAAGACGAGTCCCGCGCCGCCGAGTGCGCGGCTGCCATAGTGGACAAAGTGCCACTCTCCCGGCAGCCCTTCGTGCGCCATGTACTGCGCCATGGGCGAAACAATTACCCGGTTCGCAAGTTCAAGCCCGCGCACCATCAGTGGCAGGAACATCGGCGGTCGCGCCTCGATGTGCGCGCCGCATTGGCGTGCGAGCCAATGCTCGTATTCTTCTACAAAAGCGTGGTCGCGAAGCTTCAGATTCTCGTGTCCGATTCTTTGGCTGCCGGTCAGCAGGCTGTAGGCAAACTGCCGCGGCGGCAAGCGTGTATGGCGCGCGACGTTCTCGAACCATTCCATTCGATTGCGCGCCGCGCTCTGCAGCTTTAGCACCTCGACGCCACGTTCCTCTTGGTAGGCCGTGAGCGCGCCCACAAGTTCGGTGGCGCTGGCGGCATGGCGCGCGAGACTGATCGCATCCTCCATCGCAAGCTTGGTGCCGGAGCCGATGGAGAAATGCGCCGTGTGGGCCGCATCCCCAATCAGCGCAAGCTTGCCATGATGCCAGCGCTGACACAGGACTCGATGAAAATTCAACCACGGCGCATGCTTCAGGTGGCCCGCATTGCTTTGAAGTTTGTGGCCGCCGAGATAGGGGGCAAACAGCCGCTCGCAGAACTCGACCGATTGACGTGTATCGGCACTGTCAAGACCGTGTGCCTTCCAGGTTTCCTCGCGCGTCTCCACGATGACGGTCGACAAATCGCGGCTGAATTGATAGGCGTGGATCTGAAACCAGCCGTGCTCGGTTTCCTCAAAGGCGAAGGTGAAAGCGGAGAACTCCTGCGTCGTACCGAGCCACATGAAGCGGCATTTGCGCACGTCGACATCAGGTTTAAAGATGTGGGCATACCGGCTGCGCGTGGCGCTGTTGACCCCGTCCGCTGCTACGATGAGATCTGCGTCGACGAAGTCGGTGTCGCTCTTCACTTCATGCTGAAAGCTCTGCTCTACTCCAAGTTCTGCCGCACGCTCTTGCAGTAGTGACAGCAACCGTACCCGGCCGATGCCGCTGAACCCATGTCCGCGGCTCAAGAAGCGCTCGCCACGCAGATGAATCGCAATGTCGTCCCAATGACGCAAGCCGGCGACGATGGCTGCGTGCGACGGCGCATCGGCCGCCTGAAAGTTCTCCATCGTTTGATCCGAGAATACGACTCCCCAGCCGAAGGTATCGGCGGGCCGATTGCGCTCGTATATCTCGACGCGCGTACGCGGCAGCGCCTTCTTCAGCAGGATGGCTGCATAAAGGCCGGCAGGGCCACCACCCACGCAGACAATGCGCTTCATGCGCGAGGTATCTATCTGGATTTACTTTAGATGTCAAGTACATTGCGCTCATCCTGGCCAGCAGGCGAACTTTAACCG
>Ga0302324_100011814_pt1 | contig 17876 bp, 21 predicted proteins | sample Palsa_T0_1_FD_201949 | JGI IMG/M metagenome (GOLD analysis project Ga0302324, IMG submission 201949) | Peat permafrost microbial communities from Stordalen Mire near Abisko, Sweden - Palsa_T0_1 | ecosystem: Environmental > Terrestrial > Soil > Palsa > Peat permafrost | place: Sweden: Abisko... | reverse complement strand
CATCTTCTCCAGATCGAAGGGCTCCACCCGCCCGAGATAGGGCATTTGCTTGACCTGGCCGAGAGCTATGTCTTGCTGAACCGCTCCGGCAAGGCCCAGAGGGATCTGTTGCGCGGCCGAACCCTGATCAATCTTTTCTTCGAAGACTCGACCCGCACCCGCACCTCATTCGAGCTCGCCGGCAAGCGCCTCGGTGCCGACGTCATCAACATGTCCGTGTCCACGTCCTCGGTGAACAAAGGCGAGACATTGCTCGACACGGCGGCGACCCTGAACGCCATGCAGTGCGACCTGCTTGTCGTGCGCCACGCCCAGTCGGGTGCGCCGAGGCTGTTGGCGGAAAAGGTCGATGCGGCGGTCATCAATGCCGGCGACGGCACGCACGAGCATCCGACCCAGGCTTTGCTGGACGCTCTGACGATCAAGCGCCGCAAGGGAAGGATCGCCGGCCTGACGGTGGCCATCTGCGGCGACATCGCCCACTCTCGGGTGGCCCGTTCCAACATCCATCTACTGGGCACACTCGGCGCTCGCGTCCGCGTGGTGGGTCCGCCCACTCTTGTGCCGCCCGAGGCAGCACAATGGGGCACCGAGGTGTTCCACGACATGGCCCATGCTCTGAAAGACGCCGACATCGTGATGATGCTACGCCTGCAGCGGGAGCGGATGTCGCGCGGTCCAGTGCCCAGTGAACGAGAGTATTTCCGGTTCTGGGGCCTCGACTTCGAGAAACTGGCGGCTGCGAAACCGGATGCTCTGGTCATGCATCCAGGTCCCATGAACCGCGGCGTGGAGATCGACAGCGCCGTGGCCGACGATCCGCGTCGCAGCGTGATCCGTGAACAGGTCGAGATGGGTGTCGCGGTTCGCATGGCCGTGCTCGACACTCTGTCCCGGGGACCGGGCCGTAATGCTCTCTGATACTCTGTTCACCGGGGTCCGCATCGTCGCGGATGGCGTCGATTTGCTCGGCGATCTTCTGATCCGTGACGGAGCGATCGCGGATTTCGGACCGTCGCTCGGCCAGCCGGACGGTGCGGAGGTGATCCAGGGAGACGGTGCCGTCCTTTGCCCCGGCCTCATCGACATCCGGGTCGATCTGGGCGAGCCCGGGTTCGAGTATCGCGAGACCATCGCCTCCGCCGCTGCCGCCGCGTCGGCGGGCGGCATCACCACCCTTGCCGCGTTGCCCGACAGTGAGCCGGCGATTGACGACCCCGCCCTGGTGCACATGCTGATCACGCGAGGCCGGGAGACCGGCGCCGTGTCCATTTTACCCTACGGCGCCGCGACCCGCGGTTGCCGCGGCGAGGAACTGGCGGAGCTTGGTCTGCTGCGTGAGGCCGGCGCGGTCGCGTTCACCGATGGAACGCGGGCGATCGCGTCGTCGGGTGTGATGCGCCTGGCTTTGTCCTACGCCCGCGGTTTCGGGGCGCGGATCGTACAGCATCCCGAGGACGTCGCGCTCGCCGATGGCGGCAGTGCGACCGAGGGCGAACTCGCCGCCCGCTTAGGTTTGCCCGGGATACCGGCGGCGGCCGAGGGGATCCTGGTCGCGCGCGACATCAGTCTCGCGCGGTTGACCGGCGGCGCCGTGCATTTCGCCCATGTATCAACGGCGGCGGCGCTCGAACTGATCCGTCGGGCGAAGGCAGATGGGCTGGCGGTGACGTGCGATACCGCGCCGCCGTATTTCGATCTCAACGAGAACGCGATCGGGGATTACCGGACCTACGCGAAACTGTCGCCGCCGTTGCGGCGGGAGGATGACAGGCTGGCGGTGCTCGGCGCTTTGGCGGACGGAACGATCGATGCCATCGCGTCGGACCATCAGCCTCGTGACGCTGATGACAAGCGCTTGCCGTTCGCGCTGGCAAGCGCTGGCGGCGTGGGGTTGGCTACGCTGCTCGCCGTGACGCTGGCGCACGTGCACAATGGGGAACTGACGCTGAACGCGGCGATTTCCTTGCTGACGAGCCGGCCGGCGGCCCTGATGGGGATTGAGGCCGGCCGGATTTCCAAAGGCGCGCCTGCCGATATTTGCCTGTTTCATCCTGACCGAATCTGGAAGGTCCGGGCTGGGGCGTTGCCCGGCAAGGCCCAGAATACGCCATTTGACGGGCGGGCGCTGGAGGGCACGGTGCTTGGAACATGGAAGGGCGGGCGGAGGGTTTATGCGGCGATGGCCTCGGGTGAACGCTTGTAAGGAGCTGGGTTCCTTACATACTCGCCATGACAGACTAAATTGCCATGTATGAGAATTCATGTCATATACCAAATTCGTGGCAAATGGAGCGACGAATGACAACACATCGAGCCAAAGTGGCGGAAGGAGGACGTGTCGTGATCCCCGCCGAGATCCGCCGCCAACTCGGCTTCCAACCCGGAGTAGAGGTCATCTTGAATGTCGCGGACGGCGAACTACGAATCCGTTCGGTCCGCCAGGCCATTGAACGTGCCCGCGAACTCGTGCGACGCCACGTGGGTGAGGGCACGAGCCTCGCCGACGAATTGATCAGCGAGCGGCACGAGGCGGCACGGCTTGAGTGACGGTACGGTCGTTCTCGACGCTTCGGCACTGCTGGCATTGCTGCAGAGCGAACCGGGTGCCGAAGTCGTAGCGGATCTGTTGTCCGTTGGTGTCATGAGCGCCGTAAATCTGTCGGAGGTCGTGGCGAAACTCATCGACCACGGCATGCCCTTGGATCAAGCGCGCGAAGCTCTCGACGAACTGCCGATACAAGTGCACCCGTTCGATCGAGACGCGGCATTCGCAGCCGCGGAACTGCGCCGCGTTACCCGATCCGCCGGGTTATCGTTGGGCGACAGAGCCTGCCTCGCTCTGGCCGCGCATCTTGGCGTGGCGGCGGTCACCTCGGATGGTGCATGGGCCACGCTCGCCGATGGTGTCGCGCGCATCACACTGGTTCGCTGAAGCGTTCACCGTTCCAGACATGTGGTCGAGCAAAATGCGTATTAGCGCACCCACGCGAACCAGGCCTCTGTTAACCAGGCCTCTTGCCTCATCGCGCTACTCCGGCTAACAGCCTGCCATGGCTACGATCCCGCCCTTGCCCATCTCTCGATTTTGGTACCGCTGGTATGCACCGGCGGTCAGGGACCTACGCTCGTAGCAAAACCCGAGGCCGCCAGTTCAGGGCGGCTTTTTTTTGTCCGGGTCTCCGGCATCTCAAATCCCCGCTCCGCACTGGTGGTCTCCCAACCCAAAGGAGCTTCCGATGCCGCAGCCAACCCCAGACTTCGATGTGATCTCGCAACCTGCCATGCCGCCCCCTCCGCTGCCTCAGCCGGATGAGGAAACCCCGGGATTGGCCAAATCCGCCGATCCGCGACATAACGCTCCGCGAGGAGACCAGCGATGAACACCACCTCCCTTGGGACCACCCGAGCCGCCTGGACGCCGAACACCTGGCGCGATAGCCCGATCCGTCAGCAGCCGATCTATCCCGATCCCGTGAAGCTGAACGAAATGGAGCGGCGGATCGGAAAATACCCGCCGCTGGTGTTCGCCGGCGAGGCACGCCGTTTAAAGGAGCAACTCGCTCGTGTGTCCGAAGGCCGCGCGTTCGTGTTGCAAGGTGGCGATTGCGCGGAGAGTTTCGCCGACTTCACCGCCAACATCATTCGCGACCAGTTCAGGGTTCTGCTGCAGATGGCGGTGGTGTTGACATTCGGTGCCTCATTGCCGGTGGTGAAGATGGGTCGCATGGCGGGGCAGTTCGCCAAACCGCGCTCCTCGGATATGGAAGTGCAGGGCAACGTCACTTTCCCCAGTTACCGGGGCGACATCATCAATGGACCTGATTTCTCCGAGGCCGCGCGTGTCCCCGATCCGGCCCGGATGGAGTTCGCCTATTTCCAGTCCGCCAGCACACTGAATCTGCTGCGTGCCTTTGCCTCGGGCGGCTATGCCGATCTGCACGAAGTGCATCGCTGGAACCTCGGATTTGTCGAGGCCTCGCCGCTGGCGGAACGGTATCGCGACCTCGCGGCCCGCATCGATGAGACGCTGTCCTTCATGACCGCCTGCGGCATGACCAGCGACACAACCCGAGACCTGCGCGAGACGGATTTTTACATCAGCCACGAAGCGTTGCTGTTGCCTTATGAACAGGCGCTGACCCGAATCGATTCCACTACCGGCGATTGGTACGGCTGCTCGGCGCACTTTTTGTGGATTGGCGATCGCACACGGCAGGCCGAGGGCGCGCATGTCGAATTTCTGCGCGGCGTGAAGAACCCGCTCGGCATGAAGGTTGGACCGTCCCAGGAGCCAGATGATTTGTTACGGATCCTGGACATCCTCAACCCCGCGAACGAAGCGGGCCGTATCACTCTGATCAGCCGCATGGGCGCGGAAAAAGTTGGCTCGAGGCTGCCCGCACTGGTGCGTGCCGTGGAACGCGCTGGCTGCAAGGTCGTATGGTTGTGCGACCCGATGCACGGCAACACGATCAGCACCAAGTCGAAACTCAAGACCCGGAACTTCGACGAAATCCTCAGCGAAGTTCACAGCTTCTTCGACATCCATCAGGCCGAGAACACCTGGGCCGGCGGTGTCCACATCGAAATGACCGGCCAGAATGTCACCGAATGCACAGGCGGGGCGCGGCGTTTGTCCGAAGTGGATCTGTCGGAACGATATGAAACCTTCTGCGATCCGCGGTTGAATGCCGAACAATCGCTTGAGCTCGCTTTCCTGGTCGCCGAGGAACTGAAGCGGCGGCGTGCGCCAACATCGGCGCCGCTTCCCATGGCGGCGCAGTAAGGACATGGCCAAAGGCGGCGATAACCGCGGCAAGATTGGAGCGGATATCGCCGCCCGGACGGATAGTTACTTTACCCGAACCAGGCAAATCCTCGAACGCTTCGGGGACAAGCGCGTCACTTATGCGATCTTTCTTCGCCGGCCGGTGATATGCGCGCCCAGGATGATGGTGAACTGGATTGAGGCGGCCACAAGGGAACGGGGGATCGAAGCCGAGGTGACCTTGACGAACGAAGAAGGCGCCTGGGTCGGCGCCGGCGAGCCTCTCGCCTATCTGACCGGCAGCATGTCGCACCTGTCAGAGATGGAAACGATCCTGCTGCAAAAAATCGGGCCGCCCTGCGTGGCCGCCCATAACGCCTGGCAGATGAGCCTGATGTTGCCGAATGTCGCGTTCCTGGCGATGGAAGCGCGCCATTGCGCCGGTGCCGAAATGCAGGACATGATGGCCTATGCCTGCTCGATCGGAAGCGCCGCGGCGAAGCGAGAGGGGGCGATCGGCTTCATCGGCAATGCCAACGACGGCACCGCGCATTGGTTTGGTGCACCGCGCGGTTTCGGCACGATGCCGCACTCGCTGATCGGTTACGCCGGCAGCACGCTGCGCGCGGCGGAGATGTTTCGCGAGACGTTTCCAGACGAACCAATGACCGTGTTGGCGGATTATTTTGGCCAGGAAATAACCGACGCGATCGCCGTATGCGCGCGATTCCCTGACCTCGCGGCGTCCGGCCGGCTGTCGTTTCGATTGGATACCCACGGCGGGCGCTTCCTGGAGGGCCTCGATCCCGCGAAAAGTTATGCCGTGCTGGAGCGCCACGCCCCGGGAGCGATCCGGCATTACCGCGATGACACGGAATTACGCCATCTGATCGGCACGGGAGTCTCCGCCGCGGCAATCTGGCGCATGCGGGAGGCGCTGAACGAAGCCGGCTACAAGCGGGTCCGCATCGTTGCGTCATCGGGTTTCGGCGCCGCGAAGTGCAGAGTGATGGCGGACGCGAACGCACCGATCGACGTGATCGGAACCGGGAGTTTCATTCCGGACTCCTGGCATGAGACCTACGCGACAGCTGATATAGTCGAATACGACGGCAAGCCGATGGTGAAACTGGGCCGGGAGTTCCTGCTACGGCGCACTTCGTGATCATTGCGCGTGCATCAGCAGCCGTTCGAGGGAAGGTTGAACGATTGCCGAGCATTGAATATTACGGAACCGGTTCGATGACCGCGAAGCCGTGAGCGATCTGTTCGCTCCCGAAGGTGGCTGGCGGGTCCGCATCCTCGATTTGTCCGGAGGAGCGGCTGACAACATCGTCGAGGAAATCGGCGGGTTTCCCACGCTGATGCACGCCAACGCCTTCGCCCGCCGATATGTGCGCGACTCGGTGGAACGGTGTCGTGTGCCTGGCATGACCTCGAAGGATGTGCTCGACGCGTGGTTCGCGTTCGGCGAGGACGCGATTGTCATTGATGCCGGTGAGGGCGGCTGGCGAAGCGCGGCCGAACTGGGCACGTTCGTCGATCACCGTGCCGGCGAGGAAGAGCGCGATTGGCGATCGCTCGATCCCCGGCGGATGGACCTGGACGATGAAGACATCGACGAGTGATTCGGGTCCGGCTGATATTGACGGGCGAGGACCAAACGCCTGAAGTAGCCGCCGCCCAAGAGGAAACAGCCCGCAAGGAAACGGCCCAGGGGGAACTATAAGATGCGCCTGAGCGACACCAGAATCCTGACCACACACACTGGCAGCCTACCGCGTCCACCGTCCCTGGTGGAGCTGTACGTGCGGAAGGCGCGCGGTGAGCCGGTCGATGCCGAACTCGCGGAAGCCGGCCATGTCGCGATGGAAGAAACCGTTCGCAAGCAGCGCGAGGCCGGCATCGACATCGGCAACAACGGCGAACAGCAGCGGGAGGCGTTCTTCCTCTATGTGCGCAGCCGCATGAGCGGTTTCGGCGGTTCCTGGGACCGTCCGCCACGCGGCGACGTCGATCGGTATCCCTCCTTCAAGGCCGCCATGGCACGCGATCTGGCGCGCCAGGTATGGGTTAGTGCGCGCGACGGCCTGCCGACCGCGATCGGCGATATTCAGTACCAGAACCACACCGCGATCGAACACGAATGTGCTGATTTTCGTGCGATATTGGACCGCATGGCGCAGCCTTTTGTCGAGCCATTCATGACCGCGCCCTCGCCCGGGATCGTCGCGGCGGCGATGCGCAACGATTATTATCCGACACAAATGGACTATCTCGATGCGCTCGGGAAGGCGTTGCGTGTGGAATACGAGGCAATTGTCCGGCACGGATTCCTGTTGCAACTGGACTGCCCCGACCTTGCGATGGAACGGCATTACACGTGGCACGAAAAACCACTTGAGGAGTTTCTGGGTTTCGTGGACAGCGTGGTACGGACGATCAACAGCGCTCTGGTGAACATTCCGCGGGAGAAAGTCCGGTTGCATGTCTGCTGGGGCAATTACGAGGGCCCGCACGATTGCGATGTGGAACTGAAGGAGCTGATGCCGGTATTGCGTCATCTGAATGTCGGCGGCTTCGTGTTTCCGTTCGCCAATCCCAGGCATGCGCACGAATATCGTGTGCTGCGGGATTTTCCTCTCGACAAAGATCAGATCATCGTCGCGGGAGTGATCGATTCCGTGACCAATTTTGTCGAGCATCCGGAAACGATCGCCGATCGCATCGAACGGGTGGCGGAGGTGGTCGGCGATCCCCGCAAGGTGCAGGCGGGGACCGACTGCGGATTCGATACCTCGGCCGGGATGCGGCGCGTGGCGGAGGATGTGGTTTGGGCGAAGCTGGCGTCGTTGAGCGAGGGGGCGAAGATCGCCTCGGGGCGTTTGTTCTGATGGCCGCGTATGCTGTGGGCTTTTTAACGGCCTTCCGTGAATACCATGACGAAGCAAGAAAAAAGAAAAATGAAGTTGATTGGGGGGATATTTGGCACAATACACGCGATTGGTCACAAATGTTTATCTATGATGACGATGCCGTGATCCGTAAGGTAGCCCACGTTGCGGCCTTCAATGTTTGCGGGGTGAGCCGTTCCGCCTTGACGCGGGTCTGACATCAGTCGGTGCGTCGAACGCGCCTGGAACGGGCGGTGGCCTCAAGGGCGAGAAATCGACGGCGCAATTCAGCGAACAGTCTTGGTGGAAGGAATCCATACGCGACGGAACTGTCATCCTGGTCGCCGACTCGACGCAAATCGGGGCCGGGCCAGTCGAACAAGTTGCTTTCGGAGAGGATCACCCACGAGCGCTCCGTATCGAGGCCAAGGTGCTGTTTGACGCCTGGCGGCAATTCGACCACGGCGTCGCTGTTGTCGGGTCGGCTGTGTGTGACCAGAACGACCAGGACCCGGATGTCGCCCGCTTCGTCGCGAGCCGTCAGAATGATCGCGCAAGGACGATCGTTCGTACCTTCTTCACGCCCTTCGCGGTGTTCGCGCAACCAGAGATAGGAATACCGAATGACCAGACCGGGCTCCGGCCTGGGCAGGCTCACGGAGTCCAGTCTTTGACAAGTTCATCCAGGTGCTGATGGCGCGTGTCCATCTCGGTCTGGCTTACAGCTTCGACCATGTCATCCGGCAGTTCGCCGGCGGCGAACACCTGCCGGTCGCGGCGTTTGAGGCGATGATATTCGTCGGCGGAGATAACCACTGTCCGGTCGCGGCCGTTGCGGGTCACGACCACCGGCTGGCTTAGCGCCAGATTCTGATAGCGTCCGATTCCCTTGCCGAACTCAGTTGAGGATACGCGGATCATTTCTCAAACACTCACTTTCCGGAAATTCCGGGACAGCGCTGAAACCCCTATAGTGTCCCGCGACCTCGTCAAGCAACCTTCCCGCGCGATCAGCGTCCCATCGCATTATCCCTCTCACCCGTGGGCTGGCAATTTCGCCCTCCATCGGCTTCACTGCGCCCGAACGACCTAACAGGCAGGGACAGCGGATTGTGGCCACCAGCGGAGAATACGATTTTATCATCGTCGGCGCCGGCTCGGCCGGCTGTGTGCTCGCCAATCGCCTGAGCGCCAATCCCGCCACCCGCGTGCTGCTTCTGGAAGCCGGCGGCAACGACAGCGATCCGTGGATCCACATTCCCGCCGGTTTCTTCCGCAATATCTACAATCCAAAAGTCGCCTGGTATTACGAAACCGAACCGGTCCCCGAGATGCATAACCGCCGCATTCCCTGGCCACGCGGTAAGACTTTGGGTGGTTCATCCTCCATTAACGGTCTGATTTATATCCGAGGCCAGAGCCAGGATTTCGATCTGTGGCGCCAGCTTGGCAACACGGGTTGGTCCTATGACGACGTGCTGCCGTACTTCCGTAAGTCGGAAAATCAAGAAAAAGGCGCCAACGAGTTTCACGGTAAGGGAGGACCGCTCTGCGTATCGGATCTCAGGACCGACCATCTGCTGCATGATGCGTTTGTCGAGGCCGCGCAGGAGGCCGGGTATCCATATAATCTGGATTTCAATGGCGCGGTGCAGGAGGGGGTGGGTCCGTTGCAACTGACGGTGCGTGGCCGCCGCCGCTGCTCAGCCGCTGTCGGTTATCTAAATCCGATACGGGATCGGACAAATCTTCGTGTCGAGGTCCGTGCGCTGACCCACAAGGTTCTCATGGACGGCAAACGCGCGATTGGCGTGCGTTACGAACAGAACGGCGTCATGCATGACGCAAATGCCCGCCGCGAGGTATTGCTGTGCGGTGGCACCATCAACTCCCCGCAATTGCTGCAGCTGACAGGAATCGGTCCCGGCGCGTTGTTGCAGTCTGTTGGTATCCCCGTGGTGCACGACCTTCCTGGCGTCGGCGAAAATCTGCAGGATCACATCGGCGGCCGGATGATTTACCGCTGCATTGATGGCACCGTGACGATGAATGAAATTTACCACAGCTGGCTGCGGCGGCTTTACGCCGGAGCCGAATGGATCCTGGCGCGCAAAGGTCCGTTGATGACCGGCGCTGGTCCGATGGGGCTGTTCGTGAAAACGCGGCCCGAGTTGGACAGTCCCGATGTGCAATATCAATTCCTCGCCGGCAGCTCGGAAAGGACCGGCGATCCGATGCACAAATTCCCGGCCTGCACGATGGTGGCGATCCCCTGCCGCCCGGAAAGTCGGGGCTGGCTGCGCATCACCAGCGCCGATCCCAACAGGCCGCCCGCGATGCAGCCCAATTATCTCTCCACCCAACGCGACAGGGACACCATCGTCGCCGGCCTACGCGTGATACGCAAAATCTTCGCGACCGAGGCAATGAGCCGATGGGTCACCGAGGAGTATTCGCCCGGATCTCATGCAGACAGCGATGAGGATTTGCTCGAACATGTCCGGCGGACTTCTGGAACCACGTTCCACCAGACCAGCACGTGCATGATGGGTCCTGGACCGATGGCGGTCGTCGACACTGAATTGCGTGTGAAGGGCACTCAGGGTTTGCGTGTGATCGATGCCGCCGTCATGCCGACGGTCGTATCGGGCAATACCAACGCAGCGGTCATCATGATCGCGGAAAAAGGCGCTGACATGATCCTCAATCAGTCAACCATGCGGCAGGCGGCGTAAAACCATGAGCGGATCATTCTCGGGCAAGATCGCTCTCGTCACCGGCGCGGGCAAGAACATCGGCAAGACCATCGCGCTTGATTTGGCGCGGGAGGGTGCCTCGGTTGTCGTCAACGGCCGCTCCGACCGCGCCTTGGTCGATGCGACGGTGGCCGAGATCAACCAGGCGGGTGGCCAGGCGATCGGCGCATTGGCGGATGTCACGAAGCCAGATGAGGTGGCGCGTATGGTCGACGCGGCCGTCGCCAGCTTTGGCGGCATCGACATCGTCGTCAGCAACGCCGGTCTGCGGCGCCAAACGCCATTCCTGGACATGAGCTTCGCCGAGTGGCGAGAAATCCTATCGGTGGCGCTTGATGGCGCATTCGTGCTGATGAAAGCGGCCGTTCCGCACATGATCCCCCGAGGCGGGGGCGCACTGGTGTCGCTGTCCGGAATTTCAACGCATGTCGGAACCCCGAACCGTTGCCATGTCTCCGCCTCCAAGGCCGGGTTGGAAGGACTGATGCGGGCCCTCGCCGTCGAACTCGGGCCGCACCAGATCACCGCCAATTGCGTGGCGCCCGGAGCCGTGGACACTGTCCGCGGCCCAACCGCGGGCGTGGCGCCCAGCAATCTCGCCGAGCGCGGAATTCCACTGGGCCGGAGGGCGGCTGTCAGTGAGATTTCGGCGGCCGTGCGGTTCCTGGCAGGCCCGGACGGTCGGTACATCACGGGGCAGGTCCTGCACGTGAACGGGGGCGTCTTCCTGACCTGAACCGTGCGGGATGCTGCAACGACCCGTCACCGCCCGTTCGTGTTCGCGTTCCTCGTCGCATGCGGTGCAAGCCACCCCATCGTTGCCTCCGGCTCGGCGTCGGTGGTGGGCAAATAGGGCTTGATGTCCAGCAGCGGGGTCCCATCCACGCAATCCAGGAACCGAACAAGCAACTGATCCGGCCCGTCGAACCCGTCGAATTGCACAACCGATAAACCAATCGGATTTGGCCGTCGCGGCCCCCTCGTCGCGAACACGCCGCGCGGCTCGGCATCGAACGGCGGCGTGAAAACCAGCTGCGGCGATTTCGCCTCATCCAGCCAATACAACAGGATCAGATGTGACATTCCTTCGAGCCCGCGCAACCCAGGAAGGAACGGTTCGAACAATGTTACGCGGCAAACGGGAGCGGGGGCGAGTTGCCGTCCGTTGCGCGGACACTCCGCGATTGTGCGCCAGGGGGTGGCGATCGAACCGATCGGCGTCGCGGTGAAATCAGGCTGTGACATGCCGGATTTCTACCGGAGGCCGCACAATCGAACCACCCCGCGTCAGAACGGCAACAAAATGTCCATCAGTTGCTGGCCCCATCGCGTAGTCTGCAAATCGGTCATCTCGCCGCGGCCGCCATACTGGATCCTGGCCTCCGCCATCCGGTCGTGCAGCACGGTGTTATCGGAGGCGATGTCCTGTGGCCGGATCACGCCGGTGACCGTCAATTCCCGCAATTCGCTGTTCACCACGAACTCCTGCCGAGCCGCCACCACCAGATTGCCGTTCGGCAGCACTTGCGTGACCACACCCGCGAGCCGCAGGGTCACCGCCTCATTGCGCTGGATCTGCCCGTTCCCCGTGTTGCTGTTACTGCTGCTGAGCGAAATGAGTTTTGACGGATCGGCGACCGTCGCGGGCAGCTTGCTCGTCAGGCCGACGAAATCTGGAACACCGGCCTGCTCTCCGCTCGCCCGCGTCAGTGTCGTGACGTTGTTCAAACTCGCTGAGTCGGTCATCGACACGACGACTGTGACAAGGTCGCCAACCTGCGCCGCACGCTGATCTTTGAAAAACGCTCGCGAACCCTGGCGCCAAAGCGCATTGGCTTCGCTTGGCGCCGGCTCGGCTTTCGGCATGGGCATCGTCATCGGGCGATAGTTCGGATCTTTGGTCGGATCGCTGGATTTGGTCATTTGTGGCGGACGCCCGAGGTCCGACAACTTCTGCAAGGTGCCGCAACCCGCGACCGGGAGGCCGCAGATCGCGATCACCGCCCATCTGACGGCCATGCTCAACCTCCACGCGCCGTGGTGATTCCGGCGCGAGCCTGCGGCGTGATCGGCGACGTGCCGGGAACGACGCGCACAACGCCGGGACCGACGACTTCCGCCTCGAGCACCGCCTGTGTCGACACGTTCCGCACTCGGATACGTTCGCCTATCGCACCGGACTCCAGGGCCACACCTTGCCCGGTCAATGACAGGGCACCGACCTCGAGCTGGAGCCGGACAGGGTCACCGCGCGTGATCTGTGTCGGTTGCATCAACTCCGAGACCGGGATCGGCACGCCCGCCTGGATTTGCCGTTTCAATTGCATGCCGATCACCATCGCGGGATCGTGCACGACGTCGACATGAACGGTGACGGTGTGAACACGCGCCATCCGCACGTCGTCAGGCCCGGCGATGGTGCCCGCGGACAGGCGAGTGGTCGCGACGGGGAGTTCGATCACGTCGGAAACTTCGCCACCGATCCGGATCGAAATGGGGTCCATGCCCTTCCCGGTCACCGACAGTACGGCGGTGAAGCGTCCCAGTTCCTGATCGTAATCCAATTGCGTGACCAGGGGTGCGGACGATCCGGACAGGGGAATGATCGGCGGATTGAACCCCGGTATCTCCACATCGCAATCCACCGCAGCGCCGCGAGCAACAAGCGCCGTGCGTACCGCGGCCAACACATCGTCCCGACTCAGCGGACGGCCGGGCCACTCCAGCACCGCGCGATCGGCACCGGAAACGGGTTGCCAGTCCACGCCGTATTGTTTCGCGATGGCTTTTAGTTGCCGTGCTTCGACGATGATCCGGCCGCCCGGCCCAGGACCCGGTCCCAGAACACGGTCGGCGTTGACGCCGGCATCATCGAACAAATCGCGGAGATAAACCTGCTGTCCTTGCAGCGTTGTCATCGTCCGTAACGACGCGGCATGCGCCGGCACAATCGCGCACAGACCGACAAGGAAATAACGGCGTTTCATGGCATCACCGGAGGTTGGTCAAAGTTGACATCATTTCATCGGCCGCGGTGATCACTTTGCTGTTCATCTCATACGCGCGCTGCGCTGTGATCAGATTGGTGATCTCGGTCACGATATTGACGTTGGAGCTTTCGATGAATCCTTGCATCACCGTACCATAACCGGTGACGCCCGGATTACCCGCGACCGGTGCGCCTGAAGCGGCTGTCTGCAAGAGCATATTGCCGCCTTGTGCTTCGAGTCCGGCTTCGTTCGGAAAGACCGCTATCTGGATCTGGCCAATCGTCGTGGGTGCGGTCTGACCTTGTATGGTCACCTGCACCTGACCGCTGGTATTCACCGTGACGCCCGTCGCCGCCGTGGGAATTTGCAACCCCGGTTGCACGACATAACCGTCGGCCGTGACGATCGTGCCATCCGCCGCGAGACCAAACGTGCCATCCCGCGTATAACCCGTTTCTCCGCTCGGCAACGTGATCTGAAAATACCCGTTGCCCTGAATGGCCATATCCAGCGTGTTCGATGTCTGAGACAAAGTGCCTTGCTCGTTAATCGAATAAATCGCCGCGGTCTTAACACCTAGTCCAATCTGCGCACCGGACGGAACCAGACTTCCGGTATCGGAACTGTTCGATCCAACGCGCCGGAGATTCTGGTACATCAGGTCCTGAAATTCGGCCCGCTGACGTTTGTACCCCGTGGTACTCAGATTGGCGATATTGTTGGATATCACTTCAACATTCGTGTTCTGGGCCTGCATGCCCGTGCCAGCGATATCGAGCGACCGCATGTATCAGTCTTTCGCCGTGAAATTGTTGATTCAGTCTCAGGAGTTGGTTGTCAGGGTCTTGTCGATCGTCGACTGGATCCGATCGTCTTCCGCCTGGATCAATTGAGTCGTGAACTGATAATCCCGCAGGTTGTTCATCATCCGCGTCACCTCAAGAACCGGTGGCACGTTGGAACCCTCCACCACGCCCTGCGTGATCCCGGGCACCGGAACCTGACTCGTTGGCGTATCTGCCCGCAGTAACGTGCCCCCTTCCGCCTGGAGCTTCATCGGGTCGGCAGGCGTCACAACGCCGATCTTGCCAAGCGGCCCATTCTCGCTCGAAACCGTGCCGTCGCCGGTAATGGTGATCTGGGTGTCGACGGCTCCAATTTGCAACGGATTTCCGTTCGTATCCATTAACGAGTCTCCGGCGAGGTTGCCAATCATTCCGTTTGGTAGCGGTCCGAACCGTCCGTCGCGCGTCAGGCGCGGGCCTCGATCGGTCGCGACCGTGAAATATCCCCCATTTCGCAAGGCGAGATCGAACGGGTTGCCGGTCTGAGTCAACGTGCCCGGCTGCGTATCCCGCCAGGTTGCGCGATCTTGCGTGTAGGCGATCTGTTTCTCGCCTGGCAGAGCGGCACCATTCGGTTGTGGATTCAACCACTCCGAGAATTGAACCCTCGATGCCTGAAACCCGGGGGTGTTGACGTTGGCGAGGTTCATCGCGGTGACCTCGATCGACCGTTCCTGGGCCATGAGATGAGAGGCGGCGACGAGGCTGGCGATATTCATGGATCAAGACCCGTGTTTCAGATGATTGGTGGTCAGCAAGCCTCGTGCCAGGTCTGGCCACGACTGGAGACGCGGGGGATCCAGGAAGCAGCATTCCCGGCGCCCAGGCACGAATTGCCGATTGGACCTTTCGTGCCGGGCCTTAGCCGTTCATTAAACTTTCCGCGGCACTCTCCGCGCCATGAGCGGGAAAACCAAAAGCGGAAAACCGGAAAAGTCTGACGAGCCCGAGGCGACGAGTGACGACGCCGTCCCCGAAAAGAAGAAAGCGGGAGGCAAGAAGAAGCTGATTCTTCTCGCCGCGCCCGTCTTGCTGATCGCGGGACTTGCCGGTCTCTGGTTCAGCGGCGTTTTGCCTGGACTTCTCGGCATGCGCCATACCGAAAAGGCTGGGCAGGAAGCGGCCAGACCCGAGATGCCGGTGTTCGTCGACCTGCCTGATATGATCGCCAATCTCGCCGGGCCACCGGCCAAACCGTCCTACGTTAAATTGCAGGCCCGGTTGGAGCTGTCGAAACAAGACGACGTCGACAAGGTCAAACAGTCGATGCCCAGGCTGCAGGACATGTTTCAAACTTATTTAAGAGAGATGCGGCCTGACGAACTGCGTAATTCAGCCGGAATTTACCGTTTGCGCGAAGAACTTCTGGGGCGGGCCAATGTCGCGCTCGCGCCGGTTCGGGTCAACGACGTGCTGTTCACGCAACTGCTGATCCAGTGAGCGGTACCGGCGATCCCGTTGTGGTGGAAGACGGCCAATCCGACGAGGATCTGGCCGCCGCATGGGGCGCTGAAACCGAGGAAGCCAGCGGCGAAACCGGTCAGTCGGCGCGGGTTCTCAATCAGGCCGAAATCGACAGCTTACTTGGCTTTGACGCGGGACCCGCGGGTAACGAAGCCCGTACGGGAATGCAGAGGATCATCAGTTCGGGCCTCGTTTCATACGAGCGTCTGCCGATGCTGGAGATCGTCTTCGACCGTCTCGTACGCATTATGTCGACCAGTCTCCGCAACTTCACCTCGGATAATGTCGAAGTCGGGATCGACAACATGGTCAGCCTGCGATTCGGCGATTACCTCAACGCGGTGCAGTTGCCCGCCATGCTGGCCGTGTTCAAGGCCGACGAATGGGACAATTATGGGTTGATGGTCATCGACTCGGCCATGATTTATTCGATCGTCGACGTGCTTCTGGGCGGCCGGCGTGGCACCGCCGCGATGCGTATCGAAGGTCGCCCCTACACGACGATCGAACGCACGCTGGTCGAGCGATTGATCGTCGTCGTGCTCGCCGATTTGTCGGCCAGCTTCGACCCGCTCTGTCCCGTGACGTTCCGGTTCGAGCGACTGGAGGTCAATCCGCGGTTCGCGACGATCAGCCGGTTGTCGAACGCTGCCGTACTCGCACGCCTGCGTATCGATATGGAAGATCGTGGCGGGAAACTGGAACTCCTGCTGCCGTACGCGACCCTCGAGCCGGTGCGCGAATTGCTGCTTCAGCAATTCATGGGTGAGAAATTTGGTCGCGATTCAATCTGGGAAACCCATCTCGCCGAGGAGCTGTGGAGCACCGAGGTCGAATTGGACGCGGTCCTGGACGAACAGCAAATGCGTCTGGGTGACATCATCGACCTTAAGCCAGGCTCGAAGATTGTTCTGAACACCGGACCTGAGGCTGCCGTGCGCATTCGCTGCGGTTCCATTCCAATGTTCGAGGGCAAGATTGGCCGTCGCAAAAACCATATCGCCGTACGTATCGAGCGCGAGATGACGCGCTCTCGTGAAGGCGAACGCTCATGATCATGTTCACGAGTTATTAAGAATCCTGTGCGCCAATGTTTGGTATGGAGTGGATGCTCGACATCTTGCTTGTGGTCTTGCTGACGGCGACGCTGTTCCATGCGATGCGCCTGGAGCGTGCACTGGGCGTGTTGAAGCGGGATCGCACGGCGTTGGAGGCCTTGGTCGCGAGCTTCAACGCCAGCACGCATGCGGCGGAAACGGGGGTCGAACGGCTGCGCGCGGCGACCGATGGTGCCGGGCGGCAAATCCAACGGCAAATCGATATCGCGACGACACTTAAGGATGATCTGACATTTTTGGTGCAGCGTGGGGAAGGTCTCGCGGATCGGCTCGACGAGTTGGTGCGCGCGACGCGTCCGGCCCTGACTATCGCCGAGCAACCGGCTTCTCGCACATCCCCAGCCTCTCGCACGGCCTACCTACCTCAGGTCGAGCACCGTGTGCAGGAGGAACCGAAGGTTCGCAGCCAGGCCGAGCGCGACCTGTTGAAAGCACTGAGGATGGTGCGGTGAATTCCCTCATCAATTCGTTGCTTTCACGGATCGGCTCGCCACGCCTGCTGCCGATGACCATTGGCATGCTCGCGTTGGTTCTGGTCTGGAGATCCACGACACTGGTCCATTCGTTCATAATCAGCGGTCAGCCGGCGGCGCTGATCACGGCGGCGTTGGCGGCCGGACCTGACACGCCAGCCTCCACTGCACGCCCCGGCGAACAACAGGCCGTGAAATCAGGAGAACGCGGCAACCCCGCGAACCCCGGGCAAGGCGGGGAAAAGAAGTCAGGCGGCACGGTGTCTCCGAATTTGGAGAACAAGCCGCCGGTTCAGGACACGGTACCACCCGTCACGGATGGCGAGAGAGCTGTGCTGCTGGAGTTGAGGCAACGGCGGCAAGAGCTCGATGCGCGTGAAGCGGCATTGGCAAGCCGCGAATCGATGCTCGCCGCGGCCGAAATGAAGATATCGGCACGGGTCGGCGAGCTGCAAACGTTACAAACAAAGCTGGAAAGTCTGGACGCGAGCCATCAGCAACAAGAGGATAACGCGTGGCAGGGTCTCGTGAAAGTTTACGAGACCATGAAACCGCGTGACGCGGC
>Ga0302324_100011812_pt1 | contig 17876 bp, 16 predicted proteins | sample Palsa_T0_1_FD_201949 | JGI IMG/M metagenome (GOLD analysis project Ga0302324, IMG submission 201949) | Peat permafrost microbial communities from Stordalen Mire near Abisko, Sweden - Palsa_T0_1 | ecosystem: Environmental > Terrestrial > Soil > Palsa > Peat permafrost | place: Sweden: Abisko... | reverse complement strand
TGCGGAAAAACCCAGGTTTTTGAAGGGTACGGCCTTTAGGCCGTACGTAACAACTGTAGAATCAATACGGCTTTAGCCGCTGAGGGCTGCGATTTCGCTAGGTATCGACTTTTTCCGCAGCCTCTTTAGTCGGGCTGTAAACGCTTGCCAATACGTCGGGCTTTGGCCCTTGCAGCTCCTGCCCGTACGTCCTTCCTGCTCGATCGCGAATTTCTTGCGGCCTTTAAAACCCCGCGCAGACCTGGCCTAAACAGCGGCATTACAGGCAGCGGAAAGACTCCGCTTTGTATCAGGGCACGACTTTAGTCGGGCCGTAAACGATTGCCAATACGTCGGGCTTTAGCCCCTGCAACTCTTGCCCCTACGTCCTTCCTGCTCGGTCACGAATTTCTCACAGCCGTAAAGCCTGGGACCACTCCAAGCAATCAAGGCCCGATTAAAGTAGTGCCCTGATGCAAAGCAAAGTTCTCATCAGACTCTAAAGTCCCATCCCTTCAGGGACCGTTTCCTTACTGGGTAGCCTTAGCATCGCGCGTATGACGAGCGAAACTCCGTAGCAAACCAGTAGACATTGAATCAGGACACGCGCGTTGTAGCGCCAGGCAAAGACCGCGAAGCAGAGCGTGAAGGCGATGGGATAGGTCTCAGCCAACACAGCCTGCGCCCAGTGCGGACATGCGGTTGCAGGAGCAGCGCCGGTAGCGAACCGCGGTAGCAAGCGGGGAACGAGGCCGCGGTATTGCTGGTATGCGTTCCCCAGCTTTGCCGAGAGGAAGCGCTCTTCTGTCGTAATAAGAAGGAGCACAAAGACGCTGAAGGCGGGAAGAAAGAAGAGAGCGCCGCCCAGGGGCATCAGGATGGAAGCACCCAACGCCAGCAGCCAGGCTCCGAGATAGAGGGGATTGCGCAGGTGACGATAAGGCCCCGCAACAACCAATCCTTCACCATGCAAGGCGGAATCGCGCATCACTCCGGAGCCAAGAAACGCCGTACCCCATACCCGCAAGAACGCTCCCGCTACCAGGCAGGCGAGTGCGGCCAGGGTCACTGAAAGAGTTGCGGGGGCGAGCGAGATCCATCCGCTGCGAGCGAGGAGGGTTGAGGCCGAAAGCCAGAGCGTGCCGCGGCTACCGCTCGAAAAGTCCCAGGGTGGGAGAAAGCCGAGCACATAAAGCAGGACAAAGAGGAAGACCCGGAAGCGAAAGGCGAGCGCAGCCGCACTCATGACCGGCGCTTCCCGCAGCCCGATCCATAATGTAACCGTAATGGTGCCATATTGAGGAGGCTACTTGCCGGCGATGGTTTCGAGCAGGGCGTCGAAGTCTTCCAGGCGGGAATATTCAATAATGACTCGTCCACGGCCGTTCTTATCTTCGATCGAAACTTTCAAGCCAAGAGCCCGCTGCAGCAGATCGCGCGCTTCGCGCACGTTTGGGTCGAGTGGGGCCTTCTCCTTTTGTTCACCCTTGGCGGTCTTTTCCGGGTTGAGCAAGCCCTGCACATAGCTCTCGGTTTGACGCACAGACATGGAAAGGGCGGTCACCTTTTGGGCCGCTTTGAGGATGGCTTCAGGCGACTCCAAACTGAGAAGAGTTCGCGCATGGCCGAAGCTGAGGGTGCCGCTTTCCACTTTTTGCTGCACTTCGAGCGGCAAGCGAAGAAGGCGAAGGAAGTTGGCGACGGAGGCGCGATCCTTGCCGGTCCGCTGAGCCATTTGTTCCTGGGTCATTTTGAAGTGGTGGGCTAGGCGGTCGTAGGCGCGGGCCTGCTCCATCGGGTTCAGGTCGGTGCGTTGAAGATTTTCGACGATGGTGATTTCCATCGCCTGCTCATCAGACACGTGGCGCAGGATGGCGGGTACGGTGGCTTTGCCGGCCAATTTGGAGGCCAGCCAGCGGCGCTCGCCGGCAATCAGTTGGAAACGATTGTCCGCCAAGGGGCGGACCAGAATCGGCTGCACGACCCCGTTGGCAGCAATCGAAGCAGAGAGCTCCTTGAGGGCGCCCTCATCCACGGCCGCCCTGGTCTGGAACGGATTGCGCTCAATCTGGTCGACGGGTATTTCCCTCGGCTTCCCCTCGTCGGGTACGGGAGCGGTTGCTGGGGCCGGGGGAGGGGTAAACCCGGATCGTCCGGGTAATAAGGATTCGAGGCCTTTGCCGAGTGCGCGGCGTTTGGGTAGTTCAATGGAAGGGGTCATGGTTTAGTCCTGTTGCGTCCTGGGAGCCGACGGTTGACTGCCAAACTTGTCTGCGGCCACTTGGCACTCCTGGCCGAAATGCGTGTGCACAAAGAAGGTCATGCATAAGGCCAAAAACGGACCTTAGGCTCCTGTCTTGTCTGCGCCTGTGCCTGGGAAGCTGCTTTGCGCTCCAGGGCACGGGGACTATCGATGTTATTGCGAGCCAGGATTTCTTCAGCGAGCTCGCGGTAGGCTTCAGCGCCGCGGGAGCGGGGATCATAGAGGGCGACGGGCTTGCCATAGCTGGGTGCTTCCGCCAGACGGACATTGCGCGGGATAGCGGTCTTCAACAATTTGGCGCCGAAGAATCGTCTTAGATTTTCAGTGACTTGCTGAGCCAGGTTGGTGCGCTCGTCGTACATGGTGAGGATCACGCCCTCGATATCGAGGGTTGGATTGAAAGCGGCCTGAATGCGGCCGAGCGTAGTCAGCAACTCCGATATGCCTTCCAGAGCGAAGTATTCAGCCTGCATGGGGACCAGCAGGCGATCGGCGGCCACCAGGGCGTTTAGGGTAAGTAGATCGAGGGCCGGCGGGCAATCGAGCAAAATGAAATTGTAGAGGCTGCGCACTGGATCCAGAGCCTGGCGCAGGCGATATTCGCGGCGCTCGGCGTGGATCAACTCCACCGTGGCGCCAATGAGGTGGTTGCTCCCTGGAACTAATTTGAGGCCATCGATCTCGGTGTTCAGGGTAGCCTCGGCGATGGTGGCATTCCCCATGAGGATGTCGTAGGTGGAATTGCGGTTTTCATCTCGAGTTATGCCGAAGCCGCCAGACGAGTTGGACTGCGGATCGCAATCAACCAGCAGGCAGGTCAATCCTTCGAGAGCCAGGGCCGCGGAGAGGTTGATGGCGGTCGTGGTTTTCCCGACTCCACCCTTTTGATTGACTACCGCGATGACTTTGCCCATGCGTATTGAAGAGTACCGACTGTAGGGCGAGAAGAGCAAGGAATGAGGGTGTGCAGAACCGGGCGTCCATTGTGGAGAACGCGCTGAGAGTGGAACCAGAGAGCTACGGAACCGGTTTGTTTAGAAAAGGATACAGCCGTCCTGGGAGGAGGGCGCCCGAGCAGGTGCAAAAGGATGGGCGGTGGAAATCGTGGCCTGTTCCACGTGGAACATTGGGGCAACTCAACCCTGTGTTCCACGTGGAACAGATAGCTATGGAGGCCCTTTGCGCTGGCCGATCGCTAAGATCATCTGCGCAGAATTTGGCAGCGGGGTCGGTTCGAACCAGTCCAGCTCTGCGGTAAAACTGCGGGAAGCGGCTGCCGATTTTCCCGTCGTGAGCAGGACAAGATACTGTTTCGCCCGCTTCACTGCGATGGGAATGGCAGACTCCATCTTCTCCACGGCGCGCATGGACACGGCATCAAACAGATCCTGTTCCGGCATTGTCTCTACCCGGCCCCCAAAGACTTGTCCGGGGAGAACGAGAACGCGCAGGGCCTCCCGCAGAAAAGAACCCTTCTTCCCCTGAGCTTCTGCGAGCGTCACCTGGATTTCCGGGCGACAAATGGCAATTGGGATCCCCGGAAGTCCGGCGCCCGAACCATAATCCAGCAGGCTGGTAATGCCTGCGGGCAGATGCTGAGCAACGAATGCGCTCTCCACAAGGTGGCGCTGAATAATCTGCTGGGGATCTCGAATGGCAGTCAGATTCAGGCGCTGGTTCCAGCGTAGAAGCAAATCCAGGTAACTTTGGAACCGGTCATACGCGGCTGGAGGCAACGGGGCAAGGCCAGCCCTGGAGAACTCGGCCTCGATCTGTTCCACTATCGAGGTTCCGAGGAGGACGCCCAGGATCGCGCGGCATCAAGAAATGCCGCAAACAGGGCGCGGGAAACTGCGCTGCTCTCGTAACTCCGCTCCGGATGCCACTGCACGGCAACCACAAACCGCTTGGGATCCGTACCCTCGAGAGCCTCGATGACCCCGTCGACAGGACTGGTGGCGGCCACTGCGAGGCCGTCACCAAGGCGGTCAATCGCCTGGTGGTGGCTCGAATTCACCTGCAAATCTCGCGCTTCTTGCGGTAGCTGGCCCAGTAGGTGCGAGAGGCGTGAATCTCCTGCGACCACGACCGCATGGGCTTTCTGCACTTCTCGCCCGGGTTCATGGTTCACCTGGCTCCCGTTCGGCAGGTCCTGTATGAGCGTGCCATGCCGCCAGACATTCAGAGACTGTAAGCCGTAACAGATTCCCAGGATCGGTTTGCCGCAGGCAAAAGCGTGCTCAAAAAGAAGCTCGTCGGCAGCTTCTCTCGGCGCATCCTTAGCCGCGCACTCCTTCGCCGCCGGCTGTCCGTATCGCGCCGGATCGACATCCGCGGGACTGCCTGGTAACAACATGGCGGAGCAAGTCGCAATCAGCCGTGCCTGGGCCTCACTCGCTTCCTGCAGAGGAACGGGCACTGGTACGCCGCCCGCAGCTTCTACCGCCCGCATGTATTGCGGCAGGCTGCGCTGGTTGTAGGCTTCGTCGGTCGACGTAGGCACGGGGATGGCAATACGAGGACTTTGTGCGTTCATTGATCTTCTGTTGACTCCAGCAACTGTTCTTCTGTCGCGGCGGCCAGACTGGGGCTCAAATCGCCAGGCCCTGCATGGCGGGTATAGATGTCGAGTATTTCAAGCCGCAACCTGGCGGTAAGCTCGTCCGCCTGACGAATGGTATATCCAGATGGGTCGATTGGTCTTCCAATCACTAACTTGACCGGGCGAGGACGAAAGTGATGGGTATGGATGGGCAACAGTTCATAGGTCCCAATGAGCGCCATGGGCACCAGCGGGATACGGGCGCGAATCGCGATGTACGCCGGTCCTCTCATGAAGGTTTGCATCTGCCCATCTTTGGTGCGGCCGCCTTCCGGGAAGATAAAGAGTGGCATGCCCGACTTAAGCGCACGGATGGCGCGATTGAGCCCAGCTACCGAACCGCTGCCGCTTTCTTCGTCCACTGGTATTTGCCCAGAGCGATTCAAATGCCATCCGATGAACGGCCACTTCCATAGACTCTGCTTGGCGAGGATGCGAAACTGGAAGGGAAGGCTGCTGAAGACCAGTGGAGTATCCATGAACGAGGTGTGGTTCGAGGTATACACCGCAACTGGAAGCAAGTTCTTACGTCCGATAACAGTAACCGGCGCACCCGCGAACCACAACGAGCTCCGTGCCCACAGCCGGGCAATGTTATGCTGCCGCCGGCCATCTTTGTCGACGCACGAGGCAGCCAACGACATGCAGCCAAATACCCCGGTAAACAGAAAGAACAACGGGCCTCTTACCAGGTTGGAGGTCAGTCGCCTGCTCAGCGGAAGGGCCGGTAGTCCACTCATTCCCGCGGAGTTCATACCTTGATCGGCTCCGCAGAAGCCGCTACCAACAGCGGCCGCACTTGACCCACCAGGTAGACCGAACCGGTAACCACCACCAAACCGTGGACCGGAGTCACCTCGAGCGCCCGCTCAACCGCCCTGACGGCGCTCGCCGCCCCCTCTGCATCGCTGCCTGTGGTGAGCGCGGCAGCGAGCAGATCCTCTACCGATGCACTGCGTGGGGAGTCAACCGGGGTCAGGATCACCTTGCCGAACAGGGGAAAGAGAATCTGGGCGAGTTCGACCACTGGCTTGTCCTTGAGGCAGCCAAACACCAGGGTCATCGGCTGGCCCTTATCCAGATGAGATACGGCGGCGCGCAGAGCCCAGGCCCCGGCAGGATTGTGGCCGACGTCCAGCAGAACGTCCGCGCGGCCGGAGGCGCTGGCGATGTACTCCAGGCGCGCGGGCCAAACCGTGTCCCGGATGCCTGCCTGAATATCGATGGGCGTGATATTGTAACCGTGATTGTTTCGTACCTCGACGGCGGCGGCAATGGCCAGCGCCAGGTTGCGCTGTTGGTGAGCGCCCGCCAGGGGAGAGTCGATCCCGATCAGTTCCCCCATTACGGACAATGGATAACGATTGCGCGTGTACTGCTCGGGATGGTTGTGCACGGGCACATAGCTGGCTGCGTTCACTCCCCTGACGTTCAGGCTCACTGCTACTTCTCCTAAAGCCTGGTTGGCCTCAGGATGTTGCGGCAGGGTGATCATTACGCCTTCGCGGCGCAGGATACCGGCTTTCTCGCGCGCGATCAGATCGACCGTCGATCCCAGCCACTCGGTGTGATCGAGCGAGATATCGGTGATTACCGAAACCATGGGCTCGACGATATTGGTCGCATCCAGGCGGCCGCCCATGCCGACTTCCACCACCGCCGTATGCACATTAGAGGACGCAAAATATAGAAAGCCTATGGCGGTGACGGTCTCAAAAAAACTTGGCATCCCGGGTAAACGGCCGTCGTGTACCAGGGTGGCGGCGATCTCCTCGACGCGGTCGAAGAGGTGGGCAAAATCATCGTCGGCAATCATGACACCGTTCACCTGGATGCGCTCATTGACCCGGCTCAGGTGAGGTGAGGTGTAAAGGCCTGTCCTGTAACCGGCACGGCCCAAGATGCTGGCCAGGGTGGAAGCGGTCGATCCTTTGCCGTTGGTGCCAGCAACCAGGATGGAAGCGAATTTCCGCTCGGCATTGCCCAGCGCCGCCATGAGGGTGCGCATGTGCGCCAGTTCGAATTTCCGGCGAGGCGCGCCGGGAGCGGTGTGCAATTCCTGACCGAGAGCGTAGAGGCGGTCAAGGGCCGAGGCATAAGACATGTTCTTATTCTAGAGTGAATTCCGTACGGCGAAGGCTCGGGCTGAAAGGGCGGCGGCTGAGAGGGTGCGTGAGTACGTGAAGCAATCCGCTTTCGTTAAGTCTGCGGTTGTCTTAAGTGGAAGGGTGAGATTTGACTGTCCGGCCCTTATGCTGAGGCCGGCAGCATGAAGTCCAGGGCGCGGATCAGGTACGTTTTCAGTTCGCGACGGGGGACAATCGCGTCCAACATTCCGTGCTCGACGAGGAATTCGGAACGCTGAAATCCTTCCGGAAGCTTCTGTCGAATGGTCTGCTCGATGACTCGCGGACCGGCAAAGCCTATCAGAGCGCCGGGCTCGGCAATGTTGAGGTCACCCAGCATGCCAAAGCTTGCAGTCACGCCACCCGTGGTGGGGTTGGTAAGCACCGAGATGTAAGGAAGGCCGGCTTCATCCAGTTGCCCCAGGCCCGCAGAGACTTTGGCCAACTGCATCAGGCTGGCTACACCCTCCATCATGCGCGCACCACCCGATGCGGCGACGATGATGAGCGGCTGCCGGGCCGCGATCGCGCGATCGATGGCCCGAGCGATGGTTTCTCCTACCACGCAACCCATGCTTCCGCCAATAAAAGCGAATTCCATCACACTCAGCACCACCGCATGAGGGCCAAGGTTTCCCACCGCATTGATCACCGCGTCGTTCAAGCCAGTCTCGCGCCGGGCCTTCTCAAGCCGGTCGCGATACGGCTTTATGTCGACAAATTCCAGCGGATCTGTGGACACAAGTTCCAGGTCAACCAGCTGATAACCGGGTTCGAGCAGGCTGGCTATTCGGCTTCGAGAGTCCAGCCTTAGGTGGTGTCCGCACTTGGGGCAGACCTGCAGGTTTGCTTCGAGATCCGCCTTAAAGACATATTGTGCGCAGCCCTCGCACTTTTGCCACAAACCTTCGGTGCGAACACTCTTTTCTGGATTTGGTTCAATCTCGCTTTCCTGCCGCTTAAACCAGGACATGTATTCCCTTCCGCCACGAGCCCCCAAAGTTGCCCACTGGTACGCCACCCAGCTCCGACTCTGGAGCATACAGCGACTGCGCTCACGATGGTTCGGATTCTGTGCATCTTTCCCTGATCAGGAAGCTGCGTTAGCACTGCTTGCATCAGTGCCCAGTGTGGTACGGATGCCCTCCGAGTATTGTAAATGCCCGGTAGAGCTGTTCCGCCAGGACCAGGCGCGCGAGCTCGTGAGGGAGTGTCATCCGTCCCAGCGACAGGGTCTGCTGTGCCTGGCTGCGAGCGCGGTCTGACCAGCCGCTTGCCGGACCGATGGCGAATACGATCGTCTGCTGGCCTGCGTCCCGGCGCGCGCCTAGCAGAGTAGCCAGTTCTTCAGACGACAGCGCTTCTCCGCGGCTGTCGAGCAATGCCAGCCAGGCCGGGGTGCGTGCTCGTTGCCGGGTAACGAACGCGAACAGCGCCTCCTCATCGCGGAATGCCACCGCTTCGATTTTCGCGTAGGGGGCGATGCGTTTCAAATACAGACTGGTGGCGGGTCCGAGCAGATCGCTGCGGCTACGCGGTCCAATATAGGCGAGGGTGAGATTCAGGCTGGTACATCTCCGCTATTGGAAGTGGGCGGGCTTTAGAGGGCGTGAGTCTACGTCCGGTTCGTTTGCGTGGCGCCTACTTGCTCCCGGGTTGCTGACATGCCGGCCCCGTCGAGCACCGCCTCGATCATGGCGTCACAACCCATGCAGGAGTTGATCATCATGTGATAAAGTCGCCGATCCGTCCAGTCCCGGTCATAGTAGCGGCGGACATACGCTTCCCGCCGATTGTCGGTGGCCTCGAGTTCTGACCTGGCATTCCCTGCCTGCTCTGGAAAGCGGGCTTCAAACCAACGAATCTTCCGCGACAGCGAGGCGTAGACGAATATGTTGAAGACCCCGGGAACGGCGGCCAGCGCACAGGCTGCGCCCCGGCCGACAATCACACAGTTGCCGTTGGCCACACATTGCTTGAGATAATTGCGCACGAACTCAACCATGCGTTCGCTGTCGAAGACCTGGTCTTTGGGCGGGGCGGGCAAGCGGTCCACGCTGCCATGCCAAAAGGACTTGCCCATCCGGTAGTACCACGGGTCAAGGCGCTCATCACACTGCTCAGCCATGCTTTGTGGCACCCCGGCTTTATGGGCAATTTCGTCGATCAGACAACGATCGATAAGCTTCCAGTGAAGCCTGTCGGCCAGGCGGTGAGCGAATTCCGCTCCCTGGCTGCCGTACTCACGTTCAACTGTGATGACCCTGACCATGGAGCGTCTCTCTGGGCGTGATGCTAGCACCGGCAGATTGAATAAGCCAGACCATCCCAGCGGTCAAGGTTCGGCGAGAACCGGGTTACGCAAACCGCCAATGCCGGAAATCTCCACCAGCACATCGTCGCCCGGCCGGAGCCATCGTGGCGGGGTGCGCCCCATGCCCACGCCGGCCGGAGTACCGGTGCTGATGATGTCGCCCGGCGCCAGGGGCATCATGGTCGAAATGTAAGAAATCAAACGCGGGATTTTGAAGATGAGCTCGCGGGTATTGGAGCTCTGCAGGGTCTCCCCGTTAATTGAGAGAGATATGTCCAGCTGGTGAGGGTCAGCGATCTCATCTTTAGATACGATCCATGGCCCGATGGGCCCGAAGGTAGGGAAGTTCTTTCCCAGGGTCCATTGCGAGGTGGCCAACTGCACATCGCGAGCACTCACATCATTGAGGATGGTGTAACCGAAGACGTGGTCCTCCCAATCGGCCTCGGGAATATTTCGACCACCCGGGCCAATCACCACCGCCAGCTCGGCTTCATAGTCCGGTTGCTGGCTGGCGCGCGGCAGCAGGATGGGCTGCCCGTTGCCAATGAGGGTGTGGGGGTACTTGGAAAACACGGTCGGGTATTTGGGCGGCTCCATCTTCGATTCGGCCGCGTGATCGCGGTAATTGAGACCGATGCAGAGAATCTTGGCCGGCTTGCACACGGGTGGCTCGAGGGAGACGGAAGACAAGGGCGCAAGCAGATTCAAACCCGTCTCTTCCAGCTGAACGCTGACTCCGGCCCAACGCTTGGGACCCGCGGCAATGAACGCCACTGCGTCCGGATATCCGAGCTGCGTGAGAGGGAAGACGTGGCCTCCCTTGAGGAGTGCAGGAGCAGTGGTTGCATCGCGACGGTAGGTGATCAGGCGCATTTAACGATTGTCCATCGCGGGGCGGAAGAATGGGTAAAAATTATGGACGCCGGTTTCTATAGAAGTTGCGCCCACCAAGGATGAAAAATGCATCTGCCTACAATGGGGTGACGGGGGATTGATGGACAAGCCGAACGAAGGACGAAGCCGGGTAGTGATTGAAAATGTGCAGCCACAAATCAACTGTGGTCTCTTTCCCATCAAGCGAACCATTGGCGACCTAGTCTCGATCCAAGCGGACATTTTCGGCGACGGCCATGATCATGTTCGAGCCCGGCTGCTGTGGAAGGAAGAGGATGCCTCCATCTGGGAAAGCGTTGCCATGCTGCCCCTGGGCAATGACCGCTGGCAGGGCGAATTTCCGGTCGACAAAATAGGCCGCTATCGCTACACCCTGGTGGGCGAGATCGATCATTTTGAGACTTGGCAGAGCGATCTTAAGAAGCGGGTAGAGGCGGGGCAGGATCTTGCCGTACCGTTTGCCACCGGCGCCGCGCTGCTGGAGCAGGTGCAACCCCGGGCAAGCGAACAAGACAGCGCCCGGCTGGCCGGCTGGGCCAAGAAGCTCCGGGCTGCGGGCCAGGACGAGGCTGCGGTCCAGTTCGCGTTGCAGGATGAACTCCTGGCCATGGTTCATCGCTATCCCGACCCCGCGATTGAGACCTGGTATGAGCGCGAGCTGGAAGTTGTGGTGGATCGCGAAAGAGCGGGTTTCTCCGCCTGGTATGAACTCTTTCCCCGCTCCTGGTCACCCACCCTGGGCAAGCACGGCACCCTGCGCGATGTAGCCGGCCGTCTGGACTACGTGGCGGAGATGGGCTTCGACGTGCTCTACCTTCCCCCTATTTCTCCGATCGGGAAAAGCTTTCGCAAAGGCAAGAACAACTCCGTCGAAGCCGCCCCCGGAGACGAGGGCAGCCCGTGGGCGATCGGCTCGGCCGAGGGTGGCCATACCGCAATCCTTCCCGCCTTGGGAACTTTGAAGGACTTCGCCGATCTGGTCCAGCGCACCAAACAGAAGAAGATGGAAATTGCGCTTGATATTGCTTTCCAGTGCGCGCCGGATCATCCGTGGGTGACCGAGCATCCTGAATTTTTCAAGAAACGTCCCGACGGCTCGATTCAGTATGCGGAAAATCCCCCCAAGAAATATCAGGACATTTACCCGTTGGATTTCGAATCGTCCAATTGCCCGGGGCTCTGGGACGCCCTCAAAGACGTATTCAGCTTTTGGATGGATCAGGGTGTGCTCATCTTCCGCGTGGACAATCCGCACACCAAAGCATTCCCTTTCTGGCAATGGGTGATCCCTGAGCTGAAGGCGAAAGATCCCAACGTACTGTTCTTGGCGGAGGCTTTCACCCGGCCGCGGGTGATGGAGCGGCTGGCCAAGTCGGGCTTTTCCCAGTCCTATACCTACTTCACCTGGCGGGATACCAAGGAAGAACTCACCGAGTACCTGCTAGAGCTCACCACCACACCGGTAAAGGAATACTTCCGTCCCAACTTCTGGCCCAACACGCCCGACATTCTCCCCGCACACCTGCAGACCGGCGGCTTGCCGGCCTTTCGCTTCCGCCTGGTGTTAGCGACCACCCTGTGCTCGAACTACGGGATCTACGGGCCTGCCTTCGAGCTGGGAGAAAATACTCCATTCAAACCCGGCGGCGAAGAATACCTGAACTCGGAGAAATACGAGATCAAGCAGTGGGATTTGACCAACCCGGCAAGCCTGAAACCGCTCATCACCCGGTTGAACCAGATCCGGCGGGCAAACCCGGCGCTGCACAGCAACCAGCGGCTGCACTTCCACACCACGGATAACCCCATGCTCATCTGCTATTCCAAACGAACGCTGGATGGCAGCAATCAGATCCTTGTCGTGGTCAACCTCGATCCTTCTTTGGTACAGGCAGGATGGGTTGAGGTGGATTTAGACGCGCTGGGACTCGCTCCGGACGTTACATTTGAGGTTTACGACCTATTGGCGGATCACTCGTACATCTGGCGAGGATCGAGGAACTATGTTGCATTACGGCCGGCGGAGGCGCCGGGGCACGTGTTCCGCGTGGCGCCGGCGGCTATATAACTGTGGTTGTTACGATTCAAGCACTCTAGCCGGGAGGCAGTAGTGAAGCAAGCGGGAAGCGCGGCGGACCCACTCTGGTACAAGGACGCGATCATTTACGAGTTGCACGTCAAGGCATTCATGGACGGCAACAACGACGGCATCGGCGACTTCCAGGGATTACTCAGCAAACTCGATTACGTGCAGGACCTGGGCGTAACCTGCCTTTGGCTGCTGCCGTTCTTTCCTTCTCCTCTGCGTGATGACGGTTACGACATTTCCGATTATCTGAGCGTGCACCCGATCTACGGGACCATGGAGGACTTCAAAGAATTTCTCAACCAGGCGCATGCCAGGGGTATCCAGGTGATGATCGAGCTGGTCATCAACCACACCTCCGATCAGCATCCCTGGTTTCAACGAGCGCGCCATGCTCCCAAAGACTCCCCGGAGCGCGACTTCTACGTGTGGAGTGACACCGATCAAAAGTATCGCGAAGCCCGCATTATCTTTACCGACACGGAAAAATCCAACTGGACCTGGGACCCCGAAGCGCAGCAGTATTACTGGCATCGCTTCTTCTCTCATCAACCCGACCTGAACTACGACAATCCTGTGGTGCTCGAAGAAGTAATCAAGATCATGCACTACTGGCTGGACATGGGTGTGGACGGGCTGCGCGTCGATGCCATTCCGTACCTGGTGGAACGGGAAGGAACGAGCTGCGAGAACCTGCCCGAAACGCACGCGGTGATGAAGCGCATCCGCGCCGAAATTGATGCCAAGTATGCCGCCAGAACGATCCTTGCCGAGGCCAACCAGTGGCCTGACGATGTGCGCATCTATTACGGCGACGGGGATGAATGCCACATGGCCTTTCATTTTCCCCTCATGCCCAGGATGTATATGGCGCTGCGCCAGGAGGATCGGCTGCCCATCACCGATATCATGGCGCAAACTCCGGCTATCCCCAACAACTGCCAGTGGGGAATATTTCTGCGCAATCATGACGAGCTCACGCTCGAAATGGTAACTGACGATGAGCGCGATTACATGTACCTGGCCTACAGCGCGGATCCCCGTATGCGCATCAACATCGGAATCCGTCGCCGCCTGGCGCCATTGGTGGATAATAGCCGGCGCCGCATCGAACTGCTGAACAGCCTGCTCTTTTCTTTTCCCGGTACCCCAATTGTTTATTACGGGGATGAGATCGGAATGGGGGACAACATATACCTGGGCGACCGGAACGGTGTGCGCACGCCCATGCAGTGGAGCGGAGACCGCAATGCGGGCTTCTCCCGCGCAGTGCCTGCCAAGCTGTACAGCCCCGTCATCATGGACCCGGTATGGGGCTATGAGGGGCTGAATGTCGAAGCACAGCAGAGCGACCCGTCGTCGCTCTTGAGTTGGATGCGCAACATGATTGCGCTGCGCAAGCTGTTCCAGGTTTTTGGCCGGGGCTCGCTTTCTTTCCTCAATCCCACCAATCGCAAAATCCTTGCCTACACCCGCGAATATCAGAACGAAAAGGTGCTGTGCGTGGCCAATCTTTCCCGCTTTGCGCAGCCGGTGGAGTTGGACCTCTCCGCCTATGCCGGAATGGTGCCGGTGGAAATGCTGGGCTATGTGGAGTTTCCCCGGATTCGCACCACTGCTTATCCCTTGACCGTCGGGCCGTACGGCTTTCTGTGGCTGGAGTTGCAGCCCTCGCCGGAGCCCGCGCCAAGCCTACCGGAGGCCGGAGAGCCAGAACTTGCGCTCAACGGAAACACTGACTGGATGAGTGTGCTGGAAGGCAACGGCCGCCGCGAACTGGAAGAGTCCGTGCTGCAGAATTACCTGCCGCGGCAACGATGGTTTGGTGCCAAATCCCGCGTGATTACGGGGACCCGGATGGAAGACTGGGCACTGTTCAACCAGGGGGAGAGCGCCCTGGTATGGGTCCAGGTCCAATATTCCGAAGGAGTCCCGGACACCTACCTGGTCACACTGGGATTGATGTTTGGTAAGGCGGCCGAGGAGCTGCGAAAGGAGTCACCGAACTCGGTGTTGACGCGGGTAAGCTCCGCAGGAACGGTCGGAGTGCTGCACGAGGCCATCTTCAACGACACCGCCAGTGCAGCCCTGCTGGCGATGATTTCCAGGCACGCAGAAATTCCCTCACGCGAGGGCGGGCTCATCGGTGTGCCCAGTACGGTACTGCCGCAGTTACAAGGGGAAGCAGGTCCGCCCGCTGCGCCACGGCGCGGTTCGGCGGAGCAGAGCAACACCTCCATTCTGTTCGGCGACAAGCTAATCATGAAGCTGTTCCGCAGGCAGCAGGCCGGCCCGAATCCAGACACGGAGATCGGCCGCTATCTCACCGAGCAAACGCATTTCACTCATATCGCGCCCTTCGGTGGGGCCATTGAATACATGCGCGAGGGGCAGGAAACCTCGACGCTGGCCATGTTGCAAGGCCTGGTCAGCAATGAGGGTGATGGGTGGCAATGGACGCTCGAGGAGTTGGATCGCTACTACGAGACCAGCGCGGCACAGAACTTTACCCAGGGCGTCATCCCCGATGATCCGGCAAGCGTGCTGCAGCTGAGCCAAGCCAGCGAAACGGAGTTCGCGCGCGAGCACGTGGGTACTTATCTCGACGCCGCTGCCTTGCTGGGCAGACGAACGGCGGAGATGCACCTTGCGCTGGCTTCGCCGACCCACGACCCGGCGTTCATGCCCGAGCCGCTGAATTCGAAGGATATCGATCTACTGCGCGAGGAGCTGATTGCCCATGCCGGCAGCGCCTTCGATGCGCTCAAGGCCAACGTGGCTCGCTTGCCCGATGGGGTGCTGGAAAGGGCGGGGCTGGTGCTCAGCCGCCGCACCCTGGTGCTGGATCGCTTCCGCCAACTGTCCGTCGGCGAGATTCACGCGCTGCGCACCCGCATCCATGGGGACTATCATTTGGGCCAGGTGCTGCGGTCCAAGGGCGACTTCGTTATCTTGGACTTTGAAGGGGAACCGGCGCGTCCGCTGGCCGAGCGCAGGACCAAGCAATCGCCGTTGAAAGATGTTGCCGGCATGCTGCGCTCTTTCAGTTATGCGGCATTTTCGGCGTTGATGAAATACTCGACGCGGCGGCCGGGAGATTTTCAGCGGTTGGAGCCATGGGCGCATTTATGGGAGCAATCGGTGTCATCGGCTTTCCTGCGCACCTATTGTGAGTATGCGCGAGGAGTGGAAGTGGTTCCCTCCGAACCGCTCATGTTTGAGCAGTTGTTGGAGGCTTACGTGATTGACAAGGCGTTCTACGAGCTGGTGTACGAGTTGAACAACCGGCCCACCTGGGTGATGATTCCGTTGACGGGGATTCTGAGTTTGCCGCTGTAGGAAACAGTTAAGATCCGATATAAGACCGAAGGTAGACGCATGGCAAAGCTGGAGCTTTCGGAAGAGACGAAAGCAGGGATGGAAGAGATCAAGGAAGCCGATCTGCTGATCGCTGTGGCTGCGCCGGTCGAGGCCGAGCAGCTGCGGACTGCGGCCACGCGGGCAATCCTCGGCATGGGCGAGTCCAGCCTGGGTGCTCTGCGCACCGTGGTTGCGTTTCCTGGGGTGAGCGGTACCGAGCCTGTGGCCGAGGTCGAAATGGATCTTGAGGAGGCTGAGACCCATGACCGATTGCGCTTCTTGCCGTATTCCATGCCTCCCGGCAGCCCCTCGAGAATTCCCTGGCTACCGACTGCAAGCGTTTACCAAGCCTTGTTCGCCATGGCACGGGAAATGGGCGTCAGCGCGTGTGCGGTGATCGCTCCTGATCTGGCCGCGCTGCATTCGCATTTTCTGGCGCCGATGATGGCTCCTGTTCTGGAACAGCAATTCGAACTCGCCGTGCCTCTGTACGCCCTGGGAAAGTTTGACGGGCTGCTGAACTCAAGCATCCTGGCTCCGCTCACACGCTCACTTTATGGACGGCGGGTGCGCTTTCCTCTGGCGCCGGACTTCTGCTTTTCAGGGAAGATGATCCCGGATATGGAAGTGGCCTTGCAGCGAACCATCGCCCAGGGGCAATCCACCTTCTGGCCGGCCACTGAAGCTGCCATCCGCGATCGTGGAATATGCCAGGTGCATGTCGACACCCGCCACGCTCCCGCCGAAGGCGTGGATCTAAGCACAGTCATGTCCGAGACGGTCGGATCTTTGTTTGCGGAGATGACGCTCAATGCTCCGCTCTGGCAGCGGGTCCGGGGCTCCCAGCCGGTCGTTACCCTGGGTACTCCAGTGCCGCCGCCGGCCGATGGAGCGGCAGCCGATACTACCCCGATGGTGGAGACGTTCCAGCTGGGCTTCCGCAATTTGCAGGAGGTGTGGTCCCTGGTGCTGCCACCGGTCACACTTTTGGAACTGAAGCGTCTGGCGCGGCCCAGCACCGAACGCTTCCACATGCCCGACGAGCTCTGGGTACGCATCGTGTACGACTTCGGGTTGGCCTATCGCTTGCGTACCATCAGCCGCAGCCATTTGTTGGGGGCGCTTACCCCGCTCTACCTGGGTTGGGTAGCCTCGTACGCCCTCGAAGTAGGTAACGCCAGCGCAGCTGAGGCAGAGCAAAGGCTAGAGAAGCTGGCTCGCGCCTATGAAGAAGGCAAACCGTATCTATTATCGCGGTGGCGTTGGCCAGACCGCTTCAACCCTTAGAGCGCGGAGGAGATCATTATGTGGACTCAAGTGTCGCAGTCACTGCACGAATCGATGGCTCGGGTCATCAGCCGCGTCGCCACGCTGCTTCCGGGAATTCTGGCCTTTATCCTGGCGGTATTATTCTTCGCCGCCGTTGCATGGGCGCTGGCATGGCTGGTTCGTTCGTTTCTGAACGCGATTCGCCTCGACGAGCGGCTGGCGCGGGGGACCAACGCGATCGCAGAGTGGTCGCCCACCTATACACCCACTGCGCTGATCACCCGGGTAGTTTTTTGGTGCGTGGTGTTGATCGGGTTTTTGGTTGGCCTGGAAGCGTTTGGCGCATCGTCAGACAATCTGCTCTCTGCACGCCTGCTGGGCTATATCCCCAATGTTGTGGGTGCGGTGGTATTGCTGATTCTGGGCAATGTGATCGCGCGGTTTCTTTCCCGCAGTGTGCTGATCGGCGCGGTGAATATGAATCTGCATTACGCGCGGCTGTTGAGTCTGGGCGTCAAGTGGCTGGTGTTGGTGCTTACCGCGGCGATGGTGCTCGATCATCTTTCGATCGGAGCGGCCATTGTGGACCTGGCGTTCGGAATTCTTTTTGGTGGCATCGTGCTGGCGCTGGCGCTGGCCGTGGGCCTGGGTTCGCGTGACCTGGTAAGCCGATCCCTGGAGCGCGAGGCTGCCCGGCCCGGCCCCGAGGCCGTGGCGGAAGAACAATTCCGTCATTTCTGATGTTCGAATTTAAACTTTGAAGGACGCGTCCTACATTTCAGCACCACCTGCCCGTCCCCATGCGTGCCTTCCCCGGACTTCAGTCCGGGGAAGCGGGTTTTCAAACCCGCGAAAACGCTTCATCTCGCAATGACCGGGCTTTTAGATGGGATGAGACGGCTGGCCTCGTCGGAAGCTAAGCTTTCGATACGCACTCAGGGTGCAAAAGGAGACCAGCCATGAAGAAGAGTAACAAAAAG
>Ga0302324_100011811_pt1 | contig 17877 bp, 19 predicted proteins | sample Palsa_T0_1_FD_201949 | JGI IMG/M metagenome (GOLD analysis project Ga0302324, IMG submission 201949) | Peat permafrost microbial communities from Stordalen Mire near Abisko, Sweden - Palsa_T0_1 | ecosystem: Environmental > Terrestrial > Soil > Palsa > Peat permafrost | place: Sweden: Abisko... | reverse complement strand
GCATGTGCTGTCGGGTGGACGGATCGTCAAGTCCGGCGACCGGTCATTGGCGCACGAACTCGAACGCCGCGGCTACGACTGGCTGCTGGAGAGCCGAGTCGCATGAGTTCAACTTTGCACGCATCGCCCGCCGCGCCTTCAGCGGCGATGCGCTCCTTCGAAGCGCAATGGCAGGCGCGCGGCGCGGATTCCTTGTGGCCGATTCGCGAACAGGCGATGCGGCGCTTCCTGAAACTAGGCATTCCTTCGGTGCGCGACGAAACGTGGCGCTACACCGACCTTCGCAGCCTCGCCGCACAGAGCTTCGTGGACGCGCCGCGCAAGCCGCGCGAGGAAGTGCAGCTCAGCGCTTCGCTGTCGCTGCTGGATGGCGGGCAGCGCGCTGCGACGGTGCTGCTGGTGAACGGATATCCGCAGCTGTATGCGGATGAATCTGTCATAAATGACATTGAAGTCAGCAGTATAAAAGAAATATCTCGAATTGATCCGAAATTTCTGCTGCGTTTCATGGAGCCAGTATCGGATGCCGATCAACGGCGTTGGGCGTTGCTCAACACTGCATTGTTCGTCGACGGTCTATACCTGAAGATCACTAAGAAAATTGCGACGCCGTTGGTGATTCTCCACGTCTCGACCGGCGATGGCGCCAACGATGTAGCTCATCCGCGCGTCATCATCGACGCGCAACCGGACTCGAGCGCCACCATCATCGAACATCACGTGGCGCAGGGCGAACATACGCCGCTCAACAACTCCAACACGCATATCGCGCTCGCGCGCGATGCGCAGCTGGAACATTACCGCGTGTTCGCGACCGGCGCCGACAGCACTCACCTGGATTACCTCGACATCCACCAAGAACAGGGCAGCCAGTGCAAGCAATTCACGATTGCTCTCGGCGGCGGCCTGGTGCGCGCGACGCTTGAAGGACATTTGAATCAGAGCGGCGCCTGCCTCGACAGCTACTCTTTGCTGGTGGGGCATCGCCAGCGCCACGTCGACTGCGTCAATATCGTCACGCATGGCGCGCCAAACACTCGCAGCCGTCAAACCGCGCGCGCCATCGCCAGCGACACGAGCCGAGTGGTTTTCAACAGCAAAGTGATCGTCAGCGCGGGAGCCATCGGTTCGGACTCGCAGCAGTCGTGCCGAGGCTTGCTGCTGTCCCCCACGGCGGAAATCGACACGCGCCCGCAGCTTGAGATTCACGCCGACGAGGTCAAATGCGCTCATGGAGCGACCACCGGAAGGCTCGATCCCGACATGCTTTTCTATCTGCTGTCGCGCGGGTTGGATCGCGACACTGCGCAAAGCCTGCTCGTGTATGCCTTCCTCGCCGATGTCCTGACCGGAATGTCGGTAACGTCCGCGCGCTCCGCGATCGAAGTCGCCTTGATCAGCCAGCTGCCGGATTCACAACTACTGCGGAACTTTCGATGAATAATATTGCCCTGGCCCGCGACCATTCCCGTTTCGACGTCGACGCCGTGCGCCGCGAATTTCCCATATTGGCCCGCATGGTGCGCGGCAAGCCGCTGGCATACTTGGACAACGGCGCATCGGCGCAGCGTCCGGCAGCGGTGATCGCTGCCGTGGACGATTACGAGCGTCGCCATCATGCCAACATTCACCGCGGCGTCCATACGTTGAGCCAGGAGGCGACCGCGCTGTACGAAGGCGCGCGCGACCGGTTGGTTCGCTTCGTCAATGCAGCATCGCGAGCCGAAATCATCTTCGTGCGCGGCACCACTGAAGCGATCAATCTCGTGGCGCAAAGCTACGCGCGGCCGCTGCTGCAACCCGGCGACGAGGTCCTGATCACGCATCTGGAGCACCACGCGAACATCGTGCCGTGGCAAATGCTTTGCGAGCAGACGGGAGCCAGGCTCGTTGTCGCACCCATGGATTCGCGCGGCGAAGTTCACGTCGATGCAGTCGCGGCGCTGATGAATACTCGCACCAAACTTTTTGCCTTTGCGCACGTATCGAATGCGTTGGGCACCGTGCTGCCTGCCAAGCGTTTGGTCGCGGCGGCCAAGGAGCGCGGCATCACCACGTTGATCGACGGCGCCCAGGCGATCTCGCATATGGATGTGGATGTGCAGGATCTGGGCTGCGACTTTTACGCATTTTCCGGCCATAAAATGTACGCTCCCACCGGTGTCGGCGTGCTCTATGGACGAGAGAGACTTCTGGAGCGCATGCCGCCGTGGCAGGGCGGCGGCGAAATGATCCTGGCTGTGACTTTCGCCAAGACCACCTACAACGCGCTGCCGAACAAGTTCGAGGCCGGGACCCCTAATATTTCCGGCGGCATCGGTTTGGGCGCCGCGGTGGATTTTCTTGCGGGCTTTGATCGCCAGGCCGCACAAGCCCATGAAGATGCCCTGCTGCAGCACGCCACCGCGGTTTTGAGCAAGATACCGGGCCTGCGCATCATCGGTACCGCCCCGCACAAAGCGAGCCTGGTCTCCTTCGTCGTCGCAGGGGTTCATCCGCATGACCTGGGTACGATTCTCGACGAGGACGGTATCGCGGTTCGCACCGGTCATCACTGCGCCATGCCGGTCATGGATTTCTTCGAATTGCCGGCTACCGCCCGAGCCTCGTTTGCGTTTTACAACACCTTTGATGAAATCGACAGGCTTGGCGCCGGCATCGAACGCGCGCGCAAAATGTTCGCCTGATTCGCCATGGAACTCAACGATCTATACCGGGACGTGATCCTCGACCATAACCGTCGACCGCGAAACTTTGGCGGATTGGAGTCTGCCGACGCGAGCATCGAGGGCTTCAATCCCATGTGCGGCGATCGGCTGACGCTGCGCTTGAAACTGAACGACGACACCATCAGCGACATCCGCTTCGAAGGTCAGGGCTGCGCCATATCCACAGCCTCCGCCTCCATGATGACCGAGGCCGTGAAGGGCAAGAGCCGCGCAGAGGCGCTCGAGCTTTTCGATCGAATTCACCAACTGCTCACCGACGACGATGCGCCTCCCGCCGATGAATTGGGCAAGCTCGCAGCCCTGTCCGGCGTGCGGCAATACCCGGCGCGCGTCAAATGCGCCACTCTGTGCTGGCACACATTGAGTACCGCCTTGCGATCCGCCGACCTGAAGTCCTTGGGCGCGGTATCCACTGAATGAGCTGTTGAATCATGCGCTCCTACGAAAATGAACCCATCGTCGTGCAACGCGAGGTCAAGGCAGTGGCGATTCCTGCCGGCGCCGAGGTCACGCTCAAGTTAGGCTCGGTCGGCTACATCACCCAAGCATTGGGCGGCAGTTTTACAGTCTACATCGACGGCAACCTGTTTCGCATCGCCGGCCAGGATGCGGATGCCATCGGCAAGACCGCGGCGAAGCCGCCCGAAGTGCCGCCCGGAGCCTCCGAGGAGGACATCAAGAACATCGTGTGGCAGCAACTGAAGACTTGCTACGACCCCGAGATACCGGTAAACATTGTCGATCTAGGATTGGTGTACGAGTGCGACGTCAGCAAGAATGAAGACTCGACGCGCACCGTCGATATCAAAATGACTTTGACGGCGCCCGGCTGCGGCATGGGCGAGGTGTTGGTGCAGGACGTGCGCGAGAAAGTGCAGATAGTTCCGACCGTGGCGCATGCCAACGTCGAACTGGTATTTGATCCGCCCTGGAATCAAACCATGATGTCCGATGAGGCCCGTTTACAAACCGGCATGATGTGAGCGCGAGGCAATCAGAGTGACTTGGATCGATGCGGGTCCCGCCGGGGGTTTGGCGGACGGGCAAACGAAGTCGATTGCCGTCGGCCGGCGCATGATCGCCGTCGCGCGCAGCGGCGAAGCTTTTTTCGCCATCGAGGATATTTGCACTCACGACGGTGCGCCATTGACGGGCGGCGAGATCGAGGGCGACGAAATAATCTGTCCGCGGCACGGCGCGCGTTTTTGTCTACGCACCGGCGAGGCAATGTCGCCGCCCGCGTACGAGCCCGTTCGTGTCTTTGAAACCAAGATCGAGGATGGTCACCTGTGGGTACGCGCAGACTGACGCTGCTCCGGCACGGGAAGGCGGAAGCCGTGGATGCCTACCCGGAGGATTTTGAGCGGCCGCTGACGCATCGCGGCGGAATTGAGGCGCAGGAGATGGCGACGCGCCTGGTGCACCGAAATCTCATACCCGATCTGATCCTGGTAAGTCCGGCAGAACGCGCGTGGGCGACCGCTGAAATCATTGCCGCAACGTGCGAACTCGATGCCAAGCAAGTTCAATGCGCGCGCGAATTGTACTTGGCGACGCCGGAAAAGACCTGGCTGCTGCTGGCGCATCGCGCAGCCTCGTTGAGCCATATCATGATCTGCGGCCACAATCCGGGCCTCAGTCAGATCGCAAGCCGCTTAGGGCCGAAACCGCAGGCGCGGGAACTGCCGACCGCAGGGATCGCCACCGCCGTTTGGCATCACGCGGAGTGGGCCACCCTGCAGCCGGAGACCGCCGACAGCTGCGAAATGGATGATCCGGAAAGCACGCCGGAATTTTGGATCTAGGTGCTCCTGGTCACATGGGAACGAACGGCATCGCCGTCCCATCGCGGATGGCTTGCTCGATGATGGGCTTCAATTTTGAAGTCGCGTCCTCGATCATTTTCCGCTGCTCCTCCCCCAACAGGCGCTGCCGTTCGCCGAGCCTGCGCTGCTGCTCGCCGAGTTCGCCTTGCTGCTCTCCCAGCGCGCCTTGTTCTTCGCCAAATTTGAGATTCTTCGCGGCCAGCTCGGCCTCGACCTCGGCAATCCGGCCTTGCATCTCACCCAGGTGAGCCTGCAGTTGCGCAAGCGCTTTTTGATCGATCTCCACAGTCAAATGCGACAGGTCCATTTGACGAATCACCTTGTCGAGCTCGGCCATGGATTGCTTGAATTCAGGCGTATCCACTTTGACGACGAGATCCTTAAGGCTTGGATCCTTGACGAATGCGCGCTGCTGCTTCTCCAGGAGTGCTTGCTGCTTCCCAAGCTGGGCTTGTTCCTTGCCCAGCTCCCGCTGTTTCTGCCTGATTTGATGCATGGGCGCGAGCAAGGACTGCGCCTTTGCCAGAGTGTTCGGGTCCTGAATCACGTAGGTCTTGCCATCATGCTGGTAGTAGATGTAATCGCCCTGCGGCGGCAGCTTGTCGCCCCAGTCAAATGCGACGCGCGAATCGCCGCTCTGGATCGCCAGAACGGATTTATTGGCGGGGTTGAGGGCTATGTAATCGCCTTGCAGCCGGGGCAGTTTGGCACCCGAGGCGACCGTGACTGTCGAATCTCCGTCGTGAATCGACAGAATCGATTCATTGTCTGGGCTGACCGTTTGTGAAGACTCGTCGGCCCGCACTTTCACTGTGGTAGTGGAGGCAATCATCGCGAATGCCACGATTACCGCAGCGACGAACGGCAGCCGCTGCCTTGTTTCAAAGGACTGTTCGAAGCCGCTGTCGTTCAGCAGCCTCTCGATGCGCGGTGTCAGGCCGCTGCTGCGCGCCATCGCGACCCCCGCTTGCGGCCATCGGCCGCGGGTCGCGAAAGCCAGCAACATCTCAGCATACGAGGCGCGGCTCTCTGCATGCTCGACTGCCGCGCGATCGCTCAATGCCTCGCCGAGTTCGGACAGTTGCCTCTGCAGCCACCAGCTGAAAGGATTGAACCAAAACAGCGCGCAGTGCAGCCCCGCCAGCAACTGCACGTAAAAGTCCCTCTGTCGCACATGCGCACTCTCGTGCGTAAGCACGACGCGCAGCGTGGCTTCATCCCAGGATGAGCAGGCGGTGGGCAGGAGAACGGTCGAGGCGATGGTGACGGGACTGGCGATTCGATCACTGACGCGTATATCGGATTGCGGAGCGAATGGCGACGCCACTGGCTGCGCGCGACGACGCAGCCGCAAGGCAAAGCCGATTCCCGTGCCGAGCCGCACCATGAGGACGCCGGCGACCATGAGATAGAGCACCACAGCCGCCGCCGAGAGTGAGGCGAATGACAACGCCGGCGCCATTGAAATGTTCCTCGCCGCTGTGACCTGCAGCGCTGCCGGCATGGCCTGAACCGATTCAGGGAGCGAATCGTGCATCGCGAAGATCGACGCAGAATCATCGCGCGCGGCAGATATCGGGGCGGCGGCGGGCAGCAGCCGCGGTCCCACCTGCCAGCCGACCAGCGCCGGCATTGCCAGCGCGCCGATCAAAGCGAGCAGCCACGCGGTGCGCTGGGCTCGCACCTGGCGGATGCGCAGCAGCCGCAATGCGGCCCATATTGTCACGCCCATGATCAGCGAGCGTAATGCGGCCTCGAGCAAAATCTGAGTGCTCATGATTTCTTCCCCTTCTTGGATGCGGCAATACGCTCGGCGAGGCGCTGTAGTTCTTTGCGGTCAAGAACGGCGGAGTCGACCATGCCGGCGAGAAGTGTTTCCACCGAACCCTCGCAAAACCAATCCACGATGCGTTGCACTGCGCGTCCCGCAACCGCCTCGCGCGTCGCAGCCGGCCGATAGATGAACGTACGATTCACTGTGGCATGTGCCAGATAGCCCTTTTCCTCGAGACGGCGCAGTACGGTGCGAATGGTTGATTCCTTGAGTGGCCGGCCTTGCTGCATCAGGTGCTCTCGTACCTGGTCGGCACTTTGTACGCCGTGTTCCCAAATCAGCTCGAGGACGGCTCTTTCCAATTCGCCCAGTTCGCCCGGGTCGTGACTTTGCGTAGTGTTACTCGTCATAGTGTTACCGAGTGTAACACACTAACCGAGCGTCATGGCAAGCGCTTTTTTCGGGGGTGGTCTAACTTTGTTCGCGATGCAGCCGCATGAGACGGCGCCGCTCGCGCTTATCCGGGCGAGCGTCGGGCCGCGGTCGGGAAATGCGGGCGAGGCGTTGCTGCTCGCGCAGCTTGGCGCGGCGCTGCGCACTCGCAGGGGTCTCAAGGTACTGCGTCGCCGCTTCCGCGGCCGGACCACGCCGCGCCGGAAGACCGAGAACTTCGAACTCCGCAACGATGCCGTCCAGCGATAAGCTCAGGCGGTCGCCGATGCGCACGCGACGCGCGGGCTTCACGCGCTCGGCATTCAAATGCACCTTGCCGCCATTGATGGCGGCGGTCGCGAGACTGCGCGTTTTGTAAAATCTCGCATGCCATAGCCATTTATCCAGTCGGGAATTCTCGCTTTTCTCGTCGGTCGTCATATTCGATACCCAGAAGAGGTGGGCCTGAAATCGCTATAATAGCGGTATGCGAGGCAAGGATTTTTGCGAGCGGCTGCGGCGCGATACCGAGGCACTGGAGGCTGCTGGGTTGCTCAAGCGCGAGCGCGTCATCGGCTCAGCCCAAGGGCCCGTCATTTCCCTCGCCGACGGGCGCGAGATGATCAACCTGTGCGCCAACAACTACTTGGGACTCGCCAACCATCCAGCGGTGCTCAAGGCGGCGCACGACGGCCTGACGCGCTACGGCTACGGCGTTGCGTCGGTGCGCTTCATTTGCGGCACGCAGAGCGTGCACCGCGAGTTGGAGCAGCGCCTGAGTTCGTATCTGTCGATGGAGGACACGATTCTGTATTCCTCCTGCTTCGATGCGAACGGCGGCCTGTTCGAAACGCTGCTCGACGAGCAGGATGCGGTGATCAGCGATGCTTTGAACCACGCGAGCATCATCGATGGGATTCGGCTGTGCAAAGCGCGGCGCCTGCGCTATGCCAACAACGATTTGAATGAGCTGGAGCAAGCCCTCAAGGACACGCAGGACGCGCGTGTGCGCCTCATCGCCACCGATGGCGTGTTTTCCATGGATGGATCCATTGCCCGCCTGAACGATATTTGTGATTTGGCGGACCGCTATGGCGCCCTCGTCATGGTCGATGACTCCCATGCCACCGGCTTCATCGGCAGTGGCGGCCGCGGCACGCATGAGCTGCGCGGCGTCATCGGCCGCATCGATATCCTGAGCGGCACGCTCGGCAAGGCGCTGGGCGGGGCCAGCGGCGGATTCGTGGCCGCCCGTAAGGAAATCGTCGCGTGGCTGCGGCAGCGCTCGCGACCCTATCTGTTCTCGAACAGCATTGCCCCGGCGGTTGCGGCCGCCAGCATCGCGGTGCTGGACCTGCTCGAGAGTTCACCGCAGCTTCGCGAGCAGCTGCATTCCAACGCGCGCTACTTCCGCGACGCCATGCAAAAATTGGGCTTTGTTTTGATCCCCGGCGAACACCCGATCATTCCCGTGATGCTGGGAGATGCACCGCTTGCCGTTCGGCTTGCCGAGCGCATGCAAGCGGCCGGCGTTTACGTGGTCGCCTTCTCCTTCCCGGTCGTACCCCATGGAAAAGCGCGAATTCGGACCCAAATGAGTGCTGCGCATACCGTTCAGCAACTGGATCAAGTGATTTCCGCGTTTGGTGCGTGTGCGCGTGAGCTCGAGATCATTCATTAGAGGCAAAGCATGAAAGCATTGGTCAAGGCACGTGCGGAACCGGGCATTTGGATGCAGGACATTCCGGAACCCTCGGTCGGTCACAACGATGTGCTCATCAAGGTGAATCGCTCAGCGATTTGCGGCACCGACATGCACATTTACAACTGGGATGCTTGGGCGCAGAAATCCGTGCCGGTTCCGATGGCTGTGGGCCACGAGTATTCCGGTGTAATCGTCGAGCTGGGAAGCGAAGTGCGCGGCTTCAGCACCGGCGATCGCGTGTCGGGCGAAGGCCATATCACCTGCGGGCACTGCCGCAATTGCCGTGCCGGCCGCCGGCACCTGTGCCGCAACACATTGGGCGTGGGCGTGAATCGTCCGGGCGCGTTCGCCGAATACCTGACGATTCCGGCCAGTAATGTGTTCAAGCTGCCCGCGGGCATAGACGATGAGATCGCTTCCATCTTGGACCCTCTCGGCAATGCAACCCATACCGCGCTGGCATTCAACGTGGTCGGCGAGGACGTGCTCATCACCGGCGCCGGTCCGATCGGCGTCATGGCGGTAGCCATTGCACGCCACTGCGGCGCGCGGCACATCGTCATCACCGACATCAATGATTACCGCTTGGGACTCGCCGCCAAAATGGGAGCTTCTCGAACCCTCAACGTAACGCGAGAGTCCCTGGATGACGCCATGCGCGATCTAGGGATGGAGGAAGGGTTCGATGTAGGTTTCGAGATGTCCGGCAATCCTGCGGCATTGCGCGAATTGCTGCGGACCATGAATAACGGCGGCAGCGTTTCGCTCTTGGGCATTCCTCCGGGCGATACTGCGATCGACTGGAATCAAGTGATCTTCAAAGGTCTCACCATCAAAGGCATCTACGGCCGGGAAATGTTCGAAACCTGGTACAAAATGTCGAGCATGCTGCAAAGCGGGCTGGACGTACGGCCGGTGATCACCCATCGATTGGGCATCAATGAGTACCTGGAGGGTTTCCAGATCATGAACTCCGGCAAGTCCGGCAAGGTCACGCTGGACTGGTCGTCTCTGTAGGAGCCTAGCGGCCGAGGCGCGCCTTGAGCGAAGTGCTCGGGTCGCGGCACCAGCAATAAGCATAAAGCCCGCGCGGATCGTTGAGCTGCGCGATGATGCGCGCCTGCTCGAGCAGCGGATCGAGCATGCGCTCAACGTCGCTGCGCGGCGCGATGATCCCGGCCAACTGGCCGATGCGCACGGCTTGCGATCGTATCTGCATCAACAATTCTTCGCGCAAACTCAACTCGGGTTCGATGTATTCGACGTCGTAATCCGCGCCGAGCTCAGCGAGTCTGGCCGCCGCATTCGTGGCATCCTTGAGGCCGCCCAGATGGTCCACCAAACCGATGCGCTGAGCATCCACGCCCGCCCAGACGCGGCCCTGCGCAATCTTGTCTACGTCCTCGACGGATTTTTTCCGGCCGTCGGCGACGCGGCGCAGGAATTGCGCATAGGCGTGGTCTACCGATGCCTGCAGTATCTGCTTGGTCACGGGTCCGAGAGGACGATCGATACGCAAATCGCCGGCAAGCGGCGTGGTGCCGATGCCATCGACCTTGACGCCCACTTTCTCCAAGGTGTGCTCAAAGGTCGGAATGAAGGAGAACACGCCGATGGAGCCTGTCAGTGTGGTGGGGCTGGCAAATATCTGATTGGCGGCGGCGGAAATGTAATAGCCGCCGGAGGCCGCGTAAGTACTCATGGAAACCACCACGGGCTTTCCCGCTTTGCGCAGCGCCTGCACCTCGCGCAGAATGATTTCGGAGCCGAACTCGCTGCCTCCGGGGCTATCGACGCGCAGTACCACGGCTTTCACGGCATTGTCGTAGCGCGCCTGGCGCAACAGGTCCGAGGTGCTCTCGCTGCCGATCGCCCCGGGCGGCCGATGTCCGTCGAAGATCTCCCCCGATGCCACCACAATGCCGACCTTGGCGTCGGATTTTGATTTCAGCACGCGTTTGCCGCGCACCGCCAGCAAGTACTGGTTCATACCGATGGAGTTGAAGGAGTGGCTGTCGCTGTCCTCGCCCACCAATCCCTTCAGATCATCGGCGACCTGGCGCCTGCTGCGAAGAGCTGTGACCAAGCCGCGCTGCAGCGCCATTTTGGCCATGTCGCCATTGACGGCCTGTAGCGACGCAGGTTGACTGGTCACGAAATCGTTCAGCGCTGCCGCGGGCAACGACCGCGCGCGTGTGACGTCCTGGGTATACGCGTTCCACAACGCCTCGAGCCACACGGAAGTCTCTTCGCGTTCGCTCGGCGCCATGTCGCTGCGGGAAAATTGATCTGTAAAGCTCTTGAACGTACCGGCCCGGAATACGTTGAAATCGACCCCCAGCTTATCGATCGCGTCCTTGTAATACATCCGGTAGTAGCTGAAGCCATCGACCGACACGCTGCCCATGGGATCGAGGTAAACCTCGCCCGCCTGCGCCGCGATGTAGTACTGGGTCTGATCGAGCGAATCGCTCGCCGACAATACTCGCTTGCCGGACGCACGGAAGTCGCGAATCGCCGCGCCGATCTCCTGCAACTTTGACAGGCCCGAGGCACCGAGCGAATCAAGATCGAGGACGATGAGCTTGATGCGCGAATCGGTTTTGGCGGCGGCGATGGCGTCGGTCACATCCCGCAGTAGTGTCTCGGGAGCCGGACCGCCCGAAGCCTCGCCGAACGCGCGGCGGACCGGATCGCCCGACAGTTGCTCCACCAGTTCGCCCTGCGGAGCGATGATCAGGGCCGCGGTGTGCGGCACGATCGGGATGGAGGTATGCAGCGCGGCGAGGATGAAGCCGAAGATCACCAGCAACAGCACTAGGTGCAGGACCTTGCGGAACCCTTCGAGGATTCTCCAGACCAAGCCGAAGAATCCTTGGAGCGCGGAGCCTACGCCCATTTAGCGCTCAGACTTTCTCGTCGATGCGGGCTGCCTTACCGGAAAGGTCACGCAGGTAATAAAGTTTGGCGCGGCGCACCGCACCGCGTCGCTTGACGCTCACTTCGCTGATCGACGGTGAGAATGTCTGGAACACGCGTTCAACACCCTCGCCATGCGAAATCTTGCGCACGGTGAAGGAAGAGTTGAGTCCGCGATTCTTCTTGGCGATCACGACTCCTTCGTAGGCTTGAACGCGTTCGCGATCACCTTCCACCACTTTGACCTGAACGACGATGGTGTCGCCCGGATTGAAGTCCGGCAGTTTCCGCTTCGCGCGTTCGCCGTTGAGTTCTTGGATGATCTTATTCATTGCTATTGCCTCGCACGTTCAATCTTGAATTCTTCCAACAGTTCTCTCTCGTCATCGCTCATGCCGCGCCGCTCGAGCATCTCGGGTCTGCGCAGCCAGGTGCGGCCAAGGGCCTGCTGCAATCGCCAGCGATTGATCGCCGCGTGATCGCCCGATGCCAACACCGCCGGCACCTCGTGCCCATCCAAGCCCAGCGGCCGCGTGTAATGCGGCCAATCCACCAAGCCGTCGCTGAAGGACTCCTGCAGCGCCGATTCCGAACTGCCCAGCGTGCCAGGCATCAATCGCACGATCGCGTCGATGATCACCAGCACCGGCAACTCGCCGCCGCTCAGCACGTAATCGCCGATGGACCATTCCTCATCGATTTCCTGCTCGATGAAGCGCTCGTCGGTTCCCTCATAGCGTCCGGCCACCAATACCAGGCCGGGCCACCCGCAGGCCTCGCGCGCCATGCTCTGGTCAAACTTTCGTCCGTCGGCGCCCAAATACACGCGCCGGCTTCCCGCCGGCAATACGCCCATGGCCCCGCGAACCGCGCTGCGCATGGGTTCGACCTTCAGCACCATGCCCGGCCCGCCTCCGTAGGGGCGGTCATCAACCGTACGGTGCACATCCGCCGTGTAATCGCGCGGATCGAAATACTCGACCTCAAAAACCCCGCGCTCCAGAGCCCGTCCGATCACGCCCAGCTTCAATGCTTCGCGGATCATCTGCGGAAAGAGCGTCACCACCGCAATTCGCATAGCCTTTCAATCCGCCGCCGCGTCCCAATCCACTACCACGCGCCGCGCCTGCAAATCCACGCGCCGCAGGTGCTGCGGCACCGCCGGCACCCAATATTCCTTCTCGCCGCGCACCACCATCAGAGCCTGCGCCGGCGTCTCGACAAAATGCTGCACCACGCCCAGTCCAACCCCGGCGAGATTGACAACCTCGCAGCCGATCAGGTCAGCGCGGTAGAAGTCCTTGTCCTCGCGCCGCGGCAGCTCACCGCGCGGCACACGGATTTCCGCACCTCGCAGCGCCATCGCTTGATCTCTATCATCAATGCCCGACAATTTTGCCGTCAGCGCGCCGCCGCTTCGTCCGCTATCCTCGATGCGAAAGGAGCTCCAAGCGCCCGCTCGTCCAATCTGCAAATTGCGATGTTCCAGTAGGCGTTCAGGAGGATCCGTGTGCGAACGTAGCTTGACCCAACCTCTGACGCCGAACGGGGCGCCCACGAAACCCAGTTGGATGAGCGCCGAAGAATCGTCGCTCATCGCGCCCTGATGCCTTTACGCGGCCTGCTTACGGAAGCTGGTGAGGAGAAACTTGACGCGGTCCGACATGTGGGCACCCTTGCTGACCCAATGCTCGATCCGCGCGACATCCAAACGCAGCTTGATTTCCCCGCCGCGCGCCACCGGGTTGAACAGACCCACGCTCTCGAGGCTGGTGCCGCCCTGGCGTTTGCGGCTATCAGTCACCACAACGTGATAGAAGGGCGTCTTTTTGCCGCCGCGTCGAGTCAACCGGATCGTCACCATCGTTAATTCACCTTGCCATGCCGAGCCGCTAATTGTAATGACAATCAGGGGTTAAGAGCAACAAATGCTTTGCCAACAGCCCGATTCAGGGCCCAAATCCGCCCGGTCCGAATCCGCCGGGCGGCAGCCGGCCGGCCATGCCGCGCATCATGTTCTTCAGCATGCCGCCTTTGGCCAGCTTTTTCATGGTCTTCTGCATGTGATCAAACTGTTTCAGGAGACGGTTGACCTCCGGCAACGGCACCCCGGCTCCGGCGGCGATACGCCGTTTACGGGAATTATCGATCATTTCTGGCCGCCGCCGCTCGCGCGGGGTCATGGAGTCGATGATCCCCATCTGGCGCTTGAGGTTCTTGGTATTCGCCGCGCCGGCGGCTGCCGCGGCGTTGGCCTGCATCTGAGCGGGCAGCTTGTCGAGGAGCGCCGCCATCCCTCCCATGTTCTGCAGCTGACTCAATTGATCGCGCAGGTCCGACAGATCGAAGGACTTCCCCTTGCTGATTTTCTTGGCGAGCTTCTCCGCCTTTTCCTGGTCGACCTGATCTTTGACCTGCTCAACCAAGGACAAAACATCGCCCATGCCGAGGATGCGCGAGGCGATGCGCTCCGGCTGGAATAGCTCCAGAGCGTCGGATTTCTCTCCGGTGCCGACAAAAAGGATGGGTTTGCCGGTGACATGGCGCACCGATAGCGCAGCACCACCGCGCGCATCGCCGTCCGCCTTGGTGAGGATGACACCCGTAAGACTCAAGGCATCATTGAAGGCTTTCGCGGCGTTGACCGCGTCCTGTCCCGCCATGCTGTCGACCACGAACAGCCGCTCGTGGGGTTGAATTGCCGCCTCGAGCAATTGCACTTCCGCCATCATGTCGGCGTCGACGTGCAGCCGGCCGGCCGTGTCCAGCAGCAGCACGTCGTAGGCCTGCAGCGTGGCCTCGGTCAACGCGCGCTTCGCAATCGCCACGGGCGCTTCGGTCGCAAGCGCCGAGGCAAAGCCTGCTCCAACCTGCTCGGCAAGGGTCTGCAATTGCAGAATCGCCGCCGGCCTGTAGACATCGGTGCTGACCATCAGCACCTTCTTGTTTTGTTTTTCGATCAGCCATCGAGCGAGTTTGCCCGCGCTGGTGGTTTTTCCGGCGCCCTGAAGGCCCGCGAGCATGACGACCACGGGCCGTTGCGCGCGCAGGTTGAGACCGGTACTCGGCTCTCCCATGAGCCGCGTCAATTCCTCATGCACCACTTTGATGAAAGCTTGACCCGGCGTGAGACTCTTCGTGACTTCTACGCCCACGGCGCGCGCTCTCACCGCATCGGTAAAGATCTTCACCACAGGCAACGCGACATCGGCGTCAAGCAATGCCAGGCGCACCTCGCGCACGGTGTCCGAAATATTGTCGTCGGTGAGGCGTCCGCGGCCGGACAGGGAGTTGAGCGCTGAGGCGAGACTGGCGGTGAGACGGTCAAACATAGTGGGGTTATTATACTATTAGGCTCACCGTGATTCTCGCCATCACCCTATTCGTGCTTTACGCCGCCAGCGCCTGGGTCACACTGCGCAGCGCCAAGAAGCCGCGCTTGGAACCGCTCGCCTTGGGCTTGATCCTGGTGGCGATCATCGGGCACAGCGATGCCATCATGCAGATGATGCGCATGAAGGGCCCCTTCTCCATCGGGCTGCTCGAAGCGATGTCCATGCTGGGCTGGACCCTGGCGGTGCTGGCGTGCCTGATTTCGATCGATAAACAAAACCGGGTACTCGGCAGCATTTTAATGCTGAGCGCTGCCGTAGGCGCGGCGATGACCGGCGCGGGACGCAGTTATGCCGAAGCGACGAGCGGTGGATGGGAACTGACCGCGCATATTTTGTTGTCGATGGGTGCGGCTGCTTTGTTGTTCGCGGCTGCGGTGACGGCGCTATTGCTGGTATTTCTCGATCGGCGGCTGCGCACGCGCCGCATTGCCGACTTGCCGAGCGCCCTGCCGCCGCTCGATGCGCTGGAAAAAATCATGTTTCGGCTCATTGGCGCAGGCTTCGGCTTATTGACGCTGGCATTACTGACCGGTTTTGTGTTCGTCACCAATTTGTTTACGCAGAATTTGGTGCAAAAAACCGTTTTGTCACTCATCGCCTGGCTGCTTTTCGGCGTGCTGCTGATCGGGCGTCTGCGCTTCGGATGGCGGGGACGCTCGGCGGTACGCTGGACCTTGAGCGGCTTCGCGATCCTCGCGGTCGCGTATTTTGGCGTGAAGTTCGTGCTCGAGTACGTGTTCGGACGACACTGGGGTTAGGAAGGCTTAGGTGGCACACCCCTCCTCAGGACTTCTATTCGCTGCCCTTGCTGCCTTGTTGATTCTCGCCGCATTTTTCGCCGGCAGCGAAACGGCATTGATGAGCATCAACCGTTACCGGCTTCGGCATCGCGCCAATGAAGGCAGCCGCGGCGCGCGACTGGCGGAGAAACTGCTTGCCCGTCCGGACCGGCTGATCGGCCTGATTCTATTTCTCAGCACACTGGTCAATGTGACAGCGCCGATGCTGGTCGGCTTCATCGCGCTGCGTCTGGGCGGCGAATTTCTGGTGGCTTTCGGCGCGGCCATCCTGGCGTTTGTGCTGCTCATCTTTTGCGAGGTCGCGCCAAAAACCTTCGGGGCGATGTATCCGGAGCGCCTTGCACTGCCCGCCGCCTATATCTATACGCCTCTGCTCTTCGTGTTCTATCCCTTCGTCTGGGCCACGAACTTCTTCGCCAATGGAACTCTGCGCCTACTCGGAGTCCCGCGGCAGCAAGCTGCGAATTCATTGAGCAGCGAAGAATTGCGCACGGTCGTGGCCGAGGCAGGTGCGATGATCCCGCGGCGCCATCAACAGATGCTCGTCAGCATACTGGATCTGGAAAACGCGACCGTCGAGGACATCATGGTGCCGCGCAATGAGATCATCGGCATCGATATCGATGATGACTGGGATCGGATTGTCGAGCAGCTTCGGCAGAGCCAGCACACGCGCCTACCGGTGTTTCAGGGTGAAATCGATCACATCGTCGGTGTACTGCACATGAAGCAAGTCGTTCACGAATTGGCGCGCGGGCGATTGGACCGCGAGGTATTGGCGGCGGCCGCCCGCGCCCGCGAGGCATACTTCGTTCCCTCGGGCACGACGCTCAACACTCAATTGCTGAATTTCCAGCGCGTCAAGCGGCGCCTGGCGTTCGTCGTCGATGAGTACGGCGACATTCAGGGATTGGTGACGATCGAGGACATTCTGGAGGAAATCGTCGGCGAGTTCACGACCGATCCTGCGACCATGATGCACAAGGACGTCCATGCCGAGACCGACGGCAGCTTTGTCGCCAATGCCTCTGCCACCATTCGGGCGCTCAATCGCTCGATGCGCTGGAACCTGCCGACCGACGGTCCCAAGACTCTGAACGGACTCATCGTGGAGTTCCTCGAGACCATCCCCGAGCCCGGGACCACGTTGAAATTGGCGGATTACATGCTCGAGGTGCTGCAAACCAGCGATAATGCCATCAAGACGGTGCGCATTAGGCCCCCCGAACCCACGGTTCCTTAGCGCCCGCTCGAAATGATCGCTAGAAGGCCTCGAGCGCCTGTTTCAAGCGCGTGACGCCGCGCACGGCCATTCCGTCGGGGCACTTTTTCGGCACATTGGCCTCCGGTACAACCGCCAATTTGAAGCCATGCTTCGCGGCTTCGCGCAGACGCTCTTCGCCAAAGGGCACAGGTCTTATCTCGCCTGCAAGCCCCAACTCGCCAAATGCCACCAACGCGTTGGGTACCGGCAGGTCCTTCAGGCTGGAACGCGCCGCCATGACGATGGCCAGGTCGCCCGCAGTTTCCGCGAGGCGTACGCCGCCGACCACATTGGCGAACACATCTTGCCCGTGCAGCAGCAAACCCGCATGCCGGTGCGCGACGGCGAGAAGCATGGTCAAACGATTCCCGTCGATGCCAACCGCCACGCGCCGCGGATTGGCACTCAAGGCAGCGTCCACCAGGACTTGCACTTCGATGAGAAGAGAACGCGTACCCTCGCGCATCACGGTGATGACACTTCCCGGAACCGGCTCAACGTGGCGAGATAGGAATATTGCCGACGGATTGGTGACCTCGCGCAGACCCTGCTCCAACATCGCAAATACGCCGATCTCATTGGCGGCACCGAACCTATTCTTCACCGAACGCAGCACGCGGTAGCGGCTGCCGGTGTCGCTCTCGAAATACAGCACGGTATCGACCATGTGCTCGAGCACTCGCGGGCCGGCGATCTGCCCTTCCTTGGTGACGTGACCCACGAGCAATACCGCCGTGCCGCTGGCTTTGGCGAAGCGCACCAACTCCGCGGTGCACTCGCGCAGCTGCGACACCGCACCGGGCGCCGCTTCCACACGCTCGGAGTGCATGGTCTGAATCGAATCCACGATGAGCACGTGCGCGGACACGCTGGAAGCTGCCCCGACGATGTCCTCGACGCAGGTTTCGGTGATCAACCGGGCCGTGGCCTTCTCCAGGCCCAGGCGCCGTGCGCGCAGCGCCACCTGTTTTAGCGATTCCTCGCCGGTGGCATACAAGACGGGTCCTAGCCCATTGAGCGCCGCGGCGGCTTG